>Ga0325401_1006243_pt1 | contig 11510 bp, 8 predicted proteins | sample PopdelMetagenome_FD_205666 | JGI IMG/M metagenome (GOLD analysis project Ga0325401, IMG submission 205666) | Populus deltoides microbial communities from Bellville, Georgia, United States - Xylem-PdKOR-R2 | ecosystem: Host-associated > Plants > Phyllosphere > Stem > Wood/Secondary xylem | place...
GTCCAGGTCGCGGCCAGGCGACGCCCCTCGAGCTCGGTGACGACGTCGCCCCGGCGCACCTCGAGCGGGCGGCGGGCGGCGAGCTCGCCGAGGGTCTGGGCCAGGAAGACCAGCCGCTTGCCCGAGAGCCGCAGCCGCTCCAGCAGCGGCTCGTCGAAGACGAACACGGCGGGCCGGTCGTCGTCGGCGGCCAGCGCCGGGTCGGCGTCGCCGAGCGACTCGGCGGTCAGCCAGACGGCCTCACCGCCCTCACCCTCGACCTCCTCCGGCCCGGCCGGGATCGGCCCGCGCGCCAGGTCGGCCCGGTCGTCGACGCGCTGCAGGCGGACGTCGGGCCACTCCTGGATCGGGCAGGCGTCGCGCAGCGGGCAGCGGCGGCAGAGCTGCGGGGCCCGCTTCTGCACCTGCCAGCGGCTGAACCCGTACGCCTTGGTGCTGCCGGTGCCGACCGTCCACTGCCAGCCCAGGCCGTTGGCCGCGCGCGAGCCGTCGAGCAGGTGGACGAACATCGCCTGCTCGCCCTCGCGCCAGTCGAGCCCCGCGCGGACCGCCCACTGCGAGGCGAGCCACATGCGCGTCTGGTTGACCACCCAGCCCTGCCCGTGGAGCTCGTCGGTGACGAAGTCCATGCACGCCATCTCGGGGTCCCACCCCGGCCGGTGCCACGTCGCCCGGCCCTCGGCCGGCGACTCGTTGCGCAGCGCCCGGCGGAACCGGCGCCCGAGACGGGCGTACACGTGCCGGGCGTACTCCTGCCAGAGCAGCTCGTCGCGGAAGCGCTTGCGGTCGAAGGACGGGGCGTCGGCGACCGCGGCCGACACCTGCGGCAGCAGGAGCAGCCCGTGGCGGATGTACGGCGACAGCCGGCTGGCCCCCCGCCGCTCCTCCGGGAGCACGGTGCTGCGGGTGTTCGCGTAGCCGCTGATGTCCAGCGTGGCGAGCGCGGCGTCGGCCGCCGACTGCCCGCCGTCGAACCCGCCCGCCCGGACGCCGTCGGGCCCCTCCAGCGTCAGGTCGCCGAGGTGCTGCGCGACCCAGGCCTCGACGTCGCCCAGGCTCGCGCCGTCGACGGTGGACGGGGGCGCGGGGAGAAGAGGCACGGGAGAACTTCTACCCGCGACCTCAGACAGGATGCCCCGCGCTGCCCCGGACGCAGGAGACGCCGGCGGACGACGCCCGGGGCTGTTCCGGGCTGTCGTCCGCCGGCGTCTCGCGGCGTGCTGGACCGGGCCCTGGGGCCCGGGAGGGCTAGAGGCCCTTGACGATCTCCCGCATCAGCCGGGCGGTCTCGCTCGGCGTCTTGCCGACCTTCACGCCGGCGGCCTCGAGGGCCTCCTGCTTGCCGGCCGCGGTGCCGGCGCCGCCGGACACGATCGCGCCGGCGTGGCCCATGGTCTTGCCCTCCGGCGCGGTGAAGCCGGCGACGTAGCCGACGACCGGCTTGGTGACGTTGGCCTTGATGAACTCGGCCGCGCGCTCCTCGGCGTCGCCGCCGATCTCGCCGATCATGACGATCGCGTCGGTGTCGGGGTCGGCCTGGAAGGCGGCGAGCGCGTCGATGTGCGTCGTCCCGATGACCGGGTCGCCACCGATGCCGACGGCGGAGGAGAAGCCGATGTCGCGCAGCTCGTACATCATCTGGTAGGTCAGCGTGCCCGACTTGCTGACCAGGCCGATCCGCCCGGGCGGCGTGATGTCGGCCGGGATGATGCCGGCGTTGGACTGCCCGGGCGAGATGAGCCCGGGGCAGTTCGGGCCGATGAGGCGGGTCTTGGAGCCCTGCGACAGCGCGAAGAACTCGGCGCTGTCCTTGACCGGGACGCCCTCGGTGATGACGACGGCCAGGGGGATCTCGGCCTCGATGGCCTCGACCACCGCGCCCTTGGTGAACTTCGCCGGGACGAAGATCACGGTGACGTCCGCGCCGGTGGCCTCGATGGCCTCGCCGACCGAGCCGAAGACCGGGACCGACCTGTCGTCGAAGTCGACGCTCTGGCCGCCCTTGCCCGGCGTGACGCCGCCGACGATGTTGGTGCCGGAGGCGAGCATGCGCGCGGTGTGCTTGCGCCCCTCCGAGCCCGTCATGCCCTGGACGATGACCTTGCTGTCCTTGGTGAGGAAGATCGACATCTGTTCGTGTGCTCCTGTGTTCGTCTCGTCCGGGGCTCAGGCGGCCGGCTGGGCTGCGAGCTCGGCGGCCCGGGCGGCGGCGCCGTCCATCGTGTCGACCTGCTCGAGGCCGGGCAGGCCGGCGTCGGTGAGGATCTGCCGGCCGAGCTCGGCGTTGTTGCCGTCGAGCCGGACGACGACCGGCTTGGTCACCGGCTCGCCGCGGCCCTCGAGCAGCGAGAAGGCCTGCACGATGCCGTTGGCCACCGCGTCGCAGGCGGTGATGCCGCCGAAGACGTTGACGAAGACGCTCTTCACCTGGGCGTCGCCGAGGATGATCTCGAGGCCGTTGGCCATGACCTCGGCGCTCGCGCCGCCGCCGATGTCGAGGAAGTTCGCGGGCTTCGGCGTGCCGGGCAGCCCCTCGCCGGCGTACGCGACGACGTCCAGCGTGCTCATCACGAGACCCGCGCCGTTGCCGATGATGCCCACGGAGCCGTCGAGCTTGACGTAGTTGAGGCCCTTGGCCTTGGCCGCCGCCTCCAGCGGGTCCTCCGCGGAGGTGTCGGCGAGCGAGGCGTGGTCGGCGTGGCGGAAGGCCGCGTTCTCGTCGAGGGAGACCTTGCCGTCGAGGGCGACGATGTCGCCGGAGCCGGTGAGGATCAGCGGGTTCACCTCGACCAGGGTGGCGTCCTCGGCCTCGTAGACCTTGCCGAGCTGCTGCAGCACCGCGGCGACCTTGGGCGCGACCTCGGCGTCGAAGCCGGCCTCGCGCACGATCTCGTCGGCCTTGGCCGCGTCGATGCCGACCTGCGGGTCGACGGCCACGCGGGCCAGCGCGTCGGGGCGCTCGACGGCGAGCTGCTCGATCTCCATGCCGCCCTCCTTGGACGCCATGGCGAGGTAGCGGCGGTTGGCCCGGTCGAGCAGCAGTGAGAAGTAGTACTCCTCACCGATGTCGGCGCCCTCGGTGACCATGACGGTCTCGACGGTCAGGCCCTTGATGTCCATGCCCAGGATCTCGGCGGCGCGCTCGCCGGCCTCCTCCGGGCTCTTCGCGAGCTTGACGCCGCCCGCCTTGCCGCGACCGCCCGTCTTCACCTGCGCCTTGACGACCACGACGGGGGTGCCGAGCTGGCGCGCCGCCTCGACCGCCTGCTCGGGGGTGGTGGCGGTGATGCCGCGCAGCACCGGGACCCCGTGGGCCTCGAAGATGTCGCGCGCCTGGTACTCGAACAGGTCCATCCGTGATCCTCCTGAGGCGTCCGGCGACGTGCGCCGCACACCCTCTCTGCTGGGTCGTGGTCGGTGGACGAGCCTAGTGCGTGGCCACCGGGCGGTCGTACGGGCCGTCGACCGCGGGAACCAGGGCTAGCCGGCCTCGCGCTCGGGCACGTGCTCGCGCACCCACTCCACGATCGACGCCATCGTCGCGCCCGGCCCGAAGACCCCCGCGACCCCGCGCTCGAGGAGCTGGGCCCGGTCGGCCTCGGGGATGATGCCGCCGCCGAAGACCACGATGTCGGAGGCGTCCTCCGCCGCCAGCAGGTCGATGACCCGGGTGAAGAGGGTGAGGTGGGCGCCCGACAGGACCGACAGCCCGATCGCGTCGGCGTCCTCGGCCAGCGCGGTGGCGACGATCTGCTCCGGGGTCTGGTGCAGGCCGGTGTAGATGACCTCCATGCCCGCGTCGCGCAGCGCGCGGGCGACCACCTTGGCCCCCCGGTCGTGCCCGTCCAGGCCGGGCTTGGCCACGACGACGCGGCGCGGCACGGCCGTCGCGCGACCCGCCTCGCCCGGTCCCGGAACCATGCCGTCCACCCTAGTGAGCACCCCTGCGCGCGGCGGCGCCGGTAGGTTGGGGCGGTGGTCGTCGCGCGGGACGGTGCGCCGTCGCGGCGCTCGCGGGCCGTGCCGCCGAGGGCCCTGGCCGCGGTGCCGGGGCTCGCCCGCGAGGCCGGCTGGATCGCCGCCCACCTGGCGCGCTACCCGCTGGGCGCGCTGCCCGGGTCGGCCGCCCGGACGCTGCGCCGGCGCGGCGACGCCGCCGGTCCCGGCCAGCGCGGTCTGGTGAACCTCGACCCGCGCGCCGCGACGACGCCGATCCTCCTGGTGCACGGGATCGTGGACAACCACTCGGTCTTCGCCCGACTCGACCGGGTGCTGCGCGCCCGCGGCTTCGCGACCGTCGCCGCCCACGACTACGGGCTGCTGACCAGCGACGTCGCCCGCGCGGCCGCCGCGCTCGGCGAGGTGGTCCACCGCCTGGTCCACGAGACGGGCCACGAGCGCGTGCAGGTGGTGGGGCACAGCCTTGGCGGCCTGCTCGCCCGCTGGTTCGTGCAGAAGCAGGGCGGCGACGAGGTCGTCGACACCCTGGTGACCCTCGGCACGCCGCACGGCGGCACGGAGCTGGCCCGCTTCGCCCCGCTCGTCCCGGTGCTGCCGATGGCCCGCCAGCTCGCCCCGGGCAGCGCGGTCGTCCGGGCGCTCGCCGAGCCCGCGCCCGGCTGCCGCACGCGCTTCGTGGCGTACGCCAGCGACATCGACCACCTGGTCGTGCCGGCGCGCCGGGCCCGGTTGGAGCACCCCGACCTCGACGCCACCAACGTCGACGTCCACGGGGTCGGGCACCTCTCGATGCCGCACCACCGCGCGCTGGCGCACGAGATCGCCGACCTGCTCTCGCGCTCCCGGCAGGAGCGGGCGGACACCCGCACCGAATCGGCGGCGGACCGTGCGCGAGGACCCTCCGGCACGTAGAATTTCCGGTGCCGGAAGAAGGTGCGCCCGAGGGGCGCACCGCCCCTGCCGGCAGGGCGCCGGCCGCACCGGCGACGCCACGAGACCCAGGAGCCCCGTGTCCTCCACCGCCGTCCTGCACCGCGCGCCCGCGCGGTCTGCGAGCGAGCAGCGCACGCTGGTGACGAACACGATCCTGGCCCTGCTCATCGCCGTGGCCGGGCTCGTCGCCGCCGGGTCGTCGCCCCTCGCCGTCCGGGCCGACGCGGGCACCGCCCGCCCTGCCCAGGCCCAGCCGCAGGCCGCGGCGCCCGACTACGCCACCGTCGCCCGGCGCAGCGCGGACCTCCAGGCGGCCCTGCTCGCCGAGGTCGCCGCGCAGCGTGGCGACGCGCTGGCCCGCGACGCGCAGAAGGTGGCCCGCGCCTCGCTCAGCGACGCCGGCACCGCGCGCCAGCAGCAGCTCACCAGCGCCCAGGCCGCCGTCCAGGCGGAGGCCGCCAAGATCGCGCAGCAGCGGCTGGAGGCGGCCGTGGCCGCCCGGCAGGCCGCGGTCGACGCCGGCCTGGTCACCGGGGCGACCCCCGACCCCACGGTCGACCCGACCCTGTCCGGCTCCGCCCTGCAGCCCGTGACCGGCACGTCCGGCTCGCTGCCGGTCGGCACCCGCGGCGCGCTCCCGATCAGCACCGGCGTCGTCGGCGCCAAGTTCGGCGCGGTCGGCTCCTGGGCGACCTACCACACGGGCCTGGACTTCCGGGCGGCGTACGGGACCCCCATCCACTCCGTGCTCGCGGGCGTCGTCGTCTACGCCGGCAACTCCGGTGACTGGGCCGGCAACCACGTGGCCGTGCGTCACGCGGACGGGCGCACCACGATGTACTCGCACATGTCGCGCATGGGCGTCTCGACCGGCGACACCGTGCAGACCGGCCAGGTGATCGGCTACGTCGGGCAGACCGGCCGTGCGTTCGGCGCGCACCTGCACTTCGAGCTCTACCCGCAGGGCGTCCGCTTCGGCGACGTCTACAAGGCCGTCGACCCCACCCCGTTCCTCCGCAGCGTCGGCGTCACCACCCGCTGACCCTCGCCGCGGCTCCACGAGGCCGCCGCGGACGGCGCGCTCAGCGGCGGCACAGCCCGCGCACAGGTCGTGATCCGCACGAATCCGGGTCGCAGGCGGAGGGGTAGTACCACTTTCAACAGTGGTACTGAGAAGTTTTGCCTCTCGTTACGGTTCCGTTATGGTTCTGGAGCGCCCGTTGCCGCACCCCCCTGGTGGCGACGGGCCTTACTCCGTCCGCGAACCCCCCACGAGCCGCGGCGGGAGACCGTCACGCACGACGGTCACGCCCGCTGCACGAGGTGATCAGTGCCGAGTACGTCCCCGACGCAGCGCCACCAGGCCCGACGCGCGCTCATCGACGACGTCCGCGTCAACCGGCGCGGCTGGCTGCAGCACGGCGTCGCCGCGCTCGCCGTGTCCGCCGTCGGCCTCGGTGTCGCCGGGTCCCTGGCGCTGACCGGGGGCACGCCCGACGCCGGCGCCGCCGCCCGTACGCAGGCCGCGACCGCCGCCGCCGTCGAGGGGGGTGCGGCCCGCGACGGTGCCGCCGCCCAGACCAGCCGCAGCAGCGCCCGCACCGCGCTCGACCCGGCCAAGGTCAAGAGCCTCGCCGACCAGCGGGCCGAGGAGCTGGCCAAGACCGACGACAAGATCACCGCCGCGGCGGCCGGCAAGCAGGTCGACCAGCGTGAGCAGGAGCTCGCCGAGACCTCCGACGCCGCCCAGGAGCAGGCCAAGAAGATCGCCTCGGGCCAGAAGAGCGACGACCCCACCCCCGCCGACAAGCCCGCCGCCACCACCGGCGACGGCGACGCGAACGGCAAGAGCTGCCTGCCCGCCGCCCACTACCGCGTCGCGGCCACCTTCGGTCAGGTCGGCAGCTGGGCGCGCTACCACACCGGCTTCGACTTCTCCGCGCCGATCGGCACCACGCTGCGCGCCCCGTCCTCCGGCGTCGTGACCAACGCGGGCCGCGGTCCGGCCAGCGGCTGGGCCGGCAACTACGTCACGATCAAGTACCCGGACGGCACCCAGAGCCTGATGGCGCACATGTCGACGATCTCGGTCTCGGTCGGACAGTCCGTCTCGGGCTGCCAGACGGTCGGGGCGGTCGGCATGACCGGGCGCACCTTCGGCCCGCACGTGCACTTCGAGATCTACCCGGCCGGCATCACCCCGGGCGACGTCTACCGTGCGGTCAACCCGCTGGGCTGGCTGAAGGCCCACGGGCTCAACCCGTAGGTCCTCCCCCGCCGGGCGGGGAACAACCCGGGCCCGCCGCCGGTTGATGCTCTCGTCGGCCGGATCATGACCCCGGGCCTCACCCTTCGCCGCCACGAGCGGCCACTCGCCGAGAGGCGTCTGACGGTCGGCACCACGCCCCGTCCCTCCACGAGGGGCGGGGCGTTCCGTTCTCGTCCGTCCGCGCCCGGCCGCAGGTCGCGCCCGGTCGCGGCCTCGGCTAGAGCTTCTCGAGCGGCGCGAACTTCAGCGCGAGGCGCTTGACCCCGCTGGAGCCGAAGTCCACGTCGGCCTTCACGTCGTCGCCGCTGCCGGAGGTGCTCAGCACCTTGCCCATGCCGAAGGTCGCGTGCAGCACCCGGTCGCCCGCGTCGACCACCGGCACCACCCGCACCTTGGGCTTGGGCGAGGCGTAGCCCGTCCGGTCGCGCCAGGCACCGTCGTCGCGCCGCGAGGCCGTGGCCGACGTGTTGCGCCAGCTCGTCACCGCGCGCTCCGTACGCCGCCAGTGCACGAGGTGAGCGGGGATCTCGTCGAGGAACCGGCTCGGCGGGTTGTGCTGGGGGCTCCCCCACGCCGCACGCACGATGGCGCGCGAGACGTAGAGCCGCTTGCGGGCGCGGGTGATGCCGACGTAGGCGAGCCGACGCTCCTCGGCCTGCTCGGAGGCGTCCTGCAGCGCCCGCTGGTGCGGGAACACGCCCTCCTCCAGTCCGGTGAGGAAGACCTGGTCGAACTCCAGGCCCTTGGCCGTGTGCAGGGTCATCAGGGTGACGACGCCCTGCCCGCGACCGGCCTCGTCGGAGGGGATCTGGTCGCTGTCCGCCACGAGGGCCACGCGCTCGAGGAACGCGCCCAGCGACGCGTCGGGCTCGGCCGCGCCGGCGGCGAGGTCGGCCTCGGGGTCGAGCACGTCGGCGTCGCCCGCGGGCGGCTGCGCCCCCTCCGCCGCCGGGGCGACGGGCAGACCGGCGAGCTCGGCCGCCTCCTGGGCCTCGAGCTCGTCCAGCTCGCCCGCCGCCAGGGCGGCGACGCCGTCGACGAACTCGCGCGCGACGTTGACCAGCTCGACGAGGTTCTCCAGGCGGCTCTGGTCCTGCGGGTCGGACGAGTCCTGGAGCGAGGCGAGCAGGCCGGAGTGCTCGAGCACGCTGGTCAGCACGGCGTCGGCCGCCGCGCCCTCGGTGACCATCGCCTCGTGCTGGTCGAGGAACGCGGCGAAGGTGCGGATCTGGTTGGCCGAGCGGGTCGCGAGCCCCGGGATGTCGTCCACCCGCCGCAGGGCCTCGCCGAAGCTGATCCGCTCGCGCGCCGCCAGCTCCGACACCGCGCCCTCCGCCCGGTCGCCGATGCCCCGCTTGGGCACGTTGAGGATGCGGCGCACCGAGACGTCGTCGCTGCGGTTGCTCACCGCGCGGAGGTACGCGATCGCGTCGCGCACCTCGCGGCGCTCGTAGAAGCGCGTGCCGCCGACGACCTTGTAGGCCAGGCCCGAGCGGATGAACACCTCCTCGAACGTCCGCGACTGGGCGTTGGTGCGGTAGAAGACCGCCGCGTCGCCGAGGCGGGCCTCGCCCGCGTCGCGCAGCCGCGCGACCTCGCCGGCGACGAACTGCGCCTCGTCGTGCTCGGTGTCGGCGACGTAGCCCTCGATGAGCGTGCCGTCGCCGGCGTCGGACCACAGGTTCTTGGGCTTGCGGCCGGAGTTGAGCCGGATGACCGCGTTGGCCGCCGAGAGGATGGTCTGCGTCGAGCGGTAGTTCTGCTCGAGCATGATCACCCGGGCGCCGGGGAAGTCGGTCTCGAAGTCGTTGATGTTGCGGATCGTCGCGCCGCGGAAGGCGTAGATCGACTGGTCGGAGTCGCCGACGACCATCAGCTCGGGGGCCTCGATGCTGATTTGGGGGACCATCTCGTCGGCGCCGCCCGCGCCGGTGTCGGGCTCGGCAGGGTCGTCCTCGCCGCACAGCTCGCGCACGAGGACGTACTGCGCGTGGTTGGTGTCCTGGTACTCGTCGACGAGCACGTGACGGAACCGCCGCCGCAGCGTCTCCCGCAGGTCCGGGAACGCCTGGATCAGGTGCACCGTCGTCATGATCAGGTCGTCGAAGTCGAGCGCGTTGGCCGCGGTCAGGCGGCGCTGGTACTCCGCGTACGCGCTCGCGTGGATCATGTCGAGCGGCGTCTCCGCCCGGCTCGTCGCCGTCTCGTGGTCGACCAGCTCGTTCTTGTTGTTCGAGACCCAGGTCATGATCTGGCGGACCGGGAACTTCTTGGCGTCCAGGTCGAGGTCGTTCGCGACGAGCTGCATCAGCCGCTTGCTGTCGGCGTCGTCGTAGATCGAGAAGGACCGCGACAGCCCGAACCGCGAGATCTCCGAGCGCAGGATCCGCACGCACGCGGAGTGGAAGGTCGAGACCCACATCAGCTTGGCCCGGTTGCCGACCAGGTCCATGACCCGCCCGCGCATCTCGGCGGCCGCCTTGTTGGTGAACGTGATGGCCAGGACCGACGCCGGGTGCGCGTGCCGCTCCCCCACCAGGTAGGCGATGCGGCGGGTCAGCACCCGCGTCTTGCCCGACCCGGCACCGGCGACGACGAGGACGGGACCGCCCTCGTGCAGCACGGCCTCGCGCTGGGGCGGGTTGAGCCCCTGGAGCAGCTCGTCCGCGGCCTTCCGGTGGCGCCGCGCCGCGTCCTGGCCGCCGCCGGCGAACGCCTGCGCCCCCTTCTTCACGAGGGCGGACCGGACGGCGGAGGGAGTGCTCATGAGGGGTCCACCCTAGGCCGTGGCGCTGACTAAACGCGCGCGCTGCGTACCCTGAACCCCATGCGGTTCAGACGTCCCACGGTCGGTTCCGTGGTGCGTCGCGCGGCCCTCGCCGTGGCCGCGGTGCAGGGCGCCACGATGCTCACGCTGGTGGCCGTGGACCAGTACCGCAAGCGCGGCCGCCCGCCCGTCCACTTCCCGCGGGTGCCGCCCCGCTCGATCACCTCGGGCGGCTCGGAGGTGACGGTCTACACCTACGGCGAGGACCTCTACCGCGACATGCTCGACGCCATCTCCCAGGCGCGCTCGCGGATCTTCTTCGAGACGTTCATCTGGAAGGGCGACGCCATCGGGCAGGCGTTCAAGGACGCGCTCGTCGCGGCCGCCGACCGCGGCGTGAAGGTCTACGTGACCTACGACCACTTCGCCAACCTCGTGGTCCGGCCCAGCTTCTACCGGCTGCCCCGCAACGTCGCCGTACGTCGGCACCCGCTCATCGCCTCGCCGTTCCGGCCGCTGCGCAACAGCGGCCGCGACCACCGCAAGATCCTCGTCGTCGACGACGCGGTCGGCTTCGTCGGCGGCTACAACATCGGCAGCCTCTACGCCACCGACTGGCGCGACACCCACGCGAGGCTCACCGGCGACGCGGTGTGGGACCTGCAGAACGCCTTCACCGACTACTGGAACCTGTACGCCTCCGCGCGCCGCGCCTCGCTGCCCGACCTCGGCGGCCACAGCTGGCACGCCGACCTGCGGGTGCACCGCAACATCCCGCGCAACCTCGTCTACCCCATCCGGGCGATGTACCTGGAGGCCATTGACCGGGCCTCGCACCACATCTACCTGACCCACGCCTACCTGATCCCCGACGCCGACATGCTCCGCGCCCTCATCCGCGCGGCCCGGCGCGGCGTCGACGTGCGGATCATCATCCCGGCCGAGTCCAACCACGTCGTCGCCGACTGGGTCTCGCGCGGCTTCTACGGAGTGCTGCTGCGCGGCGGCGTCCGGCTCTTCCTCTACCAGAACGCCATGGTCCACGCGAAGACCGCGACGGTCGACGGGCAGTGGTCCACGATCGGCACGGCCAACCTCGACCGGCTGAGCCTGCACGGCAACTACGAGATCAACGCCGAGATCTACAACGAGGCGGTGGCGCGGCAGATGGAGACGATCTTCGAGGTCGACTCCAGCAACACCGTCGAGCTCACCTGGGAGCGCTGGCGCGCCCGCCACCCGCTCGCGAAGGTGAGCGAGGCGGTGCTGTCCCCGTTCCGGCCCCTCCTGTAGAGGGTCGGGCCGCTCCGGTCGGCTCGCTCGGACCTGCCCTTCCTCCTCGCTCCGGACGACGGCAGACCTGTGAACTGCCGGACCTCGGCGTCGTCGTCCCTCGCTCGTCGTCCAGGACAGGCCGCTCCCCGACCTGCGCTCCGGCCCGACCCTCCGGTCCGCTCCCTGCCCCTCGAGCTGATCGGCCAGATCGCCGTCCTCTTCCTCGGTCCTTCCGCTCCGCGAGACACGTTCCCAGCGATTGAGACGCTGGCTCGGCAGAGGCCGCCTCCCGGGCTTAGGCTCGTC
>Ga0325401_1006244_pt1 | contig 11510 bp, 3 predicted proteins | sample PopdelMetagenome_FD_205666 | JGI IMG/M metagenome (GOLD analysis project Ga0325401, IMG submission 205666) | Populus deltoides microbial communities from Bellville, Georgia, United States - Xylem-PdKOR-R2 | ecosystem: Host-associated > Plants > Phyllosphere > Stem > Wood/Secondary xylem | place...
CATCAATATAAACATTAGCATCAAGATAAACATTATGATGTTGATGATCATCAATATCATCTTTACGAATACAATTAGTCTCAACTGCATTTTGTTTTAGAGACGCTTGATATAAATCCATTAAATATTTTGATATACGATAAGTGTCATAGGTGTGGTATGCATTTGCCACCATTTTGGCCATGCATACCACACTCAAGACACTTATTTTTAGGTTTATGCAAATTCTTACCATTTTCTTGCTTGAGTTTACTGTGTCTTCACTTTTGGTGGTGTGATGTGTTGCCTTTTGAATGATTATCTCCTCTCATTCTTCATTTATTTTTTCCATATATACCTTTGGTTCTTTCTTGTCTCTTGAACAAATATTTCATTCACTTTAGGAAATGATTTTGAACCTGGAGGATGAGATTTATGATTTTTCATCAAAAATTTATTATTTTGTTCAACCACAAGAAGACATGATATTAATTTTGAGTACCTCTTGAAATTACATTCTTCATATTGTTGCTATATCACAATATTTAAGGCATGAAAAGAAGAGAATAAATTCTCTAACATTTGGTTTTATGTGATATTTTTACCACAAAATTTTAGTTGTGAGGTAATTTTAAAAAGAATAGAATTATATTCACTAACCGATTTTAAATCTCTGCAACCTCAAGTGCAAATCATAACGAGCTTGAGGAAGTATGATAAACTTTTGGTGGTCATATCTTTTCTTTATATTTTGCCATAAAACAAGAGAAATTTTTATTGTGAGATATCCAACTTTTAATTCTTCGTGAAGATGGTAGTAAATAAAAATTATTATTTTTGTGTGATCTTGCAAGGATGCACTGTTTCTTCTTTGATGATCATTTTAAGATTCATAACTTCCAAATAAATCTCAGCATCAAGAATTCATGAAAAATAATTATTCCTAAAGATATCAAGAGTAGTAAATTCAAGTTTTGTTAAATTTAAATTATCTATCTATAAAAAGGAAATAACTTATTAAAAAATCATGAATATACAAGGAAAAAAAAATCTTTTAAGACTACTATTTATTTAGTTTTTAGAAATACTAGTTATTTAAGAATTGTATTAAATTTATTTAATTCTTCAGGAAATTACAATACTAGTTCTTTAAGAACTTTAAATCTTGATGAAAAAAAGGAAAGAAAATTTTCCAAAATAAGTTACAGAACCAAATATATTTCATAAATTATGAACAATAATGAAAGGAAAAAAATATTGAAATTGATATAAGCTATGTAACATAAGAGTTTATGCGTGCTAAGATTTCAATATAAATTAGAGTGATTGTAGTGATAATGTGTTAAAAAAATAAAAAAACAAGTAAGAACATATATTTCTAGAATAAAATTTAAAATAAAAATTCACACATTTTATTATATATTTTTCAATACTTAAAATACATGACAAGTAGTCTATATATATGGAGAAGAAATGAAAACATCAAAGAATACTAGGAAACTTAAGTGTCATGAAAAATCAAGAGACTAAACTCAAGAGTTATGAAGTCCAAAAAATTCTAATGGATATTCAATATATATAATTATAGATTTTATAACATAAGATTTATTCATTTGTTGTTATAATAATTGATTTTTTTATTGGGAATATATATCTTTTGCTCTATTTGTTTTGATTTTTTTTTTCAATTTCATCTTTTAATATGAGTTTTTTATTGAATTTTATTTGTTAATATTTTTTGCCATTTTTTAATGACATGCCCATGAATTTTTTTAATTGGCCTTTTGTTTTTTTAATTTTTTTTTCATTTTTTTAACATTAAGTTTTCATTGAATTTTTTTTATTTAGTATTGTGTTGATGGTTAATCAATTTTTATATTTTATATTATTTAATAAAAGTTTTTTGGCCCTTTATTTTTTTATTTTTTTTAATTTCATCATTTACTATGAGGTTTTTAATTCCTTTGAGTTTTTGGATCACTTTTTCTGTGATTTGTTTTTCAATTCTATTATTTAATATGAGTTTTTTATTTAATTTTATTTTTCAGTAATGAATTGATTTTTTTTAGATCTATCTAGTGAACTAGATCATATTAGAACAACTCTCACATAATTTAATTTAAAACTTGAGTTAAGTAAATAGTTATGTCAAGATTTTTCAAATTTAAACCGTTGTACCAAGTTTCATGATAATGCCAAAAGGTTTTCAATGATCTAGTTATTATTTTTTTACATTTCAAAAACTTTGGATCCCACTCTCAGTGAAAACACAGTCAATAAACTATGAACTCAATTATGTATTTGGTTAATAGTAAATTAATTTTTATATATTTTATAATATAATAAATTAATAAAAATATCGACACATTGAAATCCATAACTCAAGTCGTGAGTTGGCTAAATATTAATAAAAGAGTTAGTTTTTTGTATTGACTTTTATTCTTTAATATTGAGTTGATAATAAATTAATTTTTGTATTTTTTATTATATAATAAAATAAAAAAATTAATTTGATTTAATAAAATTTATAATTTAAATTGTAAGATTAACTAAATATTAATTAAAGATTCATGTTAGAATTTCTCAAGTTTATAAGTTTGTATTATTATAACGAGTTTAATAAAAATATAAAAATACAAAAAACTTTTATATTCAACCTGCTGTGAAAACACGGCAATAAAACAAAAATTAACAAAAAAAAAAACGTAATTTGTGAATCAATTTAAAATACAGGGGGCATAATGCTAAACTACGCAGCAGCTTGGTTCTCGTCAAAACACAATTCGCAACCGAAAGAAAGGAAAAGAAAAGAAAAACAAAAGAAAAGAAGAGAGAATAAAAAGAGACCCAAAAATTTATATTACTGAAAAAAAAGATGATCCTTGCAGTATTGTTCGCAAATGTTGAAGGCAACATCTTAATCGAACGGTACGCGTTAAAAATCGGAATCGTTCTCGCTAGATCAATACTTTTGAACTTCTGTTTCATTGTTTTCTTTAATCGATCTTCTTCTCTGGGCTTTTATATATATATATATATATATATATGTATGTATGTATGTGTGTGTGTGTGTGTGTGTGTGTGTGTGTATATATATTTGATTAGGTGGAATTTGAATGGATTTATGTCTTATTTATTTAATTTTCGTACAAGGGTTTACATTTTTTTTTTCAGTAGATGGTGTGATTTTCTTTGTCTATTTTTATGTGCGCTTTTTTGTGTTGTTGTGAAGTGGGAAATTGTAAATGATTGGGACCATTTAGTTCTTGGAGAATATTTGTGTTGCTTGTGGCGAGAGTGAGGCAATTGATTTGAATGTAGACTAAATCCATGATTGTTTAAGGAAAATAAACATGGTAAATCATATGAGCCCATAATGCTAATGTATTCGTAGGTTTCCAAGTAACACTACTCAGGTTTGAGTATTGAGAGAGTCTATTTCAAGTGGAAATTTGAAAGCTCAAGATCATTTCTAGATGATCCCATAGAAGATCCTCGTTTGCTTATACGAATTGTGGCTGCTAGATGATGTGATACATTGTTTGATGACATTAGGGCACAAAACTACAATAAACATGAGTTTTGAGTCAAACAAGGCCAGCAACTGTTGTTTTGCATTTTGAAAGTAGTATCCAATTTAATCAGGTCCTCTAACCATAGTGGCCAACAGTAAATAAGAGACGTCTGTCTTCATGCATAGACGGGAGAAGTCACTACCTTCTGTTCTGAAAGTGTTTTGGGCACAAGGACCCCACTTGTTTTGCATTTTCAGATAACATCAGACCATTTTAAAGAGAAAAAAGAAGAGTGTTTTCAGCTGCTCTTGTGGATTTCAAATTTCAATCAACAAGATAATAGGTCTAGTTATATAGGACTTTCATCATAAGATAATTTGGTTAGTGTTAATTTAAGTTTTTTTTATGTGTTGAACTCTAACATTGTTGCAGGTTTAGTGGAGTTCCAGCTGAGGAACGGCTGCATTGGAGATCTTTCTTGGTTAAGCTGGGGGCAGATAATCTAAAAGGTGTTAGAAACGAGGAGCTCCTTGTTGCTTCTCACAAGTATGTAAAATCTTTCTCTTATTCAAGAAGTACCCAAAATATATAACACTTTTTTGTTTCTAGAAATTTTTTTATACCCTTTCCGATGTTTAAATGGAGTTGTAGATTTAATATGCATGACATGTGTTACTTGTACATTGAATATAGATTGCATATATTGTTTACTGTCTGGTTGATTGATCTTCATTTCCCATGTCTTGGTGCCCCCTTTTCTCATTTGCTTAAAAGTCTAGCAAATTGTATTACAAGAGCTGGATCTCTGCATTATCTTCAAAATGCTAGTTAAGTACAGTTTGAGAAGATGATGCTTCCACAAATGTTGGTTTTGCTGAGTATCATATGTTTGAGCTCTCTGCGGCCAGATTTTGTTACCTATGTGCTATCAACAAAATTGTTTGCTTGCTAATTATGTCAATTGGGAGTTGAAAATTGAAATGCTATAAAAATTGAGCTTTCCCAATTTGATTTATTTATGTTGAAAATGAGTACTTGCATTTGTATCTTTCAATAAAAAATCATCTTAAAAGATGGAACTCAATGAAACATGTTTTCTTTCTTTCTTCCTTATCATTTTCATGGTTTGTTTGATCATGCATTTCACATTTATTCGAGGTGGTTTCTGTGTAATGAATAATATATGTTAACTGTACACTTAAAATGGTGGTGCAGCATATATGTATATATGAAACTTTTGTTTTTGCAAATTATGAATCCTGGATTTGTTCATCTTATAGCATCTACTCTCAGTTTGCTATGGGGGAACCTTGTTGCAATTCAGTTCATAAATTTTATTCTAGTTGTGTCTGCTTTAACGCAAATTGTGTACCTGTAATAATATGAAAAGGCAGTTCTGCAGGATAGTATAGGCAACGGTTGCTCTTGCAAATTATGACTCATGGATCACTTAATGTTAATTCTTCAACAATCCATTTCTTGGTTGCCTGTTGGGTATACCATATTTCTTATAGTATTCAATCCATAATATATCAAAGATGAGTCAGCTTCGCCAAATTGTTTCCAGTATCTTGGTTAGGGTACTAATAGGCAGTTCAAAAGTTTCACCAAGGAAAGCAGAACTAATTAAAATGCCAAAATAATGATGTTACTTGCCAAACAAAAGTCTTTTGTCACTATTCAGACAGCGTGGCAGTTGTATCAGAAACCTTCCTTTGTATGGTTGTATTACTTGATGGAGAAAAGTAGATCCCAGAAAGTTAAGTTGCAGTGTTGCCACAATGCCATGGACTATTCCTTGCTCTTCTACTTTTTCTGTGATAGTATAGAATTGTAATGTCTTTAAAGTTGTATAACACCAGTTTCTAAATTTTTGGATAATTTGACCAAGGATTTTTCTCCCTTTTAGTGAATTATACTCGAATCACTGTTATATTTTTCTTGCCAGGTCAGTTTATATTGTTTACACAGTGCTTGGGGATGTCAGCATTTTCATTGTTGGCAAAGATGAGTATGATGAACTTGCGTGTAAGTTAAATCTTTATCTTTCAAGTATTCTATACTTGTTTGTGCAAGGATCGAGGTTCTTCTTGATACTGAGATCATTTTGAGGTTGAATACTATCCAGCTTGTGAGCCCTTGGCTACACCTTTTAGTTTAAGACTTGCTATGTGTGTCAGTTTCTTCTCTCTTGACATAAAATTTCTGACAGTGTCTGAGATTGTATTATTTTTTTTGGCAAATCAGTAAAATGAAATGTTTGGTTCCATTCTTTCACTGAAAACTAATTAAAATAATATAAATGAAACCTTGGTTTCCCCTGTTTACGGTGGCATCTCTTTTGGTTGTGGATGTAATTTGTGTTATAAGTGGTTGATGAAATAGCAATTGATTGGGAATGTGTTGAGCCTCTTATGTGATTGATGGTATGGCTGACATGTTATGCTCCGTTTCTCATCCCTGGATGCTTTCTTACTAGTGACAGAAGTCATCTTCGCCATAACATCAGCTTTAAAGGATGTATGTGGGAAGCCCCCTACGGAGCGCCTCTTCCTCGACAAGTACGGAAAGATATGCTTGTGCCTGGATGAAATTGTTTGGAAGGTAAGCTTCTAAATCAGGCCCTTTCTTATCCTTAAAACTTTTGAGAAACTTGAAATGTTCTAAGGTATATTTCAGGGGTTTGTTCATCCTAAACAAGAAGTTTAATATATTGATTCATAAAATCTTGATCAAGAGCATGTTTGTTGTTGCAATCACGGTACAATATTTAATAGTCTCTGTTTGGTTAAAAGCCTGCTATACTGCTAAGTTTGATATGAGAAAAGTGCAAAAAGGAACCTTATGTTTTAGTAGATTCCCAACACTGTTTATTTATTTGACATGGCATAGCAGCCGTGTTAATAGTCTGATATGAATGCAATATGTGTTTTCCATTAATGCGTGATGAATGAAGAGTTAAGTTCAACAAAATTAAACTTACATGCAATCCATTTGAAGTCAGAATGCAAGTGGTATTCATGTAAGATGAATAAATATAGACTTTGCTGCCTGTTATCCTTACACTTATTTTCATTCCCATTCTTTGAAGGGACTGCTGGAGAACACAGACAAAGAAAGAGTTAGAAGGCTAACAAGATTAAAACCTCCAACAGAGTTCTGAGTCTGAAAGCTCGTAAAATCAACCAGCTAAATGGAGATTGTAAAAGTCTTGGTTGTTTGTGTCTGTCCCATGGAACGCTCTTCAAACTTTTGCTTGTAACAAATTGGTAACATCTTATTGATTCCTGCTATGTTTCTTTTGAACCATTGAAAGGCAATTGTATGATCTGGATCCTGAGTGTTAGATTCCTTTTTATGATGTGACTATTAAAATTTTCAGGATCAATGTTTCATTGGACATCTGGGAATGCCACAAAACTGTCTAAAGAGATTGAAACTAGGATGGTTGTTGACTTGTTGTTCTAAGACATCTGAATACCTATTGTACAATGTATTAAATGAATTGAAAAGAATTCTGGGAGACTAGTTGTATTTTTGGTTGATCGCAGTGATTGTTTAGCACAATCTTCTTTTCTGCATGCTTGGACAAGTGTGAGGCATGTTTATCTGATTGAGAAAGTGGAGGGGCTTAGGAGGCTGTTCTACATTGTAGAAATTAGCATTCCAGCCAGAGTAGAAACAAATAACTCTGGATTTCGAATCTATTTTGATGATCTAGCAAACCATTACAGTAGTTTCATAGTTTACTCTGCACTCTGCAGTGTGATTGAAATTAATAGATTGGGGGACATATTTGCAATGGCCTTGTCCTGAGTCTCAAGGTTGTGTGTTGTCTGTTGGATACATCATACATGGCTCCATAATAGAATAGGCAGCAGAAACGACAGAATGTGCCTGATGGTACAAAAGTCTTAATAATGGTTCTCTTTAGAAACTTGATTGTTTGGAATCATCTGTGTTCTCATATTCCTCAAATAAAACGCAGAGGGATTGTTGGATTAAACGTTATTACTTCTCCATGAACATATCCGGATTCTCTGTAAGCAACACGAACTAAAGTAATGAGAATTATTTCTCGATTGTTTCGAGGAAGATGCAACATGGAAGGCTGACTAGAGACAATATCTGCAGTCGCTTTCTGTGACTTGTTGTATTAAATTAAACATGTACGTATATACATATCCGATGTCTCGATTATTTTGAGGAAACTGGTTAAAAAACAACAAATATATTTGGCCTAGCATCAAAGGATGTACTAGCATGATTGTTGTTGCATGAGTCTCACCCCCCTCGCTCTGTTCATCACCAGAAATGAAGTATCAAAAGAGGCTCCGCGACGAGGTTGAGAGAGTCCTTCCTGAATGGAAACGTCAGTTCATATGTTACAAGGGGCTGAAGAAGCAGTTGAAGCTGATTAATCCTCGGTCGTCAAGGGACAGAAGGATGGGTGATGATCGGTCAGGATTTGCCACAGGCAGATTCTTGGACGTGAATATCAGGGAGAGAATTGGTTTCACCCGATTATTACATAGTGAACTCAACAAGGTTAATGCGTTTTATTTTGATAAAGAGGAAGATTATGTCATCCGATTGAAGGTATTTAACTATCTTGCATCTTTTCTCTGCGATAAAAAAGAGTTGCTTTTTAGATTATCTTTTGCCAACATGCATGGTTAGTTCATCGTTGCTACTTGGATAATGATTTGCATGGAGCAGGAGATGCAACTTAGGGCTGGAAATTTGGACCGTAATGAAGAGAAGTTGCAGGTGCAGAGGGACATATTAAATCTTCACGCAGAGATGGTTTTGCTGCTGCATTACAGTGTCCTTAACTTCACAGGTACACACCGCTTTCGTTTCGTTTCTCTCCACCTCTGAATATGAACTTGACAGGTAGCTTTATTGACCAAGTACAGGCGCATCAAATTGCCAAGTTTTAATTCCCACTTAATGATTTTGAATTCTATACATGCAGGGCTGGTCAAGATAGTGAAGAAGCACAACAAGAGGACAGGCACTTCCTTTCATTTTTCCTCCATGCCTAGGGTTATGCAACGACCATTCTTCTCCACTGATTTGCTTTACGAACTCATGAGGCAGTGTGAAACAATGCTGGATGGCCTCTTTCTTTCAAAACAACCTTGAGGACACTATTCCAACATTCATAGCCTATATTATATAAGCATGAATAACACCAGCCATGCTCATTTCAACAACGAGGGAAGACTTCTTAGCCAGCGGTTTGTAATATGTTTCACTATATTTTGTATTTTCTTGGAGGCTACATGAAATTGATAAAATTTAAGTTGTGTAAAACTTTTATCCTGTAGTTGCCTTTCTCCTCCCTCCTCAAGGATGGATTTGATTTTTATTCTTGAAAGTTAAATCAATAGCTATGGCTTGTCACAACATACTATAAAAGCTTTTCTTCTTCTTAATATTTTCTAAGAAGAAGAAGAAGAAGAAGAAGAAGACTTCGACAATCCAAAGATACATCATACATTCAACCAATCAAAGGTGTGCTCAGCCTAAGACATAAAATGGGATTCTTCCATTCTCATGGTCAAGAAAAATCTTGTGTTCTTTACACGTATGTTCCTTCTGATCAAACCCCGTATCAGTTATATTTTCTTGACATCTGATATTTGTTGGTGATATTTCCATTAATTAGATTGCATGTGATTTTGTAATAAATCAAGACAATATAAACTTGTAAAAGAGTTTAAACAAAATCCAAGTATTATAAATAAATAAATATAACTAAAACAGGCGGAGTTTGCTTAACTCTTCATATTAACAATGGATCTAGTTGATGTATTATTCAAGTGTTTTAAAGTAAAATAGTGTCTTAATTAGCTCACGGGTTAAACTACACAAGGTTGCGGAGCACTATTTGATTTAAAACAAACACACATAAAAAAAAAATAAAAAAATAAGGGAATAAAAAATTAATGCACCAACGCGTCTATTTTTATTTCCCCATCCTTTTTTTATTATCAATTTTTGTATTTTTATTGTATAATAAAATAACCAATACTATAACCGGAATTTAACATGTTGATTAAATATTAATTAAAGAGCCGAGTTGAGATTTTTTTAACCTTTTTTTAGATTTCTTTTCTAATTTTATCATTTAGTGTGAGATTTTTATTGAATGTTATCCTTCAGTTTTGAGTTGACAATAAATCAATTTTTGTATTTTTTATCTCATAAAAAGATAAATTCAATTCATTGAAGTCCACAACTTGAATCGTGGGTCCGATGAGTTGACTAAATATTAATCAAAGAGTCGGGCGAAGATTTCTTGGCCCTTTTTCTATATATATCTTTAGCTTCTTTTTTTGTTTTTCAATTCTATTATTTAATGTGAGTTTTTTTTATTTATTGAGTTTCATCCTTTAGTATTGGGTTGGTGATAAATCACTTGTTGTATTTTTATCATTTAAAAAAAATAAAAAAAATAAATTTGACCAAGTGGATTCCTTAACTTAGATTATGGATTTGGTGGGTTGACTAAATATTAATCAAAGATTCAGGTTAAGATTTTTCAAGTTTGAACTGTTTTACTGAATTTAATAACAATAATAAAAAACTTCTAATGGTCTAGATATGCTTTTTTTTACTGTTCAAAAAACTTAGGTCTAACCTACAACAAAAACACTAGAGGTAAGCTAGTGTGTACTAAGCAAATAATAGAATATTTAAAAGTTGCATTTGAATCAATAAATATCTAACATATATAAAAAATAGATATTATATTTGAACTAAAAACAATGAAGATATTAAATATTTAATCATTAATTCTGGATGATGTAAAAAAAAGTTTTTAAGGATTAAACCATTTATTTTTAAGATTAAAATACTCACACTTGATACAAACGATCTTCTTACAAATAGCATCCTAGAATTCCAATAACTAAACTTTTAAAGGATGCACTTTTTTTGAAAGTCTAAGAACCAAAAGAACAATAAACTCAAAATCTCTTTACGAAAATCTCTTTACGAAGGACTATAACATAATCTATAGAATGGATGGAAAAAAGAGCCAAAGGTAAGGCAAAATAAAAGGTAAAATAAGCTGAAAAACTGTTAAGAAGAAGACAAATAAACTATTGAAAGTGTGTAGAACATCTACCTTTCAACCATTTTTTATATTAATTTTTGAAACCAAAATTAATTTAGAATTAATAATGGTAATTATTGAAATTAATTCTTATCATTTTGCTTTAATTACCCAGGTAAAAAACCTAACAATTTGTACTTTAAAAACTAGATATTTTTACTTTGAAAATAAAATTCTTTAGGAGATGGAAGGTAACTATTAAGAATATTTATTAATAGGTTCGCTAAGCTATATGGACTGGTAAAAAATAATTCTTTATAAGTCAAAGAATTATTTTATAACAAATGTAAACCCAAGCTCAAAATAGACTGACAAAATTTTTTTTTTATAATCTAAAAAATTATTTTACATCAAACCTATACCCAGGCCCAAACCTAAAAACTCACGACCTAAGCCTGAGCCGAGCCAAGTTAAGCCAAGCTAAGTAAGCACGCGTGTGGCTTAAGACCAAAACCCACTTTGCTTGGATCCTTTTCCCTCTAAAAATTTTGGTGCTCTATAAGTCCATTTTTAACTCTTTAACTTTTCTTTATATAAACTACAAGGAAATCTTGTATTCTTTCAATAAGGGATAAATTTTTTTTTTGAGTTTCACAAAAACATACAAACCATAAGTTTTTTGAGATTAATTTTTCATTTACCTATATTTTTTTTAGTCATGTTAATGTTTCATATTAAAGAATTTTTGTTCGAGAATAATTTTTAATAAAATTTTAATCTTAAAAGTGAGTAGACCCCACTTTTAATTTGGTTTGAATGTGCTCATTAATTATATTTTTAAAACAAATTTCTAAAAGTTTCCCTATATGAATGAAAATTATTTAATCAATATATAAAGACTCAAAGATTTGTATATAAATAATGATATAGTGGATGAGTACATCAAGATA
>Ga0325401_1006245_pt1 | contig 11509 bp, 7 predicted proteins | sample PopdelMetagenome_FD_205666 | JGI IMG/M metagenome (GOLD analysis project Ga0325401, IMG submission 205666) | Populus deltoides microbial communities from Bellville, Georgia, United States - Xylem-PdKOR-R2 | ecosystem: Host-associated > Plants > Phyllosphere > Stem > Wood/Secondary xylem | place...
TGATAAGGAAATCTTCTGGAGGAACTGACCTGAAGAAAAAAATGAAGAGGTCAAGATCAATCAAGCTTGCCGACCGATCTTCCATTGTTTTTGCAAGTGATGCGGATGCATCGGTGGATTATCTGGAGGCAAAAAACTGTTCTGATGGGAGGAATGTTAATTTTCAGGCAAGTCCCCATCTTGAATCTACTTTGATTAGCAACAATGAGGATAGGAAAAAATCAAGTAATTCAAAGCAGAATTTAGCTTCTTCTGGTAACAACTCTATGACAGTCATGACAAGAACTTCCACATTGAGACCTGTAAGGATCTTCACAAAAGTGGCGAGCTTCAGAACAAAGCGTTCTCAAATTCCAGACTCAAGCATCCAAAAAACCACCTGTTCTTCGGCCATCAAAGACTCCAAGTTTCCAAATCATCTTGAGCTGCAACCAGGAGGAAGTGAATCTGAAGGAAATTCGATCATGAAGGTTTGTCCATATAGTTACTGCTCCCTTCATGACCATCGCCATTCCGATGTACCTCCGCTTAAACGCTTTGTATCAATGAGGCGACGTCTGTTAAAGACCCAAAAAAGCATGAAATCAGAAAGTCGATCCTCTCGAAGAGCGAAGCATTCTGGTATTTCAAAGAAGGGAACACAGACAAGTCAATCGGCATCTTGTGGAGACTTGGCAGTTCTAGAAACAGCCCCTGACAAGATGGCTGTCTCATCGTCCATTGGCAGAAAAGCTGGACAAAGAGCTGAGTCAAAGAGTGCTCACGGAGGAGATGAAAAAGATTACAGAGATGTAATAAGTGTCACTGAGAACCAAACTCTTCCAGAAGAAGCTGATGAAGGTAGAATTGCTAGTTTGAACTTGAAAGTATTTAAAGGTGGTTCACAATTGAACACTGCAAAGGAAAATGCTTCAACAAGTGTAGCTGATGAACGAGTCAATAAACCCAGAAGCCTAAGCCTGAATAGATTCGTGGAGTCCACAGAAATCGACAATAAGGTCTCTTCTGTTTCCATTGGTAAACCATCGCAAGAGGAAACAGCATCCTGTGAAGAAAAGAACCAAGATGCTGTGCAAGATTATCGGTTCCTTGGTGCAGATTCTGAGCATGATTATACTGTGGATACAGGCCACAGAAATCCATGGGAGAAACAGAAGCCCATGGGATTGTGGAACCTAATATATCAGCATATGGCATCAGGTGTTGCTGCAGAAGATGAAACCCGACCACATCTTAATAAAGAAGCCAAGGAAGAAGAAGAAGAAGAGAATACATTGCCTGGCATGAGCAAATCTGGTTCTTTTCAGGATTTTTCTAGTACAGATCACAGCATTGGTGAGGAAGATCATGATGAACGCAGCCGGAAGATTCAGCAATACCAATGTGATGCTATTAAGTTGGTGCAAGAAGCATTTGATAGAATACTCTCAGAAATTCCAGACCAGCCAACTGATGATCTATCAGTTACTAGTGACACAACTTCAGACAAGAAGATTGCAGAAAACGATCATGGTGAAGACAGACAATTGAACATCTCAACTTCCTATGATTCATGTGGAGACAGCATGGTGCAGGAACCAGAAGAAACGAGGCTCCAAGCTGATAATGCCTTCCAAAAAGAGAAGGCAGAATCAAGTGTGGAAAGCAAGTCTAACCAGCAAACACCCAAGAGCTGGAGTAATCTGAGAAAAATACTCATCCTCAAGAGATTCATCAAGGCATTGGAAAAGGTGAGGAACTTCAGTCCACAGAAGCCACGGAATCTAAATGTAGAGGCTGACCCAGAAGCAGAAAAAGTTCATCTGCGTCATCAAACCATGGGAGAGAGAAAAAATTCTGAGGAATGGATGCTTGATCATGCACTTCAACAGGTTATTTCTACACTAGCCCCTGCTCAAAAGAGAAAGGTAGCTCTGCTTGTACAAGCATTTGAGAAAGTCACCCTGCCTACAGAAGTTGGTACTTCGCCAAGGTCCAACATAGAAGCTTCTTCTCAAACAACTCCAGTTAAAACCAGCACCGGTGCCTCTGACTGCAAAGGGTCTAGAGAAGGAAAAGAAACTATATTTGGAATCACTCTTTGTAAGACATCAAGCCTTGAAACAAGCTTCAAACAGAATCAAGACCAGGCCAGTGACTTCTACAAAGTGGATGAGCACATTCAAGGTTCTTGTTCTGAGGTGAAAGAAACAAGTTTAAAAAATGGTTACATTCATCTAGCATCGAGTCCTTCGTCTACAAAGAACACTGCTGCAGAGTTGAAGAATGAATTTGTTGCTTTCAATCTTGGTAATGGTGAAACTAATTCCACTGTTAAAGATGATGAGCCTGATTTCGTCAGCCACTGTTTGGTGGAGGATACAGATTCCAAATTATGTGACAATCCATTGCCAAAGTCAGCTGATGTTCTACGAACTTCTAGTGAGGAACTTGTGATAAAAGGGGAAACCCTCCAAGAGGATGCCAAAGAAGAAAGTGCAGTTTCTGCCTCAGAGGTACATGATCGTGATTTTGGATTAAACGGCCAAAAGTCAGACATCAATAACAAAAACAACGGAACTTGTGATGAATCAGATGAACCCCAAAGCCAAACCCTAAAAGATTACGAGGGTTCCATTGCAAATACCGATGTGGTTTCTTCATCTTCAGTTTCTGTGCCACTAAAGGAAACATCTGAAGTTGCTGGAGAAGAAAATAAGCTCCTCCAAGGATCCACCCTGCTTGACGATTCAGAACCAGGTTGTACAACTGATGCTGCACATGAAAAGCAGAAACATATGAAGTTCTGGTTCTTGATATATAAGCACATGGTATCAGGCAATGCGACATTACTTGAGGGAGCAGAGAACGAAGAACAAGGGGATAGTGGCAACCAATTGGTTGAAATGAACACATTGGATAATGATGACGCGGGCAACCAAAAGATTAAACTCCAGCAGATTGAAACCATTAGACTGGTAGAAGAAGCAATTGATCAAATCCCTCTTCCAGAATTTCAAGAAGACTCACCAGATGATCAATCAGTTGCCTGCGACATAATTCAAGACCAGGACCAGGAGCACACAGAAAAGAAAGCTGGGGAAGGGGAGGAACCTTTCATCTCATCTTCCTTTGAGGGCACCAATGAATGCTTTGAAAAATCTGACAGCACAAAAGTAGAGGAGAGCACCACACTGTATCAACAAGAACAGCAGTTCAATTCTGATAACATCAGTGCACAAGAAAAGGCAAAACCAATACCACCAGCAGGAAACAAGCCAAAGCCAGCTATGCAAAACTGGAGCAATCTGAAAAAGGTGATCCTCCTCAAGAGATTCGTTAAGGCATTGGAAAAGGTAAAAAAATTCAATCCAAGGAAGCCACGATTTCTGCCCTTGGACCTTGCAAGTGAAGCTGAAAAGGTTCATTTAAGGCACCAAGACACGGGTGATAGGAAAAATGCTGATGAATGGATGCTTGATTATACACTTCAACAGGTTGTTGCTAAACTGACTCCGGCTCGGAAAAGAAAAGTGTCATTGCTTGTAGAAGCCTTTGAGGCAGTCACCCCTATTGGAAGTTGAAAAATACATGATACAGCAGCCCTTTGAGTTATTCTGTAAGATGAAACACAGCCCTTGTGTTTCCTTTCTGCTATCAGTTCAAAGCCAACAATGTTGCCCACATACAGCAGCCACTTGATTTCTTTTATTGAAAACAAAAATTGAAGTCATAACGAGTTTACATCTCAGTGTTTGAAAAAACATGCACGTAAGATAACAAGAAGCTGTTAGCCGATAATTATTCACTTTGTCGCATCAGCGATACAGGTTAAATTATCACACAGGAGAAACCTCAGTGGATTTATCATGCATACAAGTGATAGCATTCTAGCAATAGATGAAAGCCATGAATTCAGTGAAGATAGTAAAGGAGCATAGACTACTATCATTATTGTAATTCTAAAACCTTACGAATGTTTCTTGTGGAGACTGATTAAGAGTTTTGTGACCAAGTGATGTATCTTGTATGGTGTACTTGACAGGATTCCTTCATTGTCAATGAATCAAAAATAAAATACAATGTATCGAATTTTGACCATAATGAATTATTGAAAGCAAACTTGAATTTTTTTTTTTTTGGGGAGCTTTAATGGCAAGATTCTCTTCAAACTCAGCCAAACCAGTGGCCAGAATATGATCTGCTAAACCATTAGAAGCAAAAGGTTGGATATTACTGTTATCCTTTTCTGGACAACTACTACTGTAATACATGATGAGCAAACTACTCCATAAAAAAAATAGTGAGTAAATAGTAAATCAATATGTAATTAGATGCCTGATGAACAGGACAGGCAAGTTAATCCAAATGGGTACCCGGAAGCATCTCCATGAGCAGCCAACCAAGGTTCAACCATGGAAGCACCACAGCTGTCAAAAATATGGCTTTGAGCACCCAACCTTCCACAAGCAGCCAAATTAGATTGTTTTGCAAACCAATTCAAAACCTTGAACCCATCTTCGAAAGCCCCGGGTACATGGTCTCTGGTGCCAATCTATACCCAACAGCCACGACAATAACATCACACAATTTAACTATTCTCCGATAAAAGGTATCGTTTCCTACCGATTCATTGCTTCACAAACCCACCACCGTGAAACTGCAGCATCACAAGCAACTTTCGGTCCGGTAAAAGTTACCTGGGGGAGGCAAATAGCCGCTGTAATCATGGGTGTAGGCAATGCGGAGGTGACAGAAGTGTCGGGAAGGAAAACGCGGAGGGAAAGAGAAGAGAAAGGGTGGACATGGATGTCTTTGGTAGCGACACTGTCAGTAAAAGAAGGGTTGCTAGCGGGGATGGATTCATGGGGTGGAGACGTTACACCAAAAGGGTTAAGTTGCCGAGTGAGAGTAGTTTGGGAAGGTATTGTAGAGTTTCGCGATTACGCTTGGCATTTTTTTTTTCCAGAGATTATCCTTTTTTCACGCCTTTACAAGCAAACTGATTGATTGTTGACAGTTGTGGGGGCTGATTATCCTACCGTGTAAAGCCAAAGGAAACTCTTACTTTTCGTAGCTTAATTTTACAGTTACTATCGTCCAAGACTTCTAGACAATTGAGAGGCCACCATGCTTGTGCAAAGGTTGTGAACTAACCAAATATCATGGCCAAACAATCCCTGAATCCTGATTGCAAAGTAAAACTTACAGGAGCCTGTGATCCCCATCAACGCAGGCCACAAACATTAGGGTTCCCTTCACATATTTCACGCCATCACCTGTAAAAAAATTGCATTTGTAGACAGATAATAGAGTAGTATCTACGAGGCAGCATAAGAAAGCTCTTTCGGCAGAGTTGCTGGAGTTGAAGGGAAAGAAATGAACTTCTTCAGGTCACATTTCAAGCGTGCAGTTAGGAGTAGAAATTTTTAGCCAATCTGCTCATTATGCAGAACCAGCAATCGCCAAAGCAGAGATAAAACTTCCGCAGCAGTTATTTAACTTGGATGGCATCAAGAACCTAAAGGATACTTGGCAGGTCCATAAGTTTTCCATCGTCCACGTTGTCCATTGATCTGTGCTCGGTTCAACATATCCCACGTACTGGTGCATAGAATGCATTCAACAGCTGGTGCTTATTCCATAACGAGATTTGTCTTAATTGATGATTTCTTGCTCGATCAAAACTCACTCTACGTGAGAAATCTAGATTGTTAAACATCCATTATAAGCTAAAAACAACCAAACAAAGAACATTCCTTGAACTAAACCACAGAATGACAAATTACACATTTCAACAGAAAATTGTTGGGGATTGAACCAGCATGAACCATGAAAAGGAGGCAACTCCAAAACTGAAGTTATCTACAGAAAACGGCCTCTCATTTCTGCAATAGATGAGCTTAGAATGTAGCCAGGGCATGCAAGGTAAACAAGCTCCAATTCTTTTGATGAGCTTAGAATGTAGCCAGGGCATGCAAGGTAAACAAGCTCCAATTCTTTTGCTGCATCTGGAAATCTCCTGTAGAGCTTCCTCAACCTCATGCCCTAAAACCATTCATCCAGCTGAAAAAGAAACAAAAAGAGAATGATGCCTGCAGCTAGGAAGTAAATACACCAAAAATATCTATAAGAATAATAACATGCATCTCTGTGCCAGTATCATATCAAATTTGAACCAACCACCCCACCCCCCTTACTCCATGCAACGGCCTTCTCACACAAAATCCCCATGTTCATAACCTTCCAAAGATGTACAAAATGGGAAACATGAAAAAAATTCAGACATGTTACATATGAGAAAACACGGCCACAAAATTTAACAAAAACAATTTCATGAACTGCCAAGGAGAACAATAACAATTTATTAAACACACGGTAGAGAATAAAGCAAAATTGTACAGCCAAAAAAAAATCCAATACAAGACCTAAGTTTTGGAAATTGCTTCTGCTTAAACTACATGAAAACATTACAAAAACTACAAACAGTACTTCAGATGCCGTAAAGTTAACAAAAGCAGTCATTTAGGAACTACTACCTTAAAATAAAATGTTTAGGACTTTCTTGTCTAATCTTCTTCTCCATCTTTGTCCTTCTTTTTCTTCTTCTTCTTCTTCTCACTTTTATCAGACTCGCCATCAGCTTTGCCATTATCAACGGTTGCAGCCTCTTCAGCCCCTTTGTCTTTCTTCTTTTTCTTCTTCTTCTCAGACTTCTCAGTCTCCTTTTCTTCTAAATTTCCCACTTCAGCATCCTCCTTACTCTTCTTTTTCTTCTTTTTCTCTTTCTTCTCATCTGCACTTCCCTCCACTGGCACTTCCTTTTCAGCCTCGCCACCCTCTTTACTCTTCTTTTTCTTCTTCTTCTTCTCCTTTTTCTCATCATCACTTCCCTCCGCATGCTCTTCCTTCACCTTCTTATCCTTGACACTCTCTTCATTTTCAACTTCTGTTTTAGTTTTCTTAGCAGGAATCTGGGCAGCAGGGCTATCAGAGCTTTCATTCAATTTGCGCTTGCGCCCCTCACCATCTTCCCCATCCTTGTTCTTTTTCTTCTTCTCCTCTTCACCAATCTCCTTCACAACTGGTTCAGCAGCAGCAGCAATTCCAGCTACCATAGAATCTCCGCCAGGAGGCAAAACCAGATTTCTCATCCATTCATGAGGAGTGTTCTCATTTGGCTTCCCATGCTTATCCAACTTCCCCTCAGAAATCAACTTCTTCTTTATCGAAGCCCTTGGCCCCAACCCCCATTTCCTCGGATAAGTATCCCTATCCATCACAACCCTCTTAATCTTTGCCACAACACCATGATCACAAGTAGCCATAACAGCAGTTGTCATCTCCGCAATTCCCAGAGCAACAGCCTCACCCTTAGTAGTCATCAACACAACTTCCTCACCAGCCTCTATATCGTTCTCAAACCTCAACAGCCCCGGAATCATCAACTTAGCACCATAACAAATAGCATTCACAGCAGAGTCCTTAACTACCAACCTCTTATAACTGGTCAAAAGCACTTCAAGAGGCATAATAGCTCTCCTCAAGTAACTCTCATCACGATAATTATCATAAACCCACTGAGCATCCATAACATCATGCATAGTAACCATATTATCTTTCTCCCCTAAGATCCCTGACCTCACCCTCCTCAACTCTTGCATATGCGCACCAACACCAAGAATCAACCCCAAATGCACACACATAGTCCTAACATAAGTCCCCGCCTCACACGAAATCCAAAAAACAACCAAGTGCCTATCTGCATCATATTCCAACATCTTACTCTCATAAATTGTCCTAATCCTAAGCTGTCTTTTAACAGCAGAAATCAAGGGCGGCCTCTGAAAAACCGCCCCAGTAAGTGTCTCTAACGCTCTCGCTACTTTCGCAACATCAGGAACCTTATCATGCAATCTAGCAATACAAACATACTCTTTTCCAGCACCTTGTTGAGATTTAACAAGTCTAGTAGCTCTATCAATACAAACGATTAAATTACCAGTAACTTTAGGGTCTAATGTGCCACTATGACCAGTTTTTTCGACACGTAAAATCCTCTTAATCCAAGCAACAACTTCATGTGAAGAAGGGTTTGCTGGTTTATCAAGATTCATAATACCATACCTGATGTATTCAGCAAGTGGACGCTTGAGTGGTGAGTGACCAGATGGAAGCGGAGTGTAGTGTCCAGTTCTTACATTGAGTCTGTCGTAGTTTTTCAAAAGGATTGGCCACTGTGAAGTGTCGATCGTTGGGGTGAAGTTTTGAGGCTTGATCATGAAATCTTTTTCAGTGTCTGTTGTTGGGTTAGCGTCTGTTTGAGTTTCTTGGGTTTTTTTCTTGTGTTTTTTCTTCTCAGACCGAGAAAGCTCGACTTCAGACATGGTGGTGGTCAATGTTAGTAGAGAGGGAGTGTCAGTTTCTAGGGTTTTGGCGGACGCTTGTGATGGAGAACGAGGGTTTAGAGATGGAAATGTGGATTTATAGGGTTAGGGTTTTGGGGGGCTTCGGGGGCTAGGGTCTATGATGGCTAGTTTAGATGGGCTAGGGATTCTGTGGCTGTTAGGCTCAGTTGGTGCAAGCCAAATGGGCCCAAAGGTTTGTTAAGACCGGTTTACTTGGGGCTAGACTCCAGTTAGGAATGCAAATTTGCCCAATCAAGCAGATGCCCGTCTGGCCCCGCCTAAAAAAGAAAAATTACAGGCAAAGATATTAAACTAGACTCCGCGCATGACCTATATGTTAATTTAATTAATTTAAAACAATATTATTTTAAAATTAAAAAAAAAACATTTTGTTTAAAAAAATAAAATAAAAGTTAAATAAATTTGATAGGGTGAACCAGGTTATAGGTTGATCTATCAAGTTTGACTTGATTAATTTCTTATTAGTTTAAATTAAAATCTAACCTAAAATAGTTAATTTATTGTATTAGGTTTAATAACATTATTTATGGGATAAATATAAATGTTACTGTGAAAATTATTCATAGCTAAGTTAATTTATCATTTAATAACAGATTACTTATAAGATAAATATGAAAATCATTATGATAATTATCCACAAGTCATACAAATCATATGGGGAAACAGAATATAATTACAGTGTATTTAATATATTTTCAGGAATTTACTTGATAAGAGCCTTTTTTGTGTTGTGATTAAATTGTTATTTTTTTAATTGATTTGTTTTAGAATAATTTTTTTTATGTTTTTATATCGTTTTAATATGATGATGTTAAAAATAATTTTTTTTTAAAAAATTATTCTGATACATTTCCAAGTAAAAAACATTTTGAAACACATCATCTACAACATGTACTAAATAAAAATGTATTTTTTAAATCAAATTATTATATTTAACCATGCATAATAATGCTATGATTTTTTTTATTTTTTTATCATCATACATGATTTCAACGCCACGAAAAAAATTTATTTGACCTAATCCAGACTCATTTAGGTCATGAACGAATATGGATTGAATGCCAGTCATGAAAAACTTTACTCTAAGTTTTTAATAAATTAAAAAAAAGGCATTATCATTGTTATATTATTTTATTTTTATAAATATATCGCACAGGTCTCCCGTGATATATAGGAGTCACACAATCAATCATAGTATATCATTTAATATATCAATCTACATGTAATTCAAATGCAATTCTAATTGTTTTCTATGGTTAAGACGCATGACGTACTTATGTGTTAATTTTAACCAATAATATTTTTCCATTTATTAGAAAATTAATACATAAAATTAACGGGCCTTTTAAATTAAAATATTTAAAAGAAAATGGAACAAAAACTAAAAAATTGATATTAAATTTATTAAAAATATTTTTAATTAAACCAATAGAAAGCCCATATCACAAGTTTCAAATTAAAATGCATGTTGAATATTTCTCAGTGAAATGTTAAAGAAAAAAAAACCAAGAAAATTATCTCTTAAACTAAATCAACCCACATCAAGATCCTTCAAGTTTTTTAATATTTTATGATAGTACAGGAATTGTATTATTTGAACTCTTATTATTTTTTAATTAAGTTTTTTTCCTTAATAAAATTATAAAATTAAGTGATATCAAATTCAATATATATCAAGAAAATAAAGATATTATATATTTTTTAAGATTTATATTACCTTTTATTTTAATCCGAGGATAAAAAAATTTATAAATTCAATTTCAATCAATAAAGAAAATCTATAAAATTACGCTAAATTAATCGGTATAAAATCTATACTATTCATGTTTTAAACACAATAGGAATGACACAAATAAACATACTTATACCAACTATAATAACACTCTAAATAATTTTTTTTATTTGTGAAACATTAAACAATGGATTACACACACACAAACGAATACCAACTATAACAACACTCAAATACACAAATGATTAAACGATTAAAAACACTAATGTCTTGAAAAATCCGTGTCCAAAAGTACGGGGCATGCACTGAATATTTAAAAGAGATTATTTTTTAAAATATTTGTGGTTTAGAAATGTATTAAAATAATAATTTTTTAATTTTTAAAATTTATTTTTGATATTATTACATCAAAATAATTTGAAAATATTAAAAAAAATTAATTTAAAGCAAATATTATTATTTTTTTATTTTTTTTAAATATATACTTTTAAAATATAAAAATAAATAAATTTTTTTTAGAGAAATAATAAATGGGTTTTGCCTATGAGGTTACGGCTATAAACAATATCATAAGATAACCTAAACCATTAAAATTATCTTTTTCACGTGCCCTTTTTTTAAATATACTGATGACTTGAAAAGTCTTTGCCCAAAAGTATTGAGCGAGCAAGCACAATTAGAGGATGATTTAACGATTAAAATTATTTTATCCGACTATGAATAAAAGGAATCCAAGAAAAATATTCAATCAGGATAATTGAATGCTCAAGAACTAGATTTTCAGTTTTAATTAATAATAAAAATACACAATCTTTTTAGCATATAGTTAATTGAAGAAAGAAGGTTCAAAGGAAACAGGGATCAATCTGCGCAAGAAAGAAGCTTCTACGTCTAGTTTCACCAAAGTCAAATTAACAATCAAAATTCGAAGCCTTCTTGCTATAAAACAACTCCTCTCCGTGTAAGACAAGGACTTGAGGCTCAAGCCAAGGGACCGACTCTTCTTCTCCTTCTCCATATAAATATATACACATAAAGAACACAAGAAATCACACACAGAAAAAGTTCAAACTTGGTTCTAGATTTGGAGCTCTCATGGCTGGCCTTCAATACTACTTCTTTCCTACAGATTTCTTCTATCCTCGCCCACCATCAGCTGCTAAAGAAAGTGTTAGCAGCCCAGTTCAACGCGTTCAACCACAAAAAGGAGACGCCGAAGATCGTGACATGGAACAACACAAGGCCATGATGGTTCGATACAAGCATGACGACCAAAGCAACCTACCCCAGCTCTCTGCTTCAACAGCAATAGTCCCCTCTCCATGCATAATCAAGAGTGAGATTCGCAGGAAACGGTTGAATAATTAAC
>Ga0325401_1006248_pt1 | contig 11509 bp, 10 predicted proteins | sample PopdelMetagenome_FD_205666 | JGI IMG/M metagenome (GOLD analysis project Ga0325401, IMG submission 205666) | Populus deltoides microbial communities from Bellville, Georgia, United States - Xylem-PdKOR-R2 | ecosystem: Host-associated > Plants > Phyllosphere > Stem > Wood/Secondary xylem | place...
CCGCGAGACGGGGCAGGACCTCGTCGCGGAAGCCGGGGTTGTTGAGCCGCTCGGGGCTGACCAGCAGGACGTCGACGTCGCCGTTGCGGATCGACTCGTGGATCGGGTCCCACGACTCGCTGTTGGTGGAGTTGATGGTGACCGCGCGGATGCCGGCCCGCTCGGCCGCGGCGATCTGGTTGCGCATCAGCGCGAGCAGCGGGCTCACGATGACGGTCGGCCCGGCGCCCTGCTCGCGCAGCAGCAGGGTGGCGACGAAGTAGACCGCCGACTTGCCCCAGCCGGTGCGCTGGACGACCAGCGCCCGGCGCCGCTCGACGGCGAGCGCCTCGATCGCGCGCCACTGGTCGTCGCGGAGCCGGACGTCGTCGCCGCCCGCGGGGCCGACCAGGGCACGCAGGTGCGCCTCGGCCGCCTCGCGGACGTCGGTGGTGGGTGCGGTGCTCACACGTCGTGTCTACCAGCGCCCACCGACGCCGGGTCGGCGCTCTCCACAGGCGCCGCAGCCGGAGCACGACGGGACCGGCACGCCCCCAGACGTGCCGGTCCCGCGGAGTGCGCCTCGCTCAGCCGGCCGAGGGCGCGGTCGGTGCGGCCGGTGCCGAGGGCGCAGCCGGGGCCTCGCCGTTCTCACCGGCAGCGGGCGGGGCGGGCGGGGTCGGCGCGTCGCCCTTCCCGCCCTGCTCACCGGCAGCGGGCGGGGCGGGCGGGGTCAGGGCGTCGCCCTTCTCGCTGTCCTCGCTGGCGGTCGGGGGCGCAGGCGGCGTGGGAGCCGTGCCGTCGCCCGCCGCGCCGTCCTCGCCCGCGGCCGGCGGGGCGACCGGGCCGGGGCCGCAGGCGGGTCCGCCCGCGGGGCCGGCCGCAGGACCGCCGGCCGGACCGCCGGCGGCCGGACCCTCGGGTGCCGGGGCGCCCGACTCGGGTGCGGCGGGGGCGCTCCCGTCGGCGTTCGCGTCGGTGCTCGGAGCCGCGGGTGCGGACGCCGACGGGGCCGAGGTGCTGCCCTGGTCGGACGGTCCGCCGCCGGCCAGCGCGGGGACCGCGGTGGCGGCGATGACGCCGGCGAGCGCACCGGCGGCCAGGCCCATCACCAGGGTGCGGCGCGGGCGGCGGCGCTCCGAGGTCGGGGCCGGGGCGCCGAACGCCTCGAGGCGCTGGGTCGGCTCCGCCGCCTCGTGGCGGACCGGCTGCATGGGCTGGGTGTCGTCGTGCTCGGTCATGAGGTTCTCCTTCAGTGGGTGGGTCGTGGATCGGGGTGGGTCGTGGGTCAAGGACGGCCCGGGCCGGAGCCCGGCGTCAGCAGGTCCGCGGCACCGCGTAGCAGCTGCGCCACAGAGCGGCTCACGCCGTCGAGTCCGGCCTCGAGTCCCGTGGGGCCGGTCGACCAGTCCGCGGGCCAGAGGACGGCGCCCACGAGGACGCCGAGTGCGAAGACGATGAGTGTTCGGGCCATGACCACGACGTTGGCCAGCGGACCTGAAGACCACCTCAAGGACGGGCCCCCGGCCGTCGTTCTTGAGGTGGTCTTCAGGTCCGCCCGGCGAGAATCGACCTGTGAGCAGCACCGCGAACCAGGCGCGCATCCTCCTCGTCGAGGACGACGAGACCATCCGCCACAGCGTCGCGGCCGCCCTGCAGGACGTCGGCTGGTCGGTGCAGGCCGTCGAGGACGGCGAGGACCTCGAGGCACGGCTGCGGTCCTACCGTCCGCACCTCGTCGTGCTCGACTGGATGCTGCCGGGGCGGGCCGGTCCGACGCTGGCGCGCGTCGTGCGCAGCGAGTCGAGTGCGGCCGTCGTCATGCTGACCGCCCGCGAGGCGGTCGAGGACCGGCTCCAGGGGTTCGACGCGGGGGTCGACGACTACGTCGCGAAGCCGTTCGTCATGGCCGAGCTCGTCGCGCGCCTGCGGGCGCTGCTGCGCCGCCTCGGCGCGGTGCCCGCGGTGATCGAGGTGGGCGACCTCGTCGTCGACGAGCAGGGCGCGGTCGCGATGCGCGGCGGCACCCGGCTCGAGCTCACGGCGACGGAGTTCCGCCTGCTGCTCCACCTGGCCCACCACCGCGACCGCGTGCTGTCCTCGGCGCAGCTGCTCAGCCAGGTCTGGGGCTACGACGAGTACGCCGACAACCTCGTCCAGGTCCACATCTCCGCCCTGCGGCGCAAGCTCGAGGCGCACGGCCCGCGCCTGATCCACACCGAGCGCGGGCTGGGCTACGTCCTGCGGGCGCCGTCGTGAGCGCAGGGCCGGGCTCGTCCGAGCGCCTGCGCACACCCTCGCTGCGGCTGCGCGTCACCTGGATGTCGCTGGCGCTGCTGGCGGCGATGCTGCTCGTGCTGGCCGTCGTCCTCGACCTGGTGCTCGCCTCGCGGCTGGAGGGCCAGCTGCGTGACCGCCTGCTCGACCGGGCCGGCGTGGCGACGATCCTCGTCGACCGGGTCGCCACCCGCGAGCTCGCGGAGCAGCTGGAGGGCGAGGGCATCGCGGTGCGGGTCACGACCACCGACGGCACGACGTACGCCGCAGGACGGCTGCCGCGCGACCCCGACAGCAGCGAGGCCACCACCGCCCCGGAGCCGGCGCCGCCCGGCCCGGCGGACGGTCCGGCGGGCCCGGCGGGTGGCCCCGGCCCGCGGGAGGCCGACATCGTCGACGCGGGGTCGTTCCTCACGATCTCCGAGACGCTGGACGACGGCACCCGGGTGCAGCTCTACGCCGATCGCGGGCAGATCGACGACACGCTCGGCCAGGTGCGGTTCGCGATGGTGGTCAGCGCGCTCGTCGTGCTGCTCGCGGCCGCGCTGGCCCTGTGGCCCGTGGTGGGTGCGGCGCTCGCCCCGCTCGCCCGGATCACCGGTGTCGCCCGGGCGATCACGGCCGGCGACCGGGGCCGCCGGCTGCGCCCCGACCGGCCCGGCACGGAGCTCGGCCGCACGGCCGCGGCGTTCGACGACATGCTCGACGGGCTCGAGGGTGCCGAGGGCCGGGCCCTGGCCAGCGAGGCGCGGCTGCGCGACTTCGTCTCCGACGCCGCCCACGAGCTGCGCACCCCCGTCACCGGGATGCGCTCGACCAGCGAGCACCTGCTGCGCGCCGACCCGCCCCGCGAGGAGCGCGAGCGCCTGCTCATCTCGCTGGTGCGGGAGGCCGACCGGGCCGGCCGGCTCGTCGAGGACCTGCTGCTCATGGCCCGCATCGACCGCGGCCTCGAGCTGGCCCGGACGCCCGTGCACACCGCCGAGCTGGTCGCCGAGTGCGTGACCCCGCGCGAGGTCGCCCGCCCCGACCTCACCATCACGGTGCGCGGTGGCGACGCCGTCGTCGACGGCGACCGCCACCAGCTCGCCCAGGTGCTCGCGAACCTCGTCGACAACGCCGACCAGGCCACGGGTGGCCGCGGCCACGTCACCGTCACCACCACGCGGGAGCCGGGGAGCGTCGTCCTCGAGGTGGAGGACGACGGCCCGGGCGTGCCGGGGGCCGACCGCGAGCGCATCTTCGAGCGGCTCACCCGCCTCGACGACGCCCGCGAACGCCGTTCCGGCGGGGTCGGGCTCGGCCTCGCCATCGCCCGCGGCATCGCCCGCGCGCACGGCGGCGAGCTGACCTGCCACCAGGCGCGTCAGGGCACCGGCGCGCGGTTCAGGCTGGTGCTGCCGGCGGGCGGGTGAGCGTCAGCGCACGTGGTTTCGAGACGGTCGCCAGCGCGACCTCCTCAACCTCCGTTGCCGGTGGTTGAGGAAGGACGAAGTCCTGTCTCGAAACCACGCAGGCGTCACCAGATGCGGACGCGCTGCTCCGGGTCGAGCCAGAGACCGTCGCCCTCGGCGGTGCCGAAGACCTCGTGGAACTCGTCGAGGTTGCGCACGATGTTGGCGCGGAACTCCGGCGGGCTGTGGGGGTCGACGGTGAGGTACTGCTGCGCGAGCTCGAGACGCCGCTTGGTGCGCCAGCAGTAGGCCCAGTTCATGAACAGCCGGCGCCGTGCGTCCTCGTCGGCGTGGCCGCCCTGGGAGATGAGGTAGGCCTGGTGGCCGATGGTGAGGCCGCCCAGGTCGCCGATGTTCTCGCCGACCGTGAGCTCGCCGTTGACGTGCTCGCCGGGCAGGTCGCGCGGCTCGAAGGCGGCGTACTGCTCGATGAGCGCGCGCGACTTCACCTCGAAGGCCGCCTTGTCCTCGGGAGTCCACCAGTCGTTGAGGTTGCCGGCGCCGTCGTACTGCGCGCCCTGGTCGTCGAAGCCGTGGCCGATCTCGTGGCCGATGACCGCGCCGATGCCGCCGTAGTTCTCGCACACGTCGGCGTCGGGGCTGAAGAAAGGCGGTTGCAGGATGCCGGCCGGGAAGCAGATCTCGTTGGTGCCGGGGTTGTAGTAGGCGTTGACGGTCTGCGGCAGCATGAACCACTCGTCGCGGTCGACCGGCGAGCCGATCTTGGCGAGCTGGCGGTCGGTCTCGAACGCCGAGGACGCGGCGACGTTGCCGAGCAGGTCGTCGGGGCGCACCTGCAGCTCGGAGTAGTCGCGGAACCGCTCGGGGTAGCCGATCTTGGGCCGGAACGTCGCGAGCTTGTCGTAGGCCCGCTGCTTGGTCTCCTCGGTCATCCACTCCAGCCGGCTGATGGAGGCGCGGTACGCCGCCAGCAGGTTGGCGACGAGCTCGTCCATCAGCGCCTTCGAGCTCGGCGGGAAGTGGCGGGCGACGTACTCCTTGCCGAGGGCCTCGCCGAGCGCGCCCTCGACCAGCGAGACGCCGCGCTTCCAGCGCGCGCGCAGCTCGGGCGTGCCCGACAGGGTGCGGCCGTAGAAGTCGAAGTTGGCCTCGACGAACTCGTCGGTGAGGTAGGCCGCGGTGCTGCGCAGCACCCGGGTGGTGAGCCAGGTGCGCCAGTCCTCGATCGAGACCTCGCCGAGGACGGTCGAGAGGTGCTCGAAGTACGACGGCTGCCGCACGCAGCTCTCGGCCAGCAGCGCGGAGGCCTCGTGGGCCGAGCCGCTGAGGTTGGTGACGTAGACGTCCCAGTCGAAGCCGGGGCACAGCTCGCGCAGCGCGTCGTACGTCGTGAGGTTGTAGGTGCGCTGGACGTCGCGCGTCTCGGCGCGCTCCCAGTGGCCCTCGGCGATCCGGGTGTCGATGCGCAGCACGGTCTGCGCGCCCGCCTCGGGGTCCTCGCCGCCGGCGAGGCGCAGCATGGTCGCGAGGTAGGCGACGTAGGCCTCGCGGATCGCGGCGAACTTCTCGTCGCGGTAGTAGGACTCGTCGGGCAGCCCGAGGCCGCCCTGGGTGAGGTGGAACAGGTAGCGGTCGCTGTTGCGGTCGTCGGTGTCGACGTAGGAGCCGAAGAGGCCGTGGCCGCCGATGCGCTCGAACTCGCCCAGGAACGCCGCGAGGTCGCGCGTGTCGCGCAGCGCGGCGACGGCGTCGAGCAGCGGGCGGATCGGGTCGGTGCCGAGGGCGGCGATGCGCTCGGTGTCCATGAAGGAGGCGTAGAGGTCGCCGACCTTCTGCGCCTCGGCGTCGAGCTCCTCACCGGGGGCGGAGGCCTTCGCAGCCAGGTCGGTGATGATCTGGCGGACCTGCTCCTCGGCCACGTCGGCGAGCTGCACGAACGGGCCCCAGCTGGAGCGGTCGGAGGGGATCTCGGTCTGTTGCAGCCAGGCGCCGTTGACGTGGCCGAACAGGTCGTCCTGCGGCCGGACGTCGGGGTCCATGCCGGGGCGTGCGTCGTCGAGGATGCTCACCCTCCCGACCTTAGGACGTGGCACCCACACGCGCGACGAGGCCCGGTCGCTCCCCCAGAGCGCGACCGGGCCTCGTCGGCGTGGTGGACCCGTCCGGAACCGGTGCGGTGCCGGCTCCGGACGGGCCGTTCGTGGGCTGACCCCTGTGTCAACAGCGGGTCAGCAGCGGGTCAGCTCTCCAGCGCGGCGTCGAGCGTGATCTCGACCCCGGTGAGGGCCTTGCTGACGGGGCAGCCGGCCTTGGCCTTCTCGGCGGCGTCGCGGAAGCCGGCCTCGTCCAGGCCCTCGACCTCGCCGCGGACGGTCAGCTTGATGCCGGTGAGCCTGAAGCCGCCGTCGGCGGAGTCCGGGCCGAGCGAGACGTCGGCCTGCACGTCGAGCGCCTGCGGGGTGCCGCCGGCCTGGGCGATCAGGGCCGAGAGCTGCATGGCGTAGCAGCTGGTGTGCGCCGCGGCGATGAGCTCCTCGGGGCTGGTGGTGCCGCCGGCGTCGTCGGCCGCGCGCTTGGGGAAGGAGACGTCGTAGGTGCCGACCTTCGAGCTGGTCAGCTCGACCTGGCCCGAGCCCTCCTCGAGGGTGCCGTTCCAGGCGGTGCGAGCGGTGCGAGTGGGCATGTCGTGCTCCTTCGGGTCGAGTCCACTGACGTGTTTGCCTTGTGCACAAGATGCTTGCACACGAGGTAAAGTCGTTCAAGTGGGAGCAGCGGACGAGACGCAGGTCACCACCGTCGGGCGCCGGGCGGCGGTGCTCGAGGACATGCTCTGCTTCGACCTCTACTCGCTCTCGCGCACGATCACGGGCCTCTACCGCCCCGTCCTGGAGCCGTACGGACTGACCTACCCTCAGTACCTCGTGCTGGTGGTCCTCGCGCGCCAGGGGCGCTCCACCATCGGTGAGATCGGGGCGACGACCCGTCTGGACCACGGCACGCTCACGCCGCTCCTGCGCCGCATGGCCGACCGCGGACTGCTCACCCTCGAGCGCAACCCGGTCGACCGGCGTTCGGTCGTCGTCGACCTCACCGCCGCCGGCGAGGCGCTGCGCCCGGTCCTCCACGACGCCCAGTGCCGCATCTCCGACGCGCTCGGCATGACCGAGCGCGAGCTGCAGGCCCTGCAGGGCTCCCTCCAGCGGCTGGCCGACCACCTCGACACGGCGCCCGCGCAGTAGGACACAGCGCCCGCGCAGTAGAGCGCCCGCGCAATAGCGAGAACGGGCCATGCCGGGGCTCGGTCATGCGACCAGGCTGGTGAGGTGACCCGTCGCACCCTCGCCCTGACCGCCGCCGGCGCGGTCGTCACCGCCCTGCTGACCCCCCTGCTGACCCCGCCGGCCGGAGCGGCCCCTGCCGCCCAGGCGCCACCGGCGAAGCCCGGCAAGGGACCGGCCTGGTCGACGCTGGTCGGCGCCGGGGTCACCAGCAGCTCCGAGCCGGGGCTCTTCCGCACCGGCGACGGCACGCTCCACGTCGCCGTCGCCATCCGCGACGCCGCCAACCAGAACAGCATCTCGGTGTCGCACGTGCGCGCCGACGGGTCGTACGCCGGCACCAGCCCCGCGGTCGGCCCATGGGCCGGCACGACGCCCGACCCCGACCTCGTCGGTGGCGTCGGAGGCGGGCTGCGCCTGGTCTTCGGCGGCCTGCGCACCACGACGACCGGCGACGCCTACAGCGAGGGCTACCTCTACTCCGCCTCCTCCGACGCCGCCGGTGCCGCCTGGACGCTGGCTCCGAACACCGCCCCGGTCGTGGCGAGCGCCAACGGGTTCAGCTCCTACGGCACCGGGGTCACCACGCTGCCCGACGGCAGCACCGCGGCGGCGTACCCGCTGAACTCGACGATCACCTACCAGGTCGGCGCCGGCCCGGTCCAGAGCTTCGCGGTGCCCGCCTGCTGCGCCTACGACCTGAGCCTGGTGCAGCAGGACGGCGCGGTGTGGGCGGCGTGGTACGCCAACGGCAGCGCGGCGGCCGACCAGGGGGTCTTCGTGCGCCAGCTCCACCCGACGCTCGGGCCGGTGCTCCAGGCGCCGGGGTCGGTGAGCGGCGGCAGCTCGCTGCCGGCCGACCAGGCCGTCGCGATGGTCGCCCGCCCCGGTGGAGGCGTCCACGTCGCCTACAAGGTCGGCTACCCGACCGCGACGTCGCTGGCGGTCTGGAAGGTCGGCGACCCGAGCGCACGCACGGTGCCCGACTCCAAGGGTGCGTCGTACGTCGCGCTGTCGGCGACGCCCGACGGGCGGCTCTGGGTGGCCTTCGACGGCGCACGCACGGAGGCGCGCGCGGTGCGCTCGAACCCCTCGGCGACGACGTTCGGCGCCGCCCAGGAGCTCAAGGTGCCCGGCAAACAGGTCTACGGCATCGCCGTCGACGGAGGCACCGGCCGCGGCGACGTCGTCGTGAACACGGGCAGCGCGGTCATCCACACCCAGGTCCTCGCCGGGCTGAGCGTGAAGGCCAAGCCGGGGGTGCTGAAGGCCGGCCGCGTGGGACTGGTGAAGGTCACCGTCACCGACGCCGGTCAGGCCGTGAAGGGCGCGAAGGTCAGGGCCCGTGGCGAGAGGTGCACGACCAACGGCAAGGGCGTCTGCGTGCTGCGGCTCGGCAAGGCCCGCCGGGGCAAGGTCGTCGTGCTCGCGACTGCCGGCGGCTACGACGCGGGCAGCGACGTCGTGAAGGTGCGGTGACGGTCCGCTAGCCCGCGAAGCCGTCGGCGCCCAGCACCGGCACCACCTCGCTCACGCCGACCTCGGCGGCGACGTCCACGTCGCCACCGAACCCCTTCTCGACCAGCTCCCGCCCGCTCGGGCAGGCGTGCAGGTCACCGGGCCGCATCGCGTCGTGTGCCGCCACCGCGGCCCGGGCGTCGGGGGTGAGGGCGTGACCGGCGGCGGCGAGCCCAGCCAGCACCGCGCCGGCGCCCCAGAGGTCCTCGACGGCGGGGCGCAGGGACGCGTCGGGCCAGCGCTCACCGCAGGCGACCACGGCGACGTCGCGTCCCGCGAGGGAGCGGGCGACCGCCGCGGCGTTGCGCAGGCTGGCCGCGACCACCGTGCGGCCGCGCTCGGCCAGCAGCGCGCTGATGGTCGACCCGTTGGGGCTCGGGAGCACCACGCGCGTGCCGGGCTCGGCGACGACCGAGGCCATCGCGGCCGGGCTCAGCGACGGCAGCCCCGGCCGCTCCCGCGCCTCCAGCCGGCCGACGGCGAGGACCGCACCGCGCTCCTCGGCGTACGCCGCCGCGCGGTCGTCGTGCCAGCCGAACGGCAGCACCGTCAGCCCGCGCTCGACCGCCACGGTGGTGGTCGTCGTGAAGGACAGCACGTCGACGACCACGACCGTCTCGGCGTCGAGCCCGGCGGCGCCGGTCGGACCCCAGGCGAGGTCCGCCGGCGCGCTCACCGGACCTGGACGACGAGCTTGCCGAGCGCCTTGCGGGCGTCGAGGTCGAGCAGCGCCTGGCCGAACTCGTCGAACGCGTACGTCGCACCCACGGGCGGCTTGATCGTGCCCGCCTCGATCATCGGCACGAGCTCGGCCCACTGCTGCTGCATGTAGCCCGGACGCACCATCGCGTAGGCGCCCCAGCCGACGCCGCGCACGTCGATGTTGTTGAGCAGCAGGCGGTTGACCTTGACCTCGGGGATGCCCTGCCCCGCGGCGAAGCCGACGACCATCAGCCGGCCCTGCGGCGCCAGCGAGCGCAGCGAGTCGATGAAGACGTCGCCGCCCACCACGTCGACGACGACGTCGACCCCGCGGCCGTCGGTGAGCTCCTTCACGGCGTCCTTGAACCCCTCCAGCAGCACGACCTCGTCGGCGCCCGCACTGCGGGCGAGCTCGCCCTTCTCCTCGGTGCTGACGACGGCGACCGTGCGCGCGCCGTACCCCTTCGCGACCTGGATGGTCGCGGTGCCGACACCGCCGGCGGCCCCGTGCACGAGCACGGTCTCCCCCTCGCGCAGCCCCGCCCGCTCGGCGAGGGTGAACTGGGCGGTGAGGTAGTTCATCGGCAGCGCCGTGCCCTCGGCGTACGACAGCGCGTCGGGGAGCGGGAAGACCGAGTCGCGGTGGATCGCCACGCGCTCCTGCGCACCGCCCCAGCCGCCGACCGCGGCGACCCGGTCCCCCGGCTCGAACCCCGGCCCGCTCACCACCGTGCCGGCGACGTCGACCCCGAGCGAGAACGGCGGCTCCGGCTTCATCTGGTACTCACCACGGCTCAGCAGCAGGTCGGGGAACGACACCCCCACCGCGTGCACCTCGATCAGCACGTCCTCGGGGCCGGGCACCGGCTCCGGGACGTCGCGCACCTCGAGGTGCTCGGGACCGGACAGGGACGTGACCTGGACCGCGCGCATGCCCCGCACGCTAGCGGGCCCGCCGCCGGTCGAGCAGCGAGCGCCAGCGAGCGTCGTACGCCGGTGGTCGAGCAGCGAGCGCCAGCGAGCGTCGTCGAGACCAGGTGAGGTGTGGCTGGGACCGCGCCCGGGCTGCGGTGGTCTCGACGACGCTCGGCGCTGGCGCGCCTCCCTGCTCGACCAGCAGTGCTGACGCTCGGCGCTGGCGCGCCTCACCACCCGACCAGCGGGAGCGGATGCAGGCTCAGTCGGAGCGGGCGGCGGCGCCGCCGGGGGTGACGAGCTGGGCCATCTCGAAGTGCATGGGGTCGGTGTAGCTCCAGTCGCCGCCCCAGTCGAAACCCCAGTCCTTGAAGATCTGGACGACGCCGCGGTCGATCTCGCCGACGGTGCCGCGGCCGTTGCCGGGGACGTTGATGTCGAAGGCGAGGCCGAAGGAGTGGTTGGAGAGCGTGGTGGAGCCGGCGATGAAGCGGGGGTAGTAGCAGCCGGCGTACTCGTCGGGGTGGATCTCGCTGGCGAGGCCACGGTCGACGATCTCCTGCAGGGCCGCCTTGAGCTGGGGGAACATCAAGGTGTTGCAGGTCATCGAGCCGAGGATCGGGACGGCCTCGGTCGAGATGTGCGTGGAGACCCAGGACGGCTCGGGGGCGATGCGGCCGCCGCCGATGACGGTGTAGCGGAAGACGCCGACCGCGTCGGCGACCGTGCCGGTGACGACGGCGACCTGGGCCGAGCCCGGCTGCAGGCCGCGCCGGGTCGCGAGGTCGACGAGGGTGACCGCGGCGTCGGGGCCGAGGATCTTCTCGATCTCCTTCTGCACCGAGGCCGGCGCGCGGTCGCCGGTGCGCACCAGCAGGGCGTTGTCGGGCGTCATGCCGAGCGTGGGGATCCAGCTCTCGTTGACGACGGCGTCGATGAGCGGCTGCTGCTGCACGAAGGAGCCGACGTGCACGGCCGGGGCGTCGTCGGCCGAGCCGAGGCGGAGGTAGCCGTCGCCGTCGGTCGGCACCTTGTCCTGCAGGCGCTCCTTGAGCGCCATCTCGCCGCCGGCGACGCGGTCCCACGCCTCCTGGAAGTCGGCGTACTTCAGCGGCGTGAAGGTGCGGTAGGCGGCCGGGTCGACGGCCGCGACGTTGAGCGCGCGGTTCTCGATGACTGACTCCGAGATCGAGATGGGGAGCACGCTGACCTTGGGCAGCGCCTCGACCTCCTCGATCAGGGCCGGGTCGATGGTCGAGCCGCTGACGACCCGGATGTCGGCCGGGGCGACCACGCCCGGCTGGCGGGGGCCGGGAGCCGGCACGCTGTGGGCCTGCTCCACGGTCGCCGAGCCGGTCGCGCCGTCACCCGAGGGAGCCGGCGCAGACGGCTCGGGCGACCCGCTGGCCGAGGGCTCTGGACCGG
>Ga0325401_1006254_pt1 | contig 11503 bp, 6 predicted proteins | sample PopdelMetagenome_FD_205666 | JGI IMG/M metagenome (GOLD analysis project Ga0325401, IMG submission 205666) | Populus deltoides microbial communities from Bellville, Georgia, United States - Xylem-PdKOR-R2 | ecosystem: Host-associated > Plants > Phyllosphere > Stem > Wood/Secondary xylem | place...
TCCTTTTCTGTTTTTTTTTTTTTTTTAATAAGGTAAAATTATAATAATCCCCTATGAAAATTTGAAAGCGGCCAGGAAAATAGTGTTTCCTATAGTTATTTACTGGGTTCATCTTAAAAAAAAAACACAAAGAAAAAAAATTAAATCTATAATCACTAAAAATGATAAAAATATTTTTATTTAAAATTTTTCTTTTTTGATAAAAAACATCAATAAAGTAATTAATAAAATATCACTAATTACTCTTTAAAAACTATAAAATTTCTTATCTGCTTGAAACAAAATGAAATTACATGAATCATTAAATTTTTTGAAAATAGTTAAATTAAAAATATATTAATAATTCGAGAAAGAAAGTTAAAAAAAAAACTTAAATTGAACAAAACTAAACAATGAATTTTATATTGCTCATCCACTAAATTAAATAATTATCATATCCATTCATGTTTTGATAATTTTTTTTGTTGATTTAAATAGTAATTAAGAATTCTTGGACATAAAGTATAGTTTTTTTAATATTTTTTAAATGTAGACTGTGGAGAGGGGTTTATCATAATCTTAATTTTTTAATAGTTTTTATAATTTCATAATAAATAAAAGAGGCTGATGTGATGACCTCAATAAAACAAAATCCAATTTTTACCTACACCATAGAATAAATAAATTACACTATCAAATTACATGTTTATTGAGTGTTTTTTTTTAAAACAAAGGGGGGTTTGGGTGATAATTTGGTGGTATATTATTCTACAAACGCTAAGTAGAGTCGGGTAATTAGAAATTAAAAATTAAGATGATGTTGTTGTAGACTCACATAGAACCTTATTAGTATCAAAGTCTAGGATCAGATCACCATAAATCATGATGTTTGGTTTGCCATATTTGAGGACATATTATTTTATAAACAACAGTCATTTTTTTTTTTGTGGCACTCCTGGTTTGTTTCTCTACCTGTTTGAGAGTGTGATTATAGTTATTTTTCAAAATATTTTTCATTCGAAAATGTATTAAAATATTTTTTTTATTTTTTAATAATTATTTTGACATCAGCACTTAAAAATAATTTAAAAACATCAAAAAACCATTAATTTGAAGTAAAGAAAAAAATAAAAAATATATTTTTTTAAAGTATTTTTAAAATACAAAAACAAAACGCTTTTTAAATGTTGTTGTTTGGAGATTCAAACCATTTACTGTACTTGCCATTGCCGGTCCCCTGCATATATTCATAATTTTTGTTTCTCGGGTGAGGTTTTGCTCTGTTTTTTTCTTTATAAGTTGTTGTTATGTATTTTTAGATTTCTTTTTATGGTACAGTGGAAATAAAGAAGAAGAGAAAAAACTAGCGTTTTCTACGATAACTGGTATCAATAAATAAATCTAGCGTTCTCTACGATAACTGGTATTTATATAAGCACAAATTGATTGGGTTTATGTGTTTAGCTCATTCATTGTTTCTGGTGTTGATTTCCCTACCTATATATATATATATATATATATATATATATTTTTTTTTTTAAAAATAAATTTCTTAGATGATATTTTTTTGTTGCCTTTCTATTTCTTTCTAAACTATTATCCGCCATGTTTTTTGTTTTTCTACCCAATTCTCTGTGTGTGTGGCCATTCTTGCTTTATTGTTTTTTTTTTTTTTTTTTACACTACCTTTTCCTATACCTTCTTTAGTTGTCATTTAGCTATTTCCTTGGTAGATATTCTAGAAAGGTGGGACATGAGAAGGATGCTGACTTCCCAACCAATAATGCTTCATTATCAATATCCCTGAATATATTACAACTCACGTGACAAAGGGAAACATCCTCACATAGAAAAATACTGAAGTACACTCATAACATCAGTCTGGGAAAAACTAACCTTTTATGCCATGAGACCAACACCACCATCATATCCAAATATGGCAAAACTTACGATGGAATTAACAAGGAGATTGCCCACCATGCATGTAAACATATTTCCATAACCAGATGAATCTTCATGAATCTCTATGATTGATCTCGATAAAAACCTCCATGAACAGTCTCCATGCAAATGAATCTTCAAGATCGCTCTCGTCAAAAATATCCATGAATAGTCTTTTTTATGTTCCAGACTAAGTTAAAGTTTTCCTAACATGGAAAAGTATTTTAAGAAAACGCTGGTGTTTTTAAAAAAAGCAGAAAAAAATATAGTTAAGTGTGGAGCTCCACTAATAAAAAAAAAAACAAAGAGAAAAAAGGAGAAGAAAAGGAGTTAAAAGTTAAATCCATAAAAATAAAAACATCAAACCCTAATTCAATTATCATATTGAGAATTGAAAATATCGAAAGCTAACTTTCCTATGATTTGACTTTGTTCTTCTTTAGTAGCGTCCTCCATTTTTCTGTTAGCGGTCAACATTAGCACAGAAACTAGGGTTTTAGGGTTCCCCTTCCGCTCTCTCTGAACGCTGAGGCTTGTCCTTTATTGCCAGTAAATATAGTATTGCTAATTTGGGCCAACTGGTAGGATCTTTGTAGAATTGCTGATTTGGGCTTCTGTTCTTATTGGTCCGCTTCCAATAACGGGCTTCTGTTCAACGACGCCCATTTTAACGGTAGAATTTCCACCGTGGACCAATGATTTTGAACCGTCACGTGTAGTTTATTTGCGAGCCCGTAACGCTGTCTTTACTCTTTACTCTCCGCTGACAAAATGGCCTCCAAATCAACCCAGTTACGAAGGACACGTTCCCTCCAACAACGACATCTGAAGCACGTTTCCCTAGAAACATCCCTCCACACTATAATCCCTGCACCCTCATTACACCTGATAAAACCCCTCAAAAAGGGTAAAAAGAATAAAGAAAATAAATACGGTCTTTCTCTCTCTTCCATGTCTCTCTCAGTGTGTGATCAACGAGCGTCTCACGGATCGGATCTACGCTTTTATAAATAAAAAAGAAAAAAGAAAAACGAACGCGATCAACGCGGCTTTCTCTCAATTGACTCGCAAGATGGAAAAAAGAACTGTGAAGAAATTTAGCTTTTTTAGGGTTTCGATTATTCTATTTTGATGCATTTGTGGGTTGCGACCTGAAATTATGGCACAGAGAGTTTTCTGTATTTGAATATTATTTTGTGGCTTATTATTTGGATAATTAGCAGTGGAAGAAGTCGAGAAACTACGAAAATGGCAGCCTCGCCTGTCAAGTTTCTCTTCGGTTTCTTGTCGCTTTCCGTCACTTTGTGGTTGCTCTTCATGTAAGTCATTCAATTAAGATCAATTTTTTTTTACTGCGTCGAAATTTGGATTGATGATCGCTAGCATAAATGGATTCAAATGGCTGGTAATTTAGGCGCGTGAATGAATGTAAATAACCATTTCTTTTGCGTGTTGTTGATAGAATGTAGTTGACTATGGTTCATGATTAAAGCCATGGAGATGGATAATTGAATGAAGGAGTCATGTTAATGTTACTAGAAGGAGACAAGGAGAAGTATATGATTATGTTTTGATAGATGATTTGGATTTAACAAATTGTTTGATGCTTTGTGGTTTAAGACATACTGTTCAGTTACCTTAGCGTTGATGGTAGATAAGCTTCGTTCAAAGTTACAGGCAGTTTTACGTGCTGAGATTAGATTAATTTTTATTGTGCATCTCTTTGCAGTTTTGCTTCTAGGTTGATGGCTTGGATTTTGAGCCGGATCTTGGGGGCATCTGTTGGATTTCGAGTTGGGGGATGGAAATGTTTGAGGGATGTTGTGGTGAAGTTTAGAAAGGTCAGTCCCTTTTTTAAAAATTGATTCCATTTTAGTTGTTCTTTTAAGAGTGAATTAGAGAGGATCACCTCTTTTGACATTGTACTAAATCCTTGTTCCATATAAAAATAAAAATAAAATTGAATAAATGAATGGCTTGTAAAAGTAGGGTTATCCGCTGGTCATAATTCACATTGGCTTATATTGGTTGAATGATTCCATGGTCTGGAAGAATTTTTCTTAACTGGAATCTACAAACTGTCTGTCACTCAAAAGTAGATTTTGACTTCAAATATACAATGAGCCAATTTTACTAGAATTGAAATGTTGTTGTGAGTTTGAGATGAAGAACCTAGTGTATTCTCCTCAAAGAATATACTGGTTTAGTGTATGAAGCATCGGACCATGCAATTAATTTTGTTATGAACTTGATAACTTACAGGGTCCTGTTGAGTCTATATCAGTTGGTGAGGTTAGACTTAGCATACGTCAGTCTTTGGTCAAACTCGGGGTGGGTTTCATTTCCAGGGATCCCAAGCTACAAGTATTAATATGTGACCTGGAGATTGTAATGAGGCCTTCTAGTAGAGGCACACAGAAAACAAAAACTCAGAGACCCCGACCGCGCACTTCAGGCAGGGGAAAATGGATGGTCTTAGCTAATGTCGCAAGATTTTTGTCAGTTTCTGTGACAGATTTGGCGGTGAAGGTGAGTATTTTTAATAGTCACTACTGTAAGGGAATAGCATATGTTTTTCACCATTCATTTCATGGGTAAAATATAGCATACAACTTGCATTTTGTCAATTTCTGTTGTTTTTTATTTTCAATTTTGTATTGGTTTTTGATTATTTGGCTTCCATCTATTTCTTTTTTTTCCTCCTCTTTGTTTAATAAAAGAATATTTTTTTACTAAAGGTGAATAAAAATGAATTTACAAAATTAAGCACCAGAAAATTTAGAAAGACACATTTTCTTAACAACTTGTTAAATGAGCATTTTTTTTTTATATAAAAAAATCTGCTTAGGTTCTAGTAATCCTCTTCCTATTGATGTAATTGAGGTTAGTTATCTATGTATCCTTTCCACAAGATAAGTAAATTGGAATAAGTTTAAAAATAATACATATGTGCTGATTGCATTAGCTCTTTATAAGTTATCAAGAAGGAGTATAGCTGTAGTTTTTGCAGGGTCCACAACTGAAAGCTAATTTCATGTATTGATTGAGTCAAATTAGTAAATGTTTAACACATCAACTGATCTGATTTTAGTCAAATTAGTAAATGTTTTGGTTTTGTGTTTAGTATCAATCTGAACAGCTGAAACAAGTTCATTTTGTTCCAATTTTTGTGGACTAAACCCTGGTCAATGTAAACTTGGTTCTACCTGACTTGATCTTGACCTGCCTCTCGACCTACTGGTTTGCTTGGCCTCTAGTAGTTGGAGTCTGATTTTTTTTTTCTTTTTTTGACAATGAGACTTGAACATGATTCTTTAAAAGGATTGGGCATAACAATGTGTTAAGACAGCTACTGCTCATGCAATGCTAGAAAAGGTGGTGCTGAAAGTACACCTGGAGGTTCTTAAAGCACCTTTCTTTCTGAATTTGTGATATTAACTTATATTTTACTCACTTATCATTCCCCCCCTTTTCTTCTGTTTTATATCAAAAATTGTTTCTGGAAACATGGCAGACACCCAAAGCTACAATTGATGTCAAGGAACTGAGATTAGATATATCCAAAGATGGGGGATCCAAGCCAAATCTGTATGTCAAGCTTAACATATCACCTGTTCTTATCCACATGGGTGAACCACGTATCATTTCTGACCAAATGCCTAACTTCAACAATGGAGGATGTATTTCTTCAGGAGAGGTGGCATTTGGTAATATGGACAGGTCTTCTGCTGCTTTTTTCTGCGAAGAGCTCTCTCTCTCTTGTGAATTTAATCATGATAGGTATTTTTCTCTTGATAAGTTCTTTTCCTTTAATTGCAGTTGTCAGAAATCTGATCATAACTGCTCTATCAATCAGTGATTGATTAATGGCAAGATTACCACTGCTGATATTCAGAGTTTTAGGACGTTCTTTAATTCAATTCTGACAGTTTGGATGCATTTCTTTCCTGCTCTCATCCTGTTAAAAGTTCTATAGAATGTCTTTGCCTCTTATTTCAGCTCTAGTTATAGACATGCCTGGTCTGTCAATTAAAGGTTCTTATGTATGTCTGTTTTGGATGTAGAGAAGTAGGTGTAATAATCCAGAATGTGGACATTAACAGTGGAGAGGTCACTGTTAATCTCAATGAGGAACTGCTTTCAAGAAAAAAGAGTTCATCCGATGCCTTTGCTCATACGGATAAAGAGTTGGTTGCTGATTCTGCAGTTTCTAAAAATCAACACAACAAACAATCAAAACTTGTAGCAATTACAAAGTATACTTCCATGTTTCCAGAAAAGGTTGGTGGGCTTTCTATTTATGCCATTTAGATGGGATTGCTGATTACCACATGCCCTCTCTGTCTTCATGCTTCTCTTTTCTATTTCAGTTGCTTCTTTTTGTCTATGCAACTTCATATCTCATGCTAGAATAAGGCTATATATGCAACATGAAAAGCTGGTATTTGCTCATCTAGATCCTCTAATTCTATTATGGTGCTTTTGTAATTCTTGCTGATTTGTTGTAATTCTCGGTAGTTGATTTGCTACATCCTCTCTCACGAATACCCTCCATATTTCACATTTAGTTGTTCCTAGAGTTTGCTCATGCTCAAAAAGTCTAGTAGTATTTAGCTCTCAATTTCCTATCTTATCCTAAGCTTACATGGCGGGCCTCTTCAAATTTGAAAATTTTAATTGTTCGTTGAGCTTCCTATTTTTTTTGTCAGAGAACATATTTTAGCTTTTATGAGTTATTCTTGATCTATATATAAATTACAAAAGCCATCCGTGTCAAGATAAGACACGTGCTACATAAGCCTGATTTTTGCTTAATAATCTGAATGCCAATGGAATCAACTGATAATCTTATTTTAATCTGACAGGTTTTCTTCACTTTACCGAAACTGGATGTTAGGTTTGTGCATCAAGAACATGATCTTGTTGTTGAGAATAATATAATGGGCATTCAATTAAGGAGCATCAAATCACGATCCGCTGAAGATGTGGGAGAGAGTACACTAATTGAAGTTCAAATGGATTTCAGTGAGATTCATGTATGAGCATAACAATTGTCAGAGCTCTTTTGGTGGTGTAATTTTCATATTTCTCATGCTGTTTGGCCTCTTGATGACCATGCTTTTTGCATTATATTTCAGCTTCTTAGAGAAGCTGGCACTTCTGTCTTAGAGATATTGAAAGTTGACATGGTCTCATCTGTCTACATTCCTATACAGGTAATTCCTATCATTTCAATTACTGCAGTTTAGCATCTTTGTTCAGCTGATTTCCTATAGATGTATAATGGTGAGGGGCAATTGTATCACTGTGCTGAATCAGATAACTGACTTTGATGCTTACTTTTTCCTTATGCTGTTAGCTGAACATATATTGTTTTATACTGGCTGATGCTTGGATAGCATTGTTGGAATATAAAAAATCGCTTATCATGTTTCATGGTACCTTTTCCATATCCAATTAAACAGATGCTCACATAGATTGCTGCATTTGATACTTTTTAAGGTTTCTTAAACTAGGAGGAAAAATAATCCTTGTTGCTTTGTGTTTTTTGGCACTAGTTAGATGTTTTAGTACCCTCAAAAGAGTTGTGGGGGTTTAACCCATTCTCGCTGCATATTTGGCCTTTTGATGGTGCAAGTTGCCGATTTATTGGTTTTGGAAGCAATTGATGCAGGCTGCTTTAATTTCTGGAAAAGCAGGCTTGATTTTAGATTGACTTTTACCGAATAATTCTTTCTTTTTTAATGCTTTTACATTCCTAGTTCTTGATGGAGTCAAGTGTGATGATTATCATATCATTTAGTTTTCTTTGAATGGTGGTGAGGATAGATTTTATTTCCATCTTGTCAGTGGGAGTATTTTTCTTTAATTTTCCTGTTGTAACACAGGTCAGGTGGCAGATTATAAATTGGTGTTTGCACCCATATAGTTTTATGGAGACCCTACCCTTTCTTCTGAACTCTTCAAGAACTGACCGAAATAAACCTACATTATGTTTTATATGCATCTGGTATTTAATGCCTTCTTAACCTAATCAAAAGGCACTTACTTATCAGAAGAAGAACCTCATCAATATTGGTAGCTTTTATAAGAGCTTTCTACTGAGAAAAATCTATATCATATTTTCAATGAATCAAAAGGTCAAAGTTACCTTAGTTGCTGTTATTTTCTGTTGGAAGTATTATAAGACTATTTTGACATCTCCACAAAAGGGAATACTCTTTGTCAACAGATCCCTTTTCTAGTTGCCAAACATTGTGGGAGTGCATATCCTCACTATTGTGGATTTGTTAGGTCATAACAGCTGATCAATTGAAGGAATGCATGGATTTTCTTGCTCTTATAGGTCACAAGTCCTTAGAGTTCTTTATAGTGATTTTTTCCTATTGAGAAAAAGAAAATAAGGCTTTATGTATAAATTGAGAAAAAACTATTTTAAAAAAATTTGCTATCAGATAAATAAGGTTGTTCGATCCAGGGATGCACTCTTTCTTTTTGTTAGAGAATAATAAATTGAGCACTTTTGTAAAAAAAATAGCAGAGTGATTTATATCTGTTTTAAGGCTGGGGAACTTAACAGTTTCCAGATTAATGATTCTATGCCTATTGCTTGCTTATTCGTTGGATGCTCCAACTTTCAGCCAATCTCACCAGTTAGAGCAGAAGTTGATGTTAAGCTTGGAGGTACACAGTGCAACATCATAATGAGCAGATTAAAGCCGTGGCTGCGCCTCCACCACTCAAAGAAGAAAAAAATGGTGCTTCGAGAGGAAACATCTACTCCAGTTAGGTCTCCGACCACTGAATCCAAAGTCATCATGTGGACATGTACTGTCTCTGCTCCTGAGATGACTATTGTGCTTTATAGTATCAATGGTTTGCCTCTGTATCAAGTAAGTTATGTGCATATTAAATTATTAAATGGTATTGAATTTTGTGAAAACAGCTGAGCTCTTACCTTAGTTCTCACATTTTGCTGGTGCCCCATATCTGCAGGATTTTTTTTTGTGTTTGTTTACTTTCTAGTAATCTTCCTCAGTCCAAAACCTTTTTATTGTTATTATTATTATTATATAGTTTAGGGGAGAGAGGGGGGTTTTGAACTTGCAACCTTCTCTTTGGAGGAGAGGTTTGTCTATCATTTAAGCCATGACTTCATCGCTTTCTCACAGACCAGAGCATGGAAAACATGTATTTAAAATTTATGTCCTCATTTTAACTCTCAACATGATAATTTATCTTTAGTCACTTCCAGTAACTGGACCTTGCATCTTTAAAGTGGAAATCTTATAATATTTATCCAGCCTTTTTAGCCAATGTTGTAAGGGAACCATTTGAGTTAATGCATCTAAATTTCATGATGGTGAAATTGCTCAAACTTGTCAATCTAGTTGTCAGAATGTTAGTAGGTCATTTCCACACTTGCTTCACACTTGACTTGAGACATTTATTGTGAACAGGTTGTTTCACCTTTTTTAGGAATTTCAGGGTCATACTTTAAAAAGTTTCGGTATTGTATAGAGACTGTAGTGCAAAAATGAGAAGGAGAAAGAGTGTAAATCTTGAGTCTTTTTTGCATCTCCAAGTAAATTGATATTTCCCACATTCTTTTGTTTTTCTCTTTCAAGCTTCTCAGTTATGAATCTAACAGAAGGATGAGAAGTTGAACTCTCTATTGGGTTTTATCTAGTGGCATAGCAAACCTAGGGTTAGTTGGGCCATCCAAACAAATACAATCAAAGTTTAATTTTATGCTTTAGGCTGAGTGAATGATTTTTTCATCTCAATTGCTCCTTCATTTCTACCATCTGTTTAGGACATCTGGGAATTGGTCCTCTTAGTATCTCTTACACCCAACAGACACTGCTGATAAGATGTGTAATTAAGTAGTCAGCCATCTATATCTCCCTGCCCAATTCATAATTCACCATCTTTGTGAAATATTCATCAATATCAGAAAGCTAGCTTACTCTGAGTTTGAAACCTCCAAGTCTCAATCATATAGCATCTTAACTTTTAATTTCCTTGTGTAGGGCTGCTCCCAATCATCACATGTGTTTGCAAATAACATATCAAGCATGGGAACTGCAGTGCATATGGAACTTGGTGAATTAAACTTGCACATGGCAGATGAATATCAAGAATGCTTAAAGGAAAGCCCATTTGGTATGGAATCAAATTCAGGTGCCTTAATGCACATAGCAAAGGTTAGTTTGGATTGGGGCAAGAAAGACATTGAATCATCAGAAGAAGATGGTTCTAGATGTAAATTGGTCCTTAATGTTGATGTCACTGGAATGGGTATTTATTTGAATTTTAAGCGTGTAGAATCACTTATAACAACTGGCATTTCCTTTCAAGCTCTCTTGAAAAGTCTTTCAGCTTCTGGTAAAAGAACAACACAGAGCCGAGGTGGTCGGTCATCTAAACCAGCAGGGAAAGGGACTCGATTCTTGAAATTCAATCTGGAACGCTGTTCTGTAAACTTTTGTGGTGACACAAGCTTGGAAAGCACAGTTGTTCCAGATCCCAAGCGTGTCAATTATGGATCACAGGGTGGTCAGGTAATAATCAGTGTTTTGGATGATGGCACTCCTCGTACTGCAAGTATAATGTCCAGTGTTTCTGATGAGTGCAAGAAGTTGAAGTATTCTGTTTCTCTTGATATTTTCCATTTTACTCTGTGTATGAACAAGGAGAAACAGTCCACAGAGATGGAACTTGAAAGAGCAAGGTCTATGTATCAGGAATATTTGGAGGAACGCAGTCTTGATACAAAGGTTACAGTGTTTGACATGCAGAATGCAAAATTTGTACAGCGTTCTGGTGGTCTTAAAGGAATTGCCATCTGCTCTCTCTTCAGTGCTACTGATATTAAAGTCAGGTGGGAGCCTGATGTACATCTGTCATTAATTGAACTAGTTCTGCAATTGAGGTTGCTTGTACACCATCAGAAGCTCCAGGTTTATGGTAATGAATCCAAGGAAGATGCCTCTAACATGAAAGACACTGATCAGAAAAAAGAAGCCCCTTCAGCACCAGAACATTTAGATAAGCATAAGAAAAGGGAATCCATTTTTGCTGTTGATGTGGAAATGCTCACCATATCTGGTGAGGTTGGAGATGGGGTTGAAGCAGTGGTTCAGGTTCAGTCAATTTTCTCTGAGAATGCCTGTATAGGATTGCTTCTTGAAGGGCTTCTTCTCAGTTTCAATGGGTCTAGAGTGTTGAAAAGCAGCAGAATGCAAATTTCCCGTATCCCTAGCACTCCCAGTAGCTTGTCTGATGCAAAAATACCAGCCTCCGTGACATGGGATTGGGTGATTCAAGGGCTTGATGTTCATATCTGCCTGCCATACAGGTTGCAGTTGCGCGCCATTGATGATTCCATTGAGGATATGTGGCGGGGTTTGAAGCTTATAACTGCTGCTAAAACTGCACTGATATTTCCCATGAAGAAAGAAACCTCAAAGCCCAAAAGGTCCAGTTCAGCAAAATTTGGAAGTGTAAAATTTTTTATACGCAAGCTAACAGCTGATATTGAGGAAGAACCAATGCAGGGTTGGCTTGATGAACACTATCA
>Ga0325401_1006255_pt1 | contig 11503 bp, 5 predicted proteins | sample PopdelMetagenome_FD_205666 | JGI IMG/M metagenome (GOLD analysis project Ga0325401, IMG submission 205666) | Populus deltoides microbial communities from Bellville, Georgia, United States - Xylem-PdKOR-R2 | ecosystem: Host-associated > Plants > Phyllosphere > Stem > Wood/Secondary xylem | place...
AACAAAAGTTAATTTAGAATTATAACTTGAAATTAAACAGCAAGTTCTCTTGATACAAGATGGGCGAAGGTCCCCAAAACCCAAGGAAGAAATATAATTTTGTAACAATATTGAAAAACAATAAAATACAAATTACAGTACATCCTGCCTTTTTAATTGAATGAGTTCTTTGCTCGGAACTCCGAGAATGTTTGGCCGGCTAGCCTAAAAACACATTTGTGGTGGTTAAGGTTAGAAATAGAAATTAAACAAGATAATTATATATAAATGCAAATTACTAGATACATGGTGATTTGTCTCAACATCTCCTTTAATCTAGCATGGGTAAAAATACAAAGTTTTAATTATATTACTAATGAGTCAACATTTTTTATTATAGATTTTTATAAATGAAAAAAATCTTTAAAAATAAAATGAATCTGACAAACATGCTAGATAAAAAAACTTGAACTTGGTAATCAGTCAAGCTCAAAGTAACGTGGATTTAATAATGCCAAATCCAAAAGACCTGAACTTGGCAATCATCCAAATCCAAGATAGCGTGGGTCTAGCAAGCATGCTAAATGCAAAATATTTGGAATCAACCATTACTATGTTATAAAGCTATATATTTGATTCTAGATGATCCCCTAAAATAAAAGTATTGAAAGCATGATAAACTGTTATGCCTCTCCATCTAGAATAATCATTCATATTAATGTAATAATTTCCCTATACTCATAAGTGTATACAAAGTCTCTTAAAGGACTTACCATATTTATTATTTCATTAATGATATGTAAGAGATATTTGTCTCTTATTAATGTTGCTGAAAGCAGAGGACTTTGCAGTCCTTCCTTTCTCTGAATATGACAAGATTGAAAGGGTATTAATACCACCTGAACCATCTAGGTAAGGGTTTAGAACTTTTTATCTCTTTAAGATAAACTTATATAGATTTCAGAGCATTAACCAACTTAAAATTCAAGAACAAACATCTCTGGTCCTTGAATTTAAGGCTCTTTTAAGTATTTATTGCATTTTCTCATAAATATACCGACTTTATCATTGGAGGGTCTTTAAGCCCTTGATTGAGATTGTTTTTACAGGAATCCAAACTCTTACCATAAGAAAGAAATTCCTTAGACTAAAGAGAAGAAATCCAAGCACCTGAATATATTGATTAACTATTGTCTCAAATACTAAATAACTTATTATTTACATATCTTGATTAACTATTGTAAATAACTTATTATTTACACTTATTTACTCATAAGTGTATACAAAGTCTCTTAAGGGACTTACCATACTTATTATTTCATTAATGATATGTAAGAGATATTTGTCTCTTATTAATGTCGCTGAAAGCAGAGGACTTTGCAGTCCTTCCCTTCTCTGAATATGACAAGATTGAAAGGGTATTAATACCACCTGAACCATCTAGGTAAGGGTTTAGAACTTTTTATCTCTTTAAGATAAACTTATATAGATTTCAGAGCATTAACCAACTTAAAATTCAAGAACAAACATCTCTGGTCCTTGAATTTAAGGCTCTTTTAAGTATTTATTGCATTTTCTCATAAATATACCGACTTTATCATTGGAGAGTCTTTAAGCCCTTGATTGAGATTGTTTTTACAGGAATCCAAACTCTTACCATAAGAAAGAAATTCCTTAGACTAAAGAGAAGAAATCCAAGCACCTGAATATATTGATTAACTATTGTCTTAAACACTAAATAACTTATTATTTACATATCTTGGATTTTGAGACATCATTAGTTGCGCTGTCCGTGGGAAAAATTTTCAAAAGTCATAAACAACTTTATTGTTTTATTTTCCCCCTAATTATCATCATTAATGGCAGATAATCAGGACGCTCCTGGAATATAACGAGTTACTGATCTTCTTGCCACAACAGATACTTCAGCCCCACACAACCAATCTTTCAACAACTTATGGAAAAAATATAGCTTTTCACCCAAGCAATGTTGGGAAATCAACAAGTCAGAGAAAATCTACCTCAACGAATCTTAGCTCCTTCTCAGTAAGTTGATGTATCTCTCCACTCACCTCCACGGTAACAAGCCCCACCTAGTGTTCGTAGACGATTACATTATCTAGAAGAATGAAGATAAAATGATCTAATATAGGGTCTTCAACCTCAAGGGTCATTAAGTCATTCTAAGGAGCATACATGCCTTTATAATGCTCGGGCATGGAATAGTTTTTCTAGGGGTCCATTGAGGCAACATAAGAAAGAGGTTGTCCATCTATCATATCTTCCTACACTAGAGATTTTAAGTTCACTCAAACTCGATAAACAGAGGAGTGGCAAATAATTGGAAAAAGGATTCATCTATGAGGATATTTATGCTCCTTATCAGATCAAATATTCTCTTCTATCTAGATGTGTGATGAACACTTGTATATCTAGAGATTTCATCACCATCAAAATGACCCTAGATAACTATGATGGGCTTACAGATTCCAGGAAACATGTATAAAATATATGTAATAGTCTGGAGCTAATCATTCAGAATAGTTATGCCATGTGCAAGATCCTCTCTACAACCTTCAAAGGTTCAGTAAGAACATAGTACAACAACTTAGAACCAGGATCAATTGTCAGTTTCAGTGATCTATATGTGCTAAACAGGTGGCATGTTTTACTACAAGTATTCCATCCAAAAAGAGTTCCATTGAACTATTTGAAATCACTCAAGTGAAGGATAAATCTATAAGGGCACCTCAAGAGATTCAATGAGGAAATGCTTAAAGTTTAAGACTTAATCAAACCGGTAGCTTTATAAACCCTTATCAATAGAGTGAGGGAGAAAACCTTAGGGAGAGAGTTATACACCTTACCGGATAGAAGGTTACTAAAAGTGAAGCAAACTATGGAGAGCTACATTCTGGTAGAAGAGGTAAGTACACTAAATCATTGTCCTCCTTATTTTACTAGGGACAAACAACTATAAAGGTCCCCCAAACAAGGTCACTTGCCCAAGTGGGACCGCTCTTACAAAAGAGACAATAATCTCAAGAAAAGTCAGAAGAAACCACTTAGGGAACATTTAAGTTATCTTAAAGCATGTGCTTCTCCATTGAACACCTCCCTCACTGAAGTCCTTGCAGTCATCCAAGGCAAAACGTTTGTCTGATATCCTTTGCCTATGAAATATCCTCTCAGTACACGTATATCTAAAACGTAATGCTTTTTTCACAAAGACAAATGGACATGACACTGATGACTGTTATGTCTTGAAGAAGGAAATTGAAAGGCTGATAGCTAAGAGCTACCTTTGTTAGTTTCTAAAGAAGGATTTTCTCCTTGATCAGAATTTGGTTAATCTTCTACAACTTTACCTGAGATTAACGTAATCATAAAGGGAACCTTTACAGGGGGTTCTAACAATGAAAAGAGGAAATATAGGAAAAAAGTCCTCACCACTACTAGATTGCTAGTTCAATGGCACGAGTAAATAGTTTTTACTCCTGAAAATGGAGAAGGAGTGACTTTTCTACGTGAGGATGCTCTCATCATTTATAGTTATCTCCAATCACAGAGTACACGATGGCAATATAGTTAACATCCTCTTCGTAAAAGTTATAATCCAAATAGGAATCCTCTCTTTAAAATTGACACCGATAAAAAATCCCCCTATTAGAATAGAAGGTTCGGGCATACTGGTGAAAGATGCTTTAGAGTTACCCATTGTAATGTGCACCCCTTTGAAATGTGTTTCACTCTAACAAAGCTTTATAGTGATTGATATGACATTGACTTATAATGCCATTCTAGGAAGACCACATCTATGGTTCTCAAACTCGCGAGTTGACTCGTAAAATCGTATGATTTTACGAGTCAACACAGATATACTGTGTGAAATCAGGTAGAAAACTCGAAAACTAGCAAACTCGGTTAAAATCGGTCAAAATCGGTGAACTCGGTAAACTCGGATCGAGTTTACCGAGTTTGATAAAATTAATAAAACCTATTGACTGACTCTTCTCAATCCTCTCCTCTCCTCTTCATCTTGTCTAACAAAAATTCCCTTTTCCCCAAAGCTCACATTCTCTGATACTCAAATCTCGACTCAACCATAACAGAAGCAGGCTAACACCAGCAACGTCTCCACTCTCTTTCTTTCTCTCAAAAAATCATCCCCTTAGCAATGGTTACTTACAGCAAGAGCATGACCCAACATCTTGCCCTTCTCTCTATTCTCTTTGGTTCGGTTTAATTTGGTTGCAGGTGAAAGAAAGAAAGGGTTTTTGGGTTTGAAAATTAAATCATGCTAGATCTGCTGCTCTTTTCCTCTAGTAAACCTCATGATCATGGTCCACAGTCCACACACTGCATTTGGTTTGATTTTCAGTCCAAAGTATGTTTTTTTCTTCAATTTTGGTTTTCAATCCCGTTTTATTTTTATTATCAGATCATGTCTCCTATTCTTCACATGTTCTGTGCATTTGAATCAATCCAAACCACAACTGAAGAAATGCTGAGTTCGTTTAATCAATCATAGATAATTACTTTTAATTGCTTGAGTTTGATCCTTTGTTGATTAGAATATTGCTGTCGATTCTTGAATTGGGAATGATGAACACGGGTTTGTATTTCGCAAATCAAAGGAAAAATTTCCATAAATTAGATAATTACTTTTAATTGCTTGAGTTTGATCCTTTGTTGAGAATGACTGGTGAAATTTGTATCGATTTTTTTTCTTTTTCTGATTTAGAATAGCTTAAATGGCCGTTTCTGGTCTGGAAGAAAACTAAGAAGTGCTGCATTCATGCTGAATTTGTTTAACCTACAGAGGCTGTCATGGGTTCTAGCGCCATTGGTCAGGAAAAGGTTTATGGAACAACCTTTTCTAGCATGCTTATCAATTATTTTAAGGTTTATATGGTCCTAATCACCACATTGTATTTTTATTTATAGGTTGAGTTATCCGTCATTGAGTTAGAATTACTTTGATTAGAACTTGCATATTTAGAAGAGAGGGAAGCTCACTTGAAAGCTCAGTAAGAGAAACTTGATCCTGGAATTTAAAACTATTGGGAGATTTTGTTAGCAAATAACAAATCTTTACTTATATAATTGGCAGTAACCAGCATAATTGAACCCAGACAAGTGATGGAGTCGGGTTTAGCTGTGAATAAAATTTAGTTTTTAAGCTTAAATATTGTCTGAGATATTATCTTTAATCTTCCACTTTGTTTGAGAATTTCAGTTTTAAGATTTGACAATAAAAAGAACTGGGACGTATGCTCCTCTCATGATGGATTGCATATTTAATTGCTTCACTTTATTATATATTGTCAAGTGCTGAACCATGTTTTATAATTCCACTCTTTATTATCTCAATGTAAAAAAATGTTCTTGTGATTTTATGATTTTACGATCCGTTTTTACAATCCGAGTTTATATCGTATTTTCTGTGTCGTGTCAAAAATGCGTTTTTGACAACCTTGACCACATCTACATTAAATCAATGTTGTTATCTATACCCGGTACTTAGCACTGAAGTTCTCAACTCAGATGGGAATAACCACATTGCAGGGGGATCAGACAACCTTAAGAAAATGTGCCGCTATTTGTTTAAGGGGAAAGAAAGTGTTGGTATCAGACCGACAAGGATCCTTGAAGGAAAGAGTAGAAATCATAACTTAGGCTGCTAAAAAAATCAAAGGATGTTTGTTTAGGGGAAAATGAACAAGTTGTTATGAAAGTGGGATCCACCTTAACACTAACACAATAACAATCATTAACGGAGCTTTACAGATTCAAAAGTTGAATTTCACAACAAATGCATTAAAGATGATAGACATCAGTCCAAAGATAACTTACCTACCAGTTAAAGGTAAACCTAGCTGTACATTTGGTTCGTAAAAAAAGGAATTTTAGGGGAGAAAGACAGAAGGCTATAACTCAAGAAGTGGACAAACTTCAAGTCACTGGTTTCATCAGGGAAGTGTTGTACTCGACCTAGTTGGCAAATATAGTTATGGTAAAAAAGAGTAATGGCAAGCAGCGGATGTGTGTAGACTTCATTGATTTGAACACAACTTGCCTAAAAAAATAGTTATCCACTCCCAATAATTGATCGTCTAGTAGATGCACAAGAAAAGAAGATATGGTTTACTTAACCAAAGAAATCCTATATGCCATCAAATTGCTCTCCTCTTGTGAAAAATTAGAAATTCCTAAGTTAGAGAATACTGGAAAAAAGGTTTAGCAAAAGTAAAAGAACGGGGGAAAATAAGAATGAAAGACAAATGACACCTCATCTATAACCATACGATGAGCCAAAATCTTGCAATTTTTATTGCATGTCGTCGAGTGGTCTTTCTAAAATTGTTTTTTTTGCTTTATTTTCTCTAGAAAGTCTTTTTAGATCAACAACGCCTAAACGCTTCTTCCTAAAGAAAGATAAGACATGCACTCACTAATTGTCTCCCTAAAAATCTCTTAAGCCTCCAATGTAAGATTATACATTAAATGCTCAAGGGGGCAATTGATGAGTCAATATTTTTTGTTATAGATTTTTATAAATGAAAAAAATCTTAAAATACAAAATAAGTCTAGCAAATATGTTAAACCTAAAGAACTTGGACTCAGTAGTTAGCCAAGTCTAAGGTATCATTGGTCTATCAACTATGCTAGACCCAAATGACTTAGACTTGGAAGTCAGCCAAGCCCAAGGTAGCGTGGGTCTGACATGCTTGTCAGACCCACGCTACCTTGGGCTTGACTAACTTCCAAGCCCAATGTAACGTAGGTCTGGCAAGCATATCAGACCCAAGGCACTTGGGCTTAGCAGTCAACCAAGCCCAAGGTAACGTGAGTCTGACAAACATGCTAGACCCAAAGCATTTGGATTCAACTATTATCAAGTTCTAAGATTACATGCTTGATCCTAGGCAATCCCCTAGAATAAAAGTATTAATGGCATGATAATTTATCATGCCTCTCCATCTAGAATAATTATTTATATTGATGTAATGATTTTCCTATACTCATATGTGCATACAAGGCCTCTTAAGGGACCTATCATAATTATTATCTCATTAATGATATGTAAGAGATATTTGTTTCCCATTAATATCACAGAAAGTAGAGGACTTTCCAGTCCTTCCCTATTTGAAAACAATAAGGTTCAAAGGGTATAAATACACCCTGATCCATTAAGGTAAATGTTTAGAACTTTTTATCTCTTAAGATAAACTCATATAGATTTCAGAGCAATAACCAACTTAAAACTCAATAATAAACATCTTTGTTCCTTGAATTTAAAGCTTCTTTTAAATCATTTATTGTTTTCCCCATAAATATACTGATTTTATCATTAGAGAGTCCTTAAGTTCTCTTGATTGAGACTGTTTTTACAAGTATTCAAGCTCTTACCATAAGCTTGAAATTTCTAGACTAAAAAGAAGAAATCCAAGCACCTAAATATCTTGACTAACCACTATCACAAACACTAAATAACCTATTATTTATATATCTTGAATTTTGAGACATCATCAATTGCTATATGTTGTTAGTTGCTAAAGATGAGCAAAATTAAATATGAGAAAAAATCATGAATGCAAGTGAGAGTCTTGTTTGTAAAATATATATACCCACACTACCTACTCTTTGTTGTACAATTTAGTTAAACATACCTAGGTTTAATTCTAAATCTATAACTAAGAAACAAGTTTAGTTTGATTAAGATTTTAATTTTGTTGGATGACAACGTGATTGATATGTCTTTTTGGTTGAAAAATTGATGTGTATTGATAGAATATGAATTCAAGCAAAACTTTATATTTTATGAGATTATAATGGTTGGAGCATAAATTTACCTCTCTAAATTTTATATGTTGAATAATAGCATTAATTTTTATTGCTTTTAAAATTGTTTTCTTTAAAATCCACAATAAATAATAGTGTTGGTAGTTGAAATTTAGTAATATAATTAAGTGAGTAATTATTAAATTAATTATTTGATATTATAAAAAATAGAATATAGGGAGAGGTTAGCCATAATTGTGCCTCTTGATGGATAGTTTGTCCCTAGGTCATTTCTTGTGCAATGTTGTGACTTGAGTCAAAAAAAATTTGAACATAAAAAAAAATCAAATCATAAGGAAATCCATGCTATTATCATTAAACTTGGTCCATCGAGTTAAACTTAAAAAATATATCTTTTGAAACTTATCATCCTAACTAAAATGCATAATAATTGCATAGATGATTGATTAAATCCTACTCTTATTTTTAATGGATTATGTTCCTATACAATTTTTTTAATGTATTATATATATAAATACAACCTTTATTAAGATTTAAAGCTTTTTATCTATTTCTTTAGTTAAGAGATCATATGTCAGTTATCCAAGCATTTAACCAAGAAAAATGGGTTAATGACTTGCTTGCTCTCGTATTCTTATTTTTTTTATGGAATTTCTCCATGTAAAAGGTCTTTTGTGAATCTTATCCAACTATTATGCATTTTGTTAATGTTTCTTTTCTTGTATCTAATTCTGTTAAATAATATGAAACTTGTAAAATTTTTTTTTACATTGACTAATAAGATCATTATTTCAAAAATAAAACTACATTTATAAAAATAAAAACAATAAAAAATAGAAACTTATATATATATAAACATGTAAAAAAATTGAAATTCAAAGGATATAATGTAATAAAAAAGAAAAAAGAAATATTAAACTAATAAACCCATGTGTATTTATAAAAATAAATAACTTATATTTGTTTTTATTTTCTAGTAAAACTAAATTATCTCCAAAAACTAAATTAACCATAAAAGACTAAGTTTATCATTAATAATTTTATTGATAATAATTTTTTATTAGATTATATATATATTTTTATTTTTATTCCAAAGGAAAGAAATCAAAGGAAATTAAAATAAAATAAAAGAGTCTAGGTGTGTGGATCTAAAGGCAATTTGGACAACAATATATTCAAGTCAACCTACCAAACCCGTGGCCCGGGTCTTGAACTCCACATGTTACTTGTCCCATTAAGTATAGCATGACAAACATAGTTTTTCTCACAATACATAAATACAACTCTAAAACCTTTAGGATCACCATTACATTTTTTAAAGTGATCCTAAATTTAGGATGTTTTTCTTTTATTAGATCTAGAAAGTGGATGATTGTTATATTTAATATTACTATTTGTAATGGGTTAGTTCCCTATCATGGATCAAACTTGAAAGTAGACAGGACTGACCCCTTCTTCTTCATTTTTTATTTTTTATTTCGTTTTTTTGGTAACAAAAAAAAAAATACTTCTTCAAAACCAAATTTAAACCTAAAAACCTTTTAAATTATAAAATTAAAATCAACAATTAATTAAATTGTTTTTAAAACAAACACACCCCATTTCTTATAAGAGAACTGAGGGCCTTTGTAAGAGAACAAAGAGAATAGAGAGGGAGAGAGATGAGCCAAGGACTTACGACAACTATTAAGAGAAAGGAGAATAAACATTACAATTAGTAGTTAGTAATGTACATGAAATAATTAGTAGGAGTTAATCAAGTAGGTGATTTGCAACGACCTGGAGATAACAGATGGAGTTCGCACTTCAAATTAATTTGCAGTTTGATAAAAATATATGGGGCAACTTGCTTGGTTCTTGAAAACATTGCTTTAGATGGATCTACTTATTCTCAACGTGGTGATGCGTATTTTTCATTTAAGTTGCTAATGTCATTTGATTTCGCATTCATCTTACATATAATGAAGAATGTTATGGGAATTACTGATGTGTTTTGCCAAGCCCTGCAACAAAAATCTCAAGACATTTTAAATGCTATGCATTTGGTGACTACCATAAAGATTTTAATTCAGAAGTTAAGAAATGATGGTTGGGAAACTCTTTTAGAAGAAGTGATATCATTTTGTAAGCATTAAGACATTAAAGTTCCTGATATAGATGCTTGTTTTTCTAGTGTGGGATGATCTCGCCGTAAACAAAAATCAGTAACAGTTGAACATCACTACCAAGTTGATATATTTACAACTGTCATTGATCAACAATTGCAAAAGCTAAATAATAGATTCAATGAGTAATCGATTGAGCTTCTTAAGTTGAGCACAACTTTAGATCCTAGAAATAGCTATAAATTATTCAATGTTGAAGATATATACTTACTTGTTGATAGGCTCTATCTTGAAGATTTTTCTGACCAAGAAAAAATTCATTTGAGATTTCAATTGCAGCATTATGAGCTTGATGTACCCAATCATCCAAAGTTAAAGAACATGTCATCGATTGCTGATTTATGTCAAGGATTGGTTGAGACAGAAAAATCAACAATTTATCCACTAGTTGACATGTTGATTCAGCTTATTTTGACTCTTCATGTTTCGACAGCAACTACTGAACGAGTTTTTTCAGCGATGAAGATTGTTAAAACAAGACTTCGCAATCGGATGGAGGATGATTTTCTTGCAAATTATTTGATTGTCTATATAGAAAAAGAAATTGCTGAAAGATTCACAATTGATATAATAATCAATGATTTTTATTCTATGAAAGAGCGACGAGCACAATTAAAATAAATATGTAAGAATCATTCTTTATTATTTTTTACTTTATTTCAAAGTTCATCAAACATAAATAATGCTTTGCTTTAGCTAATGTTTCTTATATATTTTGTATGTTTATATTTGATAGGTATAAAGATCAAAAACATTAAAGTGATGGATACATCATGAAAATAAAATTAACTTCATTGCTTTGATTCAATTTGATATTGCTCCAAACCTTTTACCTTATACAAATATTATTATATGTTTATAATAAGTTATTTGAATAAAGATAAATCATGCAGGTTTTTTTTACAACTCATGTACAATAAATTAAAATAAATATTATATATTGTTATATTATTTTTAGCCACCCCTAACAAATAATCCTAACCCTGTCCCTGAATTTAAGAACAATTTAACAAATGAAGTAAAAGTTGTGTGACTTGATGAATGTGAAGATAACTCGGTTGGGTTAAAGACCTGGTTTTGATAGGAATTATATGGGGTCGACTAGGTCATGGGTTGACTCGTGTTTTTTAATAGATTTTACCGAATCACTCCTTTTTTTCTTCTTCTTTAACTTGGATTAATCTAACCTCAAGTTAACTTAACTGAATCCCGAATCAACCCCTCCAAATTAATTCGAGTTTATAACTAAGCATATATCATCTTTTCTTTTCCTAGTTAATAAATTTTGTGATTATAAAATACGTATACATAACGCTCATAATTTTTTGGGTTGCCTTAAAAATTAATTAGAGATAGTACCCGCAGCGTATAGCGTAGCGCGGAACAATAACCAGTCATATCTAGGTAAATTAAACATTAGCATATATTTTTTTTGGTGTAAATGCCCGAGCAAAACATTATTCACAATTAATAACCAACAAGTTGCTCGATCATATCCAATCTAGTTTTTCCTTGAAGAATGACTAAATCCCAGCCGCTGCTTTCCCTTTTGC
>Ga0325401_1006258_pt1 | contig 11502 bp, 8 predicted proteins | sample PopdelMetagenome_FD_205666 | JGI IMG/M metagenome (GOLD analysis project Ga0325401, IMG submission 205666) | Populus deltoides microbial communities from Bellville, Georgia, United States - Xylem-PdKOR-R2 | ecosystem: Host-associated > Plants > Phyllosphere > Stem > Wood/Secondary xylem | place...
CCGGAAAGAATTTTTGGTTTTAGTAATCGGTTTAATCGGTTTTTCATCTCGGTTCGGTTTTCTCGGTTAATTTTCCATCGGTTTTCTCGGTTTTTTCGGTTATTCGGTTTTTTTGAACACCCCTAATATCAACATGCATGAGTCTTGTCTCATCTATGATATTTCTATATTTGGTGTGTTTTTTTTTCTACCGTTTAATCAAATTATGTTTGATTTCACTGTTAGCCTTAAAAATACCAAAAGAAAAAAGATAATAAAAAAATTGAACATATATGGAAAGGTAATGGTTTGAAGCTTGAACTACGGAAAGCAAAGTACTTTTTATTTCTTAATTTGATCAAGTTAACTGTCCCTTCGGTTATCATATATGGAAGGCCGGTTTTCGCTTTCCTCCTACTAGCTGATATTGATTGATGTGAGATAATAAATCAATTATTACATATGACCAGAAGCTACAAGCTAATCGTCTCGAACTAGTCAATGAACAAGACAAATTTATGTATTAATTTCTCCTACAGGAATCCATGGAAAGATCAACGTTTTTTTTTTTTTTTTTGTTGTTGAAGTTATGTACTAGAGATAGTAAGGGAGAAATCAACATGCACGTGGTTCTGATTTTTCCATTTGGGACAAGTAGGGAAGTCATGATGCCTGTTGTGTTAATCAGTCTCTTTTAGAGTTAGAAGTGTGTGTGTGTGTGTGTGTAATGGGGTATAACATTTGGGTAAAAAAATTCAGGTCCCGTAAATGAAAAAAATTTGGCTAATTTACATAATTAATTATAATAGTTATCTAAATATATAATTAACAATTTAATCTATGTTTTTGAAATTTTCAACTTAAAACTTGTAATGTTGTCACCTATTAACTATTGTGATAATCGTACGGAATAATGTACCATTGGGAATTAGTTGTGTGCCGTTAGGGCTAATAACATGCATAAAGGAATCAAAATTCTTTGTTTACAGCTACGAGAGAAATTTGATCAAGGGAGTAACAATTTATAATAATTGTTTTTTTTTTTTAAAAAAAAAACTAAGTTTCATATTGAACACTTATATACAAATCATTGTAATCCACGATGTAATTTTATTTTTTTTTCTGTTTTTTTCTTTATAAATCTACATATTGGTCATTTCATTTGAATTGTTTTTTTTGGTCTTTTGACATTGAAATAATTCAAGTTTGGACTTTAAAATTATTTTATCTGTTTGTTTGGTTCCTGAATATCATACACGTAACATAAATAATAAAATAAAATTATTCAGGAGTCTTTAGAATCCTGTTAGAAAAATCTAATTAACTGGAGATTTTATCTTCTTTGGCTTTTAATAATTCTTTAAAGATTAGATTATCGCAAATCACAAGTTATCCAATTGTCCGGTCTCTAATGGTAATCCACACGAACTACCAGTGAGAAAATCATAAATCTCTATTTAGGATAGAGAGATTGTTATACTTAAAATACTAACTCTTTATTTTGTGACTTACGTAGTTTTTCTATCTCACATATAATCATTAAAAATAAGAGGCATAACTTAATATTTATAGAGAAATCTGAAAAACCCTATAAATGGACAAAATATCAATTTTTCTTTTAAATAATATTTATATATTAATTCAGGATAATTTTAGAAATTAACTTAATCAAGTTTTTATTTAATTTTTCTAGGTCCAGAAGTATAATCCGTTTTAAATGTCCATGGTCGATTTAAGTAACTACTAATGAATGCTCTTTTGGCCATAATCACGTCTTACTTTAAGAGCAATTTGGTAAAGAAAGCTACTCCGAACTTAGCCTAAAGATGGACATAATTTAACGTTTGCAGGGCTATTCTCTTTATGTTTTCAAGTCTCTTTTCCCACCAAACTGTTGCTGTCCTTCTTAAAAGCCTAAGTCGTGATGAAACCCTTGTGCAACTTTACCTGTAAAAGAGGTACTTGAATGGCGACAAATGACCTAAACCAAGACAGCTTTCCTGCCCTTATTTATGCAAAGAGACACTGCGTACTCTGTAAATTACACATGCTAAATGTTATGTCATAGTGAAGAAGGTAAAAAAATATATACTGTATATGTTCATTCTCCTGTGTGCTAATATGTATCCCTTTTAAGTCTCTAAACAAGCCACACATCCCACACCCACTTGGTACCTTTGATTGTCACATTTGGGAAGGGTTGTTGGGAAAAGTTAAAGGAATTTAAGAACCCAAACAGCCATTTCTGGGCTTGGCTCTACAATATCATTTTGTCTCTTTAGTTCGTAAGAGGAAACACCTAGGCTACATGATCAGCACCCACATGGTACGTGGATAATGACTGTCATATGAGAGGAAGATAAACAATTACACATTATATATTTACATCGATGATGGGTGGATTGGAAGGTGATTTACTTTGGATCTATAGAGGTTAAAATGATCATCACTTGTGTTGTAATTTAATTTTGATTCATTGGCTTTTTAATTTAATTTTACAGGGTTTAAAATGTCAAATTAAAAGATCAGAGATTTATTTCGATGAAAATGTGATTTGTCAAGTTGCGTGAAAACTAGGGATTACAATGTACTTTTGTCATTCTATCCTTATCTTCAAGATAATCCTTGTCTTCAAGATAATCATTGTCTTCAAGATAATGATAGTTATCCACTTTCAAATTTGATTCTTAATCAAATTCAAACTTCAAAAAAGAGAATGAGTTTGATTGAAACTTTGTTTTTCACATGCGAAGGGACTCTAGCACTATAAATATAGACCTCAGTGTATGCAAAAAGGGGGGAACAATTAGAAGAAACTTGGAGAGAGGCCATCACAAAAAAAACCCTAAGAGGAGACAAGATAAAAACACCCTATAGGGAGACAAACACAAAAAAACCCCAAAAGAAGGCCATTACAAGAGAGAACCAAAAAAAAAAAAAACAAGAATAGAGGGAGGAGAGACCGAAAAGAGGAGGAGGAGAGCATTCTCCAGTCGGTGCCTACACTGTTACCTTCACCTTCAGCTTCACCAGGTAAAGTCTTCTTCTTCTCTCTGTTTTAGTGTAATTGTTGCAAGAAAACAGTGCAAAGGTGATTAGTGTGCTGGACCTGGGCTTTAGGCTCAGCCGGCCCAAATTATGTTTATTAAGGGTGTGTTTGGCAACCTGGGCTTTAGGCTCAGCCGGCCCAAATTATGTTTATTAAGGGTGTGTTTTGCCAAACACACCCTTATGCCTTGGGCATAATTTTTATGTCTATTTTAGTTTCATATTTGGCCAAGCGAGCCCCCTTTTGACATCAAAAAAATTCTAAAAATATTTGGGGATCTTTGTTGATTTATTTGTGGGCCCCTCACACTTTGATTTATTTTTTTCTTTGCGTTTTGTTTTTTTTTTTAAGTTATGTGCTCAATCTATGGCTTATCATTGTTAAAAGCAAACCTGTCGTGCAATGTTTTTTTTTTTTTAATTTCCATCTAGAAAGAGCAAATAATAATAAAGGATAAACAAGAAAAAAATGACATAGAAAATTTCTTCTTCAAATTTATTTTTTGCGAAAATATTCACTGACGCTAGAGTCAGGAGTATCGTATTTTTTGGATTTGTGTGATATTTACCAACGCTAGAGTTGGAAATATTCGTAGGAATTGTTCACTAACGCCAGAGTCAGGAACATGAAAGGAAGAATAAAAAAGAGAAAAAGGAGAACAAATTCTTAGCAATTTTAGACAAAACCAGCAATGCAGCCTGCCTTTGGTAGGACGCTTAAGAGGTGATAGCATCTTCCCTTTTGTATAACCAGTCCCGTACCATAGAATCTCTGTTGATCAGTTAGGGTTCCTAGTGACCATAATACTAGGTGGCGACTCCTTGAACAAGACCTTTTCTCCTAAAAGAACAATAAGCCAGATATATGTTCCTTTTCTAATTGAGATTAATTTTTAATCGGTCGCCACGATGTTCGAGTGTGACAACATGTATGGTTCCTCTATAATCTTTCTTCATTCTAGCTCTAGTTTTTTAATCTATCTAGGATAGATATATGTGAATTGTCGCAAAAAAAATTTTAGAATCTAATTTTTATTTAATTATATAATAATATAATTATAAATTTATAGGAAATATTACAAAAAAATATGTTTTTTCATTATCACATGTATACGGCGTCGCGACGAATATTCCACTTCATTCTAAATGTGTATATCTATCTTTATCTGGCAAATATGGGAAGACAAGAAAATCTAGTCTTTTATCGTTGGAAAATGGAATGGAGAAGTCGCCACCTAGTATTTTGGTTACTAGGAACCCTAAATGGTCTCAGAGATCAGGTACGGGGACTGGTTGCGTAAAGAAAAGGTATTAGTATCTCAAATACGCCCTACCTAAGGTAAGCTGCATTGCTATATTGTATGATAAAATCTAAGGTCTTTTTGTGTTTTCTAGTTGTTGGTATGGTTTAAGAAAAGTCCTCCTCGGTAAGGAGATCCTTATCTTATCGGGTAATTCTGACCTCAACATAAGAATTTAATATCTGGAATACGCCTTACGTATAAGGCCGTAACCCTAGATATTAAAAGAAAAAAAAATAATTTTTTTGAAAATTTTGAAATATTGGCCTAGTTCCCGTGGCTTTAATAAACTGGTTATTAGAGCCAAAATGCATACTAATACATATATAGTTTTTTGAAAATTTTCTCTTTTGTATGAAAATATGATGTGATGATTATATATATATATATATATATATGTATGTATTTTGGAGAGACTAGGCCATATGCATTAAAACAAAACATTTTATTTTTATTTTTTTTGATGTCTTGACGACAACCGTGTATTTTAATACTGGATTTGTATCTTTATGGTATAAAAATACAAACCAGTATTAAGTAATTTTGATAAAAATATGCAGGAAAATCAACAAATTTTTTAAGGATTTTTTAGAATTTTGAAAACAAAACATTTTTTTATTTTTATATTTTTTTGATGTCTTGACGAAAACCAGCTATTTTAATACTGGATTTGTATCTTTACGGTAAAAAAATACAAACCAATATTAAACAATTTTGATAAAAATATGCAGGAAAATCAACAACTTTGTTTTTAAGGATTTTTGAAAAAACAAATTTAATTTTTTTTATATATCTATATATATAAATAATATGAAAACAGTATAATATATAATATATAATATATAATATATAATATTAGGTGGGCTGGGCTGGGCCGGCCCAACTAACTAGGCCAGACTCAGCCCCAAAAAGGTTGGGTCAATCTCGGCCCAACAGTTCTCTTTTTAATCTAGGCCAGACCCGGCCCAGACATTAGGGTTGGGCTAGAATTACCCTGGCCTAGAAAACAAAATGGATGGGCCAAAACCAGCCTGGCCCATGGAAAAAAAAAACCCATCAACGCTAAGCCAGAATCAACCTAGCCCCGCAACTAAATTGACGGGGGGGGGATTATTTTCCCCCTCTCATCCTCCTGTATGCGGAACACAAGTCACGAAAGAAAACAATGAGAGGGAAGAAGGGTTACCTGGTGCGGAGGGGGCGGTGCCTGGCTGGTCTGACTGCTTCGCTGGTGGTGCTGCGGTGGAGGCCGGTGGCGTTGTCATGGCTTACGGACGGCGACTCCCAGCGGTTGTGTAACTGTTTCAAGCGGCGGAGAGAGAGATTCTTCCTCTTCCTCTCTCCTCTAGTTTTTTTTTCTTTTTTTTTTCTTTTCTTTCTCTGTTTCGTTTACCAGTGGTTATCCCCTTTGTCTTCTCGGTTTGTTTCAAAAAATTCCCTCCCCGGTTTCAAACTTCCTGTGTTCTTTCCTTCCTCTCTCTATATTTCATTTCCTCTCTTTCTATTCTCTCTGTCCTCTCTCCCTTTCGGTTCGTTTTTTCTCTCTCTTCGGTTCGTTCTCTCCTCCTCCTTTTCTTCCTTTTGCGTGCTGGCGTTGAGTCTCTATTTATAAGGCCAAGGCATCGGGGGCTCTTTATTGCTGTGCATGGGGAGCAGGGCAGCGCCAGGTTGGTTAGTGGGCGCAGCTGGCAAGGCACGACGCCCCTGATTTCTCATCATCAAGGTGCATGGGGCTTCAGGTCTTTCGCAGGGCACAAGGCTCGCAGGAATTAATGAAGAAAGAAGAAGTAAAATTGTCTACCTTCCCCTGCTGCACGTCCAGGGGAAGGAGAAAGAGGAACAGTGTCGCTCAAAACAACTCTATTCTGCTCACTTTTTTTTTCTTTTTTTTTTAACATGAAACAGCGTCGTTTTATACAAAACGCGTCATTTCATTTAAATATGGCGCCAACATATTCGTTTCCAAATCAGTCCTTAATTTATCCTTTGTTCTTTTAAGTCCTCAAAATGTAATTTTGATTTTAAGAATTAATTCAATTGCATCCCTGCCAATTTCAATCGCCGCCCCTATAGTTAGCCGTCTTTTTCACTTTAGTCCTTGGTTTTGAATTTGTGGATTTTGACCCTCAATTAATTAATAAACTTAAAATTTCTTCAATTTGGTCCCTAATTCAATCAATTAAAACCCCTCTATTTACGCACCTTTTCCAATTTGGTCCTTGGTTTTGGATTTCTTCAATTAAGTCCCTAATTGGCCATCAAACTTCAATATTTATGCAATTAAACCCCTGATTTGACCAAATCAACTCTAAAAAATTATAATTTGATCCTAGAACTTTAATTTCTTCCAATTAAAGCCCAAATTGACTTAAAAATCAATTTTTCTTGTAATCAAACTCTCTATAAATTCAATTAAACCTTCAATAAAATCCAATTGAGTCCATAAACATCTAATTTTAAACTTTTCTCCTCAAATTAAATTTTCTTTTCCAAGAGGGCTCTCATCATTCAAGAATATACTATCAAAATTTCAATCTTTGTATTTTTATCCTCCTTAATCAATTTTTCTGACCATTTTCTGAGCGTTCTCGCCTCCTATTATTATTAGTTTTAATTTCTTCCAGCTATATATTTCTTTATTTATTATTATTTTATTATTATTATTATTATTATTTTTATTTTTATTATTTTTTTATTTTTTTATATTTTTGTGTGGGGACCCAAAAATGGGTTACAATAGATGCCCTCTCTTTATAATACTTACGGAGCAGGGGTTTTGCGTAGTAAGTTTTATAAAGATAAACAAAACTGAACTTCCGAAACTGATCTTGTCGAAGTCTGATCGATCTGAAACTTTTTCTTTACATCAATCCTCCTCAACCGAAAAACTATGATCAAAACTTAGTCATCTCGAGATCCCAATTTGGCGATCCTCTGAATTCTAACTTCGGTTCGATTAACATGGCATTCCATCCAAGATCCCTTCTGGCGATCTCTTTTAACTAAAAATCTATATTTGTAGCTTGGCCAACCTGAAATCCCATCTGGCTATTTCCCTTAGCCAAAGCTAATATCGTTATTATAGTTGGGTTAACATGAGATCCCTTCTAGCGACCTCCTTTAATCAAAACCAAAAAACTATATTTGTAGCGTAGTCAACCTGGAATCCCATCTGACGATTCCCTTTAACCAAAGCTGAAATATGAGATCCCTTCTAGCGACCTCCTTTAACTAAAACAAAAAAATTATAGCTCAGTCAACCTAGAATCCCATCCGGCAATTCCCTTTAACCAAAGCTGAAATATGAGATCCCTTCTAGCGACCTCCTTTAACCAAAGCTGAAATATGAGATCCCTTCTAGCGATCTCCTTTAACTAAAACTAAAAAAGATCTATGTTTGTAGCTTAGTCAACCTGGAATCCCATCTAGCAATTCCCTTTAACCAAAGCTGAAATCGGTGTTGCAGTTGGGGGAACCTAAGATCCCTTCTGGCAACCTCCTTTAACCAAAACCAAAAATCTATGTTTGTAGCTCGGTCAACCTGGAATCCCATCTGGCGATTCCCTTTAACCAAAGCTGATATCGATGTTGCGATTGGGTTAACCTGAGATCCCTTCTGGCGACCTCCTTTAACCAAAACCAAAAAATCTATTTTTGTAGCTCGGTCAACCTGGAATCCCATCTAGCGATTCCTTGAAATCGATGTTGCGGTTGGGTTAAACTGAGATCCCTTTTGGCGACCTCCTTTAACCAAAACCAAAAATCTATGTTTATAGCTCAGTCAACCTGGAATCCCATATGGCAATTCCCTTTAACCAAAGCTAATATCGGTGTTGCAGTTGGGTTAACTTGAGATCCCTTCTAGCGACCTCCTTTAACCAAAACCAAAATATATATTTTTGTAGCTCGGTCAACCTGAAAACCCATTTGGCGATTCCCTTTAACCAAAGCTGAAATCGGTGTTGCAGTTGGGTTAACTTGAGATCCCTTATAGCGACCTCCTTTAACCAAAACCAAAAATCTATATTTGTAGCTCGGTCAACCTGGAATCCCATCTGGCGATTCCCTTTAACCAAAGCTGACATTGGTGTTGCGGTTGGGTTAACCTGAGATCCCTTCTGGCGACCTCCTTTAACCCAAAACCAAAAAATCTATTTTTGTAGCTCGGTTAACCTGGAATACTATCTGGCGATTTCCTTTAACCAAAACTGATATCGGTGTCGTTCTTCCTGATGGCAAGGTTTAAACCTTTCTTTTTTCTTTTGAAAATTTCCTAATAGGTTCTTCTCACTTTATTATTGTTCCAGAATCAAAACTGTGATTCTTTGCTATCATCAACTCAATGATTCCTTCTTTGTCCACAATCTTGTTGGATTCCATTAAGGATTCCTCCTGTAACAATTCAAAAAAAAACATTCATACAATGATTTATGGTTAGATGCCATGCATATTCTTACCTGGTTTTGAAATATAGGTCCCAACATCTTCTTCTATTTCATGAAACTCTCTCTTGACATGAGCTTGCTTTTGAAGTCGTATGCTGGATTCATTTTTTGTGCTGCCTCCTTTTACCTATCATATCTTTGAGAAGAAGTCTTCGACTTTTTACAAGTAGCTTTTTTTCAAAATGTATGACTTGTCATTGTCTTTTTTTTGTCATGCTTTTGTCAAATGCTTTAACTAATCCTTTTCAAATCTACGGGCTTTCATCCCGTTTTAATCACATAAAACTTTTCCTGAAATATCTTTTATTACCCCCAGTGTCGGGGTGTGATCCTAGTCTGGGCTTTTATAAAGTAGAAATTCATTCTGGTTCAAAAAGGGACCACCAACAATAAACTCTTTAGAGAGTGAAGGGATAATGAATTTTTCTCATTTCAAAATGCACATTGTTAGGATTGATAAACTCTATTTTTTTCTTGAAAGAAATTTACAGGTGATTATAAAGTGACCACTAACCATTTATCAATTTATTTTGCTATCTAGAGGTAGGGTTGTACTTTAGGGTTAGCTTTTCTTAAATTTCATCTTTGACCGTTTTATGATACCTTCCTTGTAACCACTCAACCTTGTTTAAAAAGTGCATAATCTCATCATTTATTAAAAAAAACGGTGGGCTCAAAGACAAACACAAAATCTAGCTGACATCATGAGCCTTGATTGTCAACTAGAGAAAATAAAAGCAAACAAAAGCAATGATAAAAGCATGTTTAGCCAAATAAAATTGGTTTACATTTTGAAAACTACTGGAGCTTCTTGGATCAACCTGTTTTGAAACTTCTCACCCTGAGCCAACTTGCGCACAAAGGTCTTGGCAGAGACTTCTTCTAGTGTGTGGACAGCCAGTTGTGGTAGTGCTTTATCTTCCTATCCCACCTGTGTTTTCTTGTCATCTCCTTCGATCTCACCTTCTTCCATGGTGTTTACATTCATCATTGACAATTCTTGACCAAGGTTTTCCAATCCTTTATCCACTATTACTTGCGGCATGACTAGGCAATGGATTTGAATTGATGTTTGGTGTGTCTTCAAATGACACCCATCCTATCTTGATGAGCTCCAACAACCTTTCAAGACTATGCCCGGGATTACCAACATGGTACTCGCAAGTTAAATCGAGCTTGTACCAGATAGGGAATGGTGGTTGTAATGGTAATGTGGGGATAAGAGATATTTATCCAATGCTCAGCAGTTTGGCATACATGTCTTTCAAAGGCATGGGTAATGGCGGTAGTTGTTCTGAAATGTATCTTGCATTTGGTCTTTGGTGGTTGTTTGACTGGTTATTATTTTGATTAAGGGAAATAGGTTTGCTAAAGTTCATGTGGGCAACATGAGAGTTATGTATTTGTGGGTTGTGTGAATCCACTCTCTTGCCCTTGTACCCACCTTCCAAGTTATTAATGTCACCTTCCATTTTTCTTCCAATAAAACCCTTCATCTCTGATGGCTCAGCTATTCGTCCAGCTTTAATCCCTGCTCTATCCTTTCAGCTATGCGTACCGCATCGTAGAAATGCTGAGATGAGCTACCCATTAAATGTTCATAATAAGGTGCCTTGAAGGTATTGGCAAACAAGGTCACCATCTCTGTTTCTATCAAAGGGGATTGGACATGCATGGCCTTATCCCTCCACCTTTGTGCATAGGCCTTTACCGACTCTTGGCTCCTTTTCTCCATTGACATTAGACTTGTTCAATCTGGAGCGATTTCTAGGTTAAACTTGTACTGCTTAAGGAAAGCCTCCACCAAATCTCTCCAGCTCCTGATCCTAATGCTGTCTAACCTCATGTACCAGCTCAAAGCAGATCCTGCGAGACTATCTTGAAAGAAATAGATTAGCAATTTATCATCACGGATTACTTCTGCCATTTTGTTACAGTAGGCTCGAAGGTGAGTGTTTGGGCATTCCAAACCGGTGTACTTAATGAAATCTGGTATCCTAAAATCCTTTTGCACCACGATGTTTGGTACCAAACATACTTCAGCTGCTCGTATAGGGTCAAACCAGTCATTACCCTCAACTGCTCTTAATCTTTCTTTTAAAGCAAACAACTTGTCCTGGTCCATCAAACTTGGAGACCTATTATCCGGGGTTCCCTCCGCTGTTAAGTCCACAGTGATTGGAGCATGAGTTGGCTGGATAGGGGTGATGGGCACACAATGTCGTTCATTGGCCGAGTTTGCCCTCTGGTTTTGGGATGCTTGAGGGATGTGAGCTGCTAGCGCTCCTTCAGGCGGTTGTGCTGATGTTCTTTCCCCATTCTTAGCTCTTAGAAATTGCTCGAGTAGGTCGGTCAGTCGAGCAACTTCATTTTTTACGGATTCTAACTCGGTCTGATAATGTGACTCTAAGTGAGCTCTTTCTTCATTCTCTATCCTTGATCTGGACCGGGTGTGGTGGAGTTTGGATGTGGGACCTATGTTTCATGATCTGGAATGCATATGATAAATTAAAAACAAATGCGTGATGAGAATATGATGCACATGCAATATGTTTTTTTTAGAGCTGATTCATGACTTTTGTAATTTTTTAGGCAAGATTTCTGAGTCGAACTGATTGCTGTAAATGAGGGTTTGCCAAGTTCTTATCATAGTAGCTTACTAAAACACATTAGAAAGAAAGATAGGTACTTAGTCATGATTTTAGCTCAAAAACCTATATTGGTGAATT
>Ga0325401_1006260_pt1 | contig 11502 bp, 4 predicted proteins | sample PopdelMetagenome_FD_205666 | JGI IMG/M metagenome (GOLD analysis project Ga0325401, IMG submission 205666) | Populus deltoides microbial communities from Bellville, Georgia, United States - Xylem-PdKOR-R2 | ecosystem: Host-associated > Plants > Phyllosphere > Stem > Wood/Secondary xylem | place...
AGAAGAAGACGAAGAAGATCATCATCAACACCCCAACCAGGCCCCTTTTCGCTCCAATTTCCAAGAAACCGGGCTTCCCCGTAAAGGTTTTAGCGTTCCTCTCCAAGTCCCCGTCGAACGCCCCCAGCTTGGACCCGTAATTGTCTCCTGCAACTCCGGCGACGGCGGCGTTCAGGTATGTTCTTTCTTTAGATTTCACATTTTTGTTTGCTTTGTTAGTTTTCGATTTTAGTGATTGTTTGGGGTTTTGAAATGACAAGTGTTGGGTTGTTTTGGTATTGTTGAATTGTCATTAAACAATGTAGCTGGGGAAGATATATGATTGCTGGTGTTTACTAAGGAGTAAGTTTCGATATCAATTTGCTGTGTTTCAGTTAGATTAGTGTCAATCCCAATAGAGGTCAGTAGGATCTTTGTTTCTTTCCTTAGAAAAGAGGGAATGGATGATGAGAATCTGACTCTTCTTTTCCTTGGTTAACGTGTTCAGAATGATTGAAGATGGAGTTTGGACCTTTTACATCTGGAGTTTTGTTGAGGTTCTCATAATGCAGCTCCAAATTTCTGTGTTTGATTGTAAAGTTTTTAACATATGATTGTTATTTCTAGCTTCCACGAGGAATCTTGCATTATAAATGCAGTTATAAATGGAAAGCAATGTTCATCCTCCAAATTTTATTGATGCACCGTTGTAGTCTTATTTGCAAGTTAAACTGCCAATCTTGTAACCTAATGAGTTGGTTCGCCCTTACCTCCATAAACCTACCGAGTTTTTGTAGTGTCTCATAAAATAACTTCTGCAAACTTTTTTCTTATCAGGGTTATGGAACGTGGCCTGTTGTTTTCTATTAGTTTTCTGCATTCTAATGATTTCTTGTGTCATGACATGCTGTCACGTTGGCAACATTTTACTGTGCCTTCCTCACATTGGTGTTAATCTTTGTGAATGTCTGCAACATATGATGCTACTGCAGAGTGTTTTCTGGTGAGATGACCCTATGGTAGTAACTTCAAATCACCATTAATGTGCGGTGAAGCTCAACTTTGAACCTTCTGACTGGCATTTTGATTGGCCTTTTGCTTTGCTTTGGTGTGTAGTTCCTGTGCCGCTGAAGTTATTAGTTATTTCATGCTCGCCTCTGTAAATTTTTCTAAGGTAGGGTGTCTGCTATTTTCAAATGATTTGAAGAAAAAATGTGAACATTAGTTCATTGTGTTTATTGCTCTTAGATTATTATGCCTTGAGATCATTTAAAATAACCTTTAGGCTCATTGGACATTAGCTAATTTTTTGGTCTCAAATATCAGCTGGTAATAACCAAGTAGGAGTAAGATCTATAAGTTTTAAGGCAGCAATTTTGAGTGATAACCCATTGTCTTGAATGTTGCAATGTGTGATACCCACAAAACATAAACAAGCCACTGTATTTATGCAATTGACAGAGGTGGGTTTTCGGAGGTATGGATACAAAGTAATGGAATGCATTAACCTTTGCTGATGCTATGTTTAACTAAGAGGCATCTATTTGAAGAAACAAGAGAAAGAGTGTACTGCAATAGCATAGGCATCACAATACAATGCTTGAGAGGGGCAGAATATGCTTTCCATTTTGTGAATTAGTTGACAAATGGAGAGATAACCGTTCTATTACCCCTAGCCATTTCTGCACATTTACAAAGAGGTAGCTGGATTTTAACTAAAATTTAGAAGAGCACTTTAGGTGTCTGCATGGTAATTTCGAGATGTTTTCCCCTTGAGGAGTTTGCTCTGGGTCTCCTTCTTAGCTATCTATTTTACATGGACAGCAGCCAAAAATCATACTCTTTCAAGTTCATATTCTATGAATGAGAGAAGGATGAAGTGTATTCCATTTTCTGCAGCACTGTCTAGTTGTTAGTTGCTTATGGTCTTTTGGTTCTTTCTTTATTTCATGTACAATGGCTACATCCAAATGGGTACCAGAGATAATGGCATGTTTGAGATGTATTGGTTGCTGTTAGAAGCACAAATTCTTGAGAGAGATTATAATTATGAAGCATGCATATTAGGTGATTTTGAGGTAAAATACCTGGCAGCTTCAATTTCCTTTGGCACTCAGAGGATGGGCCACCTGGCTGTATGGACCAAAAGGGCATGAGGAAACATTACTTCTTCTTTAATCAACTTGACAATGAATAAGGGTTATACCTTGCTGGTTTGTTTTAGGTAAATTACAGGAGGCAGAGATAATAGCATCTGTAGAAGTAGGTAGGTTGGAGAAGCCCAAACTAGGAGGTCCTGTGTGTTCATAGGGAAGGATAGAAATAGTTGAACTTTCGTAGGTGCTGATAAACCTAGCTAGTTAAGTTGGGCTTTTCATGTTTGTGACCTCATAAAAATCAACATTTCCTCCGTATGCAACGTTGCTGTTTCTTGAGCATAGTAATCTTTACATTCTGATCTTTCTCTTCATTCATTCCTTTGGATAAATTTTTTGCTCATGAAAATTTAAATTCATGAAATGTATAAATGGGATGCTTCACACATGTGATCAATTGAATCGCAGAATTACACTAGTTATTCATGGATTTGGTAGGCTCCTTGAAATCTTGAGCAGCAATGGTAAAACAGAGCAAAGTTAGCAAGTCAATTTATCCTGCTTAATTTTATTTTATGTATTTTGTCTTATAGTTCCAAGCTCCAAATGTTATGAAGACAGTATACAGTTGATCCGTGTCTTTGCTGACATTTTTATTGATCTGATCTCTTAAAGTATGTTGATGGTCTGTTTATCTTTTCCTAGGGTCTGAGATGGTATGCAAAACGCCTCAGGATAGATGAAGATGGAGACGTGGCAGATGAGTTCTTTGACGAGGTTTTACCAGATACATCTTCAAGTGTTGATGAACAACACAAGCCTCTGCCGAGGTTTGAAGTGAAGTACAGTACCCGGCCAGCTAAAATCAAGACGCAGATGATGTCACATGATGGAAAAATTCAACAGCGTGTGGAACATCAAGGGAGACTGCAGTGGGTATAATGGTCTTCATGTTCAGGGCTCAAGGGTGGCTGGGTTTCGTCTGTAAGGTCTATAGGGTAGGTTTGCTGCTGGGTTATTCTTTTAGAATAGATTCACGCTTTGTTTTTGTGGTGTGAAGACCCTAGACCCAACTGTATTGTTGTTTATGTTACAAGGCTTTGTTCATCTGGTATGTGATAAGATTTTAATTTAGACCATCTAATCAGATAAATGTCACAGATGCTCTAGAAAACTGACTCTGTTGGAGTTGAATGCATGCACCAATTGGTTCCATGTTGTTCCCTGTACTTGCTCATATATATATTTTCTCATCCTTCCTTTGAAGAGGCCTTCATATCCGGTCTTCTTGCACACCTGGTTTGATTGTTCACATTTTCTTAATCCCGGATTTGCTATATTTTGTTTGTTTGCACACAAAGTTAAATACAGGAAAGATCCAATGACCTGCATGCCGTGCAGTTGACTGTTTTCATGTATCTGTCCATCAACTATTCCCGTATATCCTTGCAGGAAATGAGTTATATGGGCAAACCAAACGAAAATTATCTTACTGAAACCAGACCAGCTCGACTCTCGAAACACCTGCTTCATACTTGTATGTCCGATGACTTGCAGCATGGTAAAGAGGGATGCTTGATCGAATCTATTTTTCCATTCATAACAGAGAGTTTCCAACAGAAGACTGAAACTCGAGACAGACAAGTAGTCTACAGACTCTACACTCGTACATACACACATGGAGTCCCACCTTCCAACACACTGCATGATTAATTGTCTAAACATAGTTCTGTCCAGGAGGGTGCCCTCCTAGGGGGTATGTAGGAACTGTGCTTCCAGGCACGGTACCTGCAGTCCCAACTGGTTGGTTTGCACGGGTTCCAACCATGGGCCGAGTTCCCACCACTGGCTGAGTGCCCACCGCAGGACGTTAGTGGTGGTGGTTGGAACTCAATTTCTCAGCTGCATGCTTGGTGATGCAACCCCATCTTTGCCTGTGCTTCCTTTACTTTTCTACGCTCCTTGGCGAGCTCTTTCTCTTCTTCTGTCCTGGCTGTCGCCTACTGTGCCTGCAAGTTTTCACCAAGCAAGCTTTACAAAACAACGGTGCACTGTAACGGATAAAACACTTGAATATCCAAACAGATGTTTTCCTTTTGTTCTCTCTATTTGAGTTTTTCAAGAAATATAACCTGCTCTTCGACTTTGGCTTTGCAAATGGTCATGCGCTCCTTGGCAGCACTAGCAAGATTTTGCTGATTTTCTCCTTAGCAGCTTGCATCCTTCTCCTTTCGCGTTCACAACAGAAACACGTTACAGTTTTTGATTTATGTTTTGCTGAAATAGAAACAGCTTTTTCCGCGCATGATGTTCCAGTCTAGAAATGTAAGGAATTGCTAGGACGCCACGGTGATCGCCGAGTGCCGTTCATGCAGCTGCATGCCTTCGAATAAGTGCCAGGTTGAACAAATGCACCCTCCTTGGACGCGGGCCTCTTGCGCCTAACATAGGCAAAAGAAAGAAGGAAAACGGCAGCAACAGGGACATTTGGTTTTTTAATGGTGAGCGACTGTGCTTTCATAGAGTGAGAGCAAACAGCGAACATGAATGGCACAAGAGAGGCAAAATTCTTAAGGAGGTGATGAGCGGCAGCTTCATGGAGCCGTCCATATTTTTAGTAGCTTGTTGTTGGACAAAATATATAATGGAAATAGAATTACACCTATTTATTTATATTTGAAAAAAGATTAAAATGGATAAACACAGTGTGCATTTATAATTTTTTTAACTTAAAATATTAATTTAAAACTGAGTGGTGGAAATTGTTTGGGAGTCTCCTAGTCAGTATCACTTCGTGTGTGTGTGTGTGTGTGTGTGTGTAAATCATTCATGAGATGAATGTACGATAGGCACCATACATGAAATTTTATACAATTTTTATATTCATATAAATTTAAAGAAATTTCGTCACACTTTATATCATAGCAGAGCGTTTGAAAGTCTACTAATTACTAGTATTAATTATATGAATCAAAGAGGGATACATTTCATCACGCTTAAAAGGATTTAAAGTCATAATTATTTAAAATATTAAAGATAATAATAACTTTATGATTGAAATTAATCGGACATGGATGCCTCGTTTTATAAGAAAATCAACTATATTACTTAAATTTGAAAATTCAAGCTAAATCATATATTACTTAAATTTATTATTAATTCAATTTTTTTTTATACAAGTAAGTTTTTCCCTACAACTTGTACTGTATTTTTTTTTAATTATAATAAACCTTGTTTCTATATCATATGATGCACCCCCTTTTTCTCCTTTCTATCCAAAGCAGCCCTTTGGACCCCAATAAAAAGAAAGTTACTCTTCCACAGGACAAGTCAATCCCAATATTTCTATAAAAAAAAAAAAAAAAAAACAGATGTGCAAAACAATCAAGCGGTGTGACAGCCAACGATTCCCTACAAAGGCAAGTAGCAAATCTCCACCCTTACATAGCATAAAATAACCGCCAGAGAGGAGAGGAGAGGAGAGGAGAGGAGAAACGACAAAAAGAATCCATGGACCTTATCATTTCAAGCCACTCCTGCAGCTCACTCTGCAGGAAGCCGGCATTTTACCGGCGAATTTCATCTCCAAACCCCACGACTCTACACTCCACTTCTCTTAAATGCCGCGTTGTTAAAACGACATCGGAGCTTCAATCTTCAGTAGGAGTGAGCGATCGAACCGGCAACAGCTACTCTCCCTCGATTCCAACTCACAAGGTCACTGTTCACGACCGGCAACGAGGCGTTGTTCACGAGTTCCTTGTTCCAGAGGTGAATTATTAATTTAGACTCTGTTTGTTGTATTTAATTGACAGTAATTGAATTGCATGTATAAATTTTGTTTATTTCTTTTTTAAAATCGAAATGCAGGACCAGTATATATTGCACACAGCGGAGTCACAGAACATCACACTTCCATTTGCTTGCAGGCACGGTAATATGGTTCTCAAATGCCACTCTATCAATTTAAATTAAATTAATTTTTTATTTATTTTAAAAGACTCATGGTTAAATAGTATTTGGGAGTTTAGAGGTTTTCGGTCGGATATGGTGCATTGGGTCTTTCATTTTAGCTTATTATGAAAAGGAGTGGGAGTGGGGAGGGAAGACAAGAAAAGGAAATCCAACAAATAATTCCTCTTTCGCTCTCTTTTGTTTATTTGTTAATCTATCAATTCTTCCACCCGCTGGAGTAGCTTCCTTTTAATGTATTATGCAACTTATAGCTCACTGCAGTCATGACTTTTTTAGCGCGCATTAAACCCAAAACTTAACTTTATAAGAAAGGAAGTGCTAGTTTTATTAGATCTCTTGCATCTGCGTTATTGACACTACCAAATCAATAGAAAAAATTACTCCACTGTTTTCTGATAGGCCATTTGATGATAATTTCTGTATGATTTTTTTTTCTTCTGAGAATAAGATTTCCTGAGTATTTACTCTGCTGTCTATGGCCCTTTCTATTTTTCTGGTTAGAATTGATCTAGATGAAATGCTATGTACTTGCAGGTTGTTGCACCAGCTGTGCTGTACGTGTTAAATCAGGGCAACTTAGACAGCCAGAAGCTTTAGGGATCTCTGCTGAGTTGAAGTCGAAGGTCTGTGCCCTTTATTTCAGATTTTTTTCTTAATTTTTTTTATCGCAGTGACATAGCTTCTGAATATTACCTATAATTTAGGTTTATGGACATTGTGCTCTAGGGACCTTGTAGAAGGGGCAGAGTTCTGAAGCTTCACTTTATACCAACTATGCACAGTTGTCTAGAGGCAACAAATTAAATCCTGTTTAGTGGACGAGTTCAGGAAGAAAAAAAGACAATGATAATTGAATTGGATATCCCATGCCTCAATAAAGCACGACATGGTTTCTTAGAATAAATATAAAACATAACATGGAATTGAAGGTCTAGTTTATTCTTCTTCATCTTTTTTTTTCTCAGAAGTAAGAGGTGAATGAAGGGCTTATATTTTATTTCATATTTAATAGTATTCAGATATTAGCACCATGATTGAAAGTTCTGTATTTTGTGCTCTTTAGTTTGTAATGATTTGGTGCTTTATGCTGTTAGGACATCTTTGGCAAATCATTTTGGTCAAGCTTGTCTTTTAATGAACTTTTCCATATTTTTCCCTCTTGGATGCCAGAGATGTAAGCTTATGTGAAATTAAAAGGATTGCATAACACCCATGGTGATCCTCAATTGCAGAAACAGTAAAATCAAATTTAGTCAATATGAAAGACCTCTAATTTAAGTGTATTTTGAAAAAATCCTTCAGATGTGGAATTTAAAAGTGGGTGGTTGCATCCAAGATCTAGCTTTTCTTATGCTTAACATCTCATATTTTAAATAACATCAGAAAGAAAATTCATTGATGAAAGTAGCTTCTTCTTGGGAAACATTTCTGTTCTTGCTCAACTTTCTCTTGTTGTCTAAGCTACTATTTCCAAATCAGATAATTTAGCTGGCTGTGTTTGAATTTGCAATTTTGTGATGATAATTTACCATGTTCTTTGAAAATTCATGATTTTGACTTGCAATCTGCAGGGATATGCACTTCTTTGTGTGGGCTTCCCGTCTTCTGATCTTGAAGTGGAAACACAAGATGAGGATGAGGTGACTTGCAAACTCGATTTTTCACTTTTGAAAAACATCATTTATGTTTATCTGATCCTCACAAGAAATAGAAAAAATAAGACTGCAGTGTCATGAAATTATTCAGGCGTTGAATCTTTGTTTGCTTGTAGCTCTGAAAACTGGCTTGTGCAGGTGTATTGGCTTCAGTTTGGAAGATATTTTGCCCGAGGACCAATTGTAAGTTCCAAATTCTTGAAACATGCTGTGAATGAAGAATTATGGTAACCAGTGCACATGTTTCTTGTTTTGTTTCCTGTCAACACTGTCTACTATAACATCATACGAGGACATTATAAATAAAAGATAAGAAATTAATGCAGTTCCACTAACTTAATTATGATCAGCATGTACAAATTAGTGAACTGAATCCAGCTAGAAACATAGATAAGAAAAGAAAGAAAAAACCGAGGGAGAAAAGGGAAGACGTACATTGCACATAGTTTAGCTAAATATAGCAGGAGTCATATAAATCTAGCTAGATTTTTTTACATTAGAAATAAGCAAGATTTTGAAGACCCCACTTGAAACTAGTTTCAGAATAGCATTAATTTGGAGGCTTGCAAGACCTAGGATCATGCACAGAGAGGAGAGTGCACGGATTAGGTCCAGAAGGTGCCACATGATGATTACCATGCGGAAAATAGTCCTTGTATGCTAGTGGCTTCAAGCCTCGCAACTACTGGATCAGTAATTCCAGCAGTAAAGACCAGGAACAGAAGGATTGCAGATTTTGCTCCAAGAAGGAGAGTTTTCATAATGCACACATTCATGGTTTGATTTTTGGAGAAACAATATGGGTGATTGATTTTTGTAAAAACTTAGTAAGATACACAGACTAGGTAATTTGTGAATCATGAGAATGTGGGATTGGTTGATAGATGTAGTTGATGCTTATACACAGAGACCTATAATTAAGCAGGAAAAAAAAAGTACGTTAGTATTCTGGAATCAAATCCAAGGAGACAAAATAAGCTAAAATACAAATAATATAACAGTCTAACGGCCTCAGGTCAGTGTGTTATACAGATATGGCACTGTATCATGGTCCTATTTTTTAAGACCTAAGTTTAAAGTAAATACATCTATATAAAAGGAAGGCCACTTTTTTTTTAAAAAAATAAGCGAGAAAAATAAAGGAGACAGGTAAAGACCAAGTTGCATTTTTTGGAGGGTTTATCTTACTCTTAAATGCTTCAATTCCACAGGAAAGGGATGACTATGCGTTGGAGTTGGCCATGGCTGATGAATAGGTAATTTAGTATACTTGATCAAAAGTGAGAATCCATCTAGTCTAGCAAGCGGATTGCTTTTTCCCTTCCTGTAATTTTCACTATGCCCTCCTAAATCTTTTTTAACCATTGTATGCTATATATGGTCTACAGGTTGATTGGATGTTTTTCATGATATATTGAAACTTCAAACGTGATTCATTGCATGAATGAAGTTGTGATGATGCTCTTGACTTGTAGATATGCATTAATTTCCGTCTTGTGGTTTTCTAATATCAACACATAAAAACTATAAATGAGCTTTGCTGGGAGCCTTATAAGTTGTGGGGTTTTTAGTGCTTGTTATGACTGCTATATTTGAAATTGTAGTTACGGAGAAGAGAGAATTCAGCGGAGATGCTCTCTATTTGGAATGTGTACAATAAAGCCTGTTGGCTCCTATAGTAATATAGATGTATAGGTGAACCTAAAGGCTACAAGCAAAAGGTCCTCATAAAAAGAAAAAAAGAAAAAAGGAAGACTAAGCAGACGTTCATGCATGCTAAAGTTTTGTTATGGTGATAAGAATTAGGAGTCCCCCCAATTGAAAAACAAACAAAAAGCCCGGGTCTCCTAATTGCCTTTTCCCGTATATGAAGACTGCCTATTGACCAATTGAACTTCCTGAAGGTTTCTTTCTTGCAGGCTAAGTTATTTTGGCGATAGAGAACATACCCTTGCAGTCCTAGCACAACACACCGCCTCTGATTTCTGAATTTAGGGTACGTCTTACTATGATAGTGAAAGGACGTGTAATTCTATAAAGGTCTAAAGTAGTTTGTGTTCTGAAAGTTGAGAAAACAGCTGAAGCTAGAAAAGCAGATTATATAAATAGTTCTAGATTAATAATTCGAGGAACCTACATATATGGGGTGCAATGAAAATGAAGAAGCAGCTCCTGCAAGATAGAACTGATCTTGTTGTCGATCCATTTCCTATATCAATTTATTCTAGCGTCTGTATTAATGGGTTATTATTGAATGTGTTCTCCGTTTTCACCTGTATTAACACACTGATGAGCCCTTTGCACAGGCGTAGGAGCAATATTGACGTTAGGCTCTTTCCAATAAATCCAAGACATGTTGGGCAGATTCCATTTCCATTTACAGAACAATCGTCTAGGCTGTGTATATAGCCGAGGATGACCCTTTAGAATTATTAATCTATCCTAACCAATAGCAAGCTCACTGAACAAAGATCTGGCCAATCTTTATGTGCTTCACATCCGTTGTTGGCCTCTTCAGCTTATTGAAGTTCAAAAGTCTGGGAATCTCCTTTCTTTCTTTTAGTTTCGCTTCAATTGAAACTTTCTGGTCTTTCGTTAACTTGCATATGAATCTAAGCTGAATTGAATTATTTATTTGTTTATATATATATATATGCGTTTTATCCAGATCATAGTGACTTGACTTGAAAGATGACCAGAACCGGTCGTATGGCATACAACAATACTACGTTAGCTTGCTGTCAGCATTATTGTCACTGTTTGTTGCACACAGTATAGCATCATAAGCATTGCTATCCATCTTCACGGGCCTGCTTTCTGAAAGAAATGTTGATGGGAGTTGCTTGGTTTTTGCTTTCTTAGCGAATGACTCCTACGTAACAAGGAACAGAGATGGATCTATCAGATCACGCTCGATGGACCACCAAAATCAGCCTTTTGTTTCAAGTTTCAACTAGATTCATAGCGTGGCTGGTGGTTCTTGATTTATCTTCTTCCTATAATCTCGAGCGATAGGGATGCACATGCAGGACATCTCTGGCTGCGTCTGGCATTGTTTTGAATCTTATCTCGTTTAGATTGGAGTATCTTCGGGCTGAAAGATGACGACAACTGAGTGACCGTAATCAAGGTAATCTGTGGGACTGAAAGGGCGCAGGCTATGAAATTTGTGCTGATGACCCGGATGTCAAATCAAAACATGGTGCCAATGCACAAGTTGAATGTTGAAGGTGTGGGACTAATCTCTGGTCTCGACGTTAATGAATATATAAGTAATATATAAGTTTCTAGTGATTCTAAAAAAATTTATAACACTCAGTAATCTTCTGAAAACAAATTTATAATTTAAACAGTTAGCTACACCTCTCGTATAAGCCTCTAGTGTAGCTCTTTCTTTAACTGCATGCATCTCTCAACTCGCACCATCACAATGCAATACACTCAATTTCATTAAAACCACCTTTTCCCCAGTAATTACCCGAGCCCAAAATGGGTAACTTTCTGAATTAATTTGCAGTTACAAAAGAAAAGCAAGTACAGCAAGCCTTATCACTGAACCGGGCTCCAAGGTCCTTATTCAAGGCCCCTATGGTGATTTGTGATGGCAGACTTATGTAGACATGAGAAGTTTAGCGATGAACATCCATGGAGGACAAAGTTGGGGTCCATGGACAGCAGTTGGTCTATCACATTCCCGTGAGTGTAGAGACGAACCTACCTCTTTTCATCTTATTTTTTGATAAATGCATCCCCTGAAACTAGTGGCAGTTTTGGATTCGTTTCAAACGGGTTTTTTT
>Ga0325401_1006261_pt1 | contig 11500 bp, 2 predicted proteins | sample PopdelMetagenome_FD_205666 | JGI IMG/M metagenome (GOLD analysis project Ga0325401, IMG submission 205666) | Populus deltoides microbial communities from Bellville, Georgia, United States - Xylem-PdKOR-R2 | ecosystem: Host-associated > Plants > Phyllosphere > Stem > Wood/Secondary xylem | place...
AGCGTTTGTTATTCAAGGTTACACGAATCTTTTTACCCTTTTGGGTTCCTAATATTATCTTTGTATCCTTTGTTCAAGTTTTAATACTGCTTGGTCTAGCTTAAAGCTCACTTGTTGTTTCTTGCAGTACTGCAATCTTTTCTCTTCTGTTTGGTTGTCAAGATAATACGCTGACCACCTTATCTTCTTTATTTGTACCCCAAATTTACCTGCTTAATCTATCTAGCTTATTGATACCACAATTCATTTATGTATTGCAGGATCCAGAAATCAAGAGCTGCTGCCTTATCATCAAAGTATCAGTACACCATCGCAGGAAGATTCACAGGCGCTGGTAAGGACTAGTTAACAAGCATTTACACACAAAAAAAAAAAAGTAACTAGATTTGCTTAATCTATCGGTAAATTTTCTTTGATTTGTCCTAAGTACGCACGTACAGGGTGGCAATGAAGAGCAGATGTCTTCAAAGAGATTGATGATTGGCTCCACAGCTCCAACTTGCACTTACAATGAATGTAGAGGATGCAAATACAAGTGTAGAGCTGAGCAAGTTCCTGTAGAGGGAAACGACCCAATACACAGTGCATACCACTACAAATGTATTTGTCATAGGTGATGGCTGGCTAGCAAGGTCCTTTCAGATTATATAATTACTTAATTTCCCAGTTGAGTTCTTGTATGGTGTGGTTTTTTAATCATGAACCATGCCACTAGTGGTCTAAAGTCTAAGCTCTAATTAAAGAGCTTCTTCTTTCTTTCTTTCTTTCTTCTGTTTTGGCCTGAAAAGATTAGCTAGTTCAATGCTTGTCGAGATTAGCTTTGTAGCGTCCATTTAGGTGCTTGAATTTTTGTCGTTCTGATAAAAACATATATATATTTATGCAATTTCTTAAGAAGAATATACTTGTAAGTTTCTGTCATTTATTAATATAAGATGGCTTTTAATTATTATTTCGAACCCTAAATATTAAGACGGTAAAAATAAAGATATCATATTTTTTTTGTATTTTTAATTTAAAAAAAAAAAAGAATTCACTACAACACTATACATATTTCTATCTCTTTTAATTTGTGTATCTTTAACAATCACCTCTATTTTTTCCATTTTAGAACGCTTCTTGTTTCTTTTTTATTCAAGACTATAATTAACTTAACTCTCTTCTCTTTTCTTTTCTTTTCTTTTCATTTTGCTGCATAATTCAAACTCTACATGTGCACCTAGTGTGCGTATAATTATTGTAAAATTCAGGAGAATGGAAGAGAATTATATTGTGTATGATAATGCCTTTAAAAATGTTTTTAAAACAAGTTAATATTTTTATATATATTTTTCTCATATATAATTTTGATATATTACTATTAAAATCATGTGAAAAACATGTCAACTTTTATCATTTTCAATTCAATTATATTTTTACAAAAATATAATTGTACCTTGTTATCTAACACATATTCAAATGTGGTAGCTATTGCTTCTGATAACACTAACTATGCTTAATACTTAATTTTGGCTATGAGCTGCTATGCATGGCCGGTTGCCTTACCTTTTATTTTCGTTTGTTTCCCTGTACGTATATATAGCCTGCTTCCAAGGAACGTGAATCCATATAAAACAACATCCTTTCCTGATATATATATATATATATATATATAGTTGATTTGTGCATTAATTATAGTGACAACTTATATATAGGTCCAAAAAAGTATAAAAATGATTGGTCGAAGAACATTAGAAAGAAAGCTACATTTTTCTTGGAGGTACGTTTATCATGAAAGGTTGGGTGCATATCAATTTCATGTACATGTTTGGTATGTAAAGAAATTAAAGGTCGAAAGAGACTCAAATTCTATATATCAATCTCATACAAGATTCAATTCTCATAACAGTTATGGATGCTAACTTTATCACGTAATTAGACTAAAAATATGGGATAAGCAATCATCAGCGCTCCTAGACTTATGATTATATACTTAACTACCACCACTAATCTCGACAATTAATACTGACACATATATAAAAGAATATTTTTCAATAGCCCCCTCAAACTGGTTCCAAAGGATTAACGGATCCAACCTTGCTCAGCCGGTGAAACCAAGTAGACAACATAACTATGGTGAACACATCTGCTAATTGGTCATTTTTACGCATATAATAAGTAGCAATACAATTAGATTGAACTTGTTAATGAATATAGTGACAATCTACTTCAATGTTCTTTGTCCGTTCAAGAAAAACAAGATTAGAAGCAATATGCATAGAGACCTGATTATCATAAAAAAGTGTCATTAGAGTAATGCATGAACAACCTAGATTAGCAAGAAGACTTTTAAGCCATTCAAGCTTACATTGCTAAGACAATAGCATGATATTTAGCTTCAGCACTAGAAGGAGCTACCACTTGCTGTTTTTTACTTTTTCACAAAACTAGGTTATCACCAACAAACATACATTAACCAATAGTAGAAAGATCAAGTGCATTTCTGACCCGATCAGAATCGAAATACCCTATAATTAACGTTAGTGTGCCTATTATTATTTATAACTGCGCCACAACCAGTAATGCCTTTTTTTTAAATGCCGCAAGATGCGTGTCACTGTACTTAAATGTTGAATGGTTGGAGCATGCATATGTTGACTAACAAGACTAATTGCAAATGTAATATCGGGTAATGAGATAGTCAAATATATAAGCTTTCTAGCAAGCTTTTAATAATAACTAGGAAACCAGGAGCTTCTCCTAAAAAATCAAGCTTAAATTTTCTATATAGTAGAGTAATAACATATTTAATTTGTAACATATCAGCATCTTAAAGCAAATCTAAAATATATTTATGTTGATTTAAAAACAACCATTTGCTGGAAATTGTCATTTCAATTCCAAGAAAGTAATTCAAAAGACCAAGATCCTTAATTGGAATATGATGCTTGAGATTCTTCTTTAATTGAGCAATAAAATCAATATTATTTCTGGTGATAATTAATGAGATCATCCATATAGATAAGCACCATCAGTTTTTCAATTGCACCAACTCGGATATATAGTGAAAAATCAGCCGAACTCCTATAAAAACCATGAGCTTCAAGAGTAGTACTCAATTTCACATGCCATGCACGAGGACTTTGTTTCAAACCATAAATGAATTTATGGAGTCTACAAACAAGGTTGGGATCTCCACTTTAAGAATGTTTAGGACAAAGTTTCATAAAAACTTCTTCTTCAAGATCTCTATGCAGGAACACATTTTTAACATCCATTTGAGACAAAGACCACCCATTATTAATAACAACTGATAAAAGAACTCTGACAGTGGTCATCTTGACATCTAGGGTAAACATCTCCTTATAATCAACACCGAACTTCTGAGTAAAGCCTTGAGCAATAAATTATGTTTTATGTCAATCAATAGAACCATCAAAGTTGAATTTCATTTTAAACACCCAACGATTACCAACTACATGTTTGCCATGTGAAAGAGGAGTTACACTCAAAGTTTTATTTTCCATAAAAGTTGTCAACTCTTCATCTATAGCTTTCTGCCAGACAACTTGAGATTGAGCATTTTGAAAATTCTTGGGCTCATGAACATTGGAGATAGTTATAAAGCTTTGTGCAAATGTGATATTCTTTGATAAGTCAGGGATTTAGTAATTGGATACCTGATTGTATGAGCAATATAGTCTTGTAATTTTGAAGGAGGGTGATGAGCTCGTGAAGGATTACGTTGAAAAGATACTGGTTTTCCTTGTGCAATGAATTATTGCAGTTCATTTAAGCCAATAATAGCTTATGGAAATACAACGCCCAACAAAATCCAAGTTTTCATCATAAGCACTCACGGAAGGTGAAGCATTTTTAGTGAGATCATGAGTTGGCATCAAGGCACTCACAAAAGGTGAAGCACTTTCAGTGGGGTTTTGAGCTGGTATGAGCTAATCAGTGGAATGTTCATGACAATAATCAATATTGGGTCAGGGAAAAGACTCAAATAGTATCTTCCCTTGACTAGTACCCTCAAAATATGGATTAGTTTCAATAAATTATACATCTTTAGTGATATATAATTTCTTAGAGGTAGAATCATAACACTTGTATCCTTTCTTAATTTACAAATAGCCCAAGAATATGCATTTATCTGTTCTAGGATCAAGCTTGTCACGTTGAGTAGCCAATAATTGTACAAAACAAGTGCAAGCAAAATTTTTTTAGATGAAACACATTCAACTTTTTGTCTTGCAATACTTCAAGAGGGCATTTAAAATCCAACAATTGGTTGGGTAAGTGATTTACAAGATAAATGACATTCAGAACTCCATGAGACCAAAAATATTTTGGAACATTTATTTAAAGAATTATGGCTCAAGTCTTCTCTAGTAAATCATGATTTTTACGTTCAACTATTTCATTTTATTGGGGTGTACTAACACAACTAGTTTGATGCAATATGACATTAGAGATTAAATAGTTTGTCATGTCAAGAGACATATATTCTATGCCATTTTCAGATCAAAGAATTTTTGAAATACCCAAAAACTTTGCTTGTTGATTTCAAATAGTATACTCGAGTAACCCTAGAGAAGTCATCAATAAAGGTTACAAAATACTTAAAACCATCAAGAGAAGTGAAAAAAGGTCTTTAAACATCTGAATGTATAATTTTAAATGCTTGAGTAATTGTAGATACTGATGAATTAAAAGGAAGCCTAAAAGACTTAGAGAAATGAAAAATATCATAATCGATAGTTCATGTAGGCAAAACCAGAGTTATTTTACTAAAAAATAAACGTTAAAGGATGTGTTGGACGGTGATGCCATAAAATATGCTCATTGATAAGAGTAAAGACAAATTGAAATCCTTTTAAAACCCGAGAGTCAGGAGAGAAATAGTAGAGGCCATGCAAACGAAAACCTCCACCAATCATCTTCTTAGTGATGAGGCCCTGAAAGATAACCTTTTAAAGAGTAAATAAAACTTTAAAATTAAATGAGAATGTTAGTTGGAGAACAAAAAGCAACCGAAAAAGAAAAGCAGGAATATAGAGAACATTAATAGACTCTATAGTGTTTGAAACAAGTTTCATTTTATCCTTACCCTTTATAGAAACACCTCTCGTTTTAGCTATAGAGACAAAATAAAAAGGATTGAGATCAGAAAAATTTTGGTTAATTTATTTGACATATGATATGTGGCACCAAAATTAATAACCCATAAATCATGTAAATTACCAATCTCTAATGCAGCTATAAATGCAATCAAAATACCTTGGCTAGTTTCAGAATTTACATCAATTAATAAACCAACAAACTAACTAACTACGAAGTGTTGAAGGCTGATCATGTTTTTAGTTAACATCTCTATCTTGTACTGCTCCCTGACCGTGCTTATCTTATAAATATCTTGCAAAATCATTTAGCAAGGCAGGAAAATTAGAAGAAAAAGATTTAGTAGAATGTGTAGTTAAATGAGCCTTATGATTAGTGAATCATTTTCCTTTCTGATCCTTTGCCAAATTTAGGCTTCATCTCTAGGTGTAGGCTCTAACAACGAGCAATTAAATGTCCAATATTGTGATAGTATTTCCATTTGAGATTCAAATATTTACCCTTGTAGAGTTTTTTTTCAAATGATGGATGAGCAAGATAGGGACAAACATCAGGAGCACTTGGAGTAATAGTACAATGCATGACCTTTCTATGAACTTCTTCATGTTGAATTGTGGCACATACATTCTTAAGGATTGAAGTTCAATATTCATTAAAATATGGCTCCTTAAGTCCTCAAAATCAGGACTAAGACCCACTAGTAGTTGGAAAATACAATCCTCTTCTATTCATTTCTACAAGACATCCGCATCAACAATATAAGGTCTATAGATCTCCAATTCGCTTCACAAACCTTTTAAACTTCCCTGTAAACTTACAAACAGTTTTCCATCTTAATGAAGACTAGTAATGTCCTGGTGAATCTAAAAAATCCAGGTAGAGTTGTTTTGGTTGCCATACATATTATGGCCACCATCCAAAAAATCTAGAGAGGACTCTGCGTAACTAAAAATCTTGGCAAGATTGTGTTCCATTGAATTAAGAATCCAAGACATAACTAGTTGGTCTTTTAACAGCCAAGCCTCATACTCCAGTGAGTTAACATCAAGAGATTTAGTCGTGTTATTGAAAAATCCCAACTTTTATCTCCCAGCAAATGCAATTGTAATTGCCCTTGATCAATGAAGATAATTAAATTCATTTAACAATACTGAACTCAATTTATAAGAAGTGTTGGTGTCTCCGTCAACAATATTGGATGAGGAGATAGCCATCTCTTTTGAAAATTCAACCGTATCATGACTCTTGTTTTTTGCCATAACAAGAATTACAAAAAAATACAAGCAGTGAAATAGTATTACCGGTCTGATACCATAAAGAAATTAAAAGTTAAAAAAGACTAAGTTCTATATATCAATCTCATACAAAATACATGTTTATATATAGAGGATTGCCTCCAGTTATTGATGCTATCTCTATCATGTAATTAGACTAAAAATATGGGATATGCAATCATCAGCTCCTAGACTTATGCTTATATCCTTAAGTACCACAACTAATCTAGGCAACTAATACTGACATATACAATATTCTCCAATAGTATGATATATATATATAAATATATATATATATATATATATAATTTTCGAGAGATAAAAAAAAAAAACTATTTGAGTGGTATTTTCAAGTAAAAAAAAGGAAGAAATTAAAAAGCTTTGTTAAGGTTAAAATTCGACCAAAAAATACCAATTTGACTCCCGTAAAACACATCTCAAAATAGTGGGAAAAGAAAGAACTTAATTGCTTCCATTGCTGTAATTCGCAAACTCCATTACACTTTTATCAAATACATCCTTAAATGTTCGTATTAAAAGAAAAACATATCCTTAAATATTGTGAAAAGAAAAAAAAAACATAGGGATGGAATCATGTGCAAGTGGGCACAAGCATGTTGAGGTGGTCCCTAAACAAAGACACAAGCTAACAAGGGATCACATGGGCAACTGGTTTGATTCCATTAAATTTAGCAAAGTGTTAGAGAAACAGCCAAAGGATGCTCGTAAGAGCATGGAGGTCCCATCTGCAGAGCACAGAAACATGCACTGCAAGTGTTGCCAACATTTCAAACTTGGATGCATCATGCATTTCTTGGCCCAGCTGCTTCTCTGCACTTCTCCTTTCCTTTCAGAATATTCTACCATCCCATTTTGATTTGCGTTTTCTTGTTGGTAGACAATCATTCACTTCGCTGGGCTAGCTGCCCACTTCCCACTTCATAATTATTACATTCTAGTTGTTTTTTATGAAGAAAAAGGTGACAGGTGTTCATTGCAGCTCTTCATTGCATTAGTGTTGGACCTGGCGACTTGAAAAAAGTTCTAGGTAGATGGGTTATTGGATCAACTTTTGGATTCAAATTCAATCAATAAAAGTTCCTCAATGTTGCTTTGGTTAATTTTGGATCGGTTTTCTCATAGGTAATCTGGCTACTAAAAATTCAGCATGTTTTACCAGGTTCCTCGATGTTGCTTTGGCTAAGTTTGGATAGGTTTTGTAGTAGTGGTTACTAAAAATTCAGCATGCTCAACCAAGTTTTATTCCACTTCAACTTAGAAACAAACACTTGTCAAGTTTAGGCTGTTTTTATTTCTTGAAAACTGGTTTTTTAAAAACTGATTTTCAGAAAATCACTTTCCAAACTTTTCTATATTTGTTTACTATTAGAAAAATCGGTCAACATAAAACACTTTCCAGTCAAAAGAAAATTTAGCTTGGTTTTCAGGAAAGTGTTTTCCTTTTATTTTGGGCGGAAAACATTTTCCGGAAGTTGTGAAAAATTTAGAAATGTCATATTATTTGCTGATTGTATCAAATTTGGTCCTCAAACTTTTGATTGTTATATATATTTTGTTTTGAATATTTGTTTTTCAATTTCATCCCTTATAATTTAATTTTTATATTAATTTTGATCCTTATTTTTATAATTGTTATTTGCTTTTTCCTTATCAATTTTTAATTGAAATTTTTTATTCATCAAATTTGGTTCTTATTCTTTTGATTGTTAATTATTTTATTTGAAATAATTTATGAAATGTTAATTATTATTATTTTAATTTCTTCATCCTTCAATATTTTTATTTTTTAGATTTGATCTCTATTATTGTGATTATTATTTATTTTATTTGAGATAATTTATGAAATTTGTTTTTTCAATTTCATTCTCATTCAACTTTTTAATTTGTAAGATTTGTTCTCATTATTTTAATAAACTTGAAAAAAATAAAACATTAATAAGTTATTTTCCAGCTCATTTTCCATGACATAACCAAACACTGGAAATTGTTTTCCAACTTATTTTTCATTACACTATCAAACATCGAAAAATAATTCACTTTCCTGGAATTCACTTTTCAAAAGGAAATTACTTTCCAGCAAATAAACAGAGCCCTAAATTACAATTTTTTCAAATTAATTTGTTAAATTTAGTTTAATTACTATGGTTTATTCATTCATCTATCCATTAGCCTTAATAATCAAGTGCATTCAAAAAACTTCAATGAGATGTCCCAAGTACTAGCCTTATTTATGATTTTTTTGTTGATGTGATATGGTGTGGTTAAAACTGTAGTTTATTTTAACTATAATTTTTAAAATATTTAATTAATCAACACACAGTATAATTTTACATGAGTTTCACCGAAAAGTTTTTCTTGAAAAAAAAGCTATGATTTATAGTTTTTTTAGAATTTATATTTTCGAACCACAACCGAAAAACCTAACTTATTCTCGTAAAATTAAAAAAAATAGAATATACCCCTTTAACCATCCCCTCCAACTCATTGAACTTGTTATTAAGAGGTTTTTGGGATAGGCAATGCAACAAGAAATGTGTAAATTAGTTTCTTCGGATAGACGAAACAAATCTTATCACTGTCATAATAAATCAAATTTTTTTATTAACATGGATGTCCAGGCCAGCTTATACGCGTTTCGACCAATCCCACGAGCCCTGAAGTTAACGACCATGTAAGTCTCTAGTGGCCATCATATTAGCAACCACAGTACTCGAACTTGAAATCATAGAGAAATAAATTCTTTAATCCTAAGCTATTACCATATTTATTTATTTATTTATTACTATGTACAGATCTTGTCAACAACATTTATACCGGGTATTCTCATTTTAAGATTTGCTAGGGCATGGCCCAAATCATGTAATTTGAGCAGATTTTTAACCACTGGGCCTCTCCTTTGTGGATGAAAATGAAATTAAATAATAAATAAGGGGAGTGGGCTAGACAGAACTTGCCTGTTTCAACTATCAGCCGATGTAGCACAGGGACTAAATTGTGTGACCTTAGAAACAAAGGGGGCCAAGGCCCAAGGATAGACATTATGCTAGATTGAAATATAGCCCAATAAATTGTTTATTACAATGGTGATTTTATTTTATTTTATTTTTTTTCTTTCGGGTTTTAACCAATGTTATTTGGGTTAAAATTATCAATAAAATGTGAAATTAAAATAGGCGATGCATTTTATTTTTCGTATTTTCAATTAGAATAAATTTTTTATTTTACTATTTTGAAAATTCACCAGTTTTTTTATAAATAATATTAAGAACCTAATGCCTTGAGTCGTTATGAATTAATATTAATATTTTCTTTCTTTAATTATGCTTGGTATTTTGCATGAGGTGGTGGGGGGGATTAAAAGGTTAACAAGTAAACTCGTTTTGGAGGTTAAGTGTCAACCTAGTGAAGGGTGTGATAATTGAGAATTTTTTATGATTTTTATTTTTGTTATTTGGATTGATTTTTTTTTCAAATTTCCACTCATTTCCCCTTTATTTTATTTAAATAAAAATCTTGATCTCACCATTATCTAAACGTTTATTATTTTTAAAATTTCCAATTTAAAATCTATTAAACTCTACCCTTATATTTAGTTTCTAATTACACACTTCCAAACATCACAATTATGGTATGGAACACGAAATTATTAGCAGAAAAGGGAACACAAGAACTCTCACGGGTCATTTCCCTGTCGAGTGCCCCTTCCTTTGCCGACACTAACCAGTCTAGGACTCTAGGGTCAAATTGCCCTGCTTTCCTTCCTAAACTTTAAGCCACTATTTTGTTCTATAGCCGAAATCAAGGAGACATGCCCAAAAATACAAGTTGAATCTTTGAAAAATCTTGCTGGTGATGCTCACATGTTCATGATCATACAAGTTCACTTTCGGTCTACGATAATGTTTTGAATTGATAGCGACTTGAAAGTTGATCCTGAGGCTGCAAGGATTTGCTAGTAAAGGAAGAGATTTATTAACGTTTTAGCATGTGAATTATCCTTATCTATGTCGGCAAAATAATTTGGTTCTCTTTTTTTTTTTTAATTCAATTTTTGAGTTTATTATTAATTAGTATATCAAACTAAATAGGAGACGTTTTCTCCATGTTGTTTTGATTAGTGTAATGGGATATAAATTACAAGTAGAAAAAAAATAGAAATATGTTTGGTTGTTAAAAAAAATAAAAAAAAAATATGTTTATATAATAACTTTTAAATGAATTTTTATGATTTGAAAATGAAAGGACATGGAAGTTATATCCTCTCTATCTAATATTACTATTTATTTTTTTTGTTCTAAAATAATAACTAAATACTATTTAAAAATAGTTTCCTAGAATCTTATCATAAAAAAAAAAAAACAAGTTAACTATTTACTATTATTTTGCTCTAGCTATCTTAAATTCTTAATTTCATAGAGTTCCCCACTTGGAACCTAATGCCCGTGAAATGCGGTAATAAACAATTAGAGGAAGAGGATGGGTGTGTGAGGTCTAGTTCTTACCTCTAATTACATTATTTTTCCTAGTAAAAAGCTTATTTTTAGTACTTTTTTTCTATAATTAGATAAAAAAATAAAAATTATCACAATATCAAACCAAACGATCTTTTAAATCATGTAAACGATCAATTAATTGTGCCAAGGACTACAATTATTGTATAGAATATAAAACCGTGAAATTAGTCGAGATGCATGTGAGTTGGCTCGGACATTCACATTAATAATTCAAAATAAAAAAACAGGGGTCATATAAAACAAATTTGAAAAATATATAAGGGTAAATAGTGCTTGGATTAATTAATCAAGAACGTGTTTTTTGTGGGACATGACATGCTTAAATAATTTCAGACAAGATCATGTATCTTTTACTTGGAGATTAAGGTTGTTAATATCTACTTAATCAAACTATGTGAACAAAATCCTTCCTCTAACACGGCTACATGGACACGAAATATTTTAAATGCAAAATAAAAAGATACTTGAGCAATGCTTACAGCACGATTGCATCACTTGAAAGAGGTGTCGACACACATGATCTTTGCTAGAGCTAAGAAAAATGGGAAAATATATTTAGTTGGCAGAATAAAATCTTCAGAAATTCTT
>Ga0325401_1006263_pt1 | contig 11499 bp, 4 predicted proteins | sample PopdelMetagenome_FD_205666 | JGI IMG/M metagenome (GOLD analysis project Ga0325401, IMG submission 205666) | Populus deltoides microbial communities from Bellville, Georgia, United States - Xylem-PdKOR-R2 | ecosystem: Host-associated > Plants > Phyllosphere > Stem > Wood/Secondary xylem | place...
TAGGGAAAACAGAATGGACGGTAACAGCCATGAATTTCTCAACACAATTCAAATATGTAGATGATGGCATCAGTAGAACTGCAGAAAGAAAACTGTCTTGAGCTCTCAAGAAAATGCTTACCTTGATAGAAATATTGCCCTTGTGCCTTTTCAAGATGTCTAAAAGAACTCGGGTCCAATATCCTCTGTAGCTCAACAACCCCAGGTCAGAAAGGGGTCTTTCAGGTGTGCCAACTTTACCTTCTTTCTTGGAAAGTTCATATGCTGTACCATGATAAATACACATCAATCAATCCCATATACAAAAAATATTTAAAATAAACAGAATAGGCATCTTTGTGCATGATGAAATGAAAACCATCAATGTGAAAAAGGATCTTAGAATTTGGAGTTAGCACAAGAAGGTGTTTTCTGGATTATTCAACTACAGCTACTATGATCCACTTAAACAACTAAAGGGTTGTCACAATCCAAACACTCAGTAGCATAGGTGATAACTACTCTCCTAATAAAGTTGTTTTTCACATTATAGTGCCTTCCAAAGACCTGCATCAATGGTTCTTGATAAAAAATTTTAAAAAAATCCAGCTGTGGATAATTTACAGGATTCAAGCAATCCATATTGATTTCTCTCTATTCAATGGTAAATTCATCTTTTCCAATTTACTTTTCTCTCGTCTTCCATAATTTAGATAAGAATTGCTTACAGCATGCCACATCTTATCTCCCAACAACACTAATCCCTTCACTCCTCCCCACACCCAATACAAAAGGACAAGAAAATGAAATTGGACACATAATCGCAGTTCTACATTCGTACAGTAACACAGGATATTAAAAAGGCGGAGAGCTTACAGAAGGCAATTAAGAACTTTCCATAGCCTTTCCTTTGATAAGGAGGAAGGGTGAGGATACATGCCAAATTATAGGATTCCTCAGAATGCTTTTCCTGCATGATCCATTAAATACAATCAGCTACAGAATTATTTAAAGTTTCTGAAAATAACAGAACCACAATTTCCAGGAATTCTATCTTAGAAAATTGCTTTGCTGACTGATCAAATGTGATGAATACAGAGAATTTGCAAAAAAGAATGATCAAATGAATATCCAGTCCTTAAAGCAAAAGAAGCTGAAACATTAAAGGAAAACAGAAGGTGCGCCAATATGCACGACATGCTTTTCATGTCAATTTTGGTGTTCCTTAAAAAAATTTACATAGAAGCTCTGAGATGTAATTTTTTGGTGCCACATGCACTATAGCATAAGAAATTACAAGCAGCAGCATTTACCTTGGAAAAATATCCAACCATGTGGCATCCTCGATCATCACATTCACACAAAACGTAAAATAGAAATAGGTCAACATCATAATAAAGGGTCTTGTGATCAAGAAACAACTTCGCCAAATAACAAAGATTCTGCCCATAAACCTTGTTCTTTTTGCCATCTATCTGAATAAAAAAAAAGTAAAGAAAAGTCAAATCAACTACAGAATTCAGATCTGCAAAACTAAAAACTTAAACCTGTGGGATAGCAGAGATTGAGGGAAAAAAGAAAACTGGATTACTACATTTTCATAACCAGAATCACCAACATAATGCTTCAAGGTCAATTGGCTTTTTTGCAACTTGCAAAAATCAAAATCAACTAGGTTGTGGTGAGTATCATTTATGTTGTGAGAAGTGTAGATTATAAAAAAGAATTGAAAACCACCAAAGCAGGAAAATATAAAAGAAAGAAAACAATTGAGAAAAATACTAGCAGTCCAGTAATGTGCTATGAAATCTGAGCACGTACCAGCAAACTCAGAACAAGATATTTAAAAAATCAGATGAGAGAATAACAACATATAATCAGCAACATTATGACATACCTCAAACATTGATAACGTGCCACTTCGATAAATTTCATCACCAGGCGGGTGCTTGAGATCACACTTCTTCTACATGAACCATATAAAAAAAATTTAAAAGACAACCAACAGCCTCATAGCATCTTATGACTGTCAAAAATAAAGATGCTGATTTAAAAAAGAAAGTGATCAAGAATTCAAATAACTGAGTCAAAACATTTCAATAAAAATACTGTTTCGTATACTATTTCAAAATTTTGACCTAAGCATAATTAGGCCATTTGCATGCAGAGTACATAGTGAAGCTTTTTGTGAACTAATAGAAATTTGGCTTAATAAAAACTAATTTTTTGTCATCATTTCAAACAGATCAGTGGCCAGAAGCTGGTTAAAAGAATAGCACAAAAAAATCAGGAAAATAATATCTACAAGCAGACAGATCAAAGAACACTCAGTACTCGGTACTCAAAATTTAAAACTCTATTTGCAACAGATATACCACAATTGCAGCACCATAAATCAAGGCAAGCACAAGAATTTGAGGCACGGCTCACCATATGCCTTTGGAGCTGCTCTTTACGCTTCATGAAATTGAGGCAAAATTCACAAAAGTACAGCTGCAGACAATCATTGTATTCTGGTGGGAAAGGCGAGAAGTACCATGTCTCAATCTCATATCTTCCAAGCTCAATGGTGGCTATATTTTTTACTTTTGTGAATTCCTCATGCTCACGTAAGCTGGCAGCATCAAGCTCCTCATGGCCCTAAAAATTTGAGAATGATATCTTCAAATTATAAAATGCAAAATCTCAATACTACTTTGATGGACCTACATACTTCAGAGGTTCACAAGAACTATACATTAACAGTCAGTAGTTTGCTCTGTGCCTTACTCCATCAATTAAATCATGAAATTTTGCACAGCAAAAGTTATTGTGGACACCAGTAGTTGTATGTGACATTCAGACGTTTGCTTATGTTAGAAATCATAGAATATGTAAAAGGCCATATTTTGAAAGGTAAAATTTATGCATCATATATTGCTTAAGCTTCTTGCAGGTGTGAAGCATCTCATTTTTGTGTCTTGTAAATAAATTGAAGACATGCTTCCTATGGTAAGTAACTACCAGAATAATTCTATAAAGCAACCTTTCAACAAACAGTTAAGAACAATTTAAGATACCTCCACATGCGTCTCGTCAATCTTCCGTTTCTGGTGGCGTGTCATTTTCAAGCTTGTTACCTGGAATATCAATCACAACATTTTCTCCAATCATTTCAATAGAAAAGAACGATAGAGAATACTGCAAGCAAGATTCTAGAGCAAATGGGTCTCAGAGATGGACAGCATTTAATGTCAATGGCAAGGGGCACATCAATGACTCATAAAACTGTAAAGAAACAAAAATGATTACCTTGTCCTCCACCTTTTCATCAACAACAGTCTCTACTGAATCAAGATCTAGTTGTTCAAGTTTCACCCACTCATCAAGCCTCCTATTGACTGTCAAAGAGTAAAAAAGATTGACTTGAATAAATACAACTCCCAAAATCACTACAGTGTATGGTAAATAAACATGTAGAAAATGAGAAAGTAGGCACACCAAATAATTTATCACTGTAACAATATTTGCATTGATGGAATTCCAATTCACATCTATTTACTAGCTAAACAGACAAGAAAATGAAATTATATCCCAATACTACTGGAAATCGCATGCAAATGCACATGCCAGTCTGAGCGCTTAGGTTCATGTGCATCAACTTTTTGCAGTTACTGTTTTCCTATGGAATCGTGTGACACAGTTCTACCCTTGACGGTGTGAGCAATACGACTTTGAACACGCACACCGAAGAACTCAAGGTGTAAAAGCTAGAATCTTCCACCGTACATAATATTTTGCAAGCAAAATCACACATCTCAGATCTGAATATCATGACTTTTCCCTCCACTTGAGAGGGGGGAAAAAAAGGATGGATGATAGCTGGTATTCACAGATTCTTCACACACCACTCTTAACAGGTGTTATGCTGAAGAAAACTCCAAAGAATCAGTTCCTTTTTAGGAAAAGACATTTTCCCTCAAATGCAGCAACCATTCTCTTCCGTACCAGAATTTGCCCCAAATCATACTCTCATAGAAATATAATTAGACATTACAAGTTGATAAACCAAGTTAATTCACGTTCTAGGTTTCACTAGCATAAATCAGAAGAATCAAAGGCCAAAAATGACTCCCGCATCAATTAAACAAGCACCTAAATTCCTAAATTCAAATACACAAACCCTAACCCTAACCATTGAAAATCCGCAATTAAAACCGACACTTACACTCTGTATAATGCACGTAATACTCGTAATCGTTGGTCCCACCAGACTGCATCTTACGGCGCTCAATGACCTTAACCGGATGGTATTTGCAGTCTCTCCAACGGCACAAAACGCGAGTGCCTACCTCGAGCGGTAACATACTCGTTTTCCTCTTCTTAACCACTTCGGATTCGACCGGAAGCGTCATTTCGGTGACACGTGGAGGCATTCCGTTAGTAGGGTTTTGATCGCCGTCGTAGGTAGCGGAAGCGTCGGTGGTGGGAGGCAGAGTTGTGGAGCCGTTCTCTGGATTTTTGGGGGTGTCAATCGAACCCATAATCGGTTGGTGATGAGAATTTGAGTGGGCTCTTCAAACCTTTCACAAGATTTCAAAAGTTTGAGAGACCTTGTGTCGGCTCCTGGGCCCATGGTTGTTCCTCTTTCTTTCCTTCTTTCTCGGATTACAAATATGCCCCTCAAGCTTTTTTTCCTCTTTTTTCCCCCAACTAATGTTCGATTTTTATTTATTAATAAAACCGAGAGTTTCTTGCTCTATTTTTCTTTAGTTTCTTCTTTTGATCCTCCTTAGATTTGAATTAAGTTTGTAATTTAATTAATAATTATATCAAAATCCAATTCAATGTTCATTTAATTTATAAAATATTAAAAATAAATAACTAAAACCATTTTTATATATATTATCAATCACTTTATTCAATTTTTTGATTCTTATCAAGGATTTTCTCTTTTTTTTTTCAAGAATATTATGAACTTTATAATAATAACAAAAAAATATTTAGTGAATGCACTCTTTTGAATACAAGAGTTAACAAATATGAAACAATTTTGGTAAACTAAAGTATACACAATAAAAATTCTTGGCTAAATTTCAAGAAATTAAATTTATTATTATCAACGAAAACCACCACAATACACATTATTATATGAGATCATTCCAACAATATCAATATATATATATATATATATAACAATAAACTATTATTTAATCCCTTTATATTTAGTAACGTAATGGAACAAGTTAAGTATCAATTTGCCCAATATGAAGAATTTCTAGGTATGTGTGAATGAAAATAATGGCTAGTAATAAAATTTATAAGTGTGTGAAATGCAAGTTAGTTATGGAAATGGAGAGAATGTATGATTCACTTGAATCAACCTTAACAATTATTCATCATTCTTCTTATTATTCTTCTTTTTATAAATTTTGTTACAAGTAGGCTAAAGTATTCTTTTAAAGAAAATGCAATTGTACTCGTCTATTAAGCCAACACGTGGCATACGTTACGGGACACTAATTAAAGGAAACAACTAAATAAAATGATGTGTTATGCAATCCATAAACACGGGATCACATGGAATGTAACATACATATTCATTTGAATTAATTCTTCTTTAATTCCTCATTTTCATTAACTAATCCCTTCTTAAAATAAACTTAAGACAATTTCTCCTCCTTCAGAGTGCCTTTATCCTTAAAGGAGATTTTAGAAAACCTCAAATAAAAATCATCAATAAACTCTCGAGTTGCATGCGATGGTAAAAGACCTTTCCAATGAACTAGGATCTGTGTGGCAACCTAATTCTTTAGTTTCACCATTTTTATGCCCAACATAGCTTATGGTTGAGAAACTAGAACACGGGGTGAAATTGGTAAGTCAGCTTGTACCATTTTATTTTCCACATGCATTTTCAATTAGAAAATATAGAAAACATGGTGAATTACAATAGAAGAAGGCAAACACAGCTTGTAAGCCATTACATCAATTCACTTCATGATCTAGTAAAGGCTATAATACTTAGTTGCTAGCTTTTGTGAGCTTATCTTAGTCACTGAGTTTTATCTATAAGGTTGTGATTTAAAGTAGTCCAATCTCTAATAGCAAATGTCCTCTTAATTTATTTTTTTATTTGTTGATTATTGCCTATAAGGTTGTAATTTAAGGTAGACTCAATCTTAAATAATAAGTTCCCTCTCACTTTCTTTCTTATTTGCTAATTGTGATAGTGTGTTCTGAGCTAATTTTAAATTACTCATGATTAGCTTGACCATATCCTCCCTTTTAGTTAGGAAATCATCAATTGCTTCAATTATAGAATCTTTAAGGAAGTATGGAATATGAATTGGAGGAGTCTCACCATAGAGAACTTCGTAAGGAATGGATTTGGTTATGGTGTGGTAATTTGTATTATATCACCATTCAAACAAGGGTAACCACTTTGACCCAGTAGGGGTCTCACCAGTCATGCATCTTAGATAGTTCTCTATGAATTTGTTTACTTGTCTTTGTCTGACCATCTATTTAGGGATGGTAAGCAATAGAGTAATGCAATTCCACATCCTGGTATGAAAAAAAAATCCTTCCAAAACTAGCTCAAAAACATAGTGTCTTAATCATTTACTATAATGGCAAGTAAATCATGGAGTTTGTAGACATTATCTATGAAAGTTTTAGCTACTATGGAAGTAAAATATGCATATTTACTTAAACATTATCCATGAAAGTTTTAGCTACTATGAAAGTAAAATATGCATATTTACTTAAACGATTCACTATCATAAAAATGACCTCTTTACTATTGAATTTAGACAAATCCTCGCACAAAACCCAATCTAATATCAATGAAGGCTTCTGCTGTTTTTTACAATAAAAAAGACTTCTCATCTTTTTTACAGTCACAATAGCACCAGAATGTCTACTAATAAATGAGTCATGATACATTGAAATTAGCTTATCTTGTAGTGTAGAATCACCATTAACCACTATCTCTCATTTCCTGTTTAGATGGTCATTCACCTATTTATAATGGAGTAAGAAGTAGAATCCTTCTATAAATAAAAAAAATGATGGTCTGTATAGCAATATTTTTCTCCATGACCTTTTGTTCTCCTTTATAATGTTATTAGAGATTGTAGACATTACCATTGCATAAACCTTACCACTAGAAATCTTGGAAAAAGCATCAGTTACTACATTCTCCTTTTCATTTATTGTACTTAATCTCATAATTAAACTCTAATAATTTAACTAACCATAAGTGTTGAGAAGGAAAAAAGATACCTTTTATTCTAAGAGGTATTTAAGACTAGCATAGTCTATGTGAATTTTAAAATGTCTATCTCATAAATAATTTCTCTATTTTACAATTACATATAGTATGTTCATCATCTCCCTCTTATAAATTGGTAGAGCATGTTTTTTTAGTCCTAAAAACTTGTTAATGTAGGCTATGAGATGTCTCACTTGCATTAGCATTGCTTTTATACCTATTATTTAAACATTAGTCTCCACTGCAACCAACTTGTTAAGATTAAGTAAAGCTAAAATAGGTGGTTGAGTCACAACCTCTTTTAGATGTCCAAAAGCCTCTGAAACCTCATCAGACTATATAAAAACATCTTTTCTCAATAATTGAGTTGATGTTTTACATATGGAATCACAACCCTTTATAAGTTATTTGTAGTACCTAGTGAGACAAAAAAAAAAAACACAACCATTTAATGTTTTGAAGGACAAGCCAATCAATAATAGCTTGAATCTTTTATGGATGAATATCTACCTTTTTTTGAAAATTATACGACTCAAATACTCTATTTAATCACTCCCAAAAACATATGTGCTCTTATTTACAACTAATTAATGAGACTTTAGTAACTCAAACATTATTTTTAGATGTTCTAAATGATCTACTATGAAATTATTATAGATCAGGATATCATCAAGGAACACTAGTATAAACTTTATAAGATGCCTTTTGAACACATTATTCATCAAATTCTAAAAAGTGGTTGGTGCATTAATTAACCCAAAAGACATGACTAGGAACTTGTAGTGACCATTATGAGTATTAAATACAGTCTTGAACACATCTTATAGAGCCATTCTAATTTGGTGGTACCTAAATCTCAAATATACCTTGAAAAACACTATTGAACCAACTAACTCTTCCAACAATTCATTCACCAATGGTATAAGAAACTTATCTTTAATAATGAGTTTGTTAAAAGCCCTATTATCCATAGAAATTTTTCATGAAAGTGTTATTCTATTGAATTATACTTGATTCCAACATTTCATAACCTATTTTCTCTATAATATCTTTTTACAACCCAGAATACCTATAAGTTCTCAAGTTAATAGGTTGAGCTCTATCCTTAAGTGAAATAGTATGGTCATATGCTCTTGGTGGTGGTAAGTAATTTGGTTCTTTGAACTCTTCTTGATATGACCTAAACAACTTCTAGGGCAAGGTTTTTCTACATGCTAGGTGATAAAGTAGCAAATATATAATATATTGCATTATTAGCCTCATCAATAACCCTTAAGCTATATAGGCTGACTTTTGTTAGTTGTGTGAAACTATTAAGTTGTTCAAACATAATGGTTTATATCTTAGCTGGATTATTACCCTTAAACAACACTTCATAGCACTATTAAATGAATGAAATCCACAATTCCATGTAGTTAGATACAATGTTTTCTAGCATGACCAACCATTAGATTCCCCATATCGTATCATAATTGTTTAAATCAACAATAAACATATGAACTACAAAGTTAACTCCTTGCATTTTCCACCTAATTGTTTTTGCATATAGTTGTCAATTTATTATTCCACCATTTGTTGCCTCTATTTTCAAGGGCTCAATGGTTATAAGATCATTTTGTATTTTGTTGGCTATTTAAGTGTTAATGAAGTTATGAGTGTTGTTTGAATCCACCATAATAAAAATTGGATGCCTATCCACCTTTCTGGTTACTCTAAGAGTATGAAATCATATGATACCCTCCAAAGCATTAATTGAGATATGAGGAATGATTGTTTCAACAATGAGTTCATCCTCATTAATACCATCTTCTTTGGTTTCATTTTTATCTTCTAAAATACTTCATGAATAAAACCTCTTGTTTTTACAATTGTTCATAGGTACAAACTTCTCATCACACCAAAAGCATAAGTTATTTGCTCTTTTTTCATCTTACTCCATATTCTTTAAGGATTTTGTGGGTTTAATGGTTGATTTGTTGGTGTAGTTTTGGGTTAAGGTGGATAATAGGCTAGTTTGGGGTGATTTTTAAGAGTTAGTGGTTAAGAAAGTTAGGATATTATAGTGTGTTTAATATGGATTAAATTTTGTTTAAGTGGACTGTGTTATAGTTTGAGAAGTGTATTTTATGTTTTTCTCGTGGGATGTCTATAAAAAAATATATTCTTTTATAAACATGCTAGATTATAGACTTGCTTTAATGCCTTAAGCTCAAACATCTTAACTAAAATCTTAATATAAACCTCTCATAAAAAACACCAGAGCTTATTTCTCACTAATCTCTTCTATATTACACCATATGTCAAAATCATGAATACAAACCTCTAGATTCCCCACTTGCTTAAGATCCATAATTTATTCTAATGGGTCTTTGACCCTTAAATCTACAACATAATGCATCCATATATTCATTTAAAGTAAACTCTTAATTTTGTAGGATTGATTTTCTAGGCTCCTTATAAAATTCTAGTGCTAGTAAAGAGTCATACCATTAAGGTAATTTGAAACCAACATAAGCTTTTTAGAGTCATCAATTTCTTAAATATCAAAGTACTAGTTAAATTTATAAAGCTATTTGTATATATCATCACCATCAAAATTAAAAAATCCATGTTTAGGCTTATGTACCTTGTTGTGGTAATCTCTCTTCACAAGTTAAACATGTTCTTGAAGCAAATTCATCATTATAAGAGGCTTGTTTGTCCTTTATAACACTGGTTTCACCTATAGACTGTTACAACTTCTATGGAAGAGAGTTTTATTGATAAGATATTTCATTAATGAGGTCTTTTAGTTCCTTAAATTTAGTTTTATACCTAGATTTAGTGTTTTCCATTTTCCGACCATATGCTTCCAACACCTTTATTACGTGCTCATACTTTTATGCATGCTTTTTATTAGCAGATTCAAAGAAATATATCGTTCTTTTGAAATATTAGGATCGAGTATCAGGTGTCATGTCTTGAATTCAAAGATTTATGGCTCTAATACCACTTGGAACAAGCTTAATATCAATGGACCTAACTTGAAGTATCTCCAGGGTTGTTTGGATGGAAGGAATGGCTGGTAGCAAATTCCATAAGTGTGAAATGTAATTTAATTGTGAAAATGGAGAGAATGTGTGATTCTCCAGAATCAACCTCAACAATTACTCATTATTCTTCTTGTTATTCTTTTCTATAAATTTTGTTACATATAAGTGAAAGTATTCTTATAAAAAAAAATGCAATTATACTCGTCTATTAAGCCAACACTTGGCATACATTATAGGACACTAATGGGGAAAAAAAAAACATCTAAACGAGATTTTGTGTTTTACAATCCATATACACAAGATCATAGGGAATGTAACAGTTATATGCAGTGGAGTTAATTCTTCATTATTCCCCATTTCTATTTACTAATATTCCATTCTTAGAATAAACTTATGATAAGTAATTAGTTGAAATCTTTAATCTGAAAAACCTAATATTAAATCCTTAAATTCTTCTATATGATTGTGCAACTTTTATGGAATGTTTTATAACAATTTATTTGTTTTCTCTCTGAAATACCCTTCATTGAGCTTTCCATAATAATTTAATTGTTTTCCCTTAAAATGTCTTATATCTCTAATCACATTTTCCAATCTCACTAACTATAAACAAAACCAAAAATATATTTAAAATGGAATTTATGGGTTTTTTTATATATAAAAAAAAGGACTAACAATTAACTTGGTTAAAGAACCAACAAATAATTTTCAAAACTATACTATAATTTGTTTTTAAAAAAATTATCATGCCTCGAAGATCACATATAATACTTATAATAAAATGAAAGGAAACTTCATATGAGAAGCTATTTGTTTTGCATAAAATAAAATAAAAAATATTTTACATAATATGTTTAATAGAATATAAGTAATAACATGATAAATACAATGATAATGAAATACCAGTGGAATGATGATGGCTAATAAATAATTATATTAGTAGCGTAATGACTGGGGATAAAGTCGAGGTTATTATAGGTGAGAGGTGGTGATAGAAAAATGATTGGTTATTATTGCAAAAGCGAAATTGGTGGCATTGAAAACAATTAGGAGACATTGGTGTGATGTTAATTAACGAAATAAGATGATTTAGAATAAAGACTGAAAGCATCAACGATGATAGTGGTAGGATACCAGTGGCAAAGTGGGACAATTTAAATAGTTGGTTGGGTAACTAGATTATTTACTTGTATTATGTTACGGTCATATTAATTATTTAAAAAAAATATTTAG
>Ga0325401_1006264_pt1 | contig 11499 bp, 6 predicted proteins | sample PopdelMetagenome_FD_205666 | JGI IMG/M metagenome (GOLD analysis project Ga0325401, IMG submission 205666) | Populus deltoides microbial communities from Bellville, Georgia, United States - Xylem-PdKOR-R2 | ecosystem: Host-associated > Plants > Phyllosphere > Stem > Wood/Secondary xylem | place...
ATACAAAATAAATCTTATAATTTATTGAAGGATGATAATGCAACCATATTATTCGATAGTTTCCCCCATATTTAACTAATTTTTTGCCTATGTTATATCTATAAAATACCTTGAAATTCTTTGTTTTATATTTTGAAGGTACTTTTGGATGAAAGATGCAAAAAGGAGTAAATTGAAGGTAACTGGCAGATTTGATATTTAGTCGATGTTTTGTGTAGAGTATGAGTTCTAGAGGTCGAAATGAAGTGATTCCAGTGTCACTAGAAACCTAACATCCATACCTTTCTGGATATTTAAAGCAAGAAAATAAAATAAGGAAGATCATGGAAATCATAGCTTTCAAAGTCAAATCTCGCAATCTACCAGTGTTGACCTTCGTCCATTACGACTTGAATATCTAGAGCTACAAAAGTCCAATTAATGCAAACTCAATTTTGTTGGATTCCTGAATAACATTCCTAAAAACACTTAAAATGTCAGCCAAAATGGATGTCATATGAGGGAGATATGATTTTTCAAAGATGACAGTTGAATTCTACCAGCAAACAGGTTTCGTGAAAGAACATGTTCGAATTATATTTCGAAGCATCTAAACCGGCGTCCAAGTTTTTATTTCAGCAATTTTGCTCCTCTAAGTCAAAGCTTGAAGATTTAATGCAAGACTATTTCTCCTTTTTAGGAAAATAGTTATTGAAGTACTTAAATGTAAACTGTCAATTTAAGGGAGCCTTATTTTGTAAAATAGGGACTAGGGTTTCTTAGCATATAAAAAGAAAGAGAGAAGGGAAAGAGGGCAGAAAGGGGGCAGCAACCAGGAGTGAACAAACACAAACTCTCCTCTATACAAACCAGAAATAATGCTTTCTTCTATCTTTAAGAGTAGTTGTTCTTTAGATATGTAAGGCTAAGCTCGTTTTCTTGGTTGCAGGGACATAACAAACCTTCGGATTTCAAGAACCGTGAGATTTATTCTTCCTTTTATTTTCAGTTTATATTATGAATGAGTATGATTGTTTTCCTATGCATATTTTCTATGATTGTTGTTGATAATTGCTAGAGCGGACTCTAAGTTATTATTGTAAATAATCTATTGCTAAGTTTGATATCAAAACCGGAGTTGTGATATATAAACTTGTGAAGCAACTAAACTTGATAATTGTGGCGGAACTACGTTATTAAACTTAGGGAGAACACTTAAACAAAGGAACACAAGCTGCAGACAGCTTGGTTGTCAAGAGATCAATCAATTTATCTAGTTCTTAGGGCTGCCATTGAACTAAATCATTAATGCGGACATTATGATTGTTTGTTGGTTAGGGTTAGTTATACGACGGATCCGTTAATTAACCAACGTTAAAAAAAGATAAAAATTCAGAATATAAATTGAAGTTTCAATTCAAGGATCGGTTCTAATTTCCGTTGATGGATGTGTGCTTGCGACCAAGGTTTGTTTTCTTGATAAATTTCGGTTTCAATTGATTTTGTTTGCTAGTTTAATTTCTTTCATAGTTTAGATCATCACAAATCAAAACCCCTCCAATTGCATAATGTATAGTATAAAAATTTGAACTAAATCTTCCTTGTGGGATCGACCCCTTGCTTGCTCTATACTATCTTATGTGTTGTGTTTGAAGTTAGGGTAATTAATTTGTGCGACCGCGACATCGCAACAGATGAAATTGAAAAGACAAATTAATTTAGTAAAATGAAAAAATTTAAAAAGAATGGGGATCAAAATTGACATAAAAAATAAAAACAATATTGTTATAAAAGTGTATAATTGAAAAGGATAATAACTTTTACAAAAAGGTCAAATTGTATGGATGGAAAAAAAAATTATAAATCAAAACAATGAGGATGAAATTGAAAAACATAATACCATCAATTTGTATTGAAGAATGAAATTAAAACTACTAAAACTTTTATAAAAAGGTATAGGATAAAAATTAAAAATCCAAAGAAAGAGGACCACATTGGAGAGTATAATATTTGGTAAATAAGGATTGAAGGATGAAATTAAAAACAAAAAAAACTTCTACAAAAAAAACCAAGATAAAAAAATTACAAATCAAAATAATAAGGACTAAAGTTAAAATGTCAACCACCAATAGGGCCAAGCTATAAAAGAGGAGAGAGAGAGAGAAGAAGGAAAAAAAGAAGAAAGGTCTCCTGGTGTCAAACCGGATCACCAATAGAGACACATGTCGCACCAACAGAAGGACACGAATGCGCTTCCAACAACATGGCAAAAGAACCTTTTTGGATGTTGGGAGACGTTGCACGTGTGCCCACCTTTTTTTAATTTAGCGAAATACAGAATTGCTTTTAAGTGGACTTTGTAATTATAAAAAAAACCATTGTGAAAAGCTAAAAATGCCCTTTGATCTTAGGCTTTTTTATTTTATTTTATGGGTATTTTTGTAGTTTCACTATGCATTTTAATTATTTATTATTTTTTTATATTTATGCAAATACCAAAGTGTCTCTTAGCTTCAATTATAATAGCCAAAAAACCATTGAGAAAATATAAAAATACCCTTTGACACTAGATTAAATTATTTTTCTTCCAAGATAAAAAAATATTTATTTATCCTCACTCTATTTAGTAATAATAAATTTGTTATATATAAAGATCTCAATATCCTTGAAAGCCTGTTTTAAGACTTTTGGGTTGATAGACAAAAATATCTTTATATTATTTTAATAAATAATAACAATAAATATGAAGTTATTGTACTTTCTCAAGCGATTTTGATTCTTTCTAATAGTATAAGTTATAGTATTTTTATTATTTACCTCATATATATTAAAAATAAACTATATTTACAAAATCTATAAGACTACTAGTATCACATTAAAAAAGTGATTAGTTCTTTGAAAAAAGTAGTTATTCATATTATACACCTTATGTATTTATGTTATATATAGATATTATTTGAAGAAAGAACTCCTTTTATATAAGAGGAGCTCACAAATAATGCATTATAATAACAATTTTGGTTAAAAAAGAGAAGAAATTTTAATTTTATAAAGTTTTATATTATTTGTAGATTTCTTAAGAGTTTTTAATTATAGATATTACTAAATATAAAGAAATTTAAACAAAATTTTTAAAAAATAATAGATTATGATTTATTATATTTTTACTTTTATACATAATTATATTTGTTTCAATCATATAATCAAACTAACTTTATTTTTAAATAAAAAAGACAAGATGTTTTTTTAAATGGAAGAATTAATTTAGTTCATGGAAAGGTGTCTCTCTGTTTTTTTCTTATTAAAAAACAAACATTAAACCTTTTTTTATATATATAACATTATGACATAAATATATAGTTGAATTATAAACATTTACAAAAATGTATGTAAAATAAAAAGGAAACTGCAGTTTTCATACCTTTTATGTAAAATTCCAAATTGGGCAAGAAATTACTATAGTTTAGTAATAAGAAAAGGTTTTATTACTCCACAAAGGAAGGGAAGGGTGTCTTTTTTTTTTTAGATTAACGTGAGTGTTCAGGTTAGTTTATACACACCTCAACTAATCCTACGAGCCCTGAAGTTAATGATCATGTAAGTTTCTAGTGACCTTGAAGTTTGTGGGACTCGAATTGATAACCTCTAAAGAGCAAACTTAGAGTTTAACCAATTGAATTATATCCCTTATAGTTGGAAAGGTGTCTTTTTTTATTTGTTTGGTGGAAGGTGGAACTCTGCTGCTTTGTTACTATATTTTCCTTGATAATAAAGGCATTGTTTGATCAAGAAGTTCGAACAACTACAAACCATATATGAACCTCAACCAAAACACTACTAGTTAATGAGTATTAAAATTCAAAATGTTTAGCAACAAGCTGATAGGTGGATAATCAATTAATTTATTGGTTCAAGCAATTTGATTTATTTTTTAAATTAATATAGATCTGGTAGCTTAATATTTAAAGCTTAGATGGTTGGTAGTTGGTGATGTCGGGTGTGTCAAAGTGGCTGATAGCTGGCACTTGCAAAAAATCTTTTTTGATGGATGTAAGACATCTCAAATATTTAAGTATCTTTGTAGAAAGAGAAAATACAATAATATTTTAGAAAGATAAGCTATGAAAATATAATTGTTGAAAATGTTAAGAATGAAGATATTATAAATTTTGAGTTTGAATGATTAATGGTAGCCCATGAATCTTGTTCTTTTGTATAGAGAGAAGAATGAAATATAATTTAACTCTTATGATTTTTGAGTTGTATTTTACTTAAAAGAATATATATTAGAGTAGCAGCCTAAGTCCATAGAGGTGTCAGGATATTGGGCAAGACGCCTAACACTAGCTAGGCAACATGTCTTGCAGCAGGTGTGCCCCCTAATGGTAGGCTCGGGCTTTCATGCTCGAGCCAATGCACTTTGATAGAAGCTAGGCTCAAGCGTGATAGCTCAAGCTTGTAAAGATGTTTTTGGATCATTTTAGGGTTTTTTTATTGTGTACACAGTACACACCTGAGATAAGTAACAAGAGCTTGATTGTAGAGTTATTAGCCATGTGATTGATTTTGCGTTTAAAGTGTCTATTACTAATTAACATGAGAATTGACAGGAGTCTTCTCTTGCCGCTCGTATTTTGTTCAATGATTAATACGACTGTAAATAACAATATGGAACAGAACCTAAAAAAATTTGGCAGCAGAAAGAGCAAATAAATCAAAGGCTTTTCATCTGAATCCCGACAAAAGTCGTAACATCTCTAATGAAAACAAATAAATAAAACTGCAGAGAAAATACTTCCATCACAGCTGTGGTGATTTTGATACCAAAAGTTAAGCAGATTTAATCTACCATTCTGCAAGAACATTTCGCACACCTAAGGCAACAAAGAGTTGGATCAAGTCCATCAAGAACAGAACGAGCAACACGGAACACAGGAGAACCATTTACCCGGAGCCACATTTAGATTTGCTTTTGGCACTGGCTCTGAGAACAGCTTTGGCTCTAGCTGTGCCCGAGGTGATTGAGCTGCTTTAGGAGTTTGCGGCTGTGACTGGTGCCGTGATGATGGATATTGCTTATGAGATAGTGAATAACTTTTATCATCCCCTGTCAAACTTCACATAAACACGATAATTCAGTCATTTCTTTATATATATATATATATATATGCTAATAAGTATTCATAATGCTAATGTGTTCAATCATTTCCTGATTCATACCTTTTAATTAATTTCCTGCGTGCTAATATCTTGGCTACCATCTAATTCTATATGGAAAGGTGGAATTAAAAGAAAGACTCGAAATTTCAAAGCGAAATTCACCTCGTTTCTTAAGATGAGAAACATTCATGCATAATGTGCAGATTTCTTGCAGTTAATTGTTTTATTCCAAAATCCATAATAATATATAGAGCTTACATTGGAAATGCAAAAGATCTGATACTTTCCCCACTTGCATCTGAAAGACGAGAAAGGCTAGCAGAATGAAGTGATCCTTTGGCAAGAGACCTCTCTTTGTTTCCATCTTCTTTGTCCTCTTTTACAACTCGCCTCATTGTTTCAGCAGCTTTTGGTTGATCAGTTTCACCAAGGTACTCATTGACATTTGATTTCTTTGGTCCAACCTCTGTTGATTTATTAACTGGATGCTGATTACTTGGAGGTTGGTTACTTGAGTAATCAATCAACGGCGTAGAATCACCAGGAAAGCCTAGCTCTCCGGATTTACCCAACCAGTTTTGGTGGTCTCTTGTGAAGCTCATATTCCCCATATAAATACTGAACAATGACTCAGTGGAAGCAACACTCCATTCCATTGGAGTATTGGATATAGTTCTAGCAAATACAGAAGAAGGAATCCTAAAAGCGGCAGAGGGATTTGAATCAGCAGTTCGCTCCATCACCTGTGTTGGAGGAAACTGTGTTGCCGAACCATCATTGGATGTCAATGTATGAGCATGACTAGGTGATTGTTCTTGCCAGGGCACAGAGCTTACCGGAATGTCATTGTCATGGTCCTCCAAAGGAACTTGAGCGTTTGCGCTATGTTTAGGAACCCCAATATCACCTGCATGGGACTTGCTGATTTCATCTGCATCCAACTCAAAAGAGTCTCCAGATGAAGAAGAGCACGAGGAGGACGAGGAGCTTAACATTCTGCTATTGGTAAAATTATCATCTTCACCGAGAGTGGTGGCAGGATACATACTCAAACCATTACTAGTTTCACTCCCATGTACAAATTCCTTAACTGGAAACATCTGTCTTGCTTCAGGCTCTGAAGCTTCCATCATATGGAGATCATACTGTAAAATATGAAAAAGGATGAATATTTGCATCCAGCAATGCATATAGGAAGTGTGATCTCAATTACGCCTTAATGTTAGAGGGTAGTAGATTAGAGAGATAAAGAACTTATAACGTGTTACGATATTTTATGATGCAAAACAAGAAACCACAGACAGTTAAGTAATTATGTGCAGTTTCATCAACATCTTTCATTCATCACTTTCAAATTCTAACAATATGCAGAACTTGTGTTGCTTCTTACACAACTGTGGAAAGAGAGGAGTACACAACTATCAATTAGTTAGCTAATTTTTAGCCCTACTTTTAGATTGTAGCGTAACATACCTAAATGATTGATACATATGATCTTATATAAATATTCCTTAGTGATATGTATAAAAATCATCAAGACTAATTCTATTCTTCAATTTGGTATATGAGCTTTAGGCTACGAGTCCTAACTCATTTTCTTAACGAGATTCTGTCTAAGTCTTCATTTTTAATCAGCAGGCCATTGCTGACACTCTCTTGTTGCTTTTTCCTTCAACCAGTTCAATCAACCCTAGTCTTCTATATCTCACAAGAAAGCAACTATGTCCAATTGTGACAAAATCTTTGTAAATTCAGACAACAAGATGTTGCTTGCTTTGACTATTCAAGAGAATTCCTCTCAAATTTATATTAAACAGGATGGCATGAATTATTGTGTTTGGTCTAAAATTCTAGAAATGGAAATGCACATTGCTGGTAGGACGAAAAAAGGGTTATATTACTAGAAAAACAGGGACGAACTAGGGAGTATGCTTTATGGTGAAGGATCTATGGGATGCTTGAAGAAGCATTACTATCCAGAATGGTTTAAGCTTGAGCAAGCTGAGAGAAAAAAAAAAAGAAAAAAAAGAAGGAAGTCCACTCAAATTGCTACGGCCGACACGTCTCAATCTTTTACTTCCCATGTATTGTGAGAGTCTTCTTAAGGTCATTCTGGTTTAGCTCATATTTCTTCTGTTAATATCACTTGGGATATTGTTTCAATAGTTGCTGATTAACAATTCTTTCTTATTTGATTCATTAATGTCTCCTCATGTCAAGTCTATTCATTATTGATGAATGTAATAGGATAAGCTTTATATATTTACTAAAATCTAAGAGTGATGTTATCCATGATCTTACAAAATGATTGTCATACACTTTCTTACTCAAATTCATGCCTTTCATTCTGATAATGTTATGAAATTATGAAATATATTATAGATTTCTTCAAGGCTCATGGCAACATTTACTAGACAACGCATGCCTACACACCAATAAAATGGCATCATAGGAAGTGAAAATTTACATCTCCTAGCCGTAGCTTAGGCATTATGTTTTACTATGCACAATCCTAAATATTTTTAGACTAATGTTGTCATGACTACTGGCTTCCTTATCAATAGGATGCTTGCCTATATTATTGGTTATCAAACTCTTTTAAGGTTGTTATCAAGGTCGTTCCTCTATATTCCTTTCACCTCTCATTCATCTAAGCTTCCTTAAATTTGTCTTCGGAATTAAGAAAGTGGCCGTCACAACGCCGAAAGGAAATGCAGGAGCTTGGATTGTTAAAATAAAAGCCGAATTATCATTTTATTATCAGGGGGAACTGACAATACTTTTGCCTTATGTAACCCATGTGATATTGCAGAGACTAGGATACACCACCTGTTCATCTGAGAATTAATTGATCATTCCTAGCTAGTTTTGATAGGAAATAAAGAGCCACATATATGAAGGCGAGGCAAATTGTGGAAGAGCACTAGTTAATGAAACGATGATGATAGTTTTAGAAAGGACTTACACAGAAACGCAAATTCACAGTCAAAAGGTGGCAGAGAGGGGGTGGGGGGGGGGGGGTGCTGGCAACCCTAAAAGTTCCAGAAATCTACAGCCTCCTCCTATTTGCTTCAAAGAGACAAGAAAACAAAGGTCCAGGAAGCAAAATAAGCAAACAAAGAGGGAGAGAAGCGAGTGGATGGAAAGGGAGCAAAGATTGAGAAAGGAAAAAGAAGGTGAAAGGATTTTATGGTGTTGCATGGCTTTAGGCACTTCTATCTCTTTGTTCGTCAGAGAAAAATAAAATTCCACTGTCCTTCCCGCTACTTTGCAATGTCGTTGTCGTGATACAAAGCCGATGCTATTCATTGATTGTCATGTGGTGATTAACTTTCGCGTGTCATACAAGATGGGTGCTTCAAGAGTGTTTTGGTTATAAACACCTTAGAGAATATGCCTGCCAATGCCTTTACCTCTCTATGGAAAACAAATGGCAAAACAATCTTTTTAATAGCCCATATGCTCTCTCTATAGTTTTTTTTTTTTATCATTAAAAAAATAAAGATATTCATTTTTTTTCCCACGAATGAAGGAGAAATTTTACAATATTAAAATTATAATCAGTGAAATCATATTAATCAGTGATTCCTAACTATCATACCATGTAATATGCAATTGTCTACGCCAGCAAATCGAATTTTTTTCTCTTTTCTCCCAATTCCTAAAAATATCATACCCATCACCGTTAGAGCTCCCTGAGTCACCCATCTCTCTCTGTTGTTATCCAACCATTCTCATAATTAAATCCAGCCACTCCAACTTGGTGTTCTCGCCGCCGTCTCTTCAAGTGTTGCTCAACCTCATTGCTGTCGGATCCAAGGGCCCCACACATGATAAGTTGCTCTCCATCCTCAAGTTCAAAACCAACGATCATCTTAGCTCCTCCTCCTCTAAGTTATTAATGGTGGTTTTCACCAGCGAGAGCACTGATATATTACGAGAACCAGTTGATTAGCATTGGAAGAAAATCATTAGTAAGCTTGTAGCAGAAGAATGAAGGCAGCAATAGCAAGTAGTATCACATGCATTGTTGCAGCAGCAACTACAGTTAGTAAACAAAAGATACGTGACATGTTACTTAGCTCAGAAAATTGATAAATATAAATGGAGATAAATATAAATGGAAATACTGACGGAATATTTTCATCGGTAAATTATACTGACTTTTATTGACGGAAATATTCCCTTGATATATACCAAGAAAATTACAGTGGGAAAAAAATTAAAACAAAACAAAAAAATATGATAACATGTCATTTATACCAACAGAATTACCGACAGAATTAATTCCATCAGTAAAATCCATTGGTAAAATCATTGGTAAATTGTTTACTTCTCCCTGACATTGTTCATCATGTCAATTACAAAGGGGGTCACCGATGGAACATTCCATCGGTATTTTATAGAGAGCAATAGAACTGTTTACTTCCCAACACTATTAATTACTGTTCTTTACAGACGAAATTACCGATGGATTGAAAAGTCGTCGGTGTTAGTTGACGGCTTTCTGAAAATTTTCAAGTAAATTAAAAATTTTAATTAAATATTAAAGATGAAATTACCGACGGATTGAAAAGTCGTTAGTGATATTTGATGGTCTCTAAAAATTTTTGATTAAATTAAAATTTTAAATTAAATATTACAAATGAAATCACCAACGGAATGGTTAGAAATATTAATATTTAATTATCTATCGGTAAAACCGTTGGTAAAATACTCCAATAAATAGAATCATTCATTTTACAATAGACGGGCCTGTTCTTCTTCTTCTTTTTCTTCTCCTTCTCCTTCTCCTTCCTTTTGTGTAAAAAATTTCAACATCCCTTTCTTTCTTTCTCTTCTCTTCTCTCCTCTCCTCAACTCGTCTTCTCCTCCACTCTCACGTATGTCTTCTTCTTCTTCTTTTTTTCTTTTCTCTTCTCAGATTTTTTTTAATTAACATACTTTATGAATTTTTTTTTTCCTCTTCTCAACTTCACTCGTAACTACATTAAGGTAAGATTTAGTTTTCTTCTTTTTTGTGTTTTTTTCGTTATATTTGTTTTTTTATTTTATTTTTAAATTTTTATGTTCTTAATAATTGTATGAATGTTGTTGTAGGATTTTTTTTTTCATATGAGATCAATGTTGTTGTTGTTTTTTTTTGTGTTATTTATTTGTTGCAAATTTGTTGAGTTGATTTTCTTCTCTCTTTTTTTCCAAGCAACTCAATTATGAGTATTATAAAGTGTCGATTTATATTAATTTAATTATTTTCTAGTTTTGTTATATAGATTTTTTAAAAAATATTTTTAAATAATCATTAACGGAATTGCATACAATATTTTTTTTGGTTGTATGGCAATTTTCCCGAGGGAAATACTAACGAAATGAAGCAATGATTTTTTTTTTGCATGCATTTTCCATCTATAAAACCATCAGTTTTTTATTTTTTTTACCAAAAAAATTAGCGACAGATAATGGATTTATCGATGAACGTTATTCTGACGGACATATTTCATCGGTGAATTAGTCAGTAAAATTTTCACCGACGGAAAGGTAATCTCACATTGACAGAAAAATTTCATCGATAAAATGGTTAAATATTGTAGTATCTCTTGATAGTTAGTTAGAAGTTAGTTAACGAGTTGTTGGTTAGAAGGAATTCAATGTATAAATAACATTGTAATAGAAACGTTAAAACAAGTAATTAGAATTTAGTTTCTGCAATACAACTTTCTCAACCTCCTCCTCATCTTCCTTTTCTTTTATTCTATACTCTTTTATTTAATCTTTACATTGTTTTGTTAATGAAAGCCTTAACAAATTCGTATCAGAACATCCATCCACAACCAGTAATGAAACATGTATTGGTAGAAAATAGACAATGGTGGAAAACACCAAGGTGAAAACTTTGGAAGAGCATAACAAAATACTTGATGAACAAATGCAAAGTATTCATCAACTTTAAGATTTTATAGCCAAGAATAAAAAACAATGGCTGGAAAAAACAGAAGAACTAAACAAATAAAAAATCAACCTACATATGAAGTATTTATGACTACATTGAAGTCATTTATGGTCAATCAAGCAGCATAGAAAGAAACGGGAATCAACTTAAGTCTTGATGGGGTGATTTCTAATTATAGAGGCTAAATTTGTAAAGAAACCAGGATTTCCACAAGATTGGGTACAATGCAGCCTTACGAAAGGTTGAAATACATACTTTTAGGGAGATAATTCGAGGGGTGGATAAAAAATATAAGAAGTTCTTCTAGACGCACTTTACTACAATGTATATGTCGCTATTTGACACTAATATAGGACCTCCAAATTTAAAGGGAAATATGGCAAATAAAATCACCACCTTGTTTTTAAAGA
>Ga0325401_1006265_pt1 | contig 11499 bp, 4 predicted proteins | sample PopdelMetagenome_FD_205666 | JGI IMG/M metagenome (GOLD analysis project Ga0325401, IMG submission 205666) | Populus deltoides microbial communities from Bellville, Georgia, United States - Xylem-PdKOR-R2 | ecosystem: Host-associated > Plants > Phyllosphere > Stem > Wood/Secondary xylem | place...
TTTTTTTTTTTATGATCTTGATTGATAATATTATGATTTTGGTAAGTTTTTATTTCCTATAATATATATTATTTATCTATTTTGAGAGCTTTGACAGAGTTTACTATTTTGATATGCAATAACTTAATCGAAAGAATGTTAGGGACACGATTGTATACATTGTGAGATACGATGACTAAAAAGCTTTCAATTAAAGATTTCATAGAAATAAATACAAGGACCAGAGCATTTTTCTAAAACATCAGGGACCAAAATACACCAAATGAAATATTATGTTCTAGAAGCATGGCACGTGTCAATTTTTAAAAGCTCTGATGAAGCTAGCCAGTGGAAGGATGCGGTGAAAACAAATACGCAATATACATGGATTATATTAAAATAAAAATAGTAGAAATTCTTTTAAATACAAAACAACGAATAGATGAATGTTGAGAAACAGTAAACCCTAGCTAGACTGACTATTGTATTTATAATTTTTTATTGCGGTCTCCGTGGCTAGGATTATTTAGATTTTGAATAATAATAATAATAATAATAATAATAATAATAATAATAATACAGGCACAAATCCACTTAAACTAAGGCTCATTGCTTCATCTTGCAAGCATCGGTGGATAGCACTTGATTGTGATTGAAGCAGCTCAATATTCGTTGAAAAAAAGGGTGAGAGGAGCATCTAATAATCAAAATCAAAGTGGTATTCATGTATTTTGTCATTTGTGCCCGCAATTAAAAGCAACCAGCCAGCCAATATTTTTTTTTTTTTGAGTTTGAAAAAACTTCATCTCTCAAAAAATGTATTTTATGGATCCAGGTGAGGAAATAAAATTTCAGCTATTCCAAACTCTTACAAAAGATATACATTTTAACTCGAACTCAAGAACTACGATATAAATCTTAAATTCTTTATTATCATCCTATGCTTGGGACTCCAGCCAGCCAATACGATCATCGATTTTTAATTTCATTATGATTCACTGTTCAGGCTAACGTCACCGTTCCATAATTCTTGATTTCTATATTCTTAGATCCAGATATCAAGATATGATCAATATGACGTGCCACGTCTCTCGGGGATAAATATGATGTAATGCGTGCTAGAGAAAGATCACATGCCGGATGGTGAATGGTCTTGAAATTTTAAACGTTGATTATTTAAAATTTAAGTGGAGATTTGTATTCTTTGATGGCCATTCAAATCTCCAAGTCAGACATGCACTTAATATAATAATGTTAAAAAAATAATATAAAATTATTATTATAAACTTATTTGATAGTTTAAATTTTTTAATTGAATTAATTTTTAATATAGTATTAATATCAATAATTGTAAGATTATGAATTCAAAACTTATTATTTTTATTATAATTAATAAAATTAAGCATTGTAATCGATGATTATATCATCATATGTTTAAATTTTATTATTATCATTCTAATTATAAATAATAAAATTAAATATAATATAATATTGAACCTATGTGTCTAAAAAAACTTTTAATTAAGAGGGTTTAAACTAAAAATATAATTAATCCATGGGTATAAAAAAGTTAAAAGATATCTCTTATTTTTTTTTTAAGCTTTTGAAAAACGTTTAAGCCTTTTTAAACGATTTTGAAAGCTTCTCATGCATGTCAATATGTTGTGCATAGAAGGATATAATTCTTTGTTGAATTTAATATTTAAATTTTAAAAAAAATGAGAGAATGAAAGAATTCTCTACAATCACTACTAAGATAATTCTTTAAATCACACATATTTAATTTTTATCTTTAAAACTAATGATCCTAACTTCTAAAAATACCAAAAAAGATAAAACTATAAAATTAAAATAATAATATAAATAATATTTTAAGATCTTATTAATAATATTATTAAATGAGACTTGTGTTATTTTCTCATATATCATTTTAATTGTAAGCTCTTCGATCTTAAATTCTATATAAACCTCATAATTATTAGATAAACAAGATTTTAATATTATATTAAATAATTTTTTTAAATCTAAAAATTTAAGTTTCTAGAAAATACATTTTACATTACTTTCTCATAATTAAAATTTTCTCACTCGTTTTTTTTTCCATGACAATTGATACTCTGGTCAAAAATTTCGGTCTGATTTGATGTAATGATGACTGGTATAGTTATCAAAGTACAGAACCAGACCTAATAAAAAAAAAGTTCTGCCTTATTTTGTTGAACATCATTGTCGCCAGACTTTTGATAGCAATCACGACCCACGAGGCGTGCAATTTGCGGTAGTGAATGACTCAATGCCACTTGCGAGTTCCTAACCACATAAAAAACGGGGATGTTGACCTGGCATTTTATTTTTAAATAAATGCCAGGGATCTTTTTAGATCCCTTTACTTTTATATTTTAAAAATATCTTTTAGAATTTTTTTTTAATTTTTAAATTATTTTATTGTGTTGATGTTAAAATTAATTTTTTAAAAATAAAAATATTATTTTTTATATTTTCAAGAAAAAACTATTTTAAATAATAATAGTATTTTAAGCACCCCTAAAATAATTCACATTATTGTATTGTACGGAAGCACTCAAATATATTTTTTTTCTCAGTAAGCTGGGCATTGGCTCGATTTCCTCTGACGCTTCAAAGTTCCACGCGTTTTGCTTAGTGCTTGCACGACTTTGACAGTTCTCGTAAATTTTGCTTAGGTGGCGGGATAAAGAAAAATTCTCATTCTTTAAGGTTCTAGCTTTTTGATAATGTTGTCAGATAATCACAAGGGGGCGGTGATAATTTTTTTCCTAGATGATTTTTTATAGTCAATTAATCCCGCTGCCAGAAATAATTGTCCAGGCCCGAACATAAATGAAACTGGATCCTTCAATCATTACTGGGCTGGCCCGTAAAGGAGCATCCCAACTGAGACAAAAAACAAGGCCCAATTGTACCATGATCTTACATGAAGGCCCGCTGAGAAATTATTGCCTGAACTATATAGCAAGCTTTTTGTTAGAAAAATCTCTATTAAAAATGTCGTGGAAGAACTGAAGCGAGCATTGGTTATTGGATCGCAACCAGATCATTATTTATCTGGGCCTACAAATACACAGGTCAACTGAAAGTAAACTAAATCTCAGCCCAACATCAACATTATTTTAATTTAGGCCCATACTAATGGAATCACCGGTGGCCCACATCTAAAGAGATACTTTCCCAAGCTATTGGGCAAACCCAGGCCCAAATACTATCGAGGCTAGCCCATTTCGAGCTCCCGCTATAAAACACTCCAAAACCCTGCCACCTATTTAGGGTTTGCACAACACAGGAGAGCCGCGCAGCCGTTGCAAAAGAGTGTGTGTGTGTGTGTGTGAGAGAGAGAGAGAGAGAGACAGAAGCGAAGCAATGGGTAACAAATTGAAAAAACACAGAATCAATTGATATTGGTTAGAGTTTTATTATTGTGTATTTCTATTTCTGATTTGTGGTTTTTGTGAATGATTTCAAACAGCAAGAATCAAGGTCCATGAGTTGAGACAGAAATCGAAGACAGATCTTTTGGCTCAGTTGAAGGATCTCAAAGCTGAGCTTGCTCTCCTTCGCGTTGCTAAGGTCACCGGTGGTGCTCCTAACAAGCTCTCCAAGATGTAAACGCTCACTATCCCTCCTATTTTGCCATTTTGTGTTTTCTTATTCACTAAAACTGATTGATTGACGGATTTAGTTACTTATTAAGTTTGATGGGCTCTTTCTTAGGTATTTATTTATGGTTTTACAAAGCGTTTCGTTTGCCCCTTTTTTGCTTAGAGTTTATCAAACTGGATTTGCTTTTAGTGTTTTCATATAATCTCGACTTTTATGCTATACTAGTGTGCTTTTTTAAAATTTGTCCAGGCAGTATATGCTGTCATTTTGGGCTGCTTTCTGTTAAAATAAATAAGTAGATAAATAAAATCGTTTGTTTTGTAAACCATTGAAGTGATTTCAAGTATCTACCCTGCATGTTTTGGGGAGATGGATTTGCTATTGAAATTAATATATATAGCCTTGATTTTAAAATATCATTTTTGTTAACGAGGCAGTGTTTGGTTTACTGTGCACTTCCTTTTGGTTTATATAGCAGCTTGATATTAAGGGCTATTAAGCTAAAAGACAACATGTTAATTAGTTTATATTCTTTTTTGAATTTGTTAAGAAATTTATACAGTATTTAATCATCTTTTTGGAACAGCAAACTCTCTAAGTTTCATTCTCTCTGGAGTGATAAATGTGCTTTCAACTTTGGAACTGAACATTGCCTAGGTCTTATATAGTGAATGCACAATATCTTGTTGTTTTTTATCTACTCTTTGTCGAATTTACTCATTGAATTTTTTTTGTCAATTGTTTTTTGTGGTCATGTTTTTATTTATATATTTCCTTGTGTTTGTGTTGTGTCTTGATGTTGGATGCAGCAAGGTTGTGAGGTTGTCGATTGCACAGGTCTTGACTGTGATTTCGCAGAAGCAGAAGGCTGTATTGAGGGAGGCTTACAAGAACAAGAAGTTTCTGCCTCTTGATCTGCGTCCCAAGAAGACCAGAGCTATCCGCCGGAGGCTTACCAAGCATCAAGTAATACTTTTTTTCTGATCTCTTATCTATTATCTTGTGTTGGGTGCCATGCTGTTTCTTTTTTTTGGCATGCTAGCTTTTGCTGTTGAGCTGTTTTTTACGCCTGAAACATCAAAGCCTTGACAAGGCATTGTGTTATAGATGCGTTCTTACAAGGTTATCCAGCCAAGTAGGTGACCTCTGGTGTGTTGATTAGGAACTCGAGTTTAAAATCTTGATTTATTTACATCCTATTATGTGTGAATCTTTAAAGCATATCAGTTCTTATACAAATCTTGTTTTTTAATGGTGAAAAAAGCAGAATTGGGAGTGATCTGGTGCCTCTAGAAGGGACCTTTTTGCAATTGCTGGTATTTTATCTTGGTCTGGAATTGTAGGCAGTTTAGCTGTGTGTGGCATCGGTGCTTCATGTTAGCATGTAGTGATCATTTGTCTTTTTGATTAATAGAAAATGGATCTGTAATATACTGTCCTCACTGGGAAGTTTGCAAATGATGCAATTTCTCTCCGGTTGATTTTCAGTGTAGTAATGATGCTCCATTTTTCAGTGCAATGTGATTTTTGTCTGGACTCCTTTGCTGGTGCATATTCTTTTCTTTTTATTCATATTTTTGCTTTTAGTGGGATTGATTGTGTGTGATCAGGCAAAGCATTATGTTTTGTCAAATATGTTCCAATGTGAAAAGGTTTTCATCTCTAAAAGTTCTGGACTTCAATAATTGCGGAAAGGAACGTAATCATTGTTTATAATTAGAATGAAGTTTATGGAATCTGTTATTGGTCATCGTCTCCTGCTTTTATGTCATGTATCTCTGCCGTCTTTCTTAACATTTTGATATGCTCGTTTATGCAGCAATCACTGAAGACTGAGCGCGAAAAGAAGAGAGAAATATACTTCCCAATGAGAAAGTATGCTATTAAGGTCTAGGGTGGCACCAATCACATAGGCTATTTTGATATCTTTCCTGAACCTGTTTTGTTGACAAGTTTTGACTTTGATCGTCTTTGTGTCTTGTTTGTGAACTCTTAATTTATGTTTAAAAACTTTGGGAAAGGGTGTATCTCACTCTAACCAAGATGCTAGATTTATATTGGAATAGTAGCTGAAGAGTATTTTTGTTCATGTGTCTTGAAGCCTCGCTGTGCAGTCGTGCACTTCGAGATTTTTAATCGTTGCTGTTTGTATTTAGGATGTGGTCTCGCACTTTTTTCTCCTCGACCATCTATGCTTGCGAAATTGCGAGAGCAATTATTTTAGTTCCTTGGTCGGAAGTCGGGATGGTGGGATTGGTGGTCTGATTACTGATTTACTGTGCCCAGTTGGGGTTTGCCGTCACCGGGCCCAAGTTTTCATCAATAGTGAATAGACCGTCTTTTTTTAAAAAATAAAATCATCCCAAGTTTTTTACGAATATTGTTTTAATTGCCTGAAGTTTTACTTAAAAAAAATATTTTGCTAATAAAGAAAACGTATTTTGTTAAAGAAAAAAAACATTAAGAAAAACAGATTTTAGTTGCAACTGTTTTTTTTTCCCTTCAAAATATAAATCATTATCGTTTTTTTATCTTTTTGAACTGTCACAAAATCATATAAAAATAAGTTGTAAGAAATACCCCTGTGAGCACGTTAACTAATTGAAACGAAAGTCATGTTGTTAATTTGTTCGAGCGGAAAGTAATATTCTGACAGAGAGGAACGGAAGACGGGATGCGTTCAGTTCACATACCATGGATATTAAAATGACAAAACTATCCTTCACTGCTATTTTTATTAGAGTCAAGAGAGGGCGGGGCGTGAAGGTTATTTATTCACCATAAGCTAGACATGCCCAAAATCAGCTATTTTGTAATTTCGCAGTAGCATCCTCTGTTATTTCCAGCCCATTTCCTTATCCACCTTCAATTAGAATCATGGAATATTCAAATAATTTTGTAATCTCCCCTCACCCATTTACACTTCTATTTAATCCTTATCCACATTGTGAGATCGAAAGCTTCGTGGAACGTTAAATTGTCATTTTCTACACACACACACACACACACACACTATTAATTCCAATCAACCGCGTAATTTCTCGTCCCATTCCGTGAAACAAAGTGCAAAAAATCTACTTAGTGGCTCGAAGAATACATTCTAGTAGATAAGTGTAGTCTAATCTCCTCTAAATTCCATGCAGTCGTCTTCCTCTTGACGATTTCCATCTAACCCCGGTGGCCGGTCCTATGGTTCATGCACCTGGTCTACTGTAAAGACCACTCCATTTGTTTTTTCTTCGTGTGCCGACTAATCAACTCTAGTAGAAAGTGGAAGGCAACGGTAGTGGTGTAAAACTCGGTGGCAAGGTCGTCACCTAGAATAAAAAAGAAACGTGGTATAGTATCAATCCTAGAAGCATCTGCTACCAGACTTCACTGCAGGGATTCCAGACCCGTCACAGACCAAACTACCCGTCACAGACCAAACTACTAGAGCTGTCGCTCTCACAGAGTAAACAAGTCGCCCGTGATACATTAATTAGAAGGAGACCACCATACTATTACTCTATTAGCTCTCTTAAGAAATCATTTAGCAATTCATAAATCTCGTCCTTTCTGCATGAAATGGGCCAATCTTATAAATTAATATAATACATGTAATAATAAAAATAATTATTATTATAACTTTAAAATTAAAATTAGAATCAATTCAAGGTAAGATCTGGATCGCAGGGCGGAATAGTCGACATGAGTTGAACCAAATCAATGTAATAATAAAGGTAGTTATTATTATAGTTTAAAACCAAACTTGAGGGTCGATTCTAGAAAAAGTTCGGGTCACAGGCCTGGAGGGTTGACCCAGGTTTACTTGAGTCAATATAAAAATAAAAGTGATTGTTATTATAGTTTAAAAATCCAATTTGAAGGTCGACCAAGAACAAGACTCATGTCATGGGTTAAAATGGGTTAGGAGGGTCAACATGACTTGAAAGTTAATGTATAGATAAAAAAAGGTTATTATTATAGTTTTAAAACCCGATTTGAGAGTTAAAGGGAATCAAGGCTCAAGTCAGGGTTGGGAGGGTCAACTCAATCAATGTATGGATAAAAATAGTTATAATTATATTTTTAAAACTCAACTTGAAAGTCAACCCAAGATAAGGCCCAAGACACGGATTAAGAGGGTTAACCCAAGTTGATCTATTTTTTTTAAAATCAAAGCAACCTCATTCTGACCCTTGTTTTAACTCTAGTTTTTTTATCGAGTTTGGTTGGGCAATCATTCCTCTATTTTTTTTTAAATCAGACTAGTCCATGGTCTGGATCAACTCACCAGTCCAGTTCAAGTTTTATAACCAAGGTTATTATAATATTATTAATTTCAACAATCAATATAAACTAAAGTAGAAAAAATAACATCTAATTATTTTTTAAAAATATATAAGTTCACTAATAACATATATTAAAAGTAAAATAAACCTTTTCATATTTTATTATGTTTTATTTATAATAATCAATAGATTACATGGATAGCCTAGCATATACATTTATGGACCAGTGAAACAGATTTAGGCTCAAGAGAAAGTCTAGTCAAAACAAAATAAAATGATGGTTCAAATGAGCTATAATTTTTTATTTTATTGTTGGATCATGCTCAAATTTTTACATGAATTTTCACAAACTGTTTTCGGTTAGATCTTTAGATTTAAAAATATTGCCCCAAGGCCTGATTTTAACAATTTTATGATTTTTCTTGTTATTTTCAAACCGGTCGACCGATTTAAATGACCATTACAAAATAGTTAACCAATTAGCCCTGAATTTAATTGATGTCACGGTTGTGAATAAAGACATCAATGAAAATTTTATTATAGTTCCAAACCATGATATTTAATTGTTGTCACAGTTCAAAAAAAAACAATATTTAATTAAATGTCATGGTTGAGAATCGTGACATCCAAAAAGATGTTATTTTGCCTAAACATTTTACTACTATATTAATTCGTTATTTTTTTATGCTAATCATCTAATTTATCATTTTAATCCAATCACCCGTGTAATTTCTCGTCCCATTCCGTGAAACTAAGTGCAAAAAATCTACTTAGTGGCTCGAAGAATACATTCTAATAGATAAGTGTAACAGTGTTAAACGTGCACTAGGTGCACACTTCAGCAGGCTGTCCAAAACAGTGCCTAAGGGTGCTGGCAGCCATGCCAACAGTGAGATAAATCGGCAGCGCAGATTTATACGGCTGTAGGTTCGTCAAAGGAAAATCGACAACGCAAATTGTTGACGAACATGGGCTTGACGATGGAATGTCCAAGCCAGGCAGGAAAACTCGTCAAGGGCATAGGCTGACGAGAACAAGGGCTATCGAGGAATTCGGCAACGAAGACATTGGCAGCCTGTACCCAGATGCGAATTCAGCAGCGCGCAACAGCTTGTGCAAGTCAGGGACTCGACTTGACACGATCTAAAACTTGGATGAAGGACTGTTCAAGGCATACGAGTGACTCAACAACTGACGAAGCAAGAGCTGGCAGATGGGGCTGCCAGGTGAGCATACAGAACGTGGGTTAGTAGTAGTCATGGTCTTCCTAGATCATGGGATCATGGGGCAGAACGTGGATGAAGTGGCAGCATCATAGGGGCAGAACATGGGAGCATAACGGGGGTGCTCTCCAAGCTGCTGAGATCATGGAGAACATGGGGGAGAAAGTGCCCCACTATGTCCTGAAAAATAGGAGATAATGGGTGAGCCTTGCGGGTCACATACTTGGCTATAAATAGTTATTGATGCTCTTAGATGTGAAAAAAGGAGAGCATACGAGATATGGAATGCATAGAGAGGAAATAACGTGTGTAAGCTTGATTGTGTAGCATGCGAATTCTATGCATAGCACCCATTATGTCATCCTTTGTTGACGAGATAAATAAAGGTTGAGAGTTTTTTTTGTATTCTTGGTGTGCTTTGTGTTGCAATTCTACTTGTATATTCCGCTTGTCTTTTAACTTTGGAAAGTGGGGAAACCTCTCGGGTGAGGGAAACACTTAGTTACTAGGCAAACACGAATGACATTGTCAAGGGAAGGCTGAGTCTAGTGAGGGACTAAACTGCTGCACGGGTTTCTTCGCGGATCGAAAAATTACCCCGTGACAATAAGTGTAGTCTAATCTCCTCTAAATTCCATGCAATCGTCTTCCTCTTGACGATTTCCATCTAACCCCGGTGCTATGGTTCATGCAGCTGGTCTGCTGTAAAGACCACTCCATTTAGTTTTTCTTCGTATGCCGACTAATCAATTGCTAATTGTCTAATTTACCATTTTAATCTAAACACTTACTTTATGATAGTGCGCTTGAAATTCCCGTCGATGCAAAATATCACACAAGAAAATCACAAGATTAAGTAACAAATCAATTGAAAATCCCCTCGCTGCTTGTCCTTAATTAGTACCGGCTGGACCGGTCCGGGTTTGTCAAAAGACTGGCTGACGTAACGACCCAGGCAGACCCGAGCGAAACTTGGACGGGACCTTTTTTTTTAAATGTGGGATTTGAAACCTTTTAGTATATATACTCTATGTTTCCAAGAAAAAAATTATATTTTTCAATGTGGGATAAAAAAATTTTTTGATTTAAATATTTCAACTTAAAAGCTTAATATAATATCTTTTTAATGTGGGATAAAAAAACTTTTTAAAATATTCTTTTAAACTTCATTATTTACAATATGTATAGCCTATATTTACATGAATTTTTTTTCTTAATTTTTTCATATAAAATATTAAAATTTTAATTTTTTTTAAATTTTTCCGGGTTGACTCGAGTTAACCCATGAAACCCGGGACCCGTCCCCTTAACCGGGTCAATCCCGGACCGGGTTTAATAACTATGCTTAAAACAGCCGTAGATCCTTGAGCCATACGACGTTCATTGCCCAGGTAATATCATTTGAACAGTTGTTAATTAACTTCAACAAAAGAAATCTTAGAAGACGCAAAGCTAGCTAATCGAATGGTAACCGAAATCTTTTTTTTTTCTCCCCTGACTGACCATTTCTAAGTTGATGAGTGATGACTAAGAGGTTTGATCAAGCCCCAAAAAGGGTTCTCGAGGATATGCTGAGCTCAGTCTTAATACTTTTATATAAAATTCGTGGAGTCAATAAATAAGCATAGAAGACATATGACTAATTCAATGTCCTTTTGCATGCATAAACATTTCCTTGTTTCTTCAATAGATGACAGAAACCATAATTTCGTGTAAGAAAGTTGCTGTTGAATGCTTCGTATTTTACATGCTTGATACTGATTTTTATAGCACGTTTTAATTTTTCTTTTAAAAAGAAAAGACAGAAAAGAAATTGTATGCTTCTACCTAGAAAATATACAGGTCCCATCCCTCTACGATTATCTAACCTGCCGAGACAGGAAACCCTAGTAACGTAGTTTGCCAGAATTTGTTGTTTAATTACAGTTTGGCGTGAGCTATCGTCTATTGCTTATCGTAGTCGATATGCTTATCCGAGGAGGGTTTATTCTTATCAAGGTCGAAGATAATGGCTTGTATTTGCTTGCAATGCACAGATCCTGCTAGACTTTTTCACAAGCACCCACCTCGCGTCAACTTCAAATGTGAGCACCTCAAGCTGCTGTTTTAGTCAACATCACTAGCTGTCATTCACTATTGATCAGGGATATCCCTGGCTAAGCTAAAACCTGAAAATGAGTGAGGATTTAGTCCGTAAATATGAAAATAAATGAAATAGTTTTTCAGGAAAAAAATAAAAGAAAAGAATAGTGTTACTAACTTATATGAAATTTCCGATAGGCGGCATGGGTACAATTCAATAATAGTATGATTAGATGTTCAGATCCATAATAATTCAATTGCTTTGTAGCACACCTCTTCAAATTAATTAATATGTAGTTTAGAAA
>Ga0325401_1006267_pt1 | contig 11497 bp, 10 predicted proteins | sample PopdelMetagenome_FD_205666 | JGI IMG/M metagenome (GOLD analysis project Ga0325401, IMG submission 205666) | Populus deltoides microbial communities from Bellville, Georgia, United States - Xylem-PdKOR-R2 | ecosystem: Host-associated > Plants > Phyllosphere > Stem > Wood/Secondary xylem | place...
GCTCTGGCATCCCGTCAGCCGCTACCTGCCCGAGTTCGCGGACCAGGTGGTGGGCGAGGAGCGCGCCCCGGCGGGCCGCGCCGCGACCGTGCAGGACCTGCTGCGCCACACCGCCGGCCTCACCTACGCCGCCGGCGAGGGCGTGACCGGCGCGCACCCCGTGCAGCGCGCCTACGCCGCGGCGAACGTCGCGGGCCGGGAGGGGACGAGCGCGGAGTTCATCGCCCGCATCGCCCGGCTGCCGCTCATGTACCAGCCGGGCACGCACTGGGAGTACAGCCACGCCACCGACGTCGTCGGACGGATCGTCGAGGTGGCGGGCGGGATGGACCTCGACCGCTTCGTCCGCGAGCGGATCGGCGCGCCGCTGGGGATGAAGGACACCGGCTTCTGGGCGCCGGAAGGCGCCGCGGACCGCGCCGCGCGGGCGCAGGTGGACCCCGTCACCGGGCGTCGGCAGGCCATCCCCGACCCGATGGGGAAGCCCGCCTGGTTCTCCGGCGGCGGCGGCATGGTCTCGACGGCGGCGGACTACGCGCGCTTCCTCCAGATGCTGCTCAACGGCGGCGAGCTCGACGGGACGCGGATCGCCTCGCCGAAGACGATCGAGCTGATGCGCTCCGATCACCTGCCGCCGGGGACGGCGTACAGCCCGGGACTGTTCGCGCGCTTCGGCGGCCTCGCCCCCTCGCCGGAGGTCGGGTACGGCTTCGGCCTCGGCTTCGCGGTGCGGACCGCGGAAGGGCGCAGCCCGGTACCGGGCAGCATCGGCGACGCCTCCTGGGGTGGCGCCTACGGGACCTACTTCTGGATCGACCCGCGGGAGGAGCTCCTCGCGATCCTCATGCTCCAGGGGCCATCGGACCGGTTGCAGTACCGCTACGCCATCCGTCAGCTCGTCTACGCGGCGTTCGTCTGACGGGGGGCTGCCGCCGGCTTCCATCGGCCCCCCGTGGCCAGGGGCCTCGGGCTCCTGGCGGGCGAGGTCCGGGGAGGGCAGAGCCCTCTCCGGATCCGAATGGTCAGGACAGGAACCTCCGGACGACCCGGCATCGTCGCGCCCCGGCCGCCAGACCGAACGACCGGACGGCCCCAGCGGGTTTGACCGCGGCTTCACGGGGGATGGATAACCGCCCGCAAGACGAAGCGGCGAGGAAGCGAGGATGCCGGACCTGTCCCGGTACGCGGGGAGTGGGGGCGTGGCCCCGGGGCGGCGCGCGCTGATCGCCGGGCTCGCGGCGGGCGCCCTGCCCGGCACGGCCCCCGCCCAGCCCGCCGGATGGCCGCAGCAGCCGATCCGCGTGATCGTCGCCTTCGCCGCCGGCAGCGGCACCGACACGCGCGCGCGCCTGATCGCCGAACCCGCTTCGTCCGCGCTCGGGCAGCCGATGGTGATCGACAACCGGGGCGGCGCCAACGGCTTCCTCGCGGCCGAGGCCGTGGCGCGCGCCCGGCCGGACGGGTACACGATCCTCTTCACCTCCAACAGCACGCACGCGGCCAATCCGGCGCTGTTCCGCCAGCTTCCCTACGACCCGATCGGCGACTTCGCGCCGCTCGCGCTCGTCGGCGTCACGCCGCTGGTGGTGGTGGTGAACCGCGACCTGCCGGTGCGGACCCTGCGGGAGCTCGCGGACTACTCGAAGGCGCATCCGGGGCGGCTGAACTACGGCAGCGGCAACACCTCGTCCCGCATCGGGGCGGAGATGTTCCGGGTCGCGACGGGGGCGGACCTCACCTACGTCAGCTACCGCTCCAACCCGCAGGTCTTCCCCGACCTGATCGCCGGCACCACGCAGGTGATGTTCTCCGACGCCATCTCCGCCGTGCCGCAGGTGCGGGACGGGCGGCTGCGGGCGATCGCGGTCACGGGGCCGCAGCGGATCGCGGCGCTTCCCGACGTGCCGACCGCGGACTCCGAACCGGGGCTGGGGGGATTCGAGATCGGCTCCTGGACCGCGCTCTTCGCCCCCGCCCGCACGCCGCAAGCGGTCGTGGCGCGGCTGAGCGACGCGCTGCGCGAGATCCTGCGCCGTCCCGACATCCGCGCCCGGATGGGCGAGGACGGCACGGAGTTCCGCGACCTGTCCCCCGAGGACGTGGCCGCCTTCGTCGAGAGCGAGATCGCCAAGTGGAAGCGCGTGGTGGCGCAGGCCGGAATCGAGGTGGCGCCTTGAGCGCCGCCGGGCCCCTGGCCGGTCTGCGCGTGGTCGAGATCGGGCAGGTCCTCGCCGGCCCCTACGCCGGTGCCATCCTGTCCGACCTCGGCGCGGAGGTCGTGAAGGTCGAGAAGCCGGGCGGCGACGACGCGCGCCACATGGGCCGCGCCTTCCGCGACGGCGACAGCCTCACCTTCCAGGAGATGAACCGCGGCAAGGCGTCCGTCACCCTCGACCTCCTGACGCCGGAGGGCATCGCGGCGCTGCACGACCTGCTGCGGACCGCGGACATCCTCGTGCACAACATGCGCCCCGACGTGCCGGAGGCGCTCGGCATCGGGCCGGAGGCGGTGACGGCGCGTCACCCGCGGCTGATCTACTGCGCCATGTCCGCCTTCGGCCATGTCGGCCCCGAACGCCTGCGCCCGGGCTACGAGCCGCTGCTGCAGGCCTTCTCCGGCCTGTGCAGCATCAACGGCGACCCGGACGGGCCGATGGCGCGGAGCGGCGCCTCCATCGTCGACCTCGGCACCGCCATGTGGACCGTCATCGGGGCGCTGGCCGCGCTGCGTCGGCGGGAGGAGACGGGGCGGGGCGGCGTGGTGAACACCTCCCTCCTCGAGACCGCGCTCACCTGGGGCGGCTCGCGCCTGACGGCGCTGCGGAACGAGGGGCGGATGCCGGACCGCTCGGCGACGGGCCACCCCAACCTCGTGCCGTACCAGGCCTTCGACACCGCCGACCGGCCGGTCATGATCTGCTGCGGCAACGACCGGCTCTTCGCCAAGCTCACCGTTCTGCTGGGCCACCCCGGATGGGCGCGGGACGAGGCCTACGCCACCAACCGCGCGCGGCTGGTCAACCGCGTCGCGATCGTCGCCCTGATCGCGGACGCGCTGCGGGCGCGGCCCCGGGCGGAATGGCTCGAGGCGATGACGGAGGCGGGCATCCCGAGCGGGCCGATGAACACCATCCCGGAGGCCGAGGCCGAGCCGCAGGTGGCCGCGCTGGAGATGATGGGGCGGGTCGAGGGGGCCGATTTCGACCTGCTGGCGCTCCCGATGTCGTTCGACGGGCGGCGGCCTCGCCCGAAGGGGGCGGCGCCGCGGCTGAGGACGGTGGGCGGGGATGATGTGGCGCCGCCGGAGGGGTGAGAAGGGTGCTCCAGTGGCCCCAGGGGCTCCTCGCCCCGTCGAAGGCAGTGCCTTCGACACCCCTTCTCAGAGCCCCGGCGGGGGCCCTGGACCCCATCGCACCCGTTCTGACCCCTCCGGGCGCCTCCGGTCATCGACCCGAGGCGTGGGCCAGTCCAGCAAGAACCGATTCACAGAAGAAGATGATGGAGGGGGTTCCAGGGGGAGAAAGGATTCCTTCTTCCTCCCCCTGGCCACGGAGGGCCATCCAGGAACGCGAACCGTCAGCGATCGACCCCTTCCCCCGACCACGCCTCCGGCCGCCCCTGCTGCCGCGCCGCGCCGAGCAGCTTCTCGATGATGCCGTCGAGCGCGTCGCGCTCCGCCGGGTCCAGCGCCGCGAGGAAGACGGCGTCGCGCGCGTGGGCCGAGCGCATGAGGCCCGCGTAGGCGCGGCGGCCGGCGGCGGAGAGGCGCAGGCTCACCTCCCGCGCGTCCTGGCGGCCGGGGGTGCGGCTGACGAGGCCGCGCTCGACCAGGCCGCTGACCGCGCGGCTGGCAAGGCTCTTGTCGAGGCCGCTCTCGCGCGCGAGGTCCTTCAGCGTCAGCGGCGCGAAGTCGCCGAGGAGGGCGATGACGCGCCACTCCATGAGGCTGACGTCGAACTCCGCGCGGTAGCGGCGGGCGGCGCCCTGGCTGAGCTGGTTCGCCAGGCGATGGATGCGGTAGGAGAGCAGCTCCTTGATCGTGCCGCGCGCGGCGTCCGGGAGGGGGCGTTCGGGCCGGTTCGGCAACGGCGGGGCTCCGGGGATCGGGGGGCGAACGTAGCAGCATCGCCGGACGCGAGACAGGGACGCGGCCGACCGCGCGGTTGACCGTGCGGGCGTCCGGTCGTTTACTCGGTCAACCATTTTGCCCCAACCACTCACCTGGCGCCCGCGGGCGCCGCGCGGAGAGCGATGCGTCTGACCGAGATGGAGGGCAAGGCGATCCTGCGGCGGCACGGGATCGCGGTGCCGCCGGGCGTGCCGCTGGACGGCGACGCGCTGCCGGAGGCCGCGGCGGGCTGGGGCGAGGTCGTCGTCAAGGCGCAGATCCTGGAGGGCGGGCGCGGCAAGCGCGGCCTGGTGCGGCGCGTGACGGCGGCGGAGGCGATCGCGGCGCGGGACGCGATGCGCGCGATCCCGGGAACCGGGGGGGCGGGCTTCCTGGCGGAACGGCCGGCCGCGATCGCGCGGGAGATGTTCCTCGCGCTGCGGGTGGACGGCACGCGGCAGGGGATCGAGCTGCTGTTCTCGGAGGCCGGCGGTGTGGAGGTGGAGGCGGGCGAGGCGCCGGTGCGGATGGCCGTCGACCCGGACGCGTCGGGGCTGGCGGAGACGGTGTTCGGCGCCCTGCGCGGCCGTCTCCCCTCCCCCGTCGCGGCGCGTGTCGCGCGGCTGGCGGCGCGGTTGGCCGAGGTGATGCGGGCGGAGGACCTGACGCTGCTGGAGATCAACCCGCTGGCCGAGGTCGAGGGCGGGCGGCTGCTGGCGCTGGACGCGAAGATCGTGCGCGACGACGCGGCGGAGGGGCGGCACGGCGGGGACGCCACGCGGGCGAGCGCGGCGCTGGAGGCGGCGTCGCTGAGCCCGGCGGAGCGCGAGGCCCACGCGCGCGGCTTCACGCTGGTGGAGATGCCGGGCGACGTGGCGCTGGTGAGCGCGGGCGCGGGGCTCGGCATGTTCCTCGTGGACCTGCTGGCCGATCACGGGCTGCGCGCCGCCTCCTTCATGGACAACCGGCGCGGCGGCCCGGCGGAGACGACGGAGGCGCGGCTGGAGACGGCCTTCGCCCTGGCGGCGCGGCCAGGGGTGAAGGCGATCCTGTTCTACACCACCCTCGCCTCGCGGCCGGTGGCGGAGCGGATCGAGACGCTGCTCGGCTTTCTGGCGCGGAACCCGGCGCCCAAGCCGCTCTACGTCGGCTTCGCCGCCGCGCCCTCGGCCAGCCGGGGGTTCGACGCCGCGGCGGCGTCCGAGCGGCTGCGCGCGGCGGGGGTGGCGATGCTGCACGACGACCCGCTGACGCTCGTGCGCGCCATCGCGGGGGCGGCGTGATGCTCCCGCCCTTCCTCGTCGCGCCGCCGCGGCGCGTCGTCGTGCTCAACCCCACCGGGCGCTACGCGGCGCGGCAGGTGGCGGAGATGCGGGCGGCGGGGACCGCGATCGTGGCCGGGATCGCGCTCGGGCGCGGCGGCGGGTCGCAGGACGGGATGCCGCTGCTGGACAGCCTGGCGGAGCTGGAGGAGCCGGCCGATGCCGCCGTGCTCTACACCCCGCCGGAGGGCACGGGGGACGCCGTGCGGCAGTGCGCGGCCGCCGGCATCCCGACGATCGTCGCCGCCGCCGAGTACGTGCCGGTGCACGACGCCATCCGCGCGGCGCGCGCGGCGAAGGGGGCGGGGAGCTGGCTGCTCGGCCCCAACACGCTCGGCCTCTGCGTGCCGGGGGCGGATGGTGGCCTGCTGCTCGGCTCCGTCTCCCCGGCCTTCTGCACGCCCGGCTCCGTCGCGGTGCTCGGGCGCAGCGGGACGCTGACGCTGGCCACGGCGCGGCTGCTGACGCGGGCCGGGATCGGGCAGCGCGCGGTGATCCATATGGGCGGCGACGCCGTGATCGGCCGCAACCCGCACGAGTGGCTGGAGGCGCTCGGCGGGGACGACGCCACGCGCGCCGTGCTCTACTGCGGCGAGATCGGCGGCGACAAGGAGTACGCGCTGGCGGAGGCCGTCGCGCGCTTCCCCAAGCCCGTGGTCGTCGCGATGACCGGCCGCCACGCGCCGGCCGACCGCCAGATGGGCCACGCCGGCGCGCTGATCGGCGCCGAGCGCGAGACGGCGGCCGCCAAGCTCGCGGCGCTGGCCGAGGCCGGGGCGCGGACGGCGTGCACCCCCTACGACGCGATCGACATCCTGAAGGAGCTGGTGCCGTGACCGACGTGCCGGACGTCATCCTCTGCGAGTGCTTCGCCCGCGACGGGCTGCAGCACGAGCCGGGCACGATCCCCGCCGCCGAGAAGGCCGCGATGATCGACCGCATCGCCGATGTCGGCTTCCGCCGGATCGAGATCACCTCCTTCGCCCATCCGAAGTACGTGCCGCAGTTCGCCGACGCCGACGCGGTGCTGGCGGCGGTGCGGCCGCGCCCGGGCGTGCTGTTCAAGGCGACCTGCCCGAACGCCCAGGCGGTGCGGCGCGCGAGGGACGCCCTCGCGCGCGGCCGCGGGCCGGAGGAGCTGAGCTTCCTCGTCTCCGCCTCCGAGGGCCACACGCGGAAGAACCTGCGGCGGTCCCGCGCGGAGCAGTGGGCGAACGTGGAGGAGATGGCCGCCGAGGCCGGGGACGGCTTCACCCTGGTGGGCACCATCTCGGTGGCGCTCGGCTGCCCCTTCGAGGGCGAGGTGCCGCCGGAGCGCGTGCTGGAGGACGCGCGCCGCTTCGTCGCCCTCGGCGTGAACCGTATCGCGATCGGCGACACCGTCGGCAGCGGCACGCCGCCGCGCGTGCGCGCCCTGGTGGCGCTGCTGCGCGACGCGCTGCCGGAGGCGGTCTTCATCGCCCACTTCCACGACAGCCGCGGCACCGGGATCGCCAACTGCGTCGCGGCGCTGGATGCGGGGCTGCGCCACTTCGACACCGCGCTCGGCGGCACGGGCGGCCACCCGGCGGAGATCGCCTACGGGGAGGGCTTCACGGGCAACGTCTGCACCGAGGACCTCGCGACCCTGTTCGAGGCGATGGGGGTGAGCACAGGCCTCGATCCGGAGCGGATGCGCGACGCCGGGCGCGCGGCGGAGGCGATGCTGGGCCGCACGCTGCACTCCCGCGCGCTGCGCGTCGGGGAGGCGGCGCATGTCTGACCCTTCCCTGATCGTCGCGCGCGAGGGCGACGTGGTGCGCGCCACGCTGAACCGCCCGGAGCGGCGCAACGCCCTGAGCCAGGACCTGGTGGCGCGGCTGGACGACCTCATCGCCGAGCTCGCGGAGGACCGCGCCGCGCGCGTGCTGGTCCTCACCGGCGCAGGCGGCCATTTCTGCGCCGGGCTCGACCTGACGCAGGTGGGCACCGTCGGCACGACCCCCGAGGAGCGGCTGGCCGCCTCGCTGGAGCGCAACCGGGGGACGGGCGCGCGCTTCGCGGCGCTGGCCGCGCTGCCGCAGGTGGTGGTGGCGCGGATCGAGGGATCGGCCTTCGCCGGCGGCCTCGGCCTCGTCTGCGCCGCCGACATCGCCGTGGCGGCGGGCGGCGCCCGCTTCTCGGCGCCGGAGGCGAGGCGCGGCCTCGTGGCGGCGCAGATCCTGCCCTGGCTGGTGCACCGCATGGGCCGCAGCGCCGCCGCGCGGCTGGTGCTGCAAGGCGCGGTGATCGACGCGGCGGAGGCGGCGCGGGTCGGCCTGGTGCACGAGGTGGCGGCGGACGCCGCGGCGCTGGACGCGCTGGTGGACCGGATCATCGCCGACGTCCGCACCGGCGGGCCGCGGGCGCTGGCCGAGACGAAGGCGCTGCTGGCCGCGATGGGCGACGCGGCGCCGCCGGGCTACGCCGAGGCGGGGGCGATGGCCTTCAGCCGCTGCTCCACGAGCGAGGAGGCAGCGGAGGGGATCGCGGCGTTCAAGGCGAAGCGGCCGCCGTCCTGGGCGGTTCAGGGGGGCTGATTCCCCGCCTTCGGGACCGGGTGCCGTTCCCCGCCTACTCCGGGTGGATCCCGGCCGCGGGGAGGACGCGCTTCCACAGCGCCACCTCCTCCGCCATCCGGCGCGCGAGGGGTCCCGGCCCGTCGAGCAGCAGCGCGGCGCCCGACGCCTCCATCCGGGCGGCGAGCGGCGAGCCGGTGCGGAGCGGCGCGACCTCCCTTGCCAGCCGCTCCACCACCGCGTCCGGCGTGCCGCGCGGGGCGAGGAGCGCGTACCAGATCGGCAGCGCGTAGCCCGGCACCGCCTCGGCGATCGCCGGCGTGTCGGGCAGGGCGGGGCTGCGCGCGGGGGAGGTGACGGCGATGGCGCGCAGCCGTCCCTCCCGGATATGCGGCACGCCCTCGATCAGCCCCGTCATCAGCAGGTCCGTGTCGCCCGCCAGCAGGCCGCCGACGGACTGGGCCGAGCCGCGGTAGGGGATGTGGGTGAGCTCGATCCCGGCCCTGATCTTCAGCAGCTCCCCCGCCAGGTGGGTGGTGGAGCCGGCGCCGGAGGAGGCGAGTGTGAAGGGCCGTCCGCGCCCGTCCCTCGCCCGGCGAAGGAACTCCGCGAGGTCGCGCACCGGCCAGTCGGGCCGCGCCAGGATCACCATCGGCGTCTCCGAGACGAGGGTGACGGGCACGAGGTCCTGCAGCGGGTCGAAGCCCGGGTTGCGCTGCATGGAGGGAAGCGTCGCGACGGAGGAGGTGGTGAGGACGAAGCTGTGCCCGTCGCGCGCCTGCAGCACGCTGAGGACGCCCATCGCGCCGCCCGCCCCCGGCCGGGGCTCCACCACGACGGGCTGGCCGAGGCGGCGCGAGAGGTGGTCGGCGATGAAGCGCGCCGGCACCTCCACCGGGCCGCCGGCGGCGAAGGGCACGACGAGGCGCACGGGGCGGTCGGGCCAGGGCTGAACGGGGGCCTGGGCGAGGGCCCGGCCGGAGAGCAGCGGCGGCGCGAGGGCCGCGGCGCGCAGGAGGCGCCGCCTTCCCGCGGGATCGTGGCTCACGGCGTCCTCCCCGGGCGGTGGGGCCGCCGCATGGTTGATTTTATCAACCATTTGAGCCATCTCCTCCCGACAATGCAAGCATCGGGGAGTGGCGCCATGAGGAGACGTGCCCTGCTGGGCGGCATCGGCGCCGCGGCGGCCCTGCCGGGGGTGGGCCGGGGCCAGGGCTGGGCGCCGGACCGTCCGGTGCGGCTGATCGTGCCCTTCGCCGCCGGCGGCCCCGCCGACCTCTTCGGGCGGTTGCTGGCGGAGGCGCTGTCGCGGGGGCTCGGCCAGCCGGTGGTCGTCGAGAACCGCGCGGGGGCGGGCGGCGTGGTCGGGCACGACGCGGTCGCGAAGGCGGCGCCGGACGGGTACACGCTCGGCATCACCGGGCCGGGCGGACTGTCCATCGCGCCCGCGCTGCCGCAGCAGCGGATGCCCTTCGACGTGTGGAGGGACCTCGCCCACATCGGCCTCGTCGTGCGCGTGCCGGAGGTGGTGGTGGTGCGGCGCGACGGGCCGCGCGACCTCCAGGCGCTGATCGCCGCCGGCAAGGCGGCGCCGGGGCGCGTCACCTACGGCTCGGCGGGCGCGGGGTCGATCACGCACCTGGCGAGCGCGCTGCTCGCCTCCGAGACGGGGATGGAGGCGACGCACATCCCCTATCGCGGCGCGGCGCCCGCCGTGACCGACCTGCTGGCGGGCCGCTTCACCTACATGACCGCCGACGTGCCGGTGCTGCGGCCGCACATCGATGCCGGCGACCTGCGGGCGGTCGCCGTCACCACGGCCCGCCGCGTCCCGTCCCTGCCCGCGGTGCCGACGACGGCGGAGGCCGGCTTCCCCCGCGTGAACTCGGACAACTGGTACGGGCTGGCGGCGCCGTCGGGCGTTCCCGCCCCGGTGCGGGCGCGGCTGGAGGCGGCGCTGCTCGCCGCGCTGCGCGATCCCGGGCTCGTCGCGGGCCTCGCCGCCCAGGGCGGCGAGGCGGCGCCGGTGACGGGGGAGGAGTACCTGCACTTCCTCCGCGCCGAGGCGGAGAAATGGGCGCCGCTGGTGCGCCAGTCGGGGGCGGAATCGCTTTGAGCGGCCCCTCGCCGGGTGACGCGGGACGCCCGCTGGAGGGCCTCGTCATCCTCGACCTCTCGCGCGTGCTGGCCTGCCCCTTCGCGACGATGATCCTCGCCGAGATGGGCGCCGAGGTGATCAAGGTGGAGCAGCCCGGCACCGGCGACGAGACGCGCGGCTTCGAGCCCTTCGCCAGGGGCCCGGAGGGCGACGAGGTCAGCGGCTACTTCATGGCGGTCAACCGCTCCAAGCGCTCGATCACCGTCGACCTGCGCTCGGAGACGGGTCGCGGCGTGATCCGCGACCTCGCCGCGCGGGCGGACGTGCTGGTGGAGAACTTCCCCACCGGCACGCTCAGGCGCCGCGGCCTGGCCTACGAGGATCTGTCGGCGCTCAACGAACGGCTCGTCTACGTCTCCTGCACCGGCTTCGGCCAGACCGGCCCCTACGCCCGGCGCAAGGGCTACGACACGGTGTTCCAGGCGATGAGCGGGCTGATGAGCCTGACGGGGGAGCGCGGCGGCGGGCCGGTCAAGCCCGGCCTGCCGGTGGCCGACCTCTCCTCCGGCCTGTGGGTCGCGATCGCCATCCTCTCGGCGCTCCAGGGCCGCGCCCGCACCGGCCGGGGCGGGCACGTCGACGTCTCGATGTTCGACGCCCAGGTCGCCCAGCTCACGATCGCCGCCGCCCGCCTCTTCGCCCTCGGCGAGGTGCCGCCGCGCCTCGGCACGGAACACCCGGGCCGCGTGCCGTCCGCCAGCTTCCGCTGCCGCGACGACAAGTGGCTTCACGTCACCGTCTCCGACCAGCACTGGGACCCGCTCTGCCGCGCCCTCGACCTCCCGGCGCTGGCGGCGGACCCGGACCTCTCCACCAACGCCGGCCGCGTCGCGGGGCGGGAGAGGGTGATGGAGGGGATCGCCGCGGCGATGGGGCGCCTGACCCGGGCGGAGGCCTTCGCCGCGCTCGACGGCGCGAACGTGCCCGCCGGCCCCCTGCTCTCCCTCGACGAGGTGGTGGAGGACGAGCACGTCCGCGCCCGCGGCCTGGTCGAGCGCTTCGACCACCCGACGCTCGGCCCTTTCCCGGGCCTCCGCACGCCGCTCCGCTTCGCGGGCTGGGACGACCCCGGCTTCGCCCGCCCGCCCCTGCTGGGGGAGCACACGGAGGAGGTGCTGCGGGACCGCCTCGGGATGGACGCGGCGGGGATCGCGGCGCTGCGGGAGAGCGGGGCGCTGGGATGACGGGGGAGCGATCCTTCGGGGGCCCTCCGTGGACAGGGGGAGGAAGAAGGGATTCTTCCTCCCCCTGGAACCCCCGCCATCATCTTCTTCTGGAGGGTTGGCGCCATCCGCGCTGGCCCACGCCTCGGGTCGATGACCCGAGGCGCCCGGAGAGGTCAGGACGGTCGCGATGGTGTTCAGGGACACCT
>Ga0325401_1006268_pt1 | contig 11492 bp, 9 predicted proteins | sample PopdelMetagenome_FD_205666 | JGI IMG/M metagenome (GOLD analysis project Ga0325401, IMG submission 205666) | Populus deltoides microbial communities from Bellville, Georgia, United States - Xylem-PdKOR-R2 | ecosystem: Host-associated > Plants > Phyllosphere > Stem > Wood/Secondary xylem | place...
GCCGCGGCCGTCCTGCCCTGTCGCCCGAGGACGCCCGGCTGCGCGAGGCGGCCACCGCCCGGTTCGACCGCGGGATGACCCTGCGCGTCTTCCGCGACGTCGCCCACTCCCCGGCACCGGTCGCCGCACCCGCGGTGCCGTCGACGGTCGTGCTGTCCGACGACTCCCCCGCCGTCCTCCCCGACGCCACCGCAGCCCAGCTGGCGGCGCTGGGCTGGGACGTCCGGCGGGTCACCGGGATCGGCCACGACTTCTGGCTCCAGGACGCCGACCGCACCTGGGCCGCGGTGCGCGACGTCCTGGTCGGCGCCGGGGCCCGCTGACGGCCCGGACCCCGATCCGCTCAGACGTTGAAGCGGAACTCCACCACGTCGCCGTCGGCCATCACGTACTCCTTGCCCTCGATGCGCACCTGGCCCTTGGTCTTCGCCGCGGCCATCGACCCGGCGGCGACCAGGTCGTCGAAGGAGACGACCTCGGCCTTGATGAAGCCGCGCTGGAAGTCGGTGTGGATGACGCCGGCGGCCTGCGGGGCGGTGGCGCCCACGGGGATGGTCCAGGCCCGCGACTCCTTGGGGCCGGCGGTCAGGTAGGTCTGCAGGCCCAGGGTGGCGAAGCCGACGCGGGCCAGCTGGTGCAGGCCGGGCTCCTCCTGGCCGACGGCGGCCAGCAGCTCGGCGGCCTCCTCGTCGGGCAGCTCGGCCAGCTCGGCCTCGGTCTGCGCGTCGAGCACGATCGCCTCGGCCGGGGCGACCAGGGCGCGCAGCTCGTCCAGCAGCTCGGTGTTGGTGAGCTCGTCGCTGTCGACGTTGAACACGTAGAGGAACGGCTTGGTGGTCATCAGGCCCAGCTCGCGCAGCGGCTCGCTGTCCACGCCCGCGCTGAACAGGGTCTGCCCGCCGTCCAGGACCTTCTGCGCCTCGACCGCGGCGTCGTGCAGGGCCTTGCGGTCCTTGTCCTTGCGCATCTCCTTCTCCAGCCGCGGCACGGCCTTCTCCAGGGTCTGCAGGTCGGCCAGCAGCAGCTCGGTGTTGATGGTCTCGATGTCGTCCTTGGGCGAGACCTTGCCGTCGACGTGCACCACGTCGGGATCGCTGAACACCCGGATCACCTGGCAGATCGCGTCGGACTCGCGGATGTTGGCCAGGAACTTGTTGCCGAGCCCCTGCCCCTCGCTGGCCCCGCGCACGATGCCGGCGATGTCGACGAAGGACACCGTGGCCGGGATCTGCTTGGCACTGCCGAACACCTCGGCGAGCTTCCCGAGGCGCTCGTCGGGCACGCCGACCACGCCGACGTTGGGCTCGATGGTCGCGAACGGGTAGTTCGCGGCGAGCACGTCGTTCTTGGTCAGCGCGTTGAACAGGGTCGACTTGCCGACGTTGGGCAGACCGACGATGCCGATGGAGAGAGCCACGTCGGACCAGAGTACGGCCCGGCAGGTGTCAGCCGACCGCGACGGCACCCCGTCCCAGCACGTCGGCACGGTGCTCGGCCGCCCGCTCCCACGCCGCCACCCACTGCGGCACGGTGTGCTCGGTCAGGTGCCGCTCGAGCACGACCTGGTGCGCGGCCCGGGCCTGCTCGCGGCGCCAGTCGGCGTCCTGCACGCCCTTCGTGAGGCCCTTGGCCCAGTCCTTGGCCCCGCGCGCCCGCCAGCCCAGGCCGAGCCGCTCGTACTCCGGCGTCGCCGACCGCACGGCGTAGACGCCCCGCGCGCCGTACTCGAGCACCTTGAGCCAGCTCTTGGCCGCGTTGAAGCGGTCGGCCCGCAACGGGGCGATGCCGATGTCGAACCGCTGCCCGAGCGCGGTGATGTAGCTGTCCACGTCCGGCATCCAGGGCACCTCGGCCGGCTCCTCGACGAGCCCGAGGCGGTCCTGGGCGTCCCACCGCTGGCCGAGGACGGTGAACCGGGCCGACCCGCGACCGGCCTCCAGCGCCTGGCGGAGCCCGGTGCCGATCTCCTGCAGGTCGTAGGGGTGCCCCGCGACGTTCCCCGCCCACCCGATCTCGACGACGTCGGGGGTCCGCTCGTAGGCCGGCGGCAGCTCGGCCAGCCGCCGGGGCACCGCGTTGGGGACGACGAACGCCCGCCCGTGCCCGCCGTACTCGGTCCGCAGCGCCGGCGTCGTCACGGTCACCGCGTCGGCCTCGCGGGCGCACTCGGCCACCCGCTTGGCCTTCCCCGCGGCCACCAGCCCGTGCCCGACGTTGCCGTAGGGCACCGCGGACAGCAGGTCGTCGACCTCGACCACGACGGCGACCCCGCGCGCCTGCAGGATGCGCATGCACTGCAGCAGCTCCGCCGTCTTCGGCAGCTGCAGCACCACCACATCGGCACCCTGGTCGTCGACGTCGAGCACCACCGGCTCGGCGTCCCGGCTCATCGTCGTGGCCAGCCCGGGCACCACCTGCACGCGCACACCGGTCCCCGCCGCGGTCACGGCCCGGGCCGGCTCGTCGACCCGGTGGTAGCTGACCCCCGTGTACTTCGTCTTGCAGATGAGGATGTCCATGACCGGCCTGCCTGTCCGTCGAGGGTTGCCCCGCTGTCATCGGCACCCGGCGGGGGTGGCCGCACGGCCGCGTCCGATTCCCGCCAGATCGACGCCGCCCCCGCTGGCATGCTCGACGTCGTGACCGAGCTGCTGGAGGGACGCGGGCTGGACCCCGAGCGCTGCTACCGGGCGGTCGCCAGCCGCGATGCGCGGTTCGACGGGTGGTTCTTCACCGCTGTCCGCACCACCGGCATCTACTGCCGCCCGTCGTGCCCGGCCCGCACCCCGCTCCCGGGCAACGTCAGCTTCCACCCCACCGCCGCCGGCGCCCAGGCGGCCGGCTTCCGGGCCTGCCGCCGGTGCCGCCCCGACGCCGTACCCGGGTCGCCCGAGTGGGACGTGCGGGCCGATGTCGTCGCCCGCGCGGTGCGGGCCATCGCCGACGGCGAGGTCGAGCGCAGCGGCGTCGCCGGGCTGGCCGCCGGGCTGGGCTACAGCGAGCGGCAGCTGCACCGGCTCGTGGTCGGCGAGCTCGGGGTCGGCCCCCTGGCCCTGGCCCGCGCGCAGCGCGCGCAGACCGCGCGGGTGCTGCTGGAGACCACCGACCTGCCGGTGGCCGACATCGCCTTCGCCGCCGGGTTCGCCAGCGTGCGGCAGTTCAACGACACGGTCCGCGAGGTCTTCGCCACCACCCCCACCGGCCTGCGCGGGTCGCGCCGGCGCACGGCCGGGCCGTCGGGGTGGCTCACCCTGCGGCTGGCCGCCCGCGCCCCGTTCTGCGCCGAGGAGGTGCTGCTGTTCCTGGGCGGGCACGCCGTCGCCGGGCTGGAGGAGTGGGACGGCGCGACGTTCTCGCGGGTGCTGGACCTGCCGCACGGGCCCGGCGTCGTCCGCCTCTCCCCCGGCGCCGACGGCGCCTCCGTCACCGCCCGCCTGCAGCTCACCGAGCTGCGCGACCTGGGCGCCGCCGTCGCCCGCTGCCGGCACCTGCTCGACCTGGACGCCGACCCCACCGCGGTGGACGCCGTCCTGGCCGCCGACCCCGCCCTGACCGGTCTGGTGCACTCGGCGCCGGGGCGGCGGGTGCCCACCCACCCCGACGCCGCCGAGGCCGCCGTGCGGGCGGTGCTGGGCCAGCACGTGTCGCTGGCCGGGGCGCGCACCTTCACCTCGCGGCTGCTCACCGCCGCCGGCACGCCGCTGCGCGAGCCGGTCGGCACCCTGACCCACGCGTTCCCGCGCCCGGAGGCGCTCGTGGACGCCGACCTGGGCGCCGTGGGGCTCACCGGCAGCCGGCGGCGCACCGTGCACGCCCTGGCCGCCGCGCTGGCCGGGGGCGACATCGACCTCGGCCCCGGCGCCGACCGCACCGAGGCCGGCCGCGCACTGCTGGCCCTGCCCGGGATCGGGCCGTGGACCGTCGCGCTGGTCGCCCTGCGCGGCCTGGGCGACCCCGACGTCTGGCTGCCCGGCGACCTGGCCCTGCGCCGGGCGCTCACCGCGCTCGGCAGCTCCGACGCCGACGCCGCCACGCGCTGGCGCCCCTGGCGCTCCTACGCCGTGCTGCACCTGTGGGCGATGTCCGCCCCGACCCTCTTCACCCGCCACCCGGAGGCCCAGCCGTGACCGCCCAGCACGCCACCACCGCCACCACCGCCACCACCGACACGCCCGTCGGCCCGTTCACCGTCCTGGTCGACGGCGACGCCGTGCTCGCCAGCGGCTGGACCGCCCGCGTCGAGGACCTGCTGCCCGTGGTGCACCGCTCGCTGCGCCCGACCGCGGTGCAGGCCGTCGACCGCCTCCCCGTGCTCGACGTCGTCGACGCCTTCCACGCCGGCGACGTCGCGGCCGTCGACGCCGTGGTGGTGCGCCAGCGCTCGGGCCCGTTCCTGCAGGAGGCCTGGGACGTGCTGCGCACCGTGCCGGCCGGGGAACCCGACAGCTACGCCGCCTTCGCTGCGCGCTGCGGTCGGCCCGCCGCCGTGCGCGCCGCGGCCGGCGCCTGCGCCCGCAACGCGGCCGCCCTCTTCGTCCCCTGCCACCGGGTGCTGGCCACCGGCGGCGGACTGGGTGGCTTCCGCTGGGGGACGCCGGTGAAACGCTGGCTGCTGGACCACGAGGCCGCCCACGCCGGTCGGTGACCCGGCCGCGGGGGCGGAACTGTCGTACCCCTCCGGCACCCTCCCGGTCATGGACGCCACCTCCCTGCTGCTGGGCCTGCTGATCGGTGCACTGCTGGCCACCGCGGTCACGCTGGGGGCCGTGTCGCTGCTGGGCCGCCGCACGCCCCCGCCCGACGGCCTGGAGCCCGTGCACGAGTCGCTCGACCACCTGCACCGCGTGCTGGCCGGCATCGAGCGCGACCGGGCCACCGCGCACGGCGAGCTGCGCGAGCAGGTGGGCACCGTCGGGCAGACCTCGGCGCTGCTGCGGCAGGAGACGGCCGCGCTGGTCACCGCGCTGCGCACCCCGCACGTCCGCGGTCGCTGGGGCGAGGTCCAGCTGCGCCGGCTGGTCGAGGTCGCCGGCCTGCTGGAGCACTGCGACTTCGTCGAGCAGCCCTCGGCGGTGAACGACCAGGGTGCGGGCGTGCGCCCCGACCTCGTGGTCACCCTGGCCGACGGCAAGCAGGTGGTCATCGACGCCAAGGTGCCGTTCGCGGGCTGGATCGAGGCCGTGCAGGCCACCGACGACACCGTCCGCCGGCAGCGGGTCGCCGAGCACGCCCGGCAGCTGCGGGCGCACGTCGAGGCCCTGGCCACCCGGCGCTACCCCACCGCCTTCGAGTCCGCGGCGCCCTTCACGGTGCTCTTCGTCCCCTCCGACGGGTTCCTCACCACCGCGCTCGAGGCCGAGCCCGCCCTGCTGGAGCACGCCTTCTCCCGCGACGTCGTCATCGCCACCCCCAGCACGCTGCTGGCTCTGCTGCGCACCGTCGCCCACTCGTGGCGCACCGAACGGCTGGCCCGCGAGGCGGCCTCGGTGCTCGAGGTGGGTCGCCTCCTGCACGCCCGACTGGGCACGCTGTCGGGCCACCTCGCCCGGCTGGGCAGCGCCCTGGGCTCGGCGGTCGGCCGGTTCAACGACACCGTCGGCAGCTACGAGACCTCCGTGCTGGGCGCGGCCCGGCGCTTCGACGACCTCGGCGTCGCCGAGACCCCGGTGCCGCAGCCCGGTGCGGTCGAGGCCGAGGTGCGCACCCTGCGGCCCGCCGCGCCCCCCGTCCCGGCCACCACCACCGCGCACGCCACCGCGCACACCCCCGCGCACACCCCCGCCCACGCGGCAGCCGCTGCCGCCGACGACCGCCCCGAGGGGGACCTGAGGTACGGGTGAGGCACCCGGGGTGCGACCCGCCGCGACCCGCCGCGCCCCGTCGGCCCGACCTCCAGCTGCCGCCCAGGTGCGCCCGTTACCGTGACGTGATCGAGCGGCGGGCCACGGAAGGCTCCGCCGGGAGCGAGGAGGTGCACCATCGCACCGGTCAGGGATGTCGAGTCCAGGCGGGAGAGCGACGTGCGGTCCGAACGCGACCACGCCGACGAGTACCGGGGCAGCGTCCCCCGCCCCCGGGCGGGGGCACCGCGCCCCCGGGCCGCCGAGCGCCCCGGCCGCGATGCCTGGTCCCCCGCCGGCGACCGCGACGCCCGCGACCCCCGCTCCGCCCGCGACCCGCGCTCGGCCCGCGACGGCCGGTCCAGCGGTGACCGCCGCGGCTCCGCGCCGGCCCCCGGTCGCGCCGCACGCCGCGCCCCGGCCCCCCAGCGCGGGCTCCGGGGCGCCCTCGGCGTCCTGCTCATGTTCGTCGTCACCCTCGTGGGCGCCGCCGTGAACTCGGTGTTCGGCGTGGGCCTGGGCACGATCACCACAGTCGCGCTCGTGGTCGGCACCGTCGCGGCCGCCCTGCTGGTGCGCCGCCGCGACCTCGCCACCGTCGTGGTGGCCCCACCGCTGGTCTACGTCGGGGTGGCGGTGGTCAACATCGTGCTGGCCCCCTCGGCCACCTTCTCGCTGGCCACCGTGGCCACGCTGCTCATCCGCGGGTTCCCCGCCATGGCGATCGCCGTGGCCGTGGCCCTCGTGCTCACCGTCGTCCGGCTCGCCGCCCGCCGCTGACCCCCGGCCGCCCGCCGCGCACGCGGCGGGCGGAGCGGCTCACTCCGCCGAGGTGTCGACCGTCAGCGCCGCACGACGCTGCTTGAGCTCGTGCGGCAGGGCGAACACCAGCCGCTCCTCGGCCGCCTTCACCGTCTCGACATCGGGGTAGCCGCGCTGGCCCAGCCAGTCCAGCAGCTCGCTGACCAGCACCTCGGGCACCGACGCCCCGCTGGTCACGCCCACGGTCTGCACGCCCTCCAGCCACGCCTCGTCGACCTCGGCGGCGTAGTCGACCAGGTAGGAGGCCCGGGCGCCGGCCTCGAGCGCCACCTCGACCAGGCGCACCGAGTTCGAGGAGTTCGTCGAGCCGACCACGATCACCAGGTCGCACTCGGCGGCCATCTGCTTGACCGCCTGCTGGCGGTTCTGCGTGGCGTAGCAGATGTCGTCGCTGGGCGGGGCCTGCAGCCCGGGGAAGCGGCCCTTCAGCTTGTCGACGGTCTCGAGGGTCTCGTCGACCGAGAGCGTGGTCTGGGACAGCCAGACGACCTTCTCCGGGTCGCGCACCTGCACGTTCGCGATGTCCTCGGCGCCGTCGACGAGCTGGGTGCGCTCGGGCGCCTCGCCCATCGTGCCCTCGACCTCCTCGTGCCCGCGGTGGCCGATGAGCAGGATGTCGTAGTCGTCCTTGGCGAACCGCTGCGCCTCCTTGTGCACCTTGGTCACCAGGGGGCAGGTCGCGTCGATGGTGCGCAGCGACCGCGCGGCGGCCTGCTCGTGCACCGCCGGGGAGACCCCGTGCGCGCTGAAGACCACGACCGCGCCCTCGGGCACCTCGTCGGTCTCCTCCACGAACACCGCACCGCGGCGCTCGAGGGTGGCCACCACGTGCTTGTTGTGCACGATCTGCTTGCGGACGTAGACCGGCGCCCCGTGGATCTCCAGGGCCTTCTCCACGGCGATCACCGCGCGGTCCACCCCGGCGCAGTAGCCCCGGGGGTCGGCGAGCAGGACACGTCCGCGAGCTTCAGGCATGCCTCCACGGTAACCGCGCCGGCGCCCGGGAGCGCGGGTCCGCCGCGACTGGGGCACGCTTGCGGCATGGCCCGTGAGATCCCCGAACCCGTCCGCGCCGTCGCCGGGCTGGCCGCCACGCTGCTCGACGAGGCGCGCAAGCTCCCCGCCACCCTGCCCGCGCTGCCCGTGCGCGCCCTGGGGCTGGCCATGCAGACCACGCTCAAGCTGCAGCAGGAGTACTCCGGTCTGGTCGCCCGCGGCGACGAGGTGCTCACCGGTCTGCGCGGGGACGACGAGCCCGGCCTGGCCACCTTCGACGACGAGGACGACGCCCCCGCCGGCGGGCTCGGCTCGCGTACCTCGGCCTTCGACCGGGTCGAGGTCGACGAGGACGACGGCTACCTCACCGACGAGCCGCAGACGCCGCTGCACGTGGTCGACGAGGCCGCGGCGGTCGGCGACGACGACCTCTCCGACGAGACCCTGGCCGTCGAGGAGCTGACCGCCACCGCGCTCACCGCCGACCTGGGCGGGGCCGACCTCACCGACGACGACGTCGCCGCGCTGCCCGACGACCCGGCCGCCGACGAGATCACCTCCACCGTCGACGAGCTCGCGGTGAACATGAGCGACGACGCCGCCGAGGACGACGCGATGATCGCGGCCTCGGAGAAGGCCATCGACGCCGTGCACGAGGCCGCCGCCGAGGCCCCGGTCACCGGGTACGACGGCTTCACCATCGCCCAGCTGCGGGGTCGGCTGCGCGGCTACCAGCCGGTCACCGTCGACGAGCTGCTGGCCTACGAGCAGTCGCACGAGGCCCGCCCGGCCTTCCTGACCCTGTTGCGCAACCGGCAGGAGAAGCTGGCCCGCGAGCAGGGCTGAGCCCACCGGGGAACCGGGCCCGACCAGCAGCCCGTCCTCAGCAGACCGTCCTCAGCAGACCGTCCTCAGCAGACCGTCCTCAGCAGACCAGGGTCAGGTTCCCCTCCTGGAACGGGCAGTCGCCGCCGTCGGGAACCCCCAGCACGGCGCGGTCGGCCGCGGGGAACGAGGTGCTCGGCGTCTGCTCCAGCACCGGCTCCATGGCGTCGTGCCAGATGCGTGCGCCCTTGTCGCCGCCGTAGCCGCCGACGTCCACGTTCTCGTCGGGGTTGAACACCATCACCCCGGCGGTGTACTGCGGCGTCGAGCCGACGAAGGCGATCGAGAAGTTCTGCTGGGCCGTGCCGGTCTTGCCGGCGATGTCGTAGCCGGGGATGCGGGCCCGGCTGGCCGTGCCGATGCTGGACTGCACGTCGCCGCGCATCACCTGGGCCAGGGTGTTCGCCACGGGTGCGGGGAGCGCGCCGGCGGTGCAGTGGTCGCCGGTGTCCAGCACCGTGCCGTCGGACCCGGTGAGCGGGGCGCCGTCCGGGCCGGTGACGGCGGTGACCGGGGTCGGGTCGCACTGCGTGCCGCCGGAGAACACCGTGGCGTAGGAGTCGGTGAGGTCCAGCGGGCTCGTGCCGTCCGGGCCGAGGGTGAACGACCCCTGCTCGCCGTCGATCTTCTGCTGCGCCTGGTCGTCGGTGAGCGAGGCCATGCCCAGCTGCTGCGCCTCGCGGACCGGCCCCTCGACGCTGCCGAGGTGGTCCTCCAGCCCCACGAAGTACGTGTTGGACGACATCACCAGCGCGTCGGCCATGTCCAGGGTCTCGGGGTAGTTCTGGGTGGCGTTGTAGACCACGTAGGGCGCTCCCCGGGTGCCGCCGTTCTTCTTGTAGACCGTCGAGGTGTACGGGCTCGACGTGGTCTGGGTGAACGACGCGGTGTACCCGTGCTGCAGGGCGTAGGCCGCGGTGAACAGCTTGTAGGTCGACCCCGCGCCGCGGGCGGCCGTGGTCGGCAGGTCGACCGAGGTGCACCCGTCGCCGTTGCAGCCGAACGTGCGGTTCACGCTCATGCCGAGCACGTGGCCGGTGCCCGGCTGCACGACGTCGTAGACCGCGGCCAGCGGGCTGTCGCTGGGCAGCGTCTTCACCACGGCCGCGTCGCCCGAGCGCTGCACCGTCGGGTCCAGGGTGGTGCGGATGGTCAGCCCGCCCTGCTGCAGCTGCTGGTCGGTCAGGCCGAGGGTGCCGGTGAGGTACTGCCGGCCGTAGTCGCAGAAGAAGCCGCCGACCACGGCCTGCGCGCAGCCCTGGGGCAGGCCCGGGCCCGGCACCGTGGTCACCGGGGTGGCGGTGTCGGTGGCCAGGTCGGCGTCGGACAGGTCGCCCTGGCTGTGCATGCGCTGCAGCACGACGTCGCGGCGGGCCTGCGCGGCGTCGGGGTGGGCGATCGGGTCGTCGCTGGAGGGGTTCTGCACGAGCCCGGCCAGCGTGGCCGCCTGCAGCGTGCTCAGGTCCGCCGCGTCGACGGAGAAGTAGGTCCGCGCCGCGGCCTGCACGCCGTAGGCGCCGTGCCCGAAGTACACGGTGTTCAGGTAGCGGGTGAGGATGTCCGCCTTGCTCATCCGCTCGTCCACCGCCAGCGCCAGCCGGGCCTCGGTGAGCTTGCGGCCGATCGTGTCGGCGGTGGCCGCCTGCTGGCCCGCCGTGGTGTCGGCCCGCTGCAGCAGGGTCTGCTTGACCAGCTGCTGGGTGAGCGTCGACCCGCCCTGGGCGGCGCCCCCGCTGGAGACGTCGGTGACCAGGGCGCGCAGGGTGCCGATCGCGTCGACGCCGCCGTGGGAGTAGAAGCGGGAGTCCTCGACGTCGACCAGCGCCGTCCCCATCACCGGGGCGATCCGGTCGGCGGTGACCGGCACCCGGTCCTGGTCGTAGAAGTCGGTGACCACCGACCCGTCGGCGGCCAGCACCGTGGTGATGCCCGGCAGCGGCGCCGAGGTCACCTCGGCGACGGTGGTGGCCGACACCGGGTCCTGCTCGTCGCCGACCGCCTGCCCGGCCACGTCCAGCCCGACCAGCCACGGCCCGGCGAACGCCGCCACGAGCACCCCGGCCACGACGACGGCCCCCACCAGCTTGACCAGGCTCACCCAACGCACCCGGGCAGCCTCCCGGGGCGGCCTGGACGGCGCCTGGGAGCCGGCCGGTCGGGCACCTGGCAGGCTCGCGGGCGTGACCGCACCGTGACCGCACCGTCCTCCCCCGACCAGCCCTGGCCGGTGCGCACCGTGGCCCGCAAGGTCGCCGAGTGGATCAGCCGGCTCGGCGAGGTGTGGGTCGAGGGCCAGGTCGCCCAGCTCAGCCGGCGGGGCTCGGCCACCGTCTTCCTCACGCTGCGCGACACCGCCGCCGACCTGTCGGTGCCGGTGACCTGCCCGCGCGACGTCGCCGACCGCCCGGGCCTGGCCCTCACCGAGGGCGCCCGCGTGCTCGTGCGCGCCCGGCCCGACTACTACGTCGCCCGCGGGTCGTTCTCGCTGCGGGCCACCGAGATCCGGGCCGTGGGGCTGGGCGAGCTGCTGGCCCGCATCGAGCGCATCAAGTCGTTGCTGGCCGCCGAGGGCCTGTTCGACACCGTCCGCAAGCGGCCGCTGCCGTTCGCCCCGGCCGTGGTCGGGCTGGTCACCGGCAAGGACAGCGCCGCCGAGCGCGACGTGCTGGTCACCGCGCGGCGCCGGTGGCCCGCCGTCCGGTTCGCCGTGCAGCACTGCCTGGTGCAGGGCCCGTCCGCCGCCGAGGACGTCATCGCGGCCCTGCAGCGGCTGGACCGCGACCCCGAGGTCGAGGTCGTGGTCATCGCCCGCGGCGGCGGGTCGGTGGAGGACCTGCTGCCCTTCTCCGACGAAGGCCTCGTGCGGGCGATCGCCGCCTGCCGCACACCGGTGGTCACCGCCGTGGGCCACGAGACCGACACCACCCTGGTCGACCACGTGGCCGACGT
>Ga0325401_1006271_pt1 | contig 11490 bp, 9 predicted proteins | sample PopdelMetagenome_FD_205666 | JGI IMG/M metagenome (GOLD analysis project Ga0325401, IMG submission 205666) | Populus deltoides microbial communities from Bellville, Georgia, United States - Xylem-PdKOR-R2 | ecosystem: Host-associated > Plants > Phyllosphere > Stem > Wood/Secondary xylem | place...
TAAATGTTTTAATTGCTAATTTTCAAGAGTTGATTTAAGCCTTACCTCCCATTTTAAGTCAGGTTGGCACCTGGTTATATTTCTCCTTTCAATTTCATTTAAATTTGGTATGTAAATGAGCCTCAATACATGTCCAACTTAACTGTCCTGGAATTTGATAAATAATCTACAAACGTTGAATAATGTTCTAGGCTTTGTAGTTCAAGCTTCTGAATTTATGCATTTAAAGATAGGTCCGTGGTTTTAAATATTCGACTTTTTCTTTCTGATAGACCGCTCTAAAAAATGTGGAGTTACTTATCTGCAATTTATGTGCATAGGGGTCAGATGGAAAAGGACACTTCATGTTTGTAACAAATCTCGCTCCATGTTTTGGGATTAGACTTCATTTATGGCCTGATAAGGGGAAATCTGCTTCAGAAATGGCTGCAAGTAAAAGGGTTCTAGAGGTTACAGCAAAATTGGTGCAGATTCCATCAGGACCAGCACCAAGACAGGTACTAAATATGTTTATTGCATTCTTTCATGTAAATATATTTACCATAATTATGTTTGGTGCTGCCTGTCATTTATATTCCCTCTGTGTCTTGTATTAGCGAAATTTATGATATGTTATGAGGTCTAGTTTCTCTAGCTATTAGAGATTAGCTGGACTGTTATTTCTCAAGTGTGTGATAGACTTGCTCTTATTTCTGAATATGCTTTCTCTCTCTTTTTTAATCAGATTGAACCTGGAAGTCAGACCGAGCAAGCACCTCCATCTGCTGTACTCTGGTTGAGTCCTGAAGATATGCATGGTTTCAGATTCTTGACTGTCTCAGTTGCTCCTCGTCCGGTATTGTTGGCCATTCTTGCTTCTTTTCCTTTTCCATGAATGGTTTCTGCATCAAATTAGTCTGTATCTTTTTACATTTCTTTCAAAGTTCTATTCCTCTCATAGATTATTGTTTAGGAGCATATGTTCGACATCGTTGCCTTGCCTTGTTTTGTCAAATTAATGATAGCTGTAAACATAAACTTTGGAGGAAGGGAAACAACTCTGGGCTGCAACTACACCCACACCAAGCTGTTTACGAACAGCTCAGGATTTGCTTAGTAACAGGATTGTGAATTAACCTCGATCAAATCTTAGTTGCATGTCCACTGAAAATGCCTGCCAGTTCAACAGAAGAGTGATTATGAATTAGCTTGGCAAATAAATTTGTAATTTAATAATAGTATCATCTACTATTGTGTTTGACACAACAACAACGACCAAGCACCTATCCTGAACTAGTTGGGGTTGGCTATATGGATCCTTTGTGCCATTCCATGTGATCATGTATCAAAATTGGGAGATTTTAAATCCTCCAATACTACTTACTTTCACGTTAACTTAGGTCCCCCTCTTCCCCCTAACTACTGACAACTTATCACTCCTTCCAACGATGCCTTCTTGTGTCCTACTTTTGTGTCTCCTACATGTTTCTTAATCCATACACGTGCTCTTTCAAGTAAATATCGGAGAACCTAAAAAATATCTCACACCAATAATGGTTCAACTAATATGTAAATCACATGCTTTGATTTTTGGCAATTCAGAGTATGATCTCCACCAGTAGTTCAATCACCAAAAGAGCTGAGTTACTGCTTCTTATACTAGGGTTGTTTGTATTAGCCTTTTCTCATCTCTGCATTCTTTTGAATGGTGCTTTTATGCTTTTGTTCACTGATGCTTTGAAATGGTGGTAATTGATGTGATTAATTCTGATGGTCAGACAATTTCAGGCAGGCCTCCTCCAGCAGCTTCCATGGCAGTTGGTCAGTTCTTTAACCCAGATGACGGAAAGAGAGATTTATCTGCTCAGTTTATGCTTCTATCTAGCCATTCTCAGAAGGTTAATGTTTTTTTAAATACGTGTACTTCTTAGGGTTGTAAGACATGGAATCTTAAAATAATGGGATTAGTTAAATCATGCCTTTTCAGACAACTGGCCTTGAAAGTTTCATAACTTCTATTTATGCAGGAATTACTTTTGAAGGAGGATCATCCCCTCGCTCTCAATTTATCATTCACTGTTAGCTTAGGCCTTCTGCCCATTTCCTTATCTTTGACGACCACAGGGTGTGGAATACAAAGGTCTGGCCTTCTGGCAGAAGAGGTTGGAGACATGGAAAACAGTAGTAAGCAATTTAATTTATTTCTAGTCAGCCAATTGTTTTAATATCTATGGATCTACATGTAATCCTCTTGCTCTCAAGCATGCATAATTGCTCCAAATCTGTTTGAGGCGTTCTATAAGATATCATGGATTTCCACACTGCTCAAATTAGTTTCACTGATGGATTTATCAATACTGCACTTTGAACTGCGGGTTTTGAACTCTTGAGAACTCATTTGATTTTGACTTGGATACAAATCCCTGTGGTTATATGATATAAACCTGTGACAGCTATCATTTATCACATTCCATGTGGATTTATTTACAATTGAAGGTTCTCCTACACAGGTGTCATTTTTCCACTAAGTTAGCTTTCCTGGTATTCAGGGCTTTGTAAACTGCGGTGTTTCCCACCAGTAGCGCTTGCCTGGGATCATACATCAGGTCTTCACATCCTTCCAAATTTGTTCAGTGAAACTATTATGGTTGATTCCTCACCTGCCCTATGGAGTTCTACCCAGGGGTCTGAAAAAACCACCATTATGTTACTGGTATGTGTGTGTGTGTGTGTGCTGTAGATATATAGATGTAATGTTTTAGCTTTAATTGTTAACCAGTATAGGTCTTTATCTCTGTATGCTTCTTCAGGTTGATCCTCATTGTTCGTATAAAGCAAGAATTGCTGTTTCAGAAACGGCTGCTGCTAGCAGATTTTTGCTTTTGTACAGCTCACAGGTGATTCTAGAGCCTCCTGTGAATTTTCTGCATAATATCAATTTTTTTTTTTACTTTAAATGTTAATTTTGGAAAGTGCCTTTGCTTTCTTGCATTTTCTTCTTGTAATTTGCTATTATTTTTACTGCTTCTCTTTGAAACATGTCATTTAAAGGCAATTCCTTAAGCATGCAATTGTGGTTAGATATTGGTTGGGCCTTTTGGTATGATTTAAATCATTGAAGAATTACCGTTGTAATAAAATGAAAATTCAGACTGAGTTTAATTAGGAGGAGGATGTGGTGTAATGTTGTTGCAATGGTGTTGTGGTACCTTTTGCTTTAAAACACAAGGCCAAAAGAAAAGACTTGCAGTTGCAGGATTAATGTGGAATGCAGAGGTAAGAAACACCTAAATTGGATAGAGACGTGGATGCATTATTATTTTCCTGCTTGGTTAATTTATCCATATAGACATTGAGCCTTTACATATATGGGATTATATCTTGTTGGAGACATGCTTACATGGGTTTATTTGTTAAAGGAAAAAAGAAAAGTAGTGATTTGTCAAATCAGATGCTCCAAGAGATGGGAATGGCTTAATGCTGTTATGATGACTTATATTAATGAGTCTTCGTGTTACTTCTTGGGAAATCAAAGTTATATCATGTCATGAGTTTTCTTTAATGCAGATAGTTGGCTTCTCCATTGCTGTTATCTTTTTTGCTCTGATGCGACAAGCACATGCATGGGATCTTGATCTGCCCATGCCTTCAATGCTGGTGGCTGTTGAGTCCAATTTGAGAATTCCATGGCCATTTTTGCTTCTAGGCTTCGTACCCATTTTGTTTTCCTTGTTCATTTCCTTGCTAAAGTCTCAACCACTTCCACCATTGGCAAGCTTCGTCTTCGTATCAACGATTTGCTATGTTTTTGCAAATGGATCTGTGATTCTTCTGGTATTGGTTTCACAATTGGTGTTCTATGGGGTTGCAATCATACATGTTTTCATCAAGTCAAGGTTGGTATGCTTATCCTCTCTGTGCTCCATACTATGTGGATATGGATGACATGTTTACCAATGTTTCAACTGTCTTAGTCAAAGACCCCCCCTGGGGAAGGAGGGGCGGCGTGCAAGGGAGAGAATGAAAACAAAAGAAAATTGCTGTTTTTATCATTCGATATCTGATTGGTTATTATTTTGCTTAAATAAAGCAAGAGGGTCTCACAATTTTTCAAGTGCATTTGGAAACATTTTGAGAAGTGACCTTCCTATTAAAGAATATATTATATGCCCATAACTAACTTCTTTTGCATAATTAAATTTATTTTGACCATCACCATCCACAACCTTACCCTAGAGGTGTCTGCAGATTATCAATGGGAACTGATAATCATGTGATGCACACAGGATCTAAGATGGGATTCTTATTCTTTTTTATTTTTTCTTTTTTTTCTCTTTATCATAGCATAATGGAGCTCCTACTTTCTTTCCTGTACCTCAATTGAGTTATCCATTTGGTATTAATATGTTAAAGTATCACATTTGATGCTGAACAGCAAGAGTTTATAATTTGCAGGTGGCAAGAATGTGAAGGAAATATTTGCTTGGCATTTCTTCATTGGTTTATTAATTTATCCTCTGGTTTCTTTTCATTAAAGGTAAGGTACACTGGGATAAATCATTGTGTCATCTCCATTTTCGATGTAAAATGGCATAATCAGCTGCATAACAAGAGTTGGCCCTGTTTGTCATTGCGGTCTAACTGCGCTTTTGAAAATTCTTGAATTTTTTTTTTTAGCTTCAAATTGTTTTTGGTGTTTTTGGATTGTTTTGATGTTCTGATGTAAAAAATAAAATTTTAAAATTTTAAAAATAGATTATTTTGATGCATTTCCGAGCGAAAAATACTTTGAAAAGTAACCCCAACTATACTCCCAAACAGGCCTTAAGTAGTCCTTTGTACTGGAAACCACTCCACTTTACAGAAAGCATGTAGAACTTTGTTCGGTAGTCTATTTGTGCTGATTTCTCATTATTCTCTCATGGTCACGGGGCATATTTATCTCCTTTTATTTTTGTTTTCCCCAAATTTATGGGCACAAGTTATGCTTTAGCTGGCTCACCTGTTCTAACTTGTTCATAAAGCAGGTTGTGAGGGTTCTTAGAATCAATCCGTTACTTGTTACTGCACTGACTGCTATTACCTTGGGGTGCTTTGTCCAACCAGCACTGGGTTTATTCATATTGATCTTGTCTCATGCTTTGTGCTGTCATAATGCGTTGTGCAGGTACTTTTCAAGTTTGAATTCCTTGTACTTTCATTGTTGCGCATTCACTTCATTTTCAGAACAAGTGATACCCGTCCTAAGCGTTTCTCCATGTTTGTGTAACAGTTTTTTTACGGCTTCCTTTCGCAGCCATGCACGAATGAAAGAGTTGCTTGATTTTAAAGATGTCGGGAATGAAAGATCTCAGCAATTTGCATCTAAACAAGATGCTGGACTCGACCAGAATTTCCAGCTGGAAGAGAACAGCTCCAGTAGTCCCGACTCTTCAAGAAGTTTTGGGGACACCCAATTAGAGATATTCCATCACCGGCATGGTTTATTGATTCTGCATCTTCTTGCAGCGCTAATGTTTGTCCCCTCTTTTGTGGCTTGGTTGCAGGTATGAATAACGTGTTCTTTCCTCTATTGGCCTTTTGAGTATTGAATGTATCACTTCTGCAATGACTTAGTTTGACTATCTGCTTTGCTTTTTTGCGGTGGCACACAGCCAATATAATCCATAGATCTGGCAACTCAAGCTGAGACATTATTTTATGACCACTATAAGCTGCGTCAAAATTTCCAACTTTAGAAACGAATGTTATAATTGTTTAAAAGCTCCCCCCCTTCCCCCCCCTTTTCCCACTCTCTCCATCTCCCCCTCTTTCCCTCCCTCTCTCTCTCATGCATGGTTTCAAATGGAATATATTGCTCCTCAATGATATGTTAGATTTGTTTGCTTCTCAGTAAAAAATAAAATATCTAATATGCTTCACATGAATTTAGAAATAGCTTATAGATGTGCAGTTATGTGGTTACTGTTGCACGATATTCAATCTACGGTGTTTGCATATTCTGTGTGTGCTTGCATAATATCGTACCTTACATAAATTCATCTCTAGTTCACAAGGATACTAAAGCACCAAGATCTTCATAGTATATGCACTGTGCTCCTTGCACTTCTGGTTGAACATGATCTGTCCTTAATAGAGGAACTTGTGTGACTGCAGAGAATAGGCATGGGTCATAGCTTTCCATGGTTCCTTGATTCAGCTCTTTGCATTGGTGTCATTCTTCATGGTATCCTCAACTCAAAGCCTGAGTTCAACTCCATGTTTTCCTTCCCAGAAATATTTGGGAAGGAAGTGAGATTGGACTTCATCTACTTGCTCGCCGGCTACTATTCCTATGTTGCTGGTTTGGGCTTGGTGCCATACAGAGTATTTTATGCCATGGCTGCTATAGGTTTCATATCTTGTGCCATGAGGATCTTATATAGGAGGAGCAGGGAGAAGGGAGAGCCACGTTTTGGCAGAAAAAAGCGTTCTCATAGACATTGAGGACGTGTAAAAAGCATCAGAATTTTAGAAGACATCTTGTACAAGCATTTGTGATGGGAGGTGTCATGAAATGAGCATTCAGTTTCTGCAGATAATAAACCTGCAATCTTTGAAGGGAAGTGATCTTGCTAACAGGTGAAAGGGTAATACAGAAACAAAGAAGGAAATTTTGTTGTTGTACCATTAGGCCGCTTTTTTATGGCTTTGCATTTTTGTATGTATATGAGCATTTTGTTTTGAGATCATAGGAGAGAAGGGACTTGCTTTTGCGATTGAAAAGACATCCTGCATTTGGCATAAAACAAAGGCCATTGTTGATTGTGCAAAGCAAGGTGATCCTTCAAGAGTTTACTTGCTGAAGATTTGGTCTCTTTGGTTTTATTTATGATTTTTGTTAGATTATTACCTTAGTCTGAAATTGCATCAAGCTAGGAAATAACTATGTTCTATAGATCTTATGGCTAGCCTGTTAGATCAACAAACAGCAGCCGATGGGATTTAACAGGTGGAAGCGGTCTGGGGTTTGAGGTGCTTGCTAGCTGATGGTATGGGACTAGCTAATCTTTTTATTCATAGCTGAATGAATGCGTATAGCTAATGCAGGCAGTAAGAATGAAGCTTCTGCTGAACTCTGGACGATAAGTTACTGGCTGAGCATCGATTTTCTTTGGGCAAACCTCAAAAAAGTCTCCAGTCTACAGGGACATTATCGATGAGGTCGAGAAGTAATTTGTTTTCCTTGATCAAGTCCCCCTCCATACAGATTGATAATACTCAGATCATTTCTTCGAAGATGAGATCATGGGCAGCTAGGGCTTCTACCAGGACCCCCCATTCTCTAACATGACCCTCTTGGATATCATAGCAATTGGATTGGGAGGTAAAAGTGCCTAGGATCAATAATTTGAATATTCCTCAAGTATCCAGCTTTTCCAAAGCCTTCTCGAGGAAAATGACCTTCCCATTTCAGTTGTTGAGTGTTGTCCACCTGTTTTTGAGTTTACCATCACACCTCCCCATTCAAGCATCGGAGCACTGTCCTTCAAGTGCGAGAAAAGGGTGGTGGCCTGTATCCAAGTACAGGACCGCAATGGTGGTTCGGGCCTGAAGAGATTGGACGGTGATGGTGGCTTGGTTGTGTTGATTGAAGACTAAAAAGAATTTCCAGTATTAATGGGTCAGTGGGTTTCGACTGAGGGTTTGTGAGGGAGGATGATGGTCTTTTGGTTGTTGATGGTGTTGTGGTGGTTACGTTTTTCAGGTGGTAGAAGAGATGGGAAAGGCTGATATGATGGTTATTTGTGAATTGTTTCTGGAAATAGGGGGAAAAAAGAATGGCTGGGTTTTGCTATGGGTTTCACAGTTGCTGGATTCGGCGGTGTATAGGGAGGGAATGAATTGATGATCCTTGAATTGGTTTAGACCCCTAGATTTGGCTACCTGTCCCACCTTCATCCCTAGTTCTCAAAATTATGCAATTATAACTTATCTAACCCTTAATTTTGGCTTTTCCTCTTCAATTAAGTTTATATGACTTTTTAATTTGGCTTTATGTTTCAAATTCATCCTTACTCTTTAACTTTTTTAATTTTAAATAGTGTTTGGGAATGCAGTTGAAATCGCATTCCTTAAAAATTCTATTTTTTTTGCTTAAAATTAATTTTTTTTATGTTTTTAGATCGTGTTAATATGCTGATGATGTCAAAAATATTTTTTTAAAAAAACCATTATTTTAAAACATTTCCGTGCAAAAAGTATTTTGAACTCAACTGCTATTATATTCTCAAATACCTAGCCAACTAAAGGTCAAATTAAGGTCTTTTTCTTCAATTTCTCTTTAATTAAATCCTCATGATAATCCAAACTCAATTGTTTACCCATAATACTCGATTATTGATCCAATTTTAACTCCAACTATATTATTATTTTTATTTTTTTAATAGTTTTGCACTTTTTGTATTTTTGTAATTTTTATGATTTATTTTTTAACACATAAAAATTAAATAAAAATAACAAAATGATTAAAATTGACTAAATTTAGTGAGAAACATTTTTTAAAATTATCTATTTTTTAAAAAAATATATACAAAAATAAAATTCAAAATTGAGTTATTAATTACCATGATTATTTGGACTTAGAAAATTAACTAATTACTAAATTTTCTTTGTAAAAAAATATGAAGAAATTAATACTAGAGCATCTATCTATCAAATAAAATATGTGGTTTACAAAAAAAACAGTTCTAATTTATTTAAAAGCGTTGAAATAAATGGATTTTTTTTTATGTCAGGAATAATTTAACTGAGATCATGATATAGCACAAACCATCTATCTAATTATCAAAAAAAAGATATTTTGTATATGATCCACAAAATATTCTCACAAAAATTGCAAACATATTAGAGAATTCTTAGATATAAGGAATAAATTCAATCTGGTGTTCTTAAATATTTTATAAATCATAGTAGTTTAATACTTGGACATCCAAGGACAATGATAAGCTCAACAACTCAAAAATACATCATAGGAAAATTGAATGAACAATCTCTTCTATTAACAAACAAGATAATTTATCTTATATTTTTTTCAGAAAACGAGGAGGAAATTTTGGTTCAAATTTAAATGTGATGGGCGTAAGATAAGGTTCATACACACACACATCATCAAGTTTGAATTAGCATTTATTGCATGTAGGTTTACATATAAGATTTTTTGTAAACTGAAAGGATAGTTTAGTGATTAAAGGATAGCATTTAATACATGATCATATCATGTATTACAACCTTGATTCAACATGATGTTGGTCCAACAAGGATCCATCGTCACAAGAACTCGTATATAAACACGGCCATCTTCTTCTTCATTGTATTATATATTGATATTATCATAACCAGCACCGAAGCTTTTAACGTCATGATCCAAGTCTGTAATTTCTTGAAATCTTCAAGTGTGAATCAATATCTCCCCTCACGACGTCCCCTCCAGTGTGAAAGCGCCCGCCCAAATAGCCAGGATCAAATTAATTATTACCAGAATACTTCATCGTCGGTAGCCAAATGGTCTAGCATCGCCGTCGCAGAAAACCCAGAAAATTCAAATGCTGCACCCCAGGTCATGACCCTATCATGTGACTTTACCTTATGGGATCCCTTGGTCTTGTCCTTGGACTTGGAAGATGGGTGCATTTGACACCCTGTGCACCGTGGCTTAGAGCATTTTCCTGTGAACTTGGAGTGGTTTGTGGGCTTCGATGGGACCTTGGTGAACAATCCGGCTGTTGGAGGTGCATCGAACTTGTTGAATTTTTTGTCTGAAGGCTTAGAGTTCCATGGAGATGGCAAGATCGTGTAGGTCCTCACCATTCCATGTGGGAGTCCCTCTCTCTTCATCTTGCCTACTTCAGATTGCGGGCTTGAATTTGGAAGAAAAAAAGGTGAAGAACTGTCTTGACGATGAAAGGCAAGGTGTTGCCTGTTTCAATTTATAGGAAGTTGAGTTGGTGATAGGAACTTGGGGAGCAAGGAATACTTTGTATCAGAAAGAAAATTAGGCAGCAAGGTGTTCAGGTCGGTGAGTAATTAGACGATCGTGTTGACCAAGCTAAATTATATAGATGACTTTGTTATTAAATTAAATTAAAGGAAATGATTTTCATCCCTTTGATCATTTTGAATCTAATCTAAACCGTTGGCCCCAAAACGAAACACAGCGCCCAAAAGCATGCTATGAAATCCCCACGTCCTTAAATGTATTGAATACAAAATATTCCTCTCTCTCCATGGGTGGTGGGAAGAAGTAGTGTCCTTGGCGGAGGAGAGGTTCCGAGTGGCTGGCCAGAGAAGACAGCATTATTATACAATATTTTAGGTTTTTTATTTTTTATTTTTTATTTTATAATGCTTTACTTTTCAATTAAACAGTAAAGCACTTCTTCATAATTGATTTATAAAAGAAGCCTAGTAATTCAACCCAAGCCCATGTGTTTGGCCTGTTTAGGTTTTTTTTCTTTAATTTAAATTTATATTTTAAAACTAATTAATTTAAAATTTATTAGATTAATTAAGAATAAAGTAATTTTTTTGCTATAATATTAGTATCTTTTATTTTTATATGGTTGCTTTTTTTTATAGTGTATATTTTATTGTCATGTAAGTAAAAATATTATTTCAAAAAATAAATATTATTAAATCAATTTAAATTCATGACCTGAGTTTCAGGTTTGACAAGTTAGCTTGAATTAGACCTGATCGATCAAAAATATCACCATGTCAATATTTTTTTATAAAAACAACTTTGCATATATTAAATTTTGAATTTATAATTAAAATTTTGCTTGCAAATAAAAAATATATTATCAAATCGTACATTTATATATATATATATATATATATATATTTTAAATTATCTGATATGCAACAAAGTGTAGATCAATGACCTTGTTGAGTCTAACCGGACACTGAAATTAATGAATAATTGTTTTGGATGGTGGTGTTCTCATCCAAATTTTTATTATTTTTACGTCATTTTATATTAGAGATAAAGCTAATATTTATTAATGTGTTTTGTAGATTTTAATTTAAATCTTCATGGTAACAAATTTCAAAATGACCCTTCTTTATTCTTAAAATAATATATACAAGAAAAAAAAAATTGATTATGCCTAAATATCTATTACCTTATTTTTCAAAATACAAGTCATGTAAAATATTTTTTTTCCTTATAAATTTAAAACTGAGTTGGTAGATATTACATAGTTTACGAATATGTCACTCAATGGATCACTCTAGGTTTTTTGATTACCAAAAATCATATATTATAAATCATAAGAAATTATCACTAATAGTTTAGTATTTCTTTATAATATATTGACTTCTATTAATGGTATATATTAAGAGTGAAATAAAATTCTTGAAATTTTGTTTTTTTCATATTATTATTTTCAAAGGAATAATTGTAGAATCTAAAACTACATAGTAATTAAGTCATATATTTAATATGGTCATTTTAATAATTTTTAAAAAAGG
>Ga0325401_1006273_pt1 | contig 11487 bp, 6 predicted proteins | sample PopdelMetagenome_FD_205666 | JGI IMG/M metagenome (GOLD analysis project Ga0325401, IMG submission 205666) | Populus deltoides microbial communities from Bellville, Georgia, United States - Xylem-PdKOR-R2 | ecosystem: Host-associated > Plants > Phyllosphere > Stem > Wood/Secondary xylem | place...
TCGCGGGCCATGATGCGGGCGGTGCCGTCGGAGGCACCGCCCGGGGGGAAGGGCACGATGAGGGTGACGGGGCGGTCGGGGTAGGGCCGTTCGGCCTGGCCGTGGGCCCGGGTGGTGGCGAGGGCGGCGCCGGCGGCGAGGGCGCCGCGGCGGGTGACGGGGTGGGTCATGGCGGTTCCTCCGCGCCGTCCCGCAGCGTCGCGCGGCCGTCCAGCGCGAGGACGCCCCCGCCCCTGGCGCGGACGACGAGCGGGTTGATGTCGAGCTCCGCGAGGCGGTCGCCGAGGTCGTGGGCGAGCCAGGAGAGGCGGGACAGGGCCTCGGCGGCGGCGGCGACATCCGCGGGAGGGCGGCCGCGAACGCCCTGAAGGACGGGCCAGACCGCGAGGCGGCGGAGCAGGGCCTCCGCCTCCTCCGGGCCGATCGGGGCGGGGGCGAGCCCGGTGTCGCGGGTCACCTCGACGAGGGTGCCGCCGGCGCCGGCGAGGACCATCGGGCCGAAGCCGGGGTCGTGGACGACGCCGAGGATGAGCTCGACCTCCCCCCTCCCCGTCTCCTGCACGAGGACGCCCTCGGCGGCGCCGGGGGCGACGCGCTCGAGGGTCCGCAGGATCTCGGCGGCGGCGGCGCGGACGGCCGCCGCGTCCCCCAGGCCGAGACGGACGAGGCCGAGGTCGGATTTGTGCGCCACCGCGCGGGAGACGCCCTTCAGCACGGCGGGGTAGCCGATCGCGTCGGCGGCCGCGGCAGCCTCCTCCGGCGTCCGCGCCAGGGCCTGGCGGGTGACGGGGATGCCGTAGGCGGCGACGAGGCGCTTGGTCTCCGCCTCGGTCAGCGGGCCGGGGCGCAGCCTGGCGGGAACGGCCGGGCCGGCGCCGGGGGGGCGTTCCGGCCGGGCGGCGGGGCGGGCGGCGACGGCCTCCATGGCGCGCAGCGCGGCGAGGGCATCGCCCACGCGGTCGAACCAGGGGAAGGCGCGCTCCAGCATCGCCGCGCGGGCGGCATCGCCGACGCGGCCGGCGGTCATGGCGTAGAGGATCGGCTTGCCGCCCTCCCGGCTGATCGCGGGCAGGCGGGCGGCGTGGTCGGCCATGCGGGGCATGGTGGTCATCGGGTAGAGGATCGCGCCCACGTCGGGGTCGGCCATGAAGGCGGCGAGCGCGGCGCGGATGCCCGCCTCCGAGGTGCCGCCGTGGAAGGAGCCGGTGTCGAGGGGGAGATGGACGTGGTCGTCGGGCATCAGCGCGGCGAGGGCGGCGCGGGTGGCGTCGCCCATCCTCGCGAGGCGGGCGCCGATGCCGGGGAGCTGATCGGCGGCGGTGACGACGGCGCCGCCGGAGGAGGCCATGACGGCGACGCCGAGGCCGGGCGCGGCGAGGCGCGGCAGGCGGTCCAGCGCGTCGGCGGCGAGGATCATCGTGGCGGGGTCCTCCATCGTCGCGGCGCCCCCGGCGCGGCACACCGCCTCGAAGGCGGCGTAGGAGCCGGCGAGCGAGGCGGTGTGGGAGCGGGCGGCGCGGGCCCCGGCCTCGCTGCGGCCGGCCTTGACGACGAGGACGGGCTTGCCGGCGGCCCGCGCGCGGGCGAGCAGGGCGCGGAAGCGGGGCGGGTCGCGCAGGCCTTCCACGTAGAGGGCGATGACGCGGGTGGCGGCGTCCTCGATGAGGTGGTCGAGGAAGTCGCAGAGCTCGAGGTCGGCCTGGTTGCCGACGGAGATACAACGGCTGAAGCCGGCGCCGTAGTCGAGGCCGAGGGAGAGGAGGGTTCCCATCAGCGCGCCGCTCTGGCTGATCAGGCCTATGCCGCCCGGGCGCAGCACGGGACCTTCCAGGGCGAGGGTGGAGGAGAGGGCGGCGCGGCCGGTGGCGTTGACGATGCCGAGGCAGTTGGGACCGAGGAGGCGCATCCCCGTGGCGCGGGCGATACCCGCGAGGCGGGCCTCGATCGCGGCGCCCTCGGGTCCGGCCTCGCCGAGCTTGCCGGTGATGACGATGCAGGCGCCGATGCCGGCGTCGGCGCAGGCGCGGACCTGCGCCTCCAGGCGTTCCGCCGGCACGGCGAGGACGGCGACGTCGGCGCCGTCCGGCAGGTCGGCGACGGAAGGATAGGCGGGCAGGCCCTGCACGGTGCCGCCCCGCGGGTTGATCGGCAGGACGGCGCCGGGGAAGCCGAACTTGGCGAGGTAGTGCACGACGCGTCCGCCGAACTTGCCGAGGTCGTCGGAGGCGCCGATCACGGCGACCGAGCGCGGCTCCACGAGGCGGGCGACGGGGATGCGCGCGGGCGCGCGGACGGGATCGTCCGCCGCTCGGGCGCGTCCCGTCCGGACGGGGCCGTTGCCCGTCATCGCGCTCCCTCCCCTCGGCTTGCGACGCCGCGGCGTGAGGCTGCACCCGCGCCGCCGCCGCGTCCAGACGCGCGGCGGCGCGGAACGATCGCTCCGCGCGCGGGGTGTCCGGGTGGACGGGACGGCCCGACCGAATGGCCGGTCGGCCGCGTTCGGCACGGGGCGGATGGGGCGGGACGCGGGCGCGTTGACTCCGTCGCGCGAAGCTTCCAGCCTTCCCTCGATGCGTGGCCGGACCGTCCGGACGGCCCGCGCCGCCGGTCACGGCCGCCCCGACGCGGAACATCGCGCGGGAGCGGCGAGAGCCCTGCCGGCCGGCCCCCGGGCCGGGCCGCGATGGGCCCCGCGCGCGCGAGAGGTTCCGACACGATGACCATGCCCGTCATCCTTCCAGAAGGTCACGCCCGGCACGACCCGGACGCGCTGGTCGGCGCCGCCGCCGGCGGGCGGCCGTACTTCGAGCGGCCGTCGCGGGTGGCGGCGCTGCTGGAGGCGGTGCGGGGGGCGGGGCTGGCGGTCACGCCGGTGGGCGCGGAGCCGATGGGGGCGATCGGGGCGGTGCACCCGCCGGACTACCTCGCCTTCCTGGAGACGGCGTTCGAGCGGTGGCGGGCGGCACCGTCGCGGGCGCGGGAGGTGGCGGTGCGCGCCAACGCCTTCGCGGTGCGCCACGCCTCCGGCCGACGGCCGGAGGACGTGAACGGGCAGGCGGGATGGTACCTGGCCGGGCACGGCGCGCCGGTGCTGGAGCGGACCTGGATCTGCGCGGTGGAATCCGCCGCCGCCGCGATGCGGGCCGCCTCGATCGTGGCGGACGGTGCGCCGCGCGCCTACGCGCTGTGCCGGCCGCCGGGGCACCATGCCTACGCGGACCTCGCGGGCGGGTTCTGCTTCCTCAACAACGCGGCGATCGCGACGGAGACGCTGCGCGCGGGGGGCGTCGGGCGGGTCGCGATCCTCGACGTCGACGTGCATCACGGCAACGGCACGCAGGCGATCTTCTACGGGCGGGACGACGTGCTGTTCGTCTCCGTCCACGGCGATCCGGACACGCTGTACCCGTACTACGCCGGCTACGCGGAGGAGACGGGGACCGGGCGGGGCGCGGGGTGGACCCTGAACCTGCCGCTGCCGCCGGGAAGCGGGAACGCGGCGTGGCTGGAGGCGGTCGGGACCGGGATCGCGCGCGTGGCGTCGTCCGGCACGGAGGCGCTCGTGGTCTCGCTCGGCTTCGACGCCCAGGCGGGGGATCCGACGGCGAACCAGTCGGTGGACGCGGAGGCCTTCCGCGCGGCGGGGGAGCGGATCGCCGCGCTGGGGATGCCGACCCTGCTGGTGCAGGAGGGCGGCTACCTCGTGGAGCGGCTGTCCGCCAACCTCACCGCCTTCCTGGCCGGGTTCCTGCCGGCCGTCGCCCACATCCGAGAGAGGACCGTCGCATGAACGTCGCCGCCCTGCCCAACTCGCTCGCCGCCCGCGACGTCGCGGCGCTGCTGCATCCCTACACCGACCTCGCGCGCCAGCGGGAGGACGGGCCGACCGTGATGGTGCGCGGCAAGGGCGTGCGCGTGCAGGACAGCGACGGGACCTGGTACCTGGAGGGAATGGCCGGGCTGTGGTCGGCGTCGCTCGGCTTCGACCAGCCGCGGCTGGCGGAGGCGGCGTACCGGCAGCTCCAGGCCCTGCCCTTCTACCACATCTTCAACAACCGCTCGCACGAGCCGGCGATCGAGCTGGCGGAGCGGCTGCTGTCGATCGCGCCCGCCGGGCTGTCGCGCGTGCTGTTCAGCAATTCCGGCTCGGAGGCGAACGACGCGGCGATCAAGCTCGCCTGGCACTACCACCACGCGATCGGCAAGCCGGGGAAGCGCAAGATCATCGGGCGGGTGCGCGGCTACCACGGGGTGACGATCGCCGCCGCCAGCGCCACGGGCCAGCCGGCCAACCACGCGGGGTTCGGGCTGCCGCTGGACGGCTTCCTGCACGTCGGCAGCCACAGCTTCTGGCACGACGGGGCGCCGGGCGAGAGCGAGTCCGACTTCGTCGCGCGGCGGGCGCGGGAGCTGGAGGAGCTGATCCTGCGCGAGGGGGCGGACACGGTCGCGGCCTTCATCGCCGAGCCGGTGACGGGCGGCGGCGGCGTCTTCGTGCCGGCGGAGGGGTACTTCGCGGCGATCCAGGCGGTGCTGCGGCGGCACGCGGTGCTGTTCATCGCCGACGAGGTGATCTGCGGCTTCGGGCGCACGGGCACGATGTTCGCGAGCGAGCGGTACGACCTTCACCCCGATATGCTGACGGTCGCCAAGGCGCTGTCGGCGTCCTTCCTGCCGATCTCGGCGGTGATGATCTCCGCCAAGGTCCACGACGCGATGCTCTCCTACAGCGAGGCGCACGGCGCCTTCGCGCACGGCGTGACCTACGCGGCCCACCCGGTCTGCGCGGCCGTCGCGCTGGAGACGCTGAAGATCTACGAGGAGACCGACATCCTCGGCCACGTCGCGCGGGTCTCGCCGATCCTCCAGGACGGGCTGCGGGCGCTCGGGGACCACCCGCTGGTCGGCAACGTGCGCGGCGTCGGGATGATCGCGGCGGTGGAGACGGTGGCGGACAAGGCGACGAAGGCCGGCTTCGAACCGAAGCTCGGCGTCGGCGCCAGGCTCCAGGCGGCGACCTTCAAGCGGGGGGTCATCCTGCGCGGCCTGCGCGGCGACGCGCTGGCGGTCTGCCCGCCGCTGATCATCGAGGAGGGGGAGATCCGCGAGATCCTCGACGCCGTGCGCGCGGCACTGGACGAGGTGGCGGCGGAGCTGCGCGCCGACGGGCACTGGAGCCCGTCGTGAGGGCGTCGCGGCGGGGCTTCCTGGCCACCGGCGCGGCGCTGGCGGCGCCGCGGCCCGCCGCCGCGCAAGGGGCGCGGACCCTGCGCTTCGTGCCGCAGTCGGACCTCGGCATCCTCGACCCGATCTGGACGGCGGCCTACGTCACGCGCAACCACGGGCTGATGGTGTTCGACCAGCTCTACGGGCTGGACGAGCGCTACGAGCCGCGGCCGCAGATGGTGGAAGGCCACGTCGTCGAGGAGGATGGGCGGCGCTGGACGCTGACCCTGCGCGAGGGGTTGCGCTTCCACGACGGGGAGCCGGTGCGGGCGCGGGACGCGGTGGCGAGCATCCGCCGCTGGGGCGTGCGCGACGGCTTCGGGGGATCGCTGATGGCGGTGACGGAGGAGCTGTCCGCCGCCGACGACCGGCGGATCGTGTTCCGGCTGAAGCGCCCCTTCCCGCTGCTGCCCCTCGCCCTGGGCAAGGCGGGGTCCCCGGTGTGCGCGATCATGCCGGAGCGGCTGGCGAGCACGGACCCCTTCCGGCAGGTGACGGAGATGGTCGGCAGCGGGCCGTTCCGCTTCCTGGCCGACGAGCGCGTGCCGGGCGCGCGCGTGTCCTACGCGCGCTTCGACGGCTACCGGCCGCGCGAGGACGGGGTGCCGAGCTTCACCGCCGGCCCCAAGCGCGTCCACGTCGATCGCGTGGAGTGGCAGGTGCTGCCCGACCCCGCGACGGCGGCGGGCGCCCTGCGCGCGCGCGAGATCGACTGGTGGGAGGCGCCGACCTTCGACCTGCTGCCGCTGCTGGCGCGCGACCGCGGCATCCGCGTCACCGTGCCGGACCCGACGGGCTACATCGGCGTCATGCGGCTGAACCACCTGCACCCACCCTTCGACAACCCGGCGATCCGGCGGGCCATCCTGCCGGCGCTCGCCCAGGCGGACTTCATGCAGGCGGTGACGGGGGACGTGCCGGAGTCCTCGCGCACCGGGGTGGGGTTCTTCTGCCCGGCCACGCCGATGGCGAACGAGGCCGGGCTGGAGGCGCTGGCCGGGCCGCGCAGCCGCGACCGCGCGCGGGCGGCGCTGCGCGAGGCCGGCTACAAGGGAGAGCGCGTGGTGCTGCTGGCGCCAACCGACTTCCCGACGCTGAAGGCGCTGGCTGATATCGGGGCGGACCTGCTGAAGGGGATCGGCTTCAACGTGGACTACCAGGCGGTGGACTGGGGGACGCTGCTGCAGCGCAACGCCAGCCAGGAGCCGGTGGAGCGCGGCGGGTGGAGCGTGTTCCACACCTACTGGTCGGGCCTCGACATGCTGAACCCGGCGGTGAACTCCTCGCTGCGCGGCAACGGGCGCGCGGGGGGCCGCGGCTGGCCGACGAGCGCGCGGCTGGAGGAAGGGCGCGAGACCTGGCTGCGTGCCCCGGACGAGGCGACGCAGCAGGGGATCGCGGCGGAGATGCAGCGGCAGGCCTTCGAGGACCTGCCCTACGTGCCGCTGGGACAGATGCTGGCGCGGACGGCGTATCGGAGCGAGGTGCGCGACGTGCCGGGCGGGTTCTCGCTGTTCTGGAACCTGCGCAAGGGCGGTTGACGCCGGGGCTCGTTCTTCGCGGGCGCGACCGAGGAGGGCTCCGCCCCCTCCGGACCTCACCGCCCCCCGGGGGACGGCCGTGGATGCGCTGGGACGGGGTGTCCCCGATCCCCGTGGCGACCGTCGTGGCCTCTCCGGGCCCGCCGGGTGATCGACCCGGGGCGTGGGCCGGATCGGACGGCGTCGGACCTGCGGAAGAGGGTGACGCAGGAGCATTCGGGAAGGGCGGGCGCGGGATCAGGACGTGAGCACCATGTCGTCCCGGTGCACGATCACGTCGCGCCCGCGCCAGCCGAGGATCGCCTCGATCTCCGCGCTGCGGCGGCCGGCGATGCGCCGGGCGCTCTCGGAGTCGTAGGCGGAGAGGCCGCGGGCGAGTTCACGGCCGTCGGCGGCGCGGACGGAGACGGCGTCGCCGCGGTCGAAGGTGCCTTCGACCTCTCGCACGCCGGCCGGCAGCAGGGAGCGGCCCCCGGCGAGGGCGCGGGCGGCGCCGTCGTCGACGACGAGGCGGCCGAGGGGGGCGAGCGAGCCGGCGATCCAGCTCTTGCGGGCGGAGCGGCCCTCGGGGGCGGGGAGGAACCAGGTGGTGCGGGCGCCGTCGAGGACCGCGGAGAGGGGGTTGGGGTCCTTGCCGAGGGCGATGGCCATGGCGCAGCCGGCGCCGGTGGCGATTCGGGCGGCGATGAGCTTCGTGCGCATCCCCCCCGAGGAGTAGCCGGGCGGGGGGTCGCCGCCCATGGCCATGACCTCCTCGGTCAGGCGATCGACGACGGGGATGTGGCGGGCGCCGGGGTCGCGGCGGGGGTCGGCGGTGTAGAGGCCGTCGATGTCGGAGAGGAGGACCAGCGCGTCGGCCTCGATCATCTCGGCGACGCGGGCAGCGAGGCGGTCGTTGTCGCCGAAGCGGATCTCGGCGGTGGCGACGGTGTCGTTCTCGTTGATGACGGGGACGCAGCCGAGCTGGAGCAGGGTCTTCAGCGTCTCGCGGGCGTTGAGGTAGCGGCGGCGATCCTCGCTGTCCTCCAGCGTCAGGAGGACCTGGGCGGCGGTCAGGTCGTGGGCGGCGAGCGCCGACTGCCAGGCGCCGGCGAGGCGGATCTGGCCGACGGCGGCGGCGGCCTGCTTCTCCTCCAGCCGCAGGGCGCGGCGGGTGAGGCCGAGGGCGTGGCGGGCGAGCGCGACCGCGCCGGAGGAGACGAGCACGACCTCCGCCCCGGCCGCGCGCAGGCGGGCGGCGTCGGCGGCCACCGAGGCGAGCCAGGCGGCGCGCGGGGCAGCCGTCGCGGGATCGACCACGAGGGCGGAGCCGATCTTGACGACGACGCGGCGCGCGGCGGCGAGGGAGGGGGTGGCCATGGGCGCGCGTTAGCACGCGGGCGCCGGGGCGGGGATAGCCGCCCCCGCGGGCCGGGTGCACGGAGCGGGAGGAGGACGCGCGGGGAGAAAGCCGTCGCGCCGCGTGAGACGGATTCGTGCGTCTGATACCGATCTGCACGCCCCGGGTGTGGCCCTGGGACCACGCGGCCGCCCTACTCACGTTCGCGTGATCTTGCCGGATGGCGGCGGAGCCGCCGGGGTGGGAACCATTGGCCCCTCCGCTCCATCCCCCCCCCCGCTCGTCAAGGCTGCCCCTCGCCCATGCTCCGTCGACACACCGTCCTGCGGACCCTTCCGCTCGCCGCCGCGCTCGGCGCCGCGGCCCCGGCCCTCGCCGACGACCTCTTCCAGGCGGATCTGAGGGTGGACGGCGCCGCGCGCCGCATCACCTCGAACAACGCCGAGAGCTTCGTCGACCAGCTCTCCTCCGACCGGCTGCGGGAGCTGTTCCCGGCCTATACGGAGACGTCCGCGGCCTCCGCGCGGGTCAGCCTGCGCGGGGTTCCCGCCGAGCTGACCTTCGAGGGCGGGTCGACGCGGCTGCGGCTGCTCGTCCCCGCCGTGGGGATCGACCAGACCTTCACCGGGACCACGCGGGACGACAGCCAGCGCCAGCTCGAGAACTTCGCCAAGGGACTGGGAACGAACATCGGCGTGTCCACCGCCACGCTGAACAGCGGCGACGCGCGCGCGATCGTCGACGCGGTCACCGGGTCGCGCGCCATCACCCGCCTGCTGCGCTACGCGGTCGCGACGACGCCGCTCGACCCGGTGGCGGGCAATCCCACGAGTCTCCTGTCGCGGATGATCACGGCCGACTACGACAGCGTGGTCACGCCGACGGTGCCGGGCACGGCCTTCCTGCCGGCCGCGCCGGGCGGGCACTGGGGCATCGGCGGCACCTATCTCGGCACCTCCGTGCAGGGATACCGCGGCAACCTCTTCGAGCTGACCTCGCGCTACGCCTACAACTTCGGCAACGGCGATGGCGTGCTCGTGGACCTGCCGGTCACCTTCGCCGACCTGGAGGGATCGCAGATCTACCAGGCGTCGCTCGGCCTCGGGTACCGCTGGCAGGTGCCGGGCGTGCCGAACTGGAGCCTGACGCCGCGCGGACGCTTCGGCTTCGCGGGGTCGATCGACGCCGGCGCCATCGGCGGCATCGCGAGCGGATCGGTGACGAGCGCGCTGCGCTTCAACCTGGGGACGGAGACGGGCCTGACGATCGGCAACGCGATCGGCTACGGCGAGACGGTCCCGATCCGCATCCAGGACTACCGGATCTCCTACGACCTCTCGAACTGGAGCTTCCGCAACGGCGTGATCCTGTCGCGGCGCCTGGGCGAGGTGGGGGGACGGACGATCGACGGCTCCGTGTCCTTCACCGACACGCGGTTCACCGGGGATCGGCTCTACGTGAACAGCTACCGCGAGTACGGCATCGCCCTGTCGCTGCGCGACGGGACCGTGCCCAACGCGCCGGCGCCGCTGCAGGTCGGGGTGTCCTACCTGGAGGGTAGCCGCGGCTACTCGGGGGTCGTCGCGAAGCTGAAGCTGAACTTCTGAGAGGACCGGGGGCGGTTCTGCGACCGCCCTCCGTGGCCAGGGGGAGGAAGAAGGGATTCTTCCTCCCCCTGGAACCCCCTCCATCATCTTTTTCTGGTCAGTCATGGGGCTGGTTGAACTGGCACGCGCCTCGGGTCCAAGACCCGAGGCGCCCGGACACGTCAGGACAGGTGCTGACGGGGTCTAGAAACACCTCGTCCCGTCGCATCCGCGGCAGCCTCCTGCGGGTCCAGGGGGGGGGGGGGGGGGCCCCCCCCCCCCCCCGGTCCCGAAAGCCGGGGATCAGAGCCGCGGCGCCAGCCCCCCGACGCCGGTGGCCTGTTCCAGCGCGGCGAGCGCGGTGAGGTAGGCGGCGCGGGCGGCGTTGGCGGCGACGCGGGTGGCGTTGAGGGTCCGCAGCGCGTCGAGCGTGTCGAGCAGGGAGCGGCCGCCGGCCTGGTAGGCGGCTTCGGTGGAGCGGAAGGCCTCCTCCGCGCGGCGGAGGGCGGCGCCGGTGGTGAGGTCGAGGAGCGAGCGGGCCTGGACGTAGCTGGCCCAGGCGGTGGCGAGGTCGGCCTGGGCGATCGCGAGCGCGCCCTGCGCCTGGGCGACGGCCTGGCCGCGCTGGGCGTTGGCGACCGCGATGTTCCCCTCCGTGATGCGGCTGGTGAAGATCGGGATGGAGACGCCGATGCCGAAGATGTCGTTGGCGCGCACCGGGCGGGAGGAGTTGGGCAGGTCCTGGCTCAGTTCCGTGCGGGTGGCGGCGGCGGAGACGGAGACGTCGCGGGACCGCGCGGCCTCGACGAGGCGGGCGTTGGCGTCGGCGGCGTTCACCCCGCGGGAGGCGGCGAGGACGTCGGGGCGGTTGGGCAGGGCCTCGGCCAGGGTCTCGCGCGTGAGGTCCAGCGGGCGGGTGTCCTCGAAGCGGCCGCGGAGGTCGTAGGGAACGCCGGCGAGGATGGCGGCGACGGGGTCGCGCCCGGCGCTGCGCGCGGCGGGGGAGGCGGTGCGGGAGGCGTCGGCGCCGAGCAGGGCGGCGACCTGGGCGGCGGCGGCGGCGTAGGACTGGGCGGCGGCGGCGAGGTCCTGCTCGAAGGGCAGGCGGCTGGCCTGGAAGCGCAGCAGGTCGGATTCCGGGATGGCGCCCTCCCGCACCTGGCGGGAGAGAAGGCCCTCGGTGGAGTTGAGGCTGTCGCGGTTGGCGAGCGCCACCTGGAGGTTGGCGCGGGCCTGGAGGGCCTGCACGAAGCTGGTGCGGAGCGTGAAGAGGGCGGCGCGGAGGGCGTCGAGGACCTGGACCTCGCCGACGGTGATCTGCTCGTCGGCGAGGCGGCGGCGGAGCTCTCGCTTGCCGCCGCGCTCGATGGTGAAGGTGAGGTTCACCGAGGCGTTGTTCAGCGGGGAGACGTAGCGGCCGCCGTTGAAGCCCGACAGGCGGTCGCGCTCGTTCACCTGGGCGGTGGTCTGGCTGTAGCCGAGGGTGCCGGGGGGGCTGGTGTCGGCGACCAGCCGCTGGGCGCGGGCCACGTCGACGCCGCGGCGCGCGGCGACGACGGCGAGGTTGCGCTCCAGCAGCATCGTCTCGGCGTCGGCCAGCGTCAGGGCGGGGGCGCGGATCGGCAGCGGGGTGGCGGCGGCCGCGGCGGGGCGGACGGTGCGGATGGGGGCCGGGCGCGGGGTGGCGGCGGTGGCGCTGTCGGGGAGCGGGCCGGAGGGGCCTTGCGCCGGGGTGCCAGGGGCCGGTGTTCCGGGGGCCGGTGTTCCGGGGGCCGGTGTTCCGGGGGCCGGTGTT
>Ga0325401_1006274_pt1 | contig 11487 bp, 6 predicted proteins | sample PopdelMetagenome_FD_205666 | JGI IMG/M metagenome (GOLD analysis project Ga0325401, IMG submission 205666) | Populus deltoides microbial communities from Bellville, Georgia, United States - Xylem-PdKOR-R2 | ecosystem: Host-associated > Plants > Phyllosphere > Stem > Wood/Secondary xylem | place...
AAAAAAAAAATGGAAAGGTAAAACAACGTGGCAAGATCGAATAGGTTTGGATGAAAGTCACATGGAAACACAGACAGAACGCAGAAGCAGAAAATCCTCAGAAAACTCGAAGTCAAGCGAAGAAAGACGAAGAGGATTTTTGGTGAGAGAGAGAGAGAGATGGGGTTGAGTGCAACAGTGATAGGAGCACTGTTAGGACTGGGTACCCAGATGTACTCCAATGCTCTCCGCAAACTCCCTTACATGCGCCGTAAGTTTTTTTCAACACTCTTTTACAAACAAAATCACTAATCTTTTTTCTGTTCTTTCCATTTTATTCTTCAATTTTTTTACGATTATTTTTTTTTGTTTATGTTAATAGATCCGTGGGAACATGTGGTGGGTATGGGATTAGGAGTTGTTTTTGTGAATCAGTTGGTCAAATGGGATGCTCAGCTTGAACAAGACCTTGACAAGATGCTTTTAAAAGCTAAGGAAGCCAATGAGCGCCGCTACTTCGGTACTCTCTCTTTTTCCTATCTTGATCATATCTTCCTGCTTCAACAATTTTTCTTTTCTGGGTTCGCTTTGTTTTTCCTAATTTCTTCGTCATTTAGTTTGGGCCCTCGGTTTCTTCTTCTCAAGTTTGGGTTTTTTTTTTAGTGTTGTTGATAATTGGAGGTATCAATTTGAGAAAACAAGTGTTTTTGTTATGATGGATTGAGTGCAGTGGAACTGTTCGTATTTAGTCAAAACCTGTTAATTGGCATTGCTGTGTTAGTAATTCACTAATCAGTGCTATAATAAAAATCATCAGTATTGAAGGGCGAAGTTGGAAAGAAAAGATGTGTTTGTGTGTAGACGAGGGAGATAAGGAAAATTGTTTCTAAAGTGGATTTTTAGGGAAAGAGGAAACGTGTAAAATGAGAATGAAAGAAATAGGAGAAAGTAGTGGACTAGTGGTTTTTGAGGAAAGAAAAAGGAAAAAATGGTGAGGTTGTTGTTACAACCTAAGATCGAAGAGTTGAAGTTTTTGTACTAGGAATGTACAAACATGATGGAGCTGGCAACATCTATAACAAGTCTGATTCATAGAAATGGCTTAGAGTCTGGGTTAGATGATGCTCCCACTGGAATTTAAACTCCTGTTGAACATCACCAAGTTTTTTGCTTTATGCACCATCCCCAAATCCAACCATACAAAACCTTATTATCCCCTAGCAGGTGCATTATCAGTGATAAAGTTTATGTCTTCAAGGCTGTACTAGTTAGCTGGACCTGTGTGAATTTTTGTTGTGTTGGACTACTCCATCAACCTGATTAATAGCCCTGGCATTTCCTTTGAGCTAGTTTCTACCAAGAATTGAGCTGTGGATGTGATAAGTTGTTGTGAACATCTACGAGATGAAAAAGTACTGACAACTTAGTAAATGACCTTATCACGTGGATGTCTCTGTCAATTTCAACCTGCAATCATTCCTATGTCAGGTTATAGGAGGAATGTGTGTTGTTAACTTATGGAAAGTTTAGAAATTTAGCATTGAAAACTCATAGTAGTGGCTATGTGCTTGTGTTGATTTAGAGTTTTCTAATGGGTTTCCTTACATCCACTATAGGTGCATCAGACCTATTTATAGATACTCTAAAGGATACCCTAATTCCATTCCAGTTCGGATCTCAGTTAATAGAAAATGAGCGCATGATTCTGTAAGACCTATTCTCCAACATGTTCTATCTTAGTTTCTTTCCATTTTCTTTTTAGATTTTTATTTTGTTTTTTCGACAGTACTGGATTTCGGGGAAAAGAAAGGTCCCTCTCTCTTGATTAAACCATCGGTCAGTAAACGACGGAGAATTTCAATCATAGAAAATATATATTTTCTAGATTTTATATTTTATTTTCTGTTACTCTTATATTAAAAGGGATAAAAGATGCCTTTAAATACTTGTTTGTACTATAATATAAATATATCTTGCAAGGTATGAAGCATAAACATATTTTAATAACACTGCTTTTAGGTCTGTTTCCACTTGGCTGATTTCATTGATTCTGGGCTGTCATAGTCTTTCTTCTTTTCTCTTGCTTTCATGTTTTGGATAATAACTTATTCTCCAACATGCTTTTGCAATTCTTTTTAGTCAGTTGATATGATTTTCCTTCATCTAAAAGTATCAGTACCTAGGGTTATTCAGAATCCAATTATTTCATGTCCAAAATCTATTCATAGTTCTGATGGTAAATTTCGATGATGTCAATGAATCAACTTAATGTATCAAATTTTAATTTATATGATCTGATTTTATTAATATCAGAATCTGCTTATTATACGTTCATGTGTGTGCATTCTGTATATCCATGGAAGTATGTAAAAATTGTATATGAAAGTGTTATGTGTCTGTTCTGGATCTTTATTTAATGTACGTCTCTATAAATTTGTTTGCATATACACCTGTGTTGGTTTGTGTGTGTTAATGGTTATATCTGCATGTGCACTTTCCATGATAAAATGTTTAATGAAATATAGCTAATCATAATTTGCTAGTCAACATATCCATGTGTTCATTTTTGTCTTGTAATAGGATTCAAATCTTTTTTCTAATTTTAGATTTTGATACAGATTTGAATTTGGTTCTAGTGTTTCAGTAATCATATTAATATCCAAATCCCGTTAAATCTGCACTGAATCCAACTTGGTTGCAGTCATAGTTGCAAACAGATGAGTCATGAGTGTGTTGCCACCTTTGCAAGTTTTTCTATTTTATTCTACCCTATCAGATATTTATATACCTATCCTTTCTGGCAAACACTTCTTTCTACTGCCATGCAACATTCAAAACTATAATTTGATAATATAAAGAAGAAAATAAGAATAAATGTAAAAGAAACTTTAAATACAAGATTTAAATGACCTCACCAACCCACCCTTTGGAATATTCTACTTTCATCCTGCATTGTTAACATCGATCAATCAATTATTGAAATGAGAGATCTTCAAACATTAAATGACCTAATCCTTCGTTCCCATTTGTTATCAGTTCCTTTTCCATCATATCCTTTTTTGTGTTGCTCTTTACCATCAGTATCTTTGACAGGCAGACTCTGTTTTTTTGATAAGCAATAACAAAGTCTCACTTTAACATTCTTGATCAACAGATATTGAAATTTTTTGTACATATGACTTGGCTGCATTCCGTGTTGTCAAAAGCAAAAGGAGCCCTAAGGCGTCAAGGCTGTCAAATGCCTGAATAAAACAAGGCGCTATGTTATAAATTCAAATAAATTATATGTATAGTATTATAATATGGAAATCACAAATATATATGTTAAAAATTAAGATTATAAAATCAAAATGAAACTCAAAATATTTTAAAATAGTTGAAAAGGTTATACTATTCACCCTTAAAAACAAAATAAGACAATTTAAAAGAGAAAGTAGATTAAAATAGTGAAACTTAAAATGCTAAAGTTTGGAATAAAGTAAGTTAATTAAAAAAAAAAGAATAAGCTAAAGTTTCACAAACAGTAAACACATCAAGAAAAAAAAATCAATTGTGAAGTTTGAAACTGAAGTTTCAGAAACAATAAACACGACAAGGAAAAAATCAATTATGAAGTTTGATGAGTGATGAACTTGAGATTTGAGAAAATGTTCTTTTATTAAAAAAAAGAGAAAAAATTTCAGCAACATAACATAATGGATATTAAAGAGAGAGAGGAGAAGACAGGTAAAAAAGAAATAAGATGGAGAGAGAGAGAGACCACATAAGTGAAGAAGAAAGAAAAAGAAAAAAGAAAATAAATGAAGAAACAAACAAAAAGATGTACCGATTCTTTGGAAAAGCGTGGTTGTCAAATGTGCCTCCCAACTCTATTTTGATGGTCCTTTTCTTCTTTTTCAACCCTACTTTTTACTTTTACAACTATACTCTTAAATTATTATTGGTGGTGAATAGAAAGAATATGGGAAACATGTCAAAACATATTTCTGTGTTAGAGTTTGAAGCACGACAACAGGCATTGGTTTTGGCATCTCTAGGCATGTTTGGAGTGTAAAACATGAAGTTATGGATTTCATTTGCATCTGCTTTTTCATGTTCATGTGTAATTCTTTACTTCACTTTTCTAGCTCAGTTTGTAAATGCATGCGTGTGTGTGCACACGTTCTTATGACACCTTTTCCTTATATTGTACCAATCTCGACAGAAGCAGCATTTAGTATCTTCCATCGATCTCTTCTCCTATCCTGCCATTTATTCTTGCTTTATTTGAAAAACCCGAGTTTTGGTTATGCAAGATTCCTATACCTATTCCCCATTGTCTGACATTTTTCTTTCCAGTTAAGGAAAATTTTTCATTTGCTTCTGTGTCTGTCTTCAAGTATAATTATCTTCTTCACTGATCTAACTTTTCATTTCCTTCGCAGATGAAGATGATGATTAGAACCTGTTCTTGTCTTCTCCTGAAAATTGTGGTCTCAGAACTAATATTCTTCAAAGGGCCGTATACACTTGTCTTTTTTATCTTTTGATGCTGTGCTTGTAATCTTGTTAGTTGTTTTTTCTTGCTTTTGCTACAAATAAAGATTTAGATGCTTTCATAATGTGGACAGCCTGGGTTTGGATCTTCAATAATACTTTGAAGCAATCTAGTGATTTTCTCCCCTGGAAATATGATTATGTAATGGATTTTTGGGCCCTTCGTGATCACCGTTTGATCCAAAGTTTGAAATGAGTTAATCTTAGGATTTGCTTGGTATTGCCCTGTTGTGTTACTGTTGCTATGTTTTATTTTACGGTCGCTTCGGTCTATATAGGTGCGACACCACTACCAAAGGTGCTATCATCAAAACAGCTTCCACTATGCTTTGGGGATCAGATTACATGCTTGTGGTTACAATAGTGAAAATACCATCAAGAAATGAAAATGACATCTTTTGAAGACTGACCTAGTTAGCACAAGATCTGAAAAAAAGAAAGAAAAAGAAAAAGAACGATGCTTAGTTTGATAATCGGCTTCGATCTTAAAAATAGATTTCATCAGTTATGAATAAGGATCATTATTCATCTTGTCAAAATCCACCATCCTATTCTTGTACAAATGTAGTAACTGATCACACGCCTGTCGGGATGAGGGCCTCTCTTGTGGAGTGGTTTTTGTGCATTGCAGTGCTATTTCAAGCAATTGATACGCTGCCGATTCTTCACAAGGCAAGAGTGGTTTCAAAGCAGGATCGATCAACTCTTCACGTCCACATCCACCTTGCATTTCCATATGTTTCTCCACCCATCTCACCATGTCCATATCGACACCAAAGCTTGCATCAGTTGGCATTTTTCCACTTACGAGCTCCATCAGCACGATACCCATGCTATAAACATCACTCTTCTCCGTTGCCTTGAGCGAGTATGCATACTCTGAAAATGCATAAAGTTAAGTTATGACATGTGGGGAATGATGAACTTAAAGAAGCATAATTCCACGCAGAAACTGCTATAATACCTGGAGCAATATAGCCATAAGAGCCCGCAAACCATGAATGCGATTCTGTATTGGAGTCGTAATTCTCCTCTAGTGCCTTTGCCAGTCCAAAATCCCCTAAGTGCGCCTCCATAGTGGAATCAAGCAATATATTGCTTGATTTGATATCTCTATGTATGATCTTTGGTACACAGTCATGGTGGAGGTACTCCACTCCCTGGGCTAATCCCAAACCGATCTTTAACCTCGTCTCCCAGTCTAGGCTTTGCCTCTTCTTGATATTCACTGGTTGTTGATGCAGCCAATCCCACAAACTCCCATTCTCCATGTATTCATAAATCAAGAGATTACAACCCGCTCCTTCGCTGCTACAATACCCTATCAGCTTCACTAAATGCCTGTGCCTAATCCTGCCAAGTGTCTTCACTTCTCTTGCGAAGCTTTTATTAAGTAGAAACTCATCTTTCCACAGAATCTTCTTAACTGCTACAGTTTCTCCACTTTGAAACTCAGTTCTGTAGATTGTTCCAGACCCACCTGAGCCAATGATGAACTCGTCACTAAGATTGTTCGTTGCTGCCATAATGTCATCCCACCTGTATTCTCTCTTGGCAGTACCCTTCCGGAAGAGTGGTTTGCGCTGAGCTTGGGAAGAACTGGAAGAGTAAATGCATTTCACTTCACTCACCCTTCTGAGAAATTCCAGCCTGTGTTTGATGAAGAGAGCAAGTCCAAGTGCGAGCAGAGCAACGGCAGTTAAGGTTGTAATTGCTGAGATTACCACTACTGATGACTCACTTAGGCCTGAACGCTGACTTGGCACAGAGCAGTGATCAAGAGGGCTTCCACAGAGCTGCAGGTTTCCTTCAAATGCCTCAGTTGGCCAGTGTGAGAATTGCTCGCCTAATTTGCCTTGGAGATTATTGAAGGAAAGATTAAGCTTGCCAAGACTGCTCATGTCACCAACTTCAGGAGGGACTGCTCCAACGAGCTGATTGTGAGACAGATCAAGAGCTTCAAGTTTAGACAATTTTCCAATAGAAGATGGAATTTGACCGCTGAGATTGTTGTAGCCAAGGTCCAAAATGCTTTGCAGATTCTGGAGTTGCCCGAGTTCAAAAGGTATTTCACCACTGAAGCTGTTATGCGAGAGCTGAAGCTCATACAGCTTGCTCAGCTTACCTAGGGCCGCAGGGATTGATCCTGATAATTGGTTTTGTTCAAGGTTGAGAACATTGAGAAATTCCAGCTTACCAACCTCAACAGGAAGAGTTCCATTCAGCAAATTACCATCAAGAGAAAGCACCAACAGTTTAGAACAATTGAACAGCTCCGGAGGAAGAGACCCGGAAAATTGATTGGAGGAGAGCTTGAGCTCCCCTAACTGTGGCAAATTTCCTAGCGATGACGGCAAAGGACCAGAAAGAAGGTTGTTGTTGAGATCAATGTGTGTCAATTTCTTGCACAACATAAGCTGTGGAGGTATTGGCCCTGTGAGCAAATTCCCTGACAGGTCTAACAGCGACAATTCACGGATTTTACCAAGCGTCCAAGGGACATTGCCAGTAAACTGGTTGTTCCCTAATCTAAGCCTTTCAAGAGAAGGCGAATTTCCTAACTGGGCAGGAATCTCATTGGCAAATGAATTGCTTGTAACATCAAAAGAAAGAAAAGAACTCGAGCTACATAACGCGGCAATGCTACCATTGAATCTGTTTTTAGACAGATTTATTCTGGTGAGATGCCGTAAATTGGTAAGCGAATAAGGAAGATTACCTTCAAGGGAATTGTTGTAAAGCATGAGCTGCTCAAGAGCCTGGAGAAATCCAAAAGTAACAGGAATGCCACCAGATAGGCCATTGTCTGCCAAGTCTAGAATAGTTAGTTGATGACAGTTACCCAAAGCGGCGGGAATATGACCACCAAGCTCATTTTGCCTCAAATGAAGCAAATTCAGTCCCTTCAGCCTCCCAATAGTAACAGGAATCTCTCCACTGAAATGATTTCCAAAGAAATCAACCATTTTCAAGTTTGAACAATTGCCAATCTCCATAGGAATCTCCCCAGATAACTGATTGTCATAAAGATACAAGACTTCAAGATTTCCAAGCATTCCAATCTCCTTGGGAAGATTGCCTTGTAAACTGTTGTGATACAATGCAAGTTCCTTCAGGTTGCTTAAGTTTGCTATCAAAGGAGATATTGAACCCACCAAGCTGTTGTTGTGGAGATAGAGATGAGTCAATTGAATCGACTCGTAAATTTCAGTGGGAATTGATCCATTAAGGCTGTTGTTTGACAAATCAAGCTGCATCAGAGATGGACATAGTCTTAATTCTATCGGAATTGGGCCAGAAAGTTGAGTCTCTGACAGAATCAGGCTCTCCAAATTGGTATTGTTTGTACAGAGGCTTCTTGGTATGACACCAGAAAGATTGTTATTTGACAAAACCATGAAAAGAAGCTGATTCATGCTGCCAAACTCCTCTGGAACGCCTCCGGTGAGCATGTTCATTGACAAATCAAGATTCTGAAGATTACTCATTTTTGCTAGTGACTTTGGGATTGGGCCTTGAAGCTGGTTCCCCATGAAATTCAGGTAGACGAGTTGACTCAGTTCACCGAGTTGACTCGGTATTTCACCAGAGAGACTATTGTTTGCCAGGTTTAGTGTTTGGAGATTTTGAAGACGGCCCAATGCTCCAGGGATTGATCCATTAAGATTGTTGACAGCTACAGTGAAGACGGTGAGGCTTGAACAATTCCCTAGCTCGGCAGGAATCGGTCCTTCAAGTTGGTTCTGCTGTAAAATCAAGCTCTGGACTTGACTGAGCTGTCCAAGCTGGGGTGGTATTGGACCTGTGAGACTGCAGGAGGCCAAACCAAGAGTGACCAAGTTAACAAGATTACCAAATGAAGCAGGAATAGGTCCACTGAGTCCATTATCACCGATTCTCAGAACTTGGAGACTCCTCAGGGAACCGAGTTGAGTTGGGATGGGACCAGTGAGTTGGTTAGAGAACAAAAGCAAAGATTCCAACGAAGAGAGGTTTGAGAGAGTAGCAGGAATGGGACCCGTGAGGCTGTTAGAAGAAAGATCAAGTTGGAGCAGCTTTTGTAGACTACCGAGTGAGGGTGGTATTGAGCCACTAAGTGATGAGTCAGATAAGTTTAGACTCACAACTTGCACTGAGCCATCAACTGAGTTCAAGCCACATGTAACTCCGGTCCATGTACAGAAGTTCGGGTTGCTTTCATTCCAATCAAGCAAAACTTTTTCCGGGTCTCCCTCAAATGATTTCTTCACCTCCAAAAGACTAGACAGCTCTTGGTTTTGGCACAGAACAAAACCAAATGAAAAGCAAAATAAAAGAGCAGCAAAAGGCAACAGCACTCGTTTTGGCACCGCCATAATATTTTTTATCACAAGATACAAGTTCAGAAAATGGCTTATAACAACATTTAAATTGAAGGTGATTTCATGCTGGGTCTATTGCATGAAATGGTAGGTGGTGGTCATGTTGGCATTAAAGACAGAGAGCAGGTCTGTGTTGGTGTAGGTGGGTGGTCTTGGGGCAAGGGAAGACGCGTAGTTTGAGCAAAGAAGGCAGCAGCAGCAGCCATGTGAGGGAGCTTCATGCATGGCTCTTGAATTGCAAAGCAGATGGGCAGTGTATTGATGGCTGAGGCAGTGTTGGAAAGGTCGGCAGTGTCTTTTAAGAAGCCTTAAAATGGGTGACAAGAAGAGATAAGAAACCGTGATGAGTGAGAGAGCAGAATTTTGTCAGTCCAGGGCAACAAATGCCATAAATGACCGCCAAGCTACTACAACTGGAACTGTGCTATTGATTAGAGTATGTTATAGGCAGTCTTAAATGAAGGGATATAGCTAGATTCATAAGGTCAAACTTGGTCAGAGAAAGAACACGAAAGTGTGAGCATAAAGGTCCAATAAATGAGAGAAAACACAAGAAAAGTCAAAGAATAATACTAAATAATTAATAAAATAGTTGTGATTGATTAAGAAGAGGGCATCATATATTGTTATTAAACGGTTCAAGAATGAAGGAAGGCTCGGACCATGGGTCGGATATGTTGATGCTGGATAATAAAAAATTATTAAAATATCATCATTTAAAAGAAAAGGTTAATCAAGTTCTTAACGCTTCGTGACGGGTCAATTTAAGATTAATTTTTTTAACACACAGCTTACATCAGGAAAGTTTTAAATTTATTTTTTAAAAATCACTAGTTCAAGTTTTATAAATTTTAAGATTAATGGCTTATATAATTATTAATTTTAGAACCCGTAGAATTAGTCGGGTACACGCAAACTGACTTGAACATCCACGTTAATAAAAAACATATAAAAAAATATCATTTCAAAATAAAATTTATCAAGTTTTTAATGGACTGTGAATTAGCTTTTTTTATTGAGCAAGTTAATTTCATGTTGATTTTTTTAACACATAATATAAGGAGATGGGTCTACCAATTCCAAGCTAAAATTTAAAAATATTAAAATAACATCATTTAAAAAAAATCATCGAACTTTTAATTAAATTGTAAATTAGCATGCTTGGTCGATCAGATCAATTCTAAATTGATTTTTTTGACACAGAACCCGGGCTAGGAATAGGTTGAACAAGTCCAAGCTTGACCTGCCGGACTGGATTTAATAACAGCATAGTGAAACAAAGTAATGTAATGTAATGTAATGCAATGCTGGTAGGTTTTGATTGAATAGGAAAAGATATGGGATTACATGGAGGTAGATACAGTGGTTACATGACCAACAAGGGGATGAGATATTCGTGGGTTTGCTAGTTTTCTTGTTGCAGTGTGTTAGCTCTGAAATACTGAGAAAGTGAGCGGTTGGATTGCTACTATTATTTCCCTTTTGTTTAGTTATAAGACATCATCAATTTGTACTTCGAAGCTCTACAAAGTCAATGGATTCCCCGCATGAACTTGTCATTCCCCACGTAAGAAACATAACTTCCAAATCGCACCTTACCAGCGTATGTATTACAAGTTTGATATTTTGGTTCAAAAGTATTGCAGATTACCTAATCTGAAAAGCACGTCTACAGAATATAATGATGCCATTACGATTTACAAGTTCTTAATGCGTTGAGCTACCAAACCCTAGTGTCGTTTTGTGGCCTTTAAATTTGGATTGGTTGCATGTATGTAACCCTGTTGCCCACTCCAAAATGCCCTACTGAACTGTTTCCCCACTCAAATTATGCAAATTGGGTGTTGAGATGCTTTCAGGAGTAATCAATTACGTATTTTATTGTTTCTTATACTCTTCTTTTAATTTGTTCTGTGCAAGCAAACAAATCCATTTCCAACCTGCTTCAGCTAAACCATTATTGTGGCACAAAACCTTTATCCATTTCCCTGCATTCGGTGTGGGAAGATTGACTCTATAATATTTTGATCCATCCAAAGCTCATCATCTCAAGTGAAAATAAAAACGTTCTTATAAATAAGTAAAAATAAGGGCATCCCAAGTTCACAGGATCTTAGGATCTGTGAAAAAAAAGCCAAAAAAAGTGAGCATATTTGTTGCCTTCATGCGAAGTATCTAATTATTATTTCGTGGGTAATTAAGTTTCTATGATCAAATTAATCCCCACAGATCATACTGTATGTGTAATTCAACATAGCCCCGAGTATTTCTTTGCAAAGGCACGTAGGTTTAAAATTTTGAAGCGTTGCAAATGGCCTTGCTCATTGATCAGAGGGTCCATCCTGTCAGTGATATGCAATTCTTTTAAATTGGAAACAATAATACTGATGATCTCATTACCATTGACTAGTTAAAATGGAACAAAAGAAGGAGAATCTGCAGGTTAATATATTCTAACGTTGTTGTCTGGTAGATCAGATAGAATTTTCTATTATTTCATTCTAGTCCTTGTTCTATAATTCCAGTGGCCACTTCATATAGATTAAGGATAGAGGCAACAGGAGCAAGAAAAAAAGGATTGCCCATCAAATGATTTAATAATATTTTTGGC
>Ga0325401_1006277_pt1 | contig 11484 bp, 7 predicted proteins | sample PopdelMetagenome_FD_205666 | JGI IMG/M metagenome (GOLD analysis project Ga0325401, IMG submission 205666) | Populus deltoides microbial communities from Bellville, Georgia, United States - Xylem-PdKOR-R2 | ecosystem: Host-associated > Plants > Phyllosphere > Stem > Wood/Secondary xylem | place...
TCTCCTGGAACGCCAGCTACAACCTAGCTTACAACGACAACGAGGTGCTGCGGCTAGTCGACGGTATCACGTCCATCAACCTAGCTTCTACGGTCGGCAACTGGGGCAACATCAACAACATCGTGGGTCGGTCGGCTTTCGAGATTGTGGGTACTCGCATTCTGAAAGACGCCAACGGCAACACCGTGTTTGATGCCGCCAGCGGTTTTCCAGTAGCTACAGGGTTGCAGCCGCTGGGCAAAAGCGTGGCCCCGCTGACCATGGGCTTTAGCAACGATTTCCGCTACAAGCGTTTGTCGCTGAACGTGCTGCTCGATGGCAAGTTTGGTAACAAGGTCTTCTCTATCAGTGAGGTGTACGAAACGCGCCTAGGGTTGCTGAAATCCACGCTGCCGGGCCGGGAAAATGGCTTGCAGCTGCGCGGCGTGACGCGCGCGGGGGACACCTACGAGCGGGTGGTGCCAGTGAGCGGCCTGCGCAACTACTACGACAACTATAAAAACTACTCGGAGCTATTCGTGCACGACGGCAGCTTCATCAAGTTGCGCCAGGTGATTTTGGCTTACAACCTGCCGGCCTTCCACATCAGCACGCTCAAGTTGCAATCGGCCACCATTGCGTTTGTGGCCCGCAATCCGCTCATCCTGTTGAAGCACACTGACTTCGACCCCGAGCAAAGCTTCAGCAACAGTAACTACCAAGGCCTAGAGTCGATCGGCTTGCCCCGCACGCGCTCGTACGGCCTGAACGTGTCCGTTAGATTCTAACCTCCCAGACGACAACCATGAACAGACTTCTATCTAAATGTGCTCTCTTGGTCGGTGTTGGGCTGCTAGGATTAACGGCCTGCACCAAGGACTTCGAAGAGGTAAACACCAACCCCAACGCCATTGGGACCATCACGCCCGAGTTCGTCTTCACCAAAGCCCAGTATGATGGGGTGGGCAACATGCTAAACGCGCTGCTAGGTACCATGCAGTACACCACCAGCTTCAACGACGTGTCGGGCTTCGGCTCCAAGTACATTGCGAGCCAGGTGAACACCTCGTCGTCGTCGTTTAGCACGGCTTACCCGAATGCGCTGAACGAAATAACGTTGGTAATCAACGCCGTAAAAGACGACCCGAACAAAGTAAACTTGCTCTCAGAAGCTAGGATCTGGCGCGTGTACTGCTACAGCCGCCTGACCGACTTGTACGGCGACATTCCTTATTTCCAGGCCAACCAGGGCTACACGGAGGCAAAGTACACGCCCGCTTACGACGCGCAGAAGGACATTTACGCCGATATGCTCAAGGAGCTGGACGAAGCGGCCACGAGCCTCGACCCGGCCAAACCTACCTTCGGCGTGGCCGACTTGATGTACAACGGCAACACAGTACAGTGGAAGAAATTCGCGTACTCCCTGATGCTGCGCCTCGGCATGCGCCTGACCAAGGTGGATGCCGCTGCCGCCCAAACCTGGGCCACGAAGGCGCTGGCCGGCGGTGTCATCACCGAAGACGCCGACATTGCTAAAGTAACCTACCTAGCTAGCGGCCAGATTATCAACCAGAACCCGCTCGCATACTTCCTCTGGATCAATGACTACATCGCCGCCAACGGCAACACCAATCAGGAAGGCGGTAAGTACCAAGATGTGTTCATTAACCACCTCAAAACGACCAAAGATCCGCGCCTCGGTGTGGTTTCGGTGGTGTACACCGGTGGCTCGCCCAACCGCACCGACACCACCTTCGCCAAGCAGCAAGGTATGCCGGCCAACCTAGGTGCCAAGCCCGCCAACTTCGCCCAGCTCAGTGAGCCGAACCCCAAAACGGTATTGTTGCTCAACTCGCCCCGTTTGGTATTCACCGCTGCTGAGTCGTACTTCTTGCAAACGGAAGCGGCGCTCCGGGGCTGGTCGGGTGGCTCGGCCAGCACCTTGTACAGCAATGGCGTGAGTGCAGCGCTGCGGCAGTGGTCCATCATCAGCCTAGGTTCCAGCGATGGTACGCTATCCAGCCGGCAGATCACGACCTATGTAAACAACAACAGACTCGTAGCCAGCGGCTTCGACCAGCAGATGCGGCAGATTTACACCCAGTTCTGGGTCAGCATCTTCCCGGATGCGCAGGAGGCTTTTGCGAGCTACCGCCGCACCGGTTACCCCGCCCTTACGCCTAACAATTACCCTGGCAACGCCACCGGCGGGCAGTTTCCGCGCCGTTTCCTGTACCCGCTTTCCGAGCAGAACCTGAACGCCAACGCCTACGCCGCGGCTGTCGCCCGCCAGGGTCCCGACAACCTGCTCACCCGCGTGTACTGGGACAAGTAAGCTAGGTTGTATTCTGCTGTATTACTGATTTTTACTTCCGGTAGGATGCCGCGCGTCCTACCGGAATATTTTACGCCCCAAGATGATCAAAAAAGTACTTGTCTGCTTGACTTTAATGCTCTGCTTTCAGGCCGTGTTTGCTCAAAATGACGTGGTGAACGACGACGAGAAAAGCAGTTTCAACCTGAACAAGCCCGAGCGCGAGCAGTGGCTAAAGAATACCGGCGCTGGCCTATTCATCCACTTCAGCGTCGATGCGCAGCTAGGTGTCGTGATCAGCCACTCACTGGTGGGGGCCTCCGACGATTACGTGGAGCGCTTTTTTAAAGAGCTGCCCAAAACCTTCAACCCGAGCAAGTTTGACCCTTACCAGATAGCGGTGCTGGCGAAGCTGGCGGGCATGAAGTACATCGTGTTCACCACCAAGCACCATTCCGGTTTTTGTATGTGGGACACCAAAACTACCGACTTCAACATCACCAAGACGCCCTACAAAAAGGATCTGCTAAAAGAGTTCGTGGACGCCACCCGCGCCGCGGGCCTGGATGTCGGCTTTTACTTTTCGCCCGAGGACTTTTACTTTCTGCACACCAACAAGCTTCCCATCAGCCGCGACAACGTGAAGATGGACGCGGCCTTGGCCAAGAAGTACGAAGACTACAATCGCCGCCAGTGCGAGGAGCTGATGACCAAGTACGGCAAGGTTGACGTGTTCTTTATCGACGGTGAGCCGAAGGAAGTGGTGAAAGAAACTTGCTGGAAGCTTCAACCCAATCTGCTTATCACCCGCGGGGCCATCAAGACGCCGGAGCAAACCTTGCCGGGCACGCCTATCACCCAGCCGTGGCTGTCACCTATCACCATCGGTACGGCGTGGCAGTATCAGCCCACCAACGAACGGTATAAGTCGGGCGGTCAGCTAATCGATTTGCTGGTGGAGGCGCGCTCAAAGGGCGGCTCCTTGCTCTTGAACGTGGGGCCGAAGCCCGACGGTGCGCTGCCCGAAGAACAGGAAGGCCGCTTGCGCGAGCTAGCCGCTTGGTACTTTCTCAACCAAGAGTGCATCGACAGCACCAAAACCTGGGTGATAAACAAAGAAAACAACGTTCTTTTCACCGCCAAGGGCAATGCCGTGTACGCCATCGTGACGGAGGTGCCCGACTGGAAGGAAGGGGAGCGGCGAACCTTTACCTTGCACTCGGTGAAGGCGCAAAAGAATACCGCCGTGAGCGTGCTCGGGCAGAACAGCAAGATTATGGAGTACAAACCCAACCTCGACGTGAGCTGCACCTACAAGCAGACGGCCAACGGACTGGAGGTGTCGGTGGTGAAGGCCCAGCGCATTTATGACGACCACCGTTGGCCGAACGCCGTGGTCATCAAGCTCGACAACGTGTCGCCCGCCATGACCCAGGCCGTGACCGTCGAGACTGGTACGGCCAAACCGGCTACGGCTGGCTACGCCCTAACTGGCCGTTTGTACAACTTCAAAGGCAAAAACGTGACGCGGGCTAGGTTTGCCTACCGCGCCTACCGGGGCCGGGTGGAAACCCTGTACGCCGACCCGTGGAAGTACTCCGACTGGGTAACCGTGGGTGCCGACGGCCGCTTCAGCACGAGCGTGAAAAACCTGAAAGGCGCCTTCGAATACAAAGCCGTGGCCGAGCAAAGCGGCGTAGCGGTGGAAGGCGACAACAAGTCTTTAAACTAACAGTGCCCATTTTGCAGCGAAAACCACTCTTAGGAGCAAGACGAGGGCCTAGCTTGTGTTGGGTAGCCGTTTTGTGCTTCATGCTTCGCTCGGTAAGCTGGGCGCAATCGGCGAATTCGAAACCGACGTTGCCGCTCATTCCGCAGCCGGTTCAGGTTTCAACTACCAACCAAGTATTCACCCTAGGCCCCAAAACGGCGCTCCTAACCGGCAAAGGTATTGCGGCGAGCAACGCGACGTTGTTTAAGCAGTACGTCAGCACGGTTAGCGGAAATGCACTTAACCTCAAGGCCGCTGGCAAGGGGGGCAATGTGATTTCGTTGAAGCTCGATAGCCTCGCGGTGCCGCATAAGGAAGGGTACCGCTTGGTAATTGACCAGAAGCAAGTAACGCTGACGGGGCACGATGAGGCAGGTGTTTTCTACGGCTTGCAAACTCTTAGTCAGCTCATCAAACCTAGCCCAGCCGCCAGCGTGCAGCTGCCTGGCTGCGCCATTACGGACTACCCGCGCTTTGCCTACCGCGGCATGCACTTGGATGTAAGCCGGCATATGTTTCCGGTCATTACGCTGAAGAAGTGGCTGGATGTGCTGGCCTTTTACAAGATCAATACCTTCCATTGGCACCTCACCGACGACCAGGGCTGGCGCATCGAGATTAAGAAATACCCGCGGTTGCAAAGCGTGTCGGCCTACCGCAACGAGACCCTGATCGGCCACAAACGGGAGCTGCCGCACCGCTTCGATGGGCAGCGCTACGGCGGTTACTACACGCAGGAGGAGGTGAAAGACCTTGTGCGCTACGCCGCCGAGCGCCACATCACCGTCATTCCCGAAATCGAAATGCCCGGCCACGCCTCGGCGGCGCTGACGGCTTACCCCGACCTAGGGTGCACGGGCGGGCCGTACCACACGGCTACCTTTTGGGGCGTGTTCGACGATGTGTACTGCGCCGGCAACGACGCCACCTTCACCTTCCTGAATAATGTGCTGGATGAAGTAGCGGCGTTGTTTCCTAGCTCTTACCTCCACATCGGCGGCGATGAGTGCCCCAAAACGCGGTGGCAGGCGTGCCCAAAGTGCCAGAAGCGCATCAAAGACGAGCACCTGCGCGACGAGCGGGAGCTTCAGAGCTACTTTATCCGGCGAATCAGCCAACACCTAGCTACCAAGAACCGGCAACTCATGGGCTGGGACGAAATCTTGGAGGGCGGCCTGACGGCGGGCGCCACCGTAATGAGCTGGACCGGCGAGCAAGGCGGTATTGAAGCGGCCAAGCTAGGTCACTCGGTGGTAATGACGCCGGAGAAACAGGTGTACCTCGATTATTACCAAACCCTGTACCCCGCCGATTCGCTGGCGGCCGGCGGCTACACGCCCCTCAGCAAGATCTACCGCTACGAGCCCGTGCCCGCTGTGCTGACGGCTGCACAAGCCCACTACGTGCTAGGCGTGCAAGCCAACGTCTGGACCGAGTACATGCCCAACGCCAGCAAAGCGGAATACATGATGTTCCCCCGCCTGCTGGCCCTGGCCGAAATAGCATGGTCGCCGAAAGCCACGCGGGATTACACCTCGTTCTTAGCCCGTACCCGCGCCCATGATCCGCTGCTACAAGCCAGGCACATTGCGGCCGCCCGGACCTACGATTGGATAACCGATTCCACTTGGGCCGGTCAAAACGGCCAGCCCATGCTTCAGCTCAGGTCAAGCGCCGACAAAGGTGAAATTCATTTTACCACCGACGGCAGTGACCCAACGTTCCAAAGCGCGAAGTACCGAGCACCGTTGTTGATCGACAGAAGCTGCGTAGTAAAGGCCGGCGTGTTCGTGGGTCAAACGCGCGTGCAGCCCGCGTACAGCAAGCAGTTAACTATTAGCAAGTCGACTGGAAAAACGGTTACGCTGGAAAACCAGCCCGCCGGCAACTACAACCCTGGTACCACCTGGGCGTTGGTGAATGGCGTCGCGGGCAGCGCCCGCTACAACGACGGACAATGGTTCGGCTTCAGCGGCACCGACCTCGCCGCTACCATCGATCTAGGTTCCTCGCAGCAGATCAGTAACTTGGGCGCCAACGTACTGAACTATCATTGGCAAAAAATGTGGGCGCCGACCGAATTGGTGTTCTCGGTTTCGACGGATGGGGTGAGCTACCAAGAGGTGTATCGCCACACTCGTTTCCCCGTGAACGGCATCAACCCAGTGCGCGCCAGCATTGCGCCAGTGGCGGCTCGCTACGTGAAGATCAGAGCAGTCAACCAAGGCACTATTCCCGCCGGCGAGTACGGTGCGGGCGGTAAGGCGTGGCTGCTGGTCGATGAGCTGCTTGTAAACTAAGACTACATGACCCTAGCTATTGTGCTGCTGTGCATTGTCGCCCTTATCGTCCTGATATCGGCCTTCAAGATCAATGCATTTACCGCCTTTCTCGTCATTTCCCTGGTGGCCGGCGTGCTGCTGGGCATGCCGCTGGCCAATATTCCGAAGTCCATCGAGAAAGGCATTGGCGATACGCTCGGGTCCTTGGTCATGATTCTGTGCCTAGGTGCCATGCTGGGCAAGCTGCTCGCTGAAAGCGGCGCGGCTCAGAAAGTGGCGGCGGCGCTGATGCGGGCTTTCGGCCCCAAATACATTCAGTGGGCCATGGTGGTGGCGGGCTTTGTGATTGGCATTCCGCTTTACTATGGGGTCGGTTTCGTGCTCATGGTGCCGCTCATTTTCTCCATCGTGTACCAATACCGGCTGCCGGCCATCTACCTAGGGCTGCCCATGCTCTCGGCCTTGTCCGTCACGCACGGCTTTCTGCCGCCGCATCCTTCGCCCTCGGCGCTGGTAGTGCAGTTTCACGCCAACATGGGCCTGACGCTGCTCTATGGCCTAGCCGTTGCCGTTCCCACCATTATCGTCGCCGGGCCGCTGTTCGCCCAAACCTTGAAAAAGATCGAAGCGCACCCGCTGGAAACCTTCGTGTCGGCGCCTGCTACTACGGCCAACGAGCTAGGCACGGCCAATAGCTTTTTTACAGCCCTGCTTCCTGTATTGCTGCTGATGGCGGCGGCGCTCTTTCCGTTGTTATCTGATAATCCGCAGTTTCACAGTGTGGTGACGCTCTTCGGGCAACCTTCCGTGGTGATGCTGCTGGCCGTGGCCTACGCCACGTACTCCCTAGGCTTGCGGTCAGGCCGCAGCATGACGCAAGTCATGACGATTTACGCCGACGCCGTCAAGGACATCAGCATGATCTTGCTCATCATCGGGGCATCGGGCGCGCTGAAGCAGGTGCTCACCGACAGCGGTGCGAGCAACGAAATAGCCGGCCTGCTGCAACACGTGGCCTTGCCGCCGCTGGTGCTCGGCTGGCTCATGGCCGCCATCCTGCGGGCGTGCGTGGGCTCGGCCACGGTGGCAGGCCTTACCACGGCGGGCCTGATCGGACCCTTACTGGCACAAACCCATACCAACCCCAACCTGATGGTGCTAGCCGTCGGCGCGGGCAGCCTGATGTTCTCGCACGTCAACGACTCTGGTTTCTGGATGTTCAAAGAATACTTCAACATCAGCGTGAAAGACACGCTCCGCTCGTGGTCGGTCATGGAAGCCTTGGTGGGCACCGTGGGGCTCGTCGGCGTTTTGCTTCTTAATGAACTCGTTACCTACTGAGGTCAGTGAGCCTCAACTGGAAATCAGGCTTTTTGACTTAGTTACAACGTCATGCTGAGCTTGCCGAAGCATCTCTACCGGTTCGTTGACCAGTGTAGAGACGCAATAGTTGGAGTCTCGTCGTTGCTGATGTTGTTTACCTAGGTCGTCATAGGTTGAATTGTTCAACGACGAGACGCAAAATGTTGCGTCTCTACATCGTTCTGACTACCCTAACAAAGCATGCGAGATACTCTTGTAAACTCAGCATAGCAGCTTTTTTATTTACTACAACACCCTAATCCTTCATGGCTACTCCCGAAGAAAACTTCGCCCAAACCGGTCTTAACCTGCCTCCTGCCCCCGCACCGCTGGGCGTCTACAAACCCTGCCTGATCGACGGCAACTACCTGTACGTCTCGGGACACGGCACCGTGCAGGATGATAAAAGCCTGATTATCGGCCGCATCGGTGAAGCCCTCGACATTGAGAAAGGCAAGCTAGCTGCCCGGCAGGTAGGCCTCGCCATCTTGTCAACCATCGTAGCCAACCTAGGTAGCCTGAACAAGGTGAAGCGCGTGATTAAGGTGCTCGGCATGGTGAATTGCACCCCCGATTTTGAAAGGCACCCCTACGTTATCAACGGCTGCAGCGAGCTATTCGCGCAAGTGTGGGGCCCCGAGAACGGCATTGGCGTGCGCAGCGCCGTCGGCTTTGGCTCCTTGCCCGACAACATTCCGGTGGAGATTGAGGCGCTTTTCGAGCTAGCCTAGGTATAAGTTATTGTTGGTCAACATGGAAGAGTGGTTCCGGATTTCGGGCACCGATACGCTTGATACGCCCGCGCTGGTGGTGTACCCGGCCAGGGTGCAGTACAATTTGGCGCAGCTGAAAGCTAGCATTGACGACGTGAGCCGCTTACGGCCGCACGTGAAGACGCACAAAAACCAGGAGGCGGTTCGGCTCACTATGGAGGCTGGCATCACCAAGTTCAAGTGCGCCACCATTGCCGAAGCCGAAATGCTAGGTCTAGCTGGAGCGCCTGATGTGCTGCTGGCCTACCAACCTATCGGGCCCAAGGCGGATCGTTTCGTTCAGGTAATCAAGCACTACCCGCAAACCAAGTTTTCTTGCCTCATTGATACCTACGAGGCGGCGCAGCATCTCAACGCCTCGGCGGCTGCGAGCGGGCTTACGGTTTCGGTGTTCCTGGATTTGAACGTGGGCATGAACCGCTCGGGCATTGCGCCGGCCGCGGCACTGGCTTTGTATCAGCAGTGCACTGGGTTGCCCAACCTCAACATAGTGGGCCTGCATGCCTACGATGGGCATATTCGGGACGAGGACCTATCCTTGCGCACGGAGCATTGCAACACAGCCTTTGCTCTGGTAGAAGAGCTAGCCGCCCAGCTCCGCAGCCTTGGTGCGGAGTTGATTATTGTGGCCGGCGGTAGCCCTACCTTCCCCATTCACGCCGCCCGCCCAGCTATTGAATGCAGCCCCGGTACCTTCATTTACTGGGATAGTGGCTACGGCAATGTGTGTAAGGAACAGCCCTTTGTGCCCGCGGCCTTGGTACTGAGTCGGATTGTTTCCTTGCCCGATGCTACCAAAATTTGCGTCGACCTAGGTCACAAGTCAATTGCGGCGGAAAGCCCATTGGATAAGCGCGTCACATTCCTGAATGCCCCGCAACTCCAGCCCATCAGCCAGAGCGAAGAGCACTTGGTGCTAGAAGCGGGCCCCGATCATGGCTATAAGGTAGGCGACTTGCTCTACGGGTTGCCCCATCACGTTTGCCCGACCGTTGCCTTGTACGAGCGAGCTATTACCATCCAGAACCAAGCGCCCGCCGAAGAGTGGAAAACCATTGCGCGCGACCGTAAAATCAACTTCTAAGACATGCTGATAGTAGATGCTCACCTCGACTTGAGCATGAACGCGCTGGAGTGGAACCGGGACTTAACCCAACCCGTAGCTGCCATCAACGCGCGCGAAGCTGGCCTGACCGACAAACCCGACCGGGGCAAGGGAGTGGTGAGTCTGCCCGAACTGCGCAGGGGCAACATCGGGCTGGTAGTAGCCACTCAAATTGCCCGCTTCGTTGCGCCCGATAACCCTTTGCCCGGTTGGCATTCTCCCGCGCAGGCTTGGGCCCAAACGCAAGGCCAGCTCGCCTGGTACCAAGCTATGGAAGCAGCCGGCGAAATGGTGCAGATAAACAACCTAGCCACGCTGGAGCAACACCTAGCCCTGTGGGCCGATGGCACGCCTAACGACAACAAGCCCATCGGCTACATTCTCAGCTTGGAAGGCGCTGATTCTTTAATTACGGTGGGGCACCTAGAGCAAGCGTACCAAAGCGGCTTGCGCGCGGTAGGCCCCGCGCATTATGGTCCCGGCCGCTACGCGCAAGGCACCGACGCCACCGGCTTCATGGGACCGGCGGGCCACGAGCTACTGAAGGAGATGGAGCGCCTGAACGTCATCCTCGATGCCACCCACTTGTGCGACGACAGCTTCTGGGAAGCCCTCGACCACTTCAACGGACCCGTGTGGGCCAGCCACAACAACTGCCGGGCCTTGGTAAACCACAACCGCCAATACAGCGACGAACAGATTAAAGCGCTCATTGAGCGCGGCGCCGTGATAGGCGGCGCCCTCGACGCCTGGATGATGGTGCCCGGCTGGGTGAGGGGCGAATCGACCCCGCAAGGTATGAATTGCAACCTAGAAGTGCTAGTCGACCACATCGACCACATCTGCCAGCTTGCCGGCAACACCCTGCACGTGGGCCTAGGTACTGACCTCGACGGGGCCTTCGGTCGGGAGCAATGCCCGTATGACCTAGAAACCATTGCTGATCTGCAAAAACTTCCGGCGCTGTTTACCAAGCGTGGGTACACCGCGCAGGATATCGAAAATATGATGCACGGCAACTGGCTACGATTTCTGCGAAAAGCGTGGCAGTAACGGCCAGGTCTTAATCTACAGTTATACCGCTACAGAGGTGCTGGCTTTTGGCGCGCGTCCACTTGGCTTAGGTGGTCAGCTACTTATTTAGAGAAGCTAGCTTAAGTCGGTGGACGCGGCCATTAGGTAGTCCTTGCCCATCTTATTGGCCCTGGAGCCTAGCAACGTTGGAGTTACACTGCCTGACCTAGAATTGCTTAACTATTCAAGCCTGCTGCAAAACTATCCCGCTGCTGATTGCAAGCTGAAGTATTCTTGTAAAACTCTAACAGGCAAATCACCGTTCGCTAACACGACTTAGCTGAGCAGAGCCGCAACCGCTGAACGCCAGGCTAGGTCCACTATAGGACGAACAGGTCGGTTACGTGACGGCAAGAAACTTATATACGCTTCATGGCTCTGCTGGGAAAACCAGGGTGCTTAGCTTCGCGCTGCTAGGTGCAACCCTCCAGGCAATGGCCCAGGGTCCGCCCGCTAGCACTTCGCCCGCGGCTCCGGCGCAGAACAATAGTTCGCAACTCTTCGGAGGCCCACCAGCCGGCCAGCAGCAACAGCAGGAGTTGCAACGGCGCCGTCAGCAGATGCAGCAAACCAACCAGCCGGCTGCTCCCACGCCGCGGCTCTCTACCCCAACGGTACCGGGTGCCGGTGCAGGGCAGGGGGGTGGCGGTTCGGCTCCTATACCTGCTTCTCCAACGGGCGGTGGTCTGCCGGGAGAACCTAGGGGTGCCACCACACCACGCGCTCCGTTGGGCGGTACTATGCGCAGCTCCGGAGGACAGGGCATGCAAACCGGCGCCGCCCGAACACTCGAAACGGCACCGGAGCGTCTGAGTCTTGGC
>Ga0325401_1006279_pt1 | contig 11479 bp, 15 predicted proteins | sample PopdelMetagenome_FD_205666 | JGI IMG/M metagenome (GOLD analysis project Ga0325401, IMG submission 205666) | Populus deltoides microbial communities from Bellville, Georgia, United States - Xylem-PdKOR-R2 | ecosystem: Host-associated > Plants > Phyllosphere > Stem > Wood/Secondary xylem | place...
CATGAGGACCAGGTGGGTCCCGTAGAGCCGTTCGCGGAGCTCGCCGTAGGCGTCTCGTGGGCCTGGTCCGCCAGGTAGGCGGAGCGCCGGCAGCGTGACGCCGGGTCGAGGCAGGAAGGCGACGACCGGGTAACGGCGCCGGCCGACGAGGTAGAACCAGCTCGGCTTCATACCGGTGACAGCGATGCTGTCCAGGTCCGACCAAGGGATCTCGGGGCCGCGGTGGCGCACGGTGACGCCCGAGGCGGACAAGCGCAGCACCCAGCCGAAGCGGCGGCTACGCAGCGCGGTGATCAACCCGAAGGTAATGATCGTCGCGAACACGACGGCGCCCGCGACGGCGAGCCAACCCGGGATCAGCCCGGTGGCCCACGCGACCGGGTAGGCGATGAGGAAGACCACGAGCAGGCCGACGGGGCGCAGCTGGCCACCGACGCTGAGCGAGATCTCCAGGACGTCAGGTCGCGCACGAGCAGCGGTGTCGGCCACGGCCGCCTGCCTACCAGCGACACCCCGCTCGGCGAGCCCTCGCCGCAACCAGCCACCCGTCCGGGGATCACCGCGCCGCTGCGTGCGGGACCGAGGCTGCGCCAGTAGGTGCGCCATGACGGCGACGCCGGACCCCCGGCCCGGACCCAACCGTCGTCAGACGTGACGGCCTCCTCCAGGAGCATCGGCAAGAAGCCTCGATCCGGTCTCGTCTGGGTGAGAAGGTCGATGGGAACAGGCAGGCGGCTCGGTGTGGATGGACGCTGACCGTCGCCCGTCGCCGTCGCGTGTGCTCGGGTGTGCTCGGACGAGGAGGGTGGACGTGGGGGAGAGGCCGAGGCATGACCGCCCGTCGCGGTCTGAGCCGTTCGACTGGAGTCAGCCAGCCTTCGAACCTCAGGAGGTCCGCGACCGGGCCGTGGATGCCCTGCCCTACAACGCCAAGCAACGCCGAGCGATGTGGTGGCAGATCGCGGCCATGGCCCTGGTGGCTGACGTGGTCACCGTGGCCCTGATCGTCCAGGCCGCGACCGGGAGCACGACCGTGCCGCTGGGACTGGCGGTGCTCAGTGCCCCCGCCGGTGCGCTCTTCACCTGGGCGGCTTGGCGCACGAGGCGACTTCGCCGTCCACGGACGTCGACGTCGTGACCCGGTTGGACCTCGAGGGCATCGACCGCGAGCACGTCAAAGCCCTGTGGCGCCTGCCGTGGTGGGTGCCGGCTGCTGCCCTGGCGTGGGCGCTGGCCAGCATCGTCGCGACTGCCGTGCGTGGCGGCCCAGCCGGCGCGTTCGTCTACCACGGCGTCATCGCTGCCGTCATCGCTGGCTCCCTGCTTCTGCTCCGCCATGGCGGCGGGGCCCAGGTCACCCGGCTCGAGGAGGACCGCGTGGGCACCGGTACCCGGACATGGCGCGGGCGACTCGACCCTGAGTGGGTCCCCTGGTCGGAGGTGGACCACCTCAAGGTGCCTGGGCCTTGGGAGGACGAGGCTCGCCTCGTGCTGCGCGCCGGCGCTGGGGAACGGACGTTGCCCGGGCTCCCGGCCGAGCAGGCACACCTGCTGGCCCAAGCCCTCAGCTCGGCACGAGGCGCTGACGCGGCATCCCCGAAGCCATGACGTTCAAGGGGTGCGTTGGGGGCGCGGTGGACGAGGCTGCGCGTTCTGAGCCCGCGGCAGGGCTGCCGGCCACGGAGGACACGCACCGATGAGCGCAGGTACTGACGAGCAAGCCGGACGGCGCCGCCGCGAGGTGCCCTCACGCGCCAACTACGCGTTCAGCGTGATGAGCCTGTTCATCGGGGCTCTGGTGTTCCTCGGTGCCGACGACCTCAGCGACCAGACCCGCCACGGCTTTCCCCTGTGGCTGTTGGGGGCGGCGTCCTTGGCGGTCGGCGTGTTCGGCCTGGTCTGGACGGCAGTCAAGCGCCACCACCGCTGAGCGGTACATGCACCGTAAGACGCCCCTGTGCGGGAATCTTAATCGGACAGGTCTTTCGGGACGGCGGCTGTGAGGCGGCGCCTCGGGCGGTCGGTGGGGGAGTGGTGTGCCGGTAGACGGTCGGCTGGTGGGACGGAGGTACAGCGTCGAGGTCGGCGCGAAGCTGGCCCAGCAGTTCAGTGGCCGCACGGGGTGGTGCCGGGCGCCCAGCAGCCGAAGCCCTGCCGCTCTGCTGTCATGCCGTCATGGGCAGCCATTCCGGAAGTGCAGGCGAGGAGGTTCGAGTGCCAGCGAGCCAAGTGCTCGCTGGCCTCGAGCTCCACCCGCTCGAAAGTAACAACACGGCCATCGAGGCATTCGTGCTGATCAAGCTGCTCGACGGCGACGGCGACGTCTCGTGGGCCTACCGGACCACCAACCGACTCAACCGGGAGGAGCTGCTCGGCGCGCTCACCGTCCAGGTCGACGTCCTGCGCAAGGAGCTCCGCGACGAGTGGGACGACGATGAGTAGCTGATCGCCGGCCAGTCAGCGATCGTCTGCCGGAACGCCGAATGCTGTCCTCGCTACTGCGATCGCACCCGGCGCCGCGCCTGACGCAGAGCGACAGAAGCGGCCAGGCCCGCGAGGCCGACGACGAGGAGGACGATCAGTAGGGCCCTGTTCTCATCGTCCGGGAAGGCGACTAGCGAGCCAGCGGACACGAGGGCGAGGACCCCGGCCGGCACGGCGAGGGCCCACCACGGCAGGGGCGCTCGTTGGGTCGTGAGACCGAGGAAATCGGTGACCTGACGCGTGCGCCTCGGCATGGCGGCAGCATCGCGCGAGGACACAACGGCGTCCCGCTTTTCGACCGCACGGTCGGGTGACGCGGGCGCCGGCAGCTGTGAGGCCTGGCCGGTTGTCGATCGACTGTGGGACGGCCGGCGGGGACTCGACCGCGCCGGCGTCAGCGGTTGGCGGTCCGGTGGGGGCCGTAGGAGTCGAGGTACATGTGCAGCGCCTCCTGCAGTCGCGTCGGGACGAAGGGCCGTGAGCTGTCGTCGACGGAGTCGAGGACCTCGGTCAGGTCGTGGTGGAGCTGGTCGAGGTCCCAGCGGCTGGCCAAGGCCTCGAAGCGCTCGAAGACGTGCTCGTTCATACGGTCCATCGTCGTCGTGGCGGTGGCATCCGCCGGGCCGCTAGGGCCCCACGCTTCCGCGGGCGGTCGCCCTCGTGGCCCGGATGAGGATCGTCGGTGGGATCACGGTCTCGCTGCCGCCGGGAGTCCCCGGACCACTCGCAGCGTCGCGTCTGCGTCTTTACCGGCTCGAGCTGGACCAGGTTCCGGTCTCGACGTCGGCGACTGCGCTCAGCACGGCGGCGAGGCGCTGCGCGAGGAGGTCGAGCTCGGCCTGCCGCTCGACGGCCCGCGGGTCGATTCGACCTGCCCACGGCTCAGCGTTGGCCTTCTCCCAGCCCCGCTGCCACCGCTTGAGGTCGTCGACGAGCTCGGCCGGCAGGTCCGGGAGCAGGGAAGGGTGCAGCAGTCCATGGCGACCCGAGCCCCGTCGGCCCCACACCGGCCAGGTGGCGCCGTAGTCCGGGAAGACCCGGACCAACAGGCGTCCCTCCCCGGCGTCGACGTCCATGCGTCGACGCTACGACCAGACGCACCGGTTGAGGAATCGGCGGGCTCAGGTGGTCGTCGCAACAGTGGGCTTTATTGGGTCGGACAGTAGGCGGTTCATCGCCTCGGCGGGGGTGGCCCAGCCGAGGGTCATCCGCGGCCGGCCGTTGAGCTGCGCGGCGACGGCGGCCAGGTGCTCCGGGGAGTGCATGGACAGGTCGCTGCCCTTGGGGAAGTACTGCCGCAGGAGCCCGTTGGTGTTCTCGTTCGACCCGCGCTGCCAGGGCGAGTGGGGGTCGCAGAAGTAGATCGGCATGTCGGTCGCCAGGGTCACCTCGGCGTGGCGGGCCATCTCGTTGCCGCGGTCCCAGGCCAGCGACCGGCGCAGGTGGCCCGGCAGCGTCTGGATCGTCTCGGTCAGCCCCGCGGCGACGCTGACTGCGTCGTGGGCGCCGGGCAGGTGGACCAGCAACACGTACCGGGTGGCCCGCTCGACCAGCGTCCCGATCGGCGACCGGCAGTTCGACCCCAGGATGAGATCGCCCTCCCAGTGCCCGGGCACGGCGCGGTCGTCGGCCTCGGCCGGCCGCTCGCTGATGCTGATCGCGCCGGGGATCTTCGGCCTGGCGTTCGGCGCCGCGGCGGTGTTCGGCCGGCGTTGCGCCCGCCCACTGCGGAGTTGTTCGTGCAGGTCAGCGCGCAGGTGACCGCGGCCCTGGACGTACAGGGACTGGTAGATCGTCTCCGGGGACACCCGCATCTCCTGCCGGTCGGGGTGGTCCCGCACCAGCGCGCAGCTGATCTGGTGCGGGCTCCAGCGCAGGTCCATCTTCGCGGTCACGTACGCGCACAGCTCCGCCCCGACCACCGGGTCCTCGAGCTTCATCACCTTCGGACGCCGGGCCCTGGCCGCTGCCTGGTGATGGGCGGTGTACGGCTCGTAGCCCGCACCTCGTCCGTGGGAACGGGCCCGGCCCGGTCCCGCGGTCGGCACCCCGGCGCAGGTCAGCTCCCGGCTGATCGTCGAGGGAGCCCGGCCCAGCGCCCGCCCGATCGCCCGCACCCCATGCCCGGCCCTGTGCAGGTCGGCGATCCGCAGCCGCTCGGCCAGGCTCAGCACCCGGGCCGAGACCTCTCGCGGTGCCGGTGGGACCCGACCGCCCCGGGCCCGACGCCACCGGTAGCCCTGAGCCCTGTCCACCCCGGCAGCCTCACAGGCCGCCGTCCACGTCAGCCCCGCCCGGGCGCCTTCCCAGAACTTCTCCTGCCGCAACCACTGCTCGTGCTTCCACCTCGACATCGACAACACCTCTCAACAGGGGTGTTGCGACGACCCATTGAGACCGCCGATCGTCAGCGGGACGCTGACGGGACGACGATCGTCAGCGGGACGCCGACCGACCAGCGCAAGCCGGTCGCTGTCTTTGGTGCCAACGCTTCCATTAGTGCCAACGCTGACAAGGGGGCCGTCCGGCTCGGTGCGCCCGCCTGTCACCGTGGGCGCGGAGGGCCGGCTGGGGCCGGACCAGCGGCTCGAGGGGCGTCCTGGGAACCCCTTCCGCGTCTAGCCGAGAAGTTAGATTATGGTATATTGGCTGCTCAGAGCCCCTCCAGTACGGGTGGCGGCCCGGCGGTCGACCTCCCCCGCAGCCAGCGCGGCCACGACGGCCGGGTCGTCGTCGTGGCGCCATGTCACAGCGCCGACGGCGAAGAGCCGTCCGTCAGGTGCTCAGAGGCCTGTGACGGTGCCGTCGATGTCCACGGGCGCGGGCGTAGGTGCGTTGTCGTACGGGTTGGGTGGCGTCCACCGGACGCGGAGGCGGCGCGCACCTTTGTGTGCAGGTCCCAGCACGAAGGTGTCGACCGTGACGGCGGCGCCGGAGCGGAACAGGTGCTCGGCGATCAGCAGGCGTGAGACGGGTCGGAGGGCGACGTCGTCTAGGCCGATGCCACGAAGGGGCGCGAGGGGGTCAGTGATGCTCGCTCCCCAAGCCATGTCGCCCATTGAGGACGTCCCGAACAGGGCGTCGGCGAGGGTGCGTCGGGCGATCTCATCGGCCGAGAGGCCGTTCATGGAGAACCTGCTGTTGCCGCCCGGGCGTTGTTGGCGGGCCAGCGTGAGCGTCTCCACGTGAGCGCCGACCGACACCGACCTGCTGGTCAGGCCCTGGACCTGCACCAGGCTGCTATCAGTGGGATGGGTGAAAACGACCTGGCCGGCTCGTTGATCTCGCATCTTCACCAGCTCCGCGTGCACTGCGTCGCTACGGATCTCCGCGACCACCGTCACCGTGTCGCCGGCGTCGTGCAGCTCGCGCGCTCGGATGACGACCCGACCCACCCTGACCCACGGGGCGAGCTCTTCGGCGGCGAGGTCCATCAACCGCCTGCCGAGGCGGGCCTCGAGGTCTGCCGGGGTGCTCCAGGAGCTGGTCGTGTAGAGGTTGCGGACACCGGCGATGAGGTCCCGCTGGGCGCCGTCCATGCTGCCGGTGTCCGCACCGTTGACCATGAGCATCAACCGCAGCCCGTTGCGCTCGGCCTCGCGGAACTCGGCCTCCGTCGCGGAGTAGCCGTCGCCCATCCGGACGCCGTAGCGGGGGCCGAAGAGACCGGCGTAGATGTCGCAGCGGCGCACTCCGGAGAGGTAGGCGTCGGTGGCGGAGATGTCCTGGCCGCCGAGGTCTTCGAACATCACCGGTTGTGCCCCGCACCGCTCGATCGCGGCTCGGGCGGCCGCGCGCTCGTCGCGCATGTCGGTGATCAGGCTTGAGACGAAGACCTGCTTCCCGGCTCCCCAGCCGAGCAGCGGCTCCGGACTGAGGGGGATGGCGGCAGACCTCTGGTCGACCAGCAGAGGTTGAGCTGCGTCCGAGGTCACGCTCCAACTCTGCACCGTCAGGCCTCCGTCGGTCTCTCCCCCGCCCGACGTCGGGCCCCTCGAGCGCTCTGGGGAGCCGCCGGCGCGACCGCGTCTTGAGGATGCGACGGGCTCGGTGCTGTCGATGGCTCTCGAAGGGCCGTGTTCCAGGCGGGTCAGCCTGAGGTCGTGCTGGCGGTCGTGGAGGCTGTGGTCGGCTGTGGGGCGGCCGGGGTCGTGACCACTACCGGGACTCGGGTCGCGAGGCGGTCGAGGTGGTCGGCCAGGGTCCCGGTGATGAAGTGATGGAAGCCCCAGAGGCTGGCCAGGAGGACGAGGACGCTGACCACCTTCGGGCCCCGTCGTGCGGCCTGACGGCGGGCGGGGGTGCGTCGCCAGCTGGTGGCCGGGGGCGGTGTCGCGGTGGTGCGCTGCTGCTTCGGGGGTGCATGCCGCTGCCGTCGGGTGGGCGTGCGCCGCGGGCCGTTGGTTCGGTCCAGAAGGTGGGCCAGGTGGCGTCCGACGTCGGCGACGTCGTACGGGGTCAGCCGGGGCGGCAGGGACGTCAGGTGCTCGACGAGGTGGGTCCGGCCGACGACGACCAGCCCGCTCGGGGTGGTGGTGGGTGGGAGGTCGTGCCCGGCCAGGCAGAGCACCGCGTAGACGGTGGCGCGGTGGTGGGGTTGTAGCTGGGCGGTCACGGCGGCGGCCGCGGCCAGGGCGCCGTCGACGTCCTTGGTGCGCAGGTGGCCGTTCTGGCGGAGTGCACCGTCGCGGAGGTGGACCTGCCCGGTCCAGTTCTTGGTGTCGATGACCACCACACCGCCGGGGCCCAGGGCGATGTGGTCGAGGTTCGCGTCGCGCCGGTCTGGCCAGCGCAGGTCGTGCAGGGTCGTCCACCCGTACCGGTCGAGCTCGCGCAGGGTGTGGGCGACCAGGACCTCACCGTCGGCGCCGGCGGTCCACCGCCGGACTGCGTCCTGTGCGTGCTCGAGCTTCGCGCGGGTGTCCTCGCAGGGCGCCGCGGCGTACTCGGTCGTCAGCTTCTCGGCGCGCGCGGTGTGCCGTTGCGCCTGCTCTCGGGCGCTTGCCCCTGCGTGCACGTAGCCCCCGCCCCGTATGCCGTCTGGTGCCAGGCCCATCGGCGCCGGCCCGGGAGGGCTGGAAGGGCAGTACCCGAACGGCGGCTCGTCCGAGGGACGTGCGGCCCTGGTGGGGGTGCTCGGGTGTGCCACGGTCGGCGTCGTCGTCCACGGCCACTGAAGGCCGCTGCTCTGCCCCCGTCCCCTCCCCGATAGATGCCGCCCGTCGGCGCCGGTGGCGGGGTCAGGGGTGGCCCGCAGGGTCATCGCGCAGCGACGCGGCAGCGCTCTTGACGCCACCGGTGGCGCTGACACGATCCGGTCTCGGAAGGGGACGCCCAGCCCTCCTCCTGCGCTACCGCTGCTGGGTGACCGGGAGGGTGTGTGGTCGTCGAGCCAGACCGCGGACCCGCGCCGTCGCCGGGGTCGGCGAGGTCGTCGTGGCCGCAGGCGCCCGCGCCGGGCCCCCTGGAGACCGCGGTCGGCCTCGTCTTGGCGCAGGCCCACCCCGCCCGCCCGAACGTGTGGGCGGTGCTGGCCTCGCATCTGCTTGGTGTCGGTGGCGCCCCGCCGCTGTCGGTGGCGGAGGCGGCCGCGTCGGTGGGGCGGCCGGCGTGGTGGGTGCGGGAGCTGCTGCCGCGGGTGCGGATGGTCGCCCGCCACGCGGGCCCGCCGGCGTCGCTGGTCGCAGCGGTGGGTGTGCTTGAGGACGGGCCGGTGCGGACCGCGGCCGAGGCTTCGACGGCGCTGGTCGCGGCCGGGGCGTGTACGGGGCCGGTGCACCCCGATGGGGTGCTGCGGGCCGCGCAAGTCCTCGGCGCCGCGTGCCGCGTGCAGCTGCTCGCCGCCGAGCCCGGCGACCGCCAGGGCGGTGACGGTTGCGGGCCGGCCGGACCTATCGGGCCTGCCGGCCCGGCGGTGCAGGGGCGGCCGGCGGCCGTGGTGGTCGCGCCGGCGGGGCGTGCGGCGCTGGTGCGGGCGGTGATGGGTGCGGTGGTCGCCGCGGAGCGTCGCGGTGACGTCGTCGACCTCGCCGCGGCTGCCGCCGCGGCGGGTGTGCCGATGGCCGCTGCCCACGTCGTCATCGACCGCCTGGAGGGTTGGCAGACCTATGACTCCGGTGAAGGGCCGTACGGGCCGCTTGGGTCGGGCTGTGGGTGGTGGTGGGCGTGGCGCCGGCCGTTGGTGCGCAAGCGCGGGCTGGTGACCTCGACGGCGGTGCGGCTGCTCGCCGCCAGGGCCTACAGCCGCGGCGAGCTGCACGCAGCGGTCGTCGACGCCGTCGACCGGCTGCCGCCGACGACCCGACGGGACGTCGCCGTGCCACCGGCGGAGGTGCTGGCCGCGTGGCTGACCGCGCAGGACCTCCTCGAGCCCGCCGGCGATCAGGCGGATGACGGCAGGGCTGGTGGGCGTCTGCGGTGCTCCCCGGCGCTGGCGTTGCGCAGCGACGCAGTGCTGCTCGAGGCGGTGGCCGCCGCGGGTGGGACGGCCGACACCACGCAGCTCGCGGCGGGGCTGCGGACGGCGGGGTACTCGGCGTCGACGTCGACGCAGCTGGCGCGATCGTCGCCCGTGCTCGTGAGGGTCGGGTGGAGCCGGTACGCGGCCCGGTGACCACCGGTGCGCGGACCCACCGCTCGCGGGAAGCTGCGGCGTCGTCGAGGACTTTGTAAGCCGCTCGGGGCTGTTCGCCGCCAGCCCCGGACGGAGTTCTCGTGGGAGCCCCGTTGCCGCAGAGGACGTCGTCCATGGCGCGGTGGAGCGCCGGTCGGGACACTCACCGCCATGACCGGGACTCGAGGAGACGCCACAGGCCATGACGCTGAGGGAGTGCGGGTCGACCTGGATGGCCTTCCTACGACCTGGCCGGTGCGGCAGGGCCGTTGGGCGCAACGACTCTGGGTCGTCTTCGCCGCGTACTGGCTCTTCAACTTCGTCTTCCGTCTGGTCCGGGACGGCGGGACTGACGTCGTCAGCGTGGTGCTGGGGGCGGTGATGGTCGTCCTCAGCCTCGGCAACTTGGCGGTGATCAGGACTCAGCGCGTCCAGCTCGAGCCTGAGGGATACCGCCGCGGTGACGTCGTCTTCAAGGGACGGCTACGCCCGTGGTCGTCGGCTGACCACGTCCGTCCGGGCAATGCACGGTGGGGCACGCAGGCGGAGATCCGCGGGGGTACTGCGGCGGCTGCTCCGGTGCCGCTGCACGGGATGAGTGAGGAGCAGGCGGTGGAGCTGCAGCGCCGGCTCACCGTGGCGCGGGCTCGGTCGGCGGACGCCGGCGATGCGCGGGTGAGTGAGCTCTAGCCCGCCAGGCGCCGGACGGTCGTCTGCGTCCTTATGGGTCCCTAGAAGGTGGCAGGGCTGGGGCGAGGCCGTGCACGGTCGGCGCACGCGGTGGTGACGTCCGGGCGGTGGTGAGGGCGCCGGCTGTGTGCGGGTGGTCGGGTGGGTCCCGTCGTCCCGGTGTGGGCGAGCCGAGCCGCTGTTAGCTCGGGTCGTCCACAGCGGGGCGAGGGGTACTCGGCGGTACGGCAGCCGCGTCGAGGTCACCGCGGTCGACCGCGGCCGCGTAGGCCTCCAGGGCGCGGTCACGGGAGCGGCGCATGGAGGTGACGAGCCAAGCCATGTACAGCGTGCACACCGCAGTGATGGTCAGGACGGTGATGGTCAAGGCACTGAGGTCGTACGCCGTGAAGGCGGCCCACATCACCATGGCGGCAGTGGTGAGGCCGAGGACGCGATGGTTGCGTCGTTGGAGCCGCTGCCACCCTCGCTCGGTGACGTAGTACCGGGCCATGCCGGCAGTGTCTCGCCCGCTAGGCGCCACGCGAGCCGCTCATCTGCTGGGACCGCCCGGACGGGCGATGGCCACGCGGGAGAGGCGCGGGCGGCGTGGGTGAGCTGGTCAGTCGGTGCTGGGTGCGGCGCTGTGGTCGTCGCCAGCGGTGCGGCGACGGCGCCGCCGCGAGGCAGGGGGAGCTGCGGGCTCCTCGAGACCAACCTTCTTCAGCTCGGCGGCGGACCAGCCCGCCGACAGGGCGGCGGCGTGCTCGCCGGCGTACTTGGCGTCGGCGGTCGCGAGGGCTTCGCGGATGCCCTCGCGCTCTGCGGCGGCGCGGGCGAGGGACCGGCCGGCGTCCATGCGGGCGTCGACGAGGGCGCGCAGGCCCGACTCGATGGTGTCCGGGTCGGTGGTGGTCATGGGGCCACGCTAGTGGCCTGAGGGCGGCGCCGTCAGGTGCTGCTCTGGACCGAGGCGGAGCGCTACGCGCACAGCACTACGAAAGGTAAAGAGCGGAGCAAGCTAAACAGTTAGGTGTCCTAACTGGTCGCCTCCCTCGACAGGGTCGTGGGGTGGCGGCACACTGCGTGTGCGTGGCCCGCCGCTGGCGGGGCGCTGCGCTGGGTAGGTGCGAGGGCCGCGGGACGTGACCGCTGGGCGGCCGGACGAGGCGGGGGAGGTGGCGGTGATGGCGGGTGACGCCGCGCCTGAGGCCGCGCCATCGCAGCCGTTCGAGGTGACAGGTGGAAGCGCCGGCGGACCGTCGACGGAGGTGTCTAAGGACGGGGTGGGGCCGCGCCGGCGCGCGTTGGGGCGGCGACGCCGGGCGAATGTGGCCGGTGGCCGGCTGCACCACCACAAAGTGTCGGTGACACCGGAGGAGGAGGCCGTGCTGGTGCGTCTGGCGGAGAGCCAGGGCGTGACGGTGGTGCGGTTCCTGGTGGAGTCGGCGACGGCGGCGCAGGCGGAGACGTCGGCGCAGAGGCGCGCGGCGATGGCGGAGCTGTTCGCGGTGCGCCGGTTGCTGGCGGGGATGGCGAACAACGTCAACCAGCTCGCGCGGCACGCCAACGCGGGGGAGGAGTTCCCGGCCGAGGCGGTGCACGCGCTGGCAGCGTTCCGGCGGCTCGCGTTCCGCATCGACGACGTCCTCGACGCGATGGCTGAGCGGTGATGCGGCCGTGATGCCGAACGTCACCCGCGGGGAGCGGATG
>Ga0325401_1006280_pt1 | contig 11478 bp, 4 predicted proteins | sample PopdelMetagenome_FD_205666 | JGI IMG/M metagenome (GOLD analysis project Ga0325401, IMG submission 205666) | Populus deltoides microbial communities from Bellville, Georgia, United States - Xylem-PdKOR-R2 | ecosystem: Host-associated > Plants > Phyllosphere > Stem > Wood/Secondary xylem | place...
ATTGTTTATTGCTACAATGTTTCTCCGCATGGTTTTTTTTTATGATTTTCTCCGAAATTATCTTTTTTATTTTATTTTTTAATATTGAGCTGGTTAAAAATTACAGTTACAATATATGAGGAAAACACTTTAACTTTTCTCGAAAATTACTGTTGGTTGCTACAATGTTTTTTCCCACATGGTTTTTTCTTTTTTCATTATGTTTTTCCCTAAAATTATCTTTGTCAATTTTATTTTTTAAATATTAAGCTGGTTAAGAATTGTAATTACAAGTAAATACAAGTTTTTCCTCAAAAAAAACTATGGATTGATACAGTTTTTCCTCACGTAGTTTTTTTCCAGTTTCTTTGGTGTTTTTTTTTTGTAATATTTTTTTCCAAAATCATTTTCGTCCATTTTATTTTTTTTAATATTAAGTTGGTTAAAATTTAACTTTGTAATAAAGCTTAATCATGTGGGGAAAGTATTGTAGCTTTGCTTATAAAACATTATGGATTGCTACATTGTTTCTTCGCATAGTTTTTTTTGTTATGATTTTTTTCAAATTATCCTTTTCAATTTTATTTTTTTGATATTGAATGGTTTGTGAATTACAATTACAAGTCATTACAAATAAGGCTAAATCATGTGGGGAAACACTGTAGCTTTCATCACAAAACACTGTGAATTGCTACAGTGTTTCCAACATGATTTTTTCCTTTTTTTTTTGTGTTTGTTTTTTTTTCTAAAATTATCTATGTTGATTTTTTTTTAATATTGAGCCGATTAAGAATTTAGCTTTGTTATTTTTTTTCTTTATAACACTGTGAATTGTTGTAGTGTTTTTCCATGTGATTTTTTTATGATTTTTTCCAAAATTATCTTTGTCGATTTTTGTTTTATATTGAGTTGGTTAAGAATTATAATTACAATAAAGCTAAATCATATGAAGAAAGCGTTGTAGTTTTTCTCACAAAACACTGTGGATTGCTATAATATTTCTCTAAATAGTTTTTTAGTTTATTTTATTGGGAAAAACGCTATAATTTTCCTTACAAGACATTGTCAATTACTGCAACATCTTTTCTCATGGGTTTTTTTCCTTCCAAAATTATCTTTGTTGGTTTTTTTTAATATTAAGTTGGTAGAGAATTTAGCTTTGTATTTTTTTTTTTTGCTTTTTATTAACTGAAAAGCTAAATCATGTGGCGAAAGCACTGTATCTTTCCTCACAAAACACTGTAGATTGCTACAAATCATTTTGTTCAATCTCTAAGTTTTTGATCACCAACACAACTTTTTTTTCCGTCATGAAATATTTGCTCCATCATATCTTTAATTTCTATTACTTATCTAGTGCTGGTTCATAATTATAACACTATCAAGTGTATTTATTTTATAAACCCGCGGGCAAATCATCGCATATCCTAAAACTTGTGCGCCCGGTAAAAAGTGACAATCCTCAATACTGTAAATCTACTATTAAGATGGCCACAGTTCCTTTTATACCATCTCATTATTAGCATAATCCAGGTCCTAATTTTTTCTTTTTTTTTACAAAAGTAAGGTTTGAACTCGAGATCTCTCAGGACGAGAAAGAAACTAATGAAGATTGAGTTACAGTTCGGTGGCTGATTCAAGAAGACTTTGAAAGGTAAATATTCGATCTAAGCAACTTGCCGGTGCCTGACATTGAGAATTTCTTAACAATAGGATTCCAAGTGGAAAATTTCGCAAGCATATATAGGTCGAAAAGTATAGCCATCTAAAAAACAGGAATTTCAGTTGAGATCAAAGTAGTAAATACATTCCGGTGGCCGTTCCAGATTTAAATGGAGTTAATATTATAATATATGCCACTATTTTTATACATTTAAATATTTTTTATATATATCAACTGTCCCTACGCCTTGGGGTCGGATTTTTTTTATATAAAAAATTATATCTATTTTGTGATTATAACATTTGAAACTGGGAATGGAAATGTAGTGTAGTAGTATAAATTATTAGAATTTCACAAGAATTGAAATATTTTTATTTTAAGGTTTGCAAGTTATTTATTCTTCGGAAATATTAAAATAGAAACTTGCAATTTGCAATTTGCAATTTGCAAGGGTATTGTAATTATAATTCCAACTTTTATTTATAGAAAAAGAAGGACTCCAAAATTGAAAAGCAGAAAAGAGAAGGCCAAAATAGCCCAATGGAAATTAACCGAAGCCACAAGTCCACAATCAAGAAGCCCATGCCACTATCCTCCGGTTCCTAAGGCTCCAGAACGTCAGGACTGAAGTCTGAGAAAGAACGAACATTACATTAGGCTTAGCCAAGCCGAGCCCCGAACTGAATCGAAACAAAAAAGGAGAGGAGAGGAGAGGAGAACAGAATCCCATAATCAATCAATCAATCGGAGGAGAGAAAGAGATGGAAGTGCCAGGATCATCAAAGCCAATGATAGCAACGCAGGAAGAAATGGTTGAGGCAAGGGTCCCAATTCCATACAGAGACCAATGCGCCCATTTGCTGATCCCACTCAACAAGTGCAGGCAATCTGAGTTCTTTCTTCCATGGAAATGTGAGAACGAGCGCCATGTTTATGAGAAGTGTGAGTATGAGCTTGTCATGGAGAGAATGCTTCAGATGCAGAAGATCCGTGAAGCTGAGGCCAAACTCAAACAATCACACAAGCAAGGAACCATCCCTCTCATCCCCAAGACTGCAAATGCCTAGCCTCTGTTTCTTTAAGTGTTCTGGTAAGTGGGTTTTTCATAAAATTGGAATCTTGATTGCTTTTTGTTGGATTTGGTTTGTGGGTTTTGTCGGCTTTTTTGAGAACTTTGGGTGGTTTTGTTTAAGTGGGTGAATAAGTTTGAATAAGTTTTGGCGTTGATTATCTAATGTGGTTTATGTTGCGGTAAAGCTTTGCAGATTATTAGGGAAAATTTTGGATGATTTTTAGTGTTTGATTGTGATTTAGGGGCTTGCCTTCCTATTGTTTGGTTTTCTGATATCAATTTCTACAGGTTACTGATGAATTGTGATTTTTTCAGTGAGTTATTGAATTTGGAAATTTGGGTTTTGATTATATGACTTGGGTTATGGTCTTGTCAGTCAGTAATTGATGGTTTTGAGCTTAAAGTAATGTTTTCTTGATGAAGTTTCAGAACAGTTTTGTAGGAGGCATCTTTTGTTTTCCTCTCTGCAGTGCTGCTAGATTATTTGTTTTGGTTGATTTGTCTGTGTTATCTAAAGTCTCCATTAACACAGAGATTAGAACAATTTAGTGAACTAAGAGTCTAGGACTAATGTTTAGCTTGGAATGGGTTTCTTTTTTGCTGTTCGACCAATCAATTAGGTTTGATTGGTTGTGGAGTGACGAGTATTAACATGAACTGGAATGCGAAAGGATGCCCGGACCTTAGTTGGTGATGTGACATGTTAAGGTAACTCAAGTAGATCTGCTAGTTCAATGCATGAGATTGTTCAATTTTCAAACCAAGAATATTTTTTTCTTAAAGCGTATATTTCTCAAAGTATTGTGGATGTTTCCCCCAATTCCTGTGACCTTTCTCTCAAAACATTATAGTTAAGTGTCGGTATAGTTTCATTCAAGTGCTTAGTTTCTTGTGAGTAGCTTTTAGTACTATTGAATTTTTCTATGACCTCTATATTCTTAGGGATTTGATTGGTTGTGAAGTGGTGAATGTTGCTTCTGCAAAGTTGAGGTTCAAACATGGGTTGTGTGGCATATGCAGAACACGAAGGGGAAATTTGAAAGGGTCCCAGACCCTAGTTCATATTTCGATAGGTTGGGGTACTTGTATCAAGATGGATCGGCTAGTCCATACTAATAATGCCATTCAGCCTATTCTAAGTCTAAATGCTCAAATTTTGAAATGCAGAATAGATTGGTATATGGAAGGCAATCATTTTACGTTGTATGTAATTGAGGAAATCCCTTCGTCACGTGGAACTGATTGGTGATCACTTCTCCATTTTTCTTCAGGGAACATTTTGGCATTTGTAATCATGTGAGATGACAATCAGATGATTGTAAAGTCTCCAAAATTTCTCTATTAGGAATTTCTAGTTTCAGTTAAATTTGCAATCAATTCTAATGATTTGTTTTTTTCTTGCAAGAAATCACTAATTGAATTGGTAACTGTGATTTACTTTTGGAATCAGAGCCTGTATCTTACTTTAAATTGCTACCTACCTCTGACTCTAGTTACTAAGCTACCTATACAACTAATCTAATGTAATACAAACAAACTCCACTTGCATGGGAAAAAAAGGGGGGGAAATTTCGATTATCTTTAGTCTTTGCGGTTTTGCAATTGAGAAGTAGGATAAACATTGACAGAAAGCCTTTGAAATCTCCTTCAGGAGTCACTAACATCAAGATGTTAATCTGTAATGAGTTTGGATGTGAAGAAACTATTGGAAGCAAGTTCAGTACAGTAATGCTTAGTGCAGACACATGTCCCTTACAAAATCTTTTCCGTTTCTCATTTCAGCTCACATCCACTTTGAGAATAGCTCATATCAACCCTGAGAATATTAAAGAGCAATTTCCTCTGCGAATCATTTCTCCATGAGTTCCGTCCTTTCTGATTGTTTTATTTTATAAGTGGCTAAACTGTTGCCCTTGGATAGTACATGAAAGACCATGACAACATGCATACCAGCACGAGGTGCAACCATGCATATTTAGCTTTAAATGTGATAGTAAAAGTAGTTAAATTATTAAACCATGAACTTCAAGCAAATCCATAATTCAACCAGTCTTCAAAGGAAGGACCTGCCACATGTGATTATGTATTGACATGTAGTCTTCTTTCTAATTGATTTAGATATTGATGTACTTGTTGTAATTGCTAGCAAAAAAGGTCATGATATTTGCCAATAGTGCAGGTGAGATATATTCGTCCTTCATACAAGTCAAGTTTTTGTACATATTTCGTTTGGTTTTTTACCTTCTTAGAACACTTGCAGTGGAAAGATGTGTACATGGACGTCAATGGGGATTGATCCACACATGGCTTGATTTTTTTTTTGTTGCTGTTGACGATTTGGTTGTGTTTTTAAGATGAAAGAATAGCAAATATTCATCTACTCTTATCTTTGTAGACAGCAGTCAATTTGAATGTTGATCAACTTGTTATTATTTATACATCTAGTTTTCCTCTATGCGGTTACCATTTACTTCCTACTCTTTTATTTTGTGTTTTGGTTTGTGGTTCTTACTCTGCTCTGCATGTTCTGCCCATTGACACTGGTGACAGGAAGCTTTCAAATTACTGAGATATGGGTCGTTTGGTGTTTCTGGCTGCTGTTGGCGGGAAGTTATTTTATTGGGAACTGTCAATCTGGAGACAAATGTTAAACACTCAATAATTTTCGAATATTTTGGGTTCTGCAAACTTGTTCATGGAATAAGTTCCTAACTAGCACTGACATTTTATGATTTCACATCTTTTACTGGATTTGAATTTGGCAAAATTGAATTTTACGGATGATGCTTGGGACAGTTGCGTTGTTGTGTGGACATCGCATGTGCCATGGCTACTCCTCATTAGTACAAAAGTGAGTTTTACATAAGATGTGAGATTGGATTTCCAACATTGTTGATTTTCTTCTTGTTCCCTCATTTTATAGGGCACTATTAAATCAAGTTGCGTTCATCTTTCTAGTTCTCTGCATCACAAGCGTGTGAAAGAATGTAATCGAAAAATTCTTGGTCGCCCCCATTAATCTTTCTTGGGAGTTTGGGAAGCGATTGCATGCTCTTGTACAAATAGATGGAAATATAACATAACCTTATAAATGCTTGATTCTGCAGAGCGCCGTCCCAATTACCGTTGAGTTGATTGGTAAATTTACATACCGATCGTTGGAAGTTGATGCCTCAAAGGGCTCTGTTTCGTTTTCCTCTTCGCTGTGGACCGTTCATCATTCTTGTAAGAAAACTATGAAGCCCAGCTGAGATTTCAATAAATTGTTCGAGGTCAGGACAGTTCAGCTTGTAACTTTCAAGAACGGAAATGCAAGCGCCTCGTTTTATTATTTCGTATACATTGATCTCGCGGTATGTAAGTAGCTATAACCAGGCCTACGAACTACTACAGATCACAGTTTGAGCAATGGAGAAGGCCTGTTAGCCTCCCAAGAGCAGACTTGCTTGGGCTAAGAGGGCATGCAGAATACTGAGATTAAAACATGCTGTCGAAGCTACGGCATTATTCTAAATCAATTATATAGCTGTAATAAGTTACTGTATACAAACGGAAAAATTATATAAAAAAAGAATTCATAGTGACATCTTTGAAATTTATTTTTCGAAGGTGAGATCGGGTTATGCAGAATAGTGCTGTGCAGCCCCGCAGGCTTGGATCTCCCGGTGTGTGAAAACAAAAGTATCAAATTCTTGTCTTTCATTCCTTCTTTTTCCTGGAAAAAGGTCCCTATTGGATGTGTTTGAAGTTCTACACTTGTAGCATGGCCCTTCACCTAAAAGTTGTGATAAAAGTTGTGAAACATATCCCGATGCCGCAATTAATGTCGTTTTTTGATATATTAGACAAGATGCATGGAATGAAGAATCCATCCAATTATTCAAACCTTTTGAAACGTGATTATAGTATAATATTGTAACACAAATACACACCTAGAGACTATTTCCACGTGATTTGCACCCAGATGCTCTTGCCCTAGTTACAAGATTAGCCTGAGTTGGTAATCTTGACATAATATATTAAAAGCACTAGCAAGGACACCAACTTCTTTTGGATTCCAAGTTTGAAAACAAGGGCACCATCTTCTTGTTTCTTCTTCTCTCTCTCTTCTCACACTCGCGCAAAGTCGGCTTTCGACCCATGTGGGAATGAAAGTGATTATGACATTAGTGTTAACAAAAATGGTAAAGCATTGCTTGCAGTAAAGATTCTCTCAGTTTTCCTGATCTTCTGCTTTAATTTGTCATTACTAAAAAGTGAAATACAGTACTGCGTGCCAATTATAGAGAGTCACGACCATCTTTTTTAATGATGGTCAAAGTTTTTTTTTTTTTTTTTAATTTTATGGGTTGAAATTAACAGCACGATAGCGTGCTTGATGACTCCTAAGAAATAAACTCTACTAATATATGTTGCATTAGACAAAGTCTAATTGTTTTTTTAAAAAAAAACATAAGAATGATCCCTTTTTTTTATTTTAAACATTAGTACATTGAAAAACATTTAAAAATACTTATTTGATATATATTTTTTGGGATAAAAACAGTTAAAAAAAGAGAGCTGAATCACAAGAACGAACACTCCTGGAGTAAATAATTTGTAGCAGCCATCAAGAAAGAAATGGCTTAGGAGTAAGGGACACGACAGCTGTAAGATTTCTTACGTTAACATGGAAAGAAGTAGAAACCTCGAGAGAATGTTAAACAAGTGTGTATATAATATAATCTTGGTGAGAATGAGGTAGAGAATACCTACCACGTTGATTTTTATTTTTCTTTTGGATCGTGTTTTTCTAGAAGAATTCAATCAAAAGTGTGTAGAATAAAAAAAAGGGCAACTGCAGCACGTGTAAGCTAGGGAATGTTGCGATATTCTTGCCAGGTCAGGCAGGGCATCATTTGTTTTATATGGCTGGACCAGAGGTTCGAGCCAATCGATGAGAAATGAAGGCAATCGACCTTGTAATATTCAACCACTAATTCCTCTCTTCAATTATCAAGATTCAAAAGTCAAGCAATGGTGGGTCCTGCTTCTTCGATCATCACATATTCCCTGCACCAATTTGAAGTTGCATTTTCATGCTACGTCGAATATTAATGATATATTTTTTACTAATAAATTTGCTCGAAGAATCCATGATAGCATCCTGGGATGCTCGGAGTCGATGATAGTTATTTTTTTATATTAATATATTAAAACGATTTTAAAAAATAAGTAGAGAACTGTTTAAATTTTTTTAAAAATATCGCTTGGAACACTAAACCTTTTTGTTTTGGCATCTACTCATGTATAATATTCAAATAACGAGAGTAAAGAAAAACACAGAAGAGGTCAAGAGTACTTCGTCAGTTCCTAGGCTCTGGTCATGGCTTCTCTCCTCACAAACAAAAGAAGATGGATATTGGGGTGCCAAATGCCGATTTCACAGACTAGAAGGGTGATTGATGGTTTGATATTCATCTGCCAACCTGCCTAGATGCCTGTAGCTTGCATTTCAGCCAAGAAAAATAAAGGGGTGACCCTGCACATGCTCCTTTTTGTTTTTTTTTGTTTTTTCAAACACCTCAGCTTTGATCAAAAGTATTTTTTGGCCGCACATAAAACATATGACAGGGTGATGACAAAACTAGCTAGAATTCATAGTCAAAAAACTACCCTTTTTGTAAGTCTTTGAAAATTAATGCAGCGACGGTAGCACTGCATTACGACTTTGCGAGAAACGAAAAGTTCTATCATATCATTTTCGTGTATCGTAATTAAGTTTCCAAAGGTTACTTCTAGGTCATTTCAAAATTTCAACAAGGCATGTATAGCACGCTAAAGTTAAATGAACATGCATAGACAATGAGCATCGCAATACAAGTCCAGGACTCCCCCCATTTCTAGCAATTCCAGATGTTCTTTTAGCGAGAGAAGATTTTTTTTTTTTTTGTACTTTCTTAATTTGAATTTTAAAATTAGTATCTGAGAAAATTCATTTCTTGAATGTATCGGAAAAATATAAGGGATAGGACTTCTCTTCTTTTTTTTTTCTTTTTATTCCACGTTAGCAGAGATTAGGTCAGGGTGCAGTTTTCTAATTTGTTTTTTAATTAAAAAAACTTAATTTCTCTTAATTTACAACTTGCAAACATAACCTGATTTTGAAAACCAAAAAAAAAGAAGCAAAAAAGTAGAGAAAAAGAAAGCGAAAACGAAAACGAAAACGAAAACACTCCTTTGATTGCTTTTTATGTAAGCTGTCATTTGTAAAAGATCGTGGATCCTCGTTTGATCCAGGAATGTGATTAAAGATACTCTAGAATACAAGTAACAGCAACAAGGTTTGATAAAATGTGAACAACTTAATTACCTGTACCGGAAGCTCTTCAATCAAGAAAAGAAACTCAATTATTCAAACTTTTACCTAATTCATTGACACGAGGTTGTAAAGTCAAGATGGTGGGAACCTTCCTTCAATCATTGTTCATTCCCCTAGATCGTGAGAATGAATAATTTCAATTTTGACATAACCAAAAGGTTTCATTCCTCATTCCTGGATCTGCTGTTCGTAGTAGCTTTCCATGCATAGTTTATATATCCGGGTAAAATATTAAAGGATTGTTAGCTTCTTTTCACATTGATATTTTTGAAAACTCTATTAATCAAAATACATATATATAAAAATATTCGTCAGACCAGAAATTATACTTCGTTTTCTCGTATAAATGTGGGCTGATCTATAAATGATTTTTGCAATAGGGTTCGCATTTATATGAGAGAAATTAATGCAATTATTGATGTACTTAATACCTCAGTCAAAATAGCTGGATGCAATTCTCTCTCTCTCCAATATTTCATCTTATCACTTGCAAACGTCCCGATAATAGAAAATTAAGGCGAGGCTTCTATCACATTCCAAAGATGCCAGGTCTCATGTTCTATTGCTTGCATGAAAAATTAAGAACAATACAAGTGAACACTGAATGCTACTCTCACATAATTAAAGATGCTACTATCTCAAATCTTGGCGACGGATTGCATTTTGATCAAAACGGAGATATATAGGGTGGATCAACACTTCTGTTTTGGTTACTGTTCGGGCAAGTTAGCTGGTTACATACAATTGTGGTTAAATGCATGTAACTAAACACGAAGACTAGAGTTAAAAGTAAGAGAGAAAGAAATTGGCTAAAAGGGGTTAGAAAAACCTGCATTATGTCTCAATTCTAATGTCTCTTTCAGGGTCTATCATAATAGGAGTTGCTGTAGGTGACCTGGAGCCGAGATAAAGATGTGGAAAATGTTGGTCGAGGTGCTTTAGATGACCATCTTTTTGACAAACTTCGCTGCGCAAGTGAATGTCAAACTTTATTTGTGTAGCAGGTCATATCATGCAAGATAGGCCATGTGGGTAGGATAAAGAAAGGGTTGCCCATTGCTAAACCAAAAAGGGTTAGATAGAATTAAAAAATGAAACGAAACCGAGATTAATTGAACCCTATTCTCAAATGACTACGGATACAGACGAGAAACACAGACACGTTACACGTCAATGTAAATATATTTAATCCAGAGATAGTTAAATTCATCGGCTTTGAATTTTTATTATGATCTCGAATTCAATTCTTTAGAGTCACTCATGGTTGATAATTTTAGAATTTATTATAAGATTAGTTGAAATATATATAAACTGATCTGGAAATCCTTATTAATTTAAAAAATATATAAGAGTACATTTTGGTCCAGAAAATCTAAACATGTGCGAGAAGTTCTAAAGTGGGACTAAATCTCTGATCTCTTTTAGGAACGATGCAGGTCTTGAATGAAGTTCGGTCCTCTAGCTTTAGACGTGGCAATGCAACGGTTCGAATCTACACCAATTTTCTTATATCCATGTCTTCTTTTGACTCAGAAAATCCACATTTGGCACACTTTCATCCCTAACATCGTTTGAAAGGGTTAAATGGGGATCAAGCTTGTTGACCTGTCGAGCAGCCACCAAATACCCAATCTGACCTAATTGTTTCGTTTTTCAAAGTCATTATTCAAATATCCATTGCATGCGGTGCCTTCGAATATCGCATCCTAAAGCCAGGTCTTCACATCAAGCCGTGCGATTATCTCTAGGCCATTGGAGACATGCTATAAAAATAAAACAACCCACGTCAAATATTACTGATTCGTACTAATTAATGATTGATTCAGCTGAATACCTGGACCATTCAAATTCTTTATAAGTTTAACTATTTTGTTGAATTATTATTCCATTAGTACAGTAGTTCTGAAGCTTCCTCAGAGATTACTATATACTTGTTCTTTGTTAAATAACTTGCATATGCACTTCAAAAATATTACGTCAGTTGCCCACATACTCGATGCCTCACGATTCTCATTTATCGTGAGAGTTTGTGTATTTAATTATATCAAGAGACCGCTGGCAGTTACAAGCTAGCTGTTTTACACGGGTATATCATCTACGAGACCATTAATGTCTACTGTACCAAGAACAAGATTTGATCAGTAAATGACTTTATGTATTAATATATTTGATTAATTTTATGGATAAAATTATTATTTTATTTTTCTATTTTGGAATTATAAATTTAGATATTCTACCGGTTCTATAAATTAATAGATGTAACTTTTTATTATTATTTTCAATTAAATTAAATTATTTTATTTTATTTTTATAAATAAATATTTGTTTTCATGAAAAAAATATATATTAAAAAGTCCAAAAGAATAAAATATAGTATGAGAAAGCGATTTGATAGGTTTTGCC
>Ga0325401_1006286_pt1 | contig 11475 bp, 9 predicted proteins | sample PopdelMetagenome_FD_205666 | JGI IMG/M metagenome (GOLD analysis project Ga0325401, IMG submission 205666) | Populus deltoides microbial communities from Bellville, Georgia, United States - Xylem-PdKOR-R2 | ecosystem: Host-associated > Plants > Phyllosphere > Stem > Wood/Secondary xylem | place...
GTCCTCGGTCGCCCGGTCGCGCACTCGCTGTCCCCGGCGATGCACCGGGCGGCGTACGCGGCGCTCGGGCTCGACGGCTGGTCGTACGGGGCCCGCGAGACCGACGAGGCGGACCTCGCCCGGACGGTGGCCGCGTGCGGCGACGACCCGGCGTGGGCGGGGCTCTCGCTCACCATGCCGCTCAAGCGCGCCGTCGTGCCGCTGCTCGCGGGCACCGACCCGGTGGCGGCGGCCACGGGCGTCGTCAACACGGTGACGTGGGACGAGGACCGGCGGCCCCACGGCGCGAACACCGACGTCGACGGCGTCGAGCGGGGCCTTGCCGCGGTGCTGACGCCCGGGGCGGCCCCGCGCAGAGGCCTCGTCCTCGGCGGCGGCGCGACCGGTGTCTCGGCCGTCGCCGCGCTGGCGCGCCTCGGGTGCACCGAGGTCGTCGGCGCCGTGCGCGACCCGGCCCGCGCCCGGCCGTTGCTCGCCGTCGGCGCGGCGTGCGACGTCGCCGTGCGGCTCGTGCCCTTCGCCGGCGCGGCGGGCGCGGTGGACGCCGCGGACGTCGTCGTCTCCACGGCGCCAGCGGGCGCCGCCGACGTCGTGGCGGCCGACCTGTCGCCCATGGGGGACGAGCGCCCGCAGGTGCTGCTCGACGTCGTCTACGCGCCGTGGCCCACCGCGCTGGCCGCCGCGTGGGCCGGCCGCGGCCCGGTCGTCGACGGGCTGGAGATGCTCGCGCACCAGGCCGTCGGCCAGGTGCGGCTCATGACGGGGCGCGCCCCCGACGCCGGGGTCCTGCGGGCGGCGGCCCTCGCCGAGCGCCGGCGCCGCGCGACGGCCGACCCCCTCGGACGTGCCTGACCCGGACCTGAGGGTCACCTCGCACGTGTCCTCCGGACGCCCGGCGGGCCCACCGGACGGATGCGCCCGGACGGGTCAAGGCGGGCGGGCGGCCTGCCGATGAGCACGACATGCGGACCCGTACCCGGCTCGGCGACCTCCTCGTCCAGCAGGGCGTCATCAGCCCCGAGCAGCTGAGCGAGGCGCTCGCGCACCAGCAGGTCACGGGGGAGCGGGTCGGCCAGGCGCTCGTCAGCACGGGCGTCCTCACGGAGGCGCAGCTCGTCGCCACCCTCGCGACCCAGGTCGGGCTGTCCTTCGTCGACCTCGGCGAGCACCCGGTGGACCCGTCCGCCGTCGCGCGCGTGCCCGCGGCCCTGTGCCGCCGGAGCACGCTGCTGCCCATCGGCCTCGACGCCGAGCGGCGCCTCGTCGTCGCCATGGCCGACCCCGGCGACGTCGTCGCCGTCGACGACATCCGCAGCATCACCGGCCTCGACGTCCAGCCGGTCGTCGCCACCCGCGACGACCTCCGCACGGCGATCGAGCGCTTCTGCCGCGCCGACGCCGACCTCGACGACCTCACGACGGCGATGCACGCCGACGCCGTGGTGGAGGAGGACCTCTCCCTCGTCGCCGCCGCGGTCGAGGACGCGCCGATCGTCCGCTACGTCAACCTCCTCATCGACCAGGCCATCACCGACCGTGCCTCCGACATCCACATCGAGCCGGGCGAGCACGAGCTGCGCGTCCGCTTCCGCATCGACGGCGTGCTCCACGAGGTCATGCGCTCGCCCCGCTCCATCCAGTCGGGCGTCACGAGCCGGCTGAAGATCATGGCGGACATCGACATCGCCGAGCGGCGCAAGCCGCAGGACGGCCGCCTGTCGGTCGTCCACCACGGCCGCAAGATCGACCTCCGCGTGGCGACGCTGCCCACGGTGTGGGGCGAGAAGGTCGTCATGCGGATCCTCGACAACTCGACGGCGAGCCTCGACCTCGCCGACCTCGGCTTCAGCGAGTCCAACCACGCGCGGTACGCGACGAGCTACCGCAAGCCCTACGGGATGCTCCTCGTCACCGGCCCGACCGGCTCGGGCAAGTCGACGACGCTGTACGCGACGCTCAACATCGTCAGCAAGCCCGAGATCAACGTCATCACCGTCGAGGACCCCGTCGAGTACCGGCTCCCCGGCATCAACCAGGTGCAGGTCAACCCCAAGGCGGGCCTCACCTTCGCCGGCGCCCTGCGCTCGATCCTCCGGTCCGACCCCGACGTCGTCCTCCTCGGCGAGATCCGCGACAAGGAGACGGCGACCATCGCCGTCGAGGCCGCGCTCACCGGCCACCTCGTCCTGTCGACGCTGCACACCAACGACGCGCCCTCCGCCGTCACCCGCCTCACGGAGATGGGCATCGAGCCGTTCCTAGTCGGCTCGGCGCTGGACTGCGTCCTCGCGCAGCGGCTCGCGCGCCGGCTCTGCGACCGCTGCAAGGAGGCGTACCGCCCCGACGAGGCGCACCTGCAGACGCTCGGCTTCCCGCTCGCGCCGGGGGAGGCCGTGCCCGTGCTCCACCGCGCCGTCGGGTGCCCCGCCTGCTCGAAGACCGGCTACAAGGGCCGGCTCGCCCTCCACGAGGTCATGTCCGTCACCGAGGAGGTGGAGCGGCTCGCCGTCTCGCACGCCTCGGCGTCGGAGATCGGCCGTACCGCCCGCGCCCAGGGCATGGGCAGCCTCCGCGACGACGGTTGGGAGAAGGTCCGCGCGGGCCTCACCTCCGTCGAGGAGATCGTCCGCGTCGTCGCCTGACCGGCGGGCGGGTGCTCCGACCCCGCCGCCCTCAAGCCGCCGCCCGCCCGTCCGACAAGGAAGCCATGGAGCTCGAGCCCGTCCTCGCCGTCGACCTGCCGGTCGCGCCGCCCGTCGCCGCCCCCGCGGCGACCCTCCCCGCCGCCGGGCTGCCGCAGCAGCGCACCGGCACGGCCGAGGCCGAGCCGACCGTCGACATCCCCGCGGCCCTGCTCGCGATGGTCGGGCTGGGCGCCTCGGACCTGCACCTCACGGCGGGCGTGCGGCCCATGGTCCGGGTCCGCGGCGAGCTGCAGCCGCTCGACGGCTTCGAGGTCTGCACCCCCCAGGCGCTCGAGCGGGCGCTCTTCTCCATGCTGCCGGCGAAGATGCGCGAGCGGTTCGAGAACGCCCTCGAGCTGGACCTCTCGCACGCGCTGCCGAACGTGGCCCGCTTCCGCGTCAACCTCTACCGCCAGCGGGGGAGCGTCGGTGCGGCCTTCCGCGTCATCCCCTTCGAGCTGCGCCCGCTGGAGGACCTCGGCGTCCCGCCGGCCGTCGCGGCCTTCGCGCACATGCCGCGCGGCCTCGTCCTCGTCACCGGCCCCACCGGCTCGGGCAAGTCGACGACGCTCGCCTCGATCATCGACCTCGCCAACCGCACGCGGCGCGACCACATCATGACCGTGGAAGACCCCATCGAGTTCCTCCACGAGCACAAGTCCTGCGTCGTCAACCAGCGCGAGGTGGGGGAGGACACCCACTCCTTCGCCGAGGCGCTCAAGCACGCGCTGCGCCAGGACCCCGACATCATCCTCGTCGGCGAGCTGCGCGACCTCGAGACCATCTCCATCGCGCTCACCGCCGCCGAGACCGGCCACCTCGTCTTCGCGACGCTGCACACGCAGGACGCCGCCCAGACCATCGACCGCGTCATCGACGTCTTCCCCGCCGACCAGCAGCACCAGGTCCGCGCCATGCTCGCCGGCGCCCTCCAGGGCGTCGTCTGCCAGACGCTCTGCAAGCGCGCCGACGGCCAGGGCCGCGCCGTCGCGACCGAGGTGATGATGGCGACCCCCGCCATCCGCAACCTCATCCGCGAGGGCAAGACCCACCAGATCTACTCGTCGCTCCAGGCCGGGGCCCAGCACGGCATGCACACCCTCGACCAGCACCTGGCCGAGCTCGTGCGCGTCGGCGTCATCACCTACGAGCACGCCGTCGAGAAGAGCCACAGCCCGGCGGACGTCGCCCGGCTCTGCGGCCGCTCCTGACCCGAACCATCCCGAGGGAGACCCATGGCGACCGCCACGAAGACCTACGAGTACGCCGTCCGCGACGCGGGCGGTGCGCTCGTCAGCGGCACGCTCGAGGCGTCGAGCGAGGCGGCGGTCGTCTCCCGGCTCAAGGGGATGGGCTACGCGCCGGTCTCGTTGCAGGAGAAGAAGACCTCCGGGCTGAACACCGAGATCAACCTCCCCGGGTCGGACCGCGTCTCGCTCAAGGACCTGGCCGTCATGTCGCGGCAGTTCGCGACGATGGTCTCGGCCGGCCTCTCCCTGCTGCGCTCGCTGGCGATCCTCGCCGAGCAGTCTGAGTCCAAGGGTCTGCAGAAAGCGCTCACCGACGTCCGTACCCGCGTCGAGGCGGGAGCCTCGCTGTCGGACGGCCTCGCCGAGCACCCGCGGGTGTTCCCGCCGCTCATGACCAACATGGTCCGTGCCGGCGAGGTCGGCGGCTTCCTCGAGACGGTGCTCATGCAGGTCGCCGAGTCCTTCGAGGGCGAGGCCAAGCTGCGCGCCAAGATCAAGTCGGCGATGACGTACCCGGTCGTCGTCTTCGTCATGGCGATCCTCGCGGTCACCGGCATGCTCATCTTCATCGTGCCGGTCTTCACCGGCATGTTCGCCGAGCTGGGGGCCGAGCTGCCGGCGCCGACCGCCTTCCTCGTGGCGCTCAGCGGGGCGCTCCGGACCTTCGCGCCGGCACTCGTGGTCCTGGGCGTCGTCGCGGCGGTGGTGTGGAACCGCTACAAGCTCCACCCGAAGGTCCGTGACGTCGTCGACCCGCTCAAGCTCAAGCTCCCCGTCTTCGGCAGCCTGTTCCGGAAGGTCGCCATCAGCCGCTTCACCCGGAACCTCGGCACCATGGTGTCCTCGGGCGTCCCGATCCTCCAGAGCCTCGACATCGTGGGTCAGGCGTCGGGCAACGTCGTCATCGAGCGGGCGACCGCCGACGTCTCCGAGTCCGTCCGTCAGGGGCGGACCATCTCGGCGCCGTTGGCCCAGCACGCCGTCTTCCCGGCGATGGTCGTGCAGATGCTGTCCGTCGGCGAGGACACCGGCGCCATCGACTCGATGCTCCACAAGATCAGCGACTTCTACGACCAGGAGGTCGAGGCGACGACCGAGGCGCTGACGTCGCTCATCGAGCCTCTGATGATCGCCGTCCTGGGGTCACTCGTCGGGGGCATGATCATCGCCCTCTACATGCCGATCTTCACGGTCTTCAACGCCATCCAGTGACGTGGCCGTCGGCCGTCGCCGACCGCCGCGAGAGCCCCGCACGAGCCCGTGCGGGGCTCTCGCGCGTCCGGCGCTAACACAGCCCGAGCCGTCGTGGGGCGGGCGAGCATCGCCGCTACGCCGTCCGGGTGAGGGCGGTGGACCGCAGGTGCGGGTGCTCAAGGGGCGTCCGCGGGGGCCGATGACATCAGTGCCACCGAGTCGCAGCGCACACCGCGCCGGCACCGCCGAGCGATTCACGACCTCAGAAGGAGATCAGCTGATGCTGGCTCGCATCCGTAAGTCCGTGCAGGAGAAGGACGCCGGCTTCACGCTGGTCGAGCTCCTCGTCGTCATGATCATCATCGGCATCCTCGCCGCCATCGCCATCCCCGTCTTCCTCAACCAGCGACAGAAGGCCGTCGACTCGTCGATGAAGTCGGACCTCAAGACCATCGCCACGGCGGAGGAGACGTACTTCGTCGACAACCAGAAGTACATCGCGACGTCGGCGCCCAACGCGGACCTGAAGACGGCCCTCTCCACCGGCAACTCCGCGGTCGTCTCGCTGGACTCGGGTGGCCGGGCCGGCACCTACTGCATCGTCATGTCGCGCACGAGCGGCTCGTCGAAGGGGACGGTCGACAACTGGGTCTACATCAGCGACAAGGGCGGCCTCCAGGCGGCCACGGTCCAGGGCTGCGCCTGACCGAAAGGACGGCGGCCTCCGGTCGCATCCCCTACCTCGACCTCGACGAGCTGGAGCCCCCGATGCACCTGCAGGAGAGCCGCACCGCGGCCGCAGGTGACGGGGGCTTCAGCCTCGTCGAGGTCGTCGTCGCTCTGGCCCTCATCGGCGTCGTCTCCTCGGCGGCCCTGCTGGCCTTCACGGGCGGCCTCCGCGCCACGGCCGAGCTCCAGCGCGACCAGGTGGCCGTCGGGCTCGCGAGCTCGGCGCTGGAGGTCGCCCGGTCCCGCCCCTCCACCGACGTGGGGGACGTCAACCCGCTGGTCGTCGGACGCACGGAGACCGCGGTCCGGGCCTCGTGGGACGTCACGGCAGAAGGACAGGTCCCCGACCTGGCCGCCACCCTGCCGCTGTGGGACACCAGCGGCTCCGTCGCCGCTCCCGTGCTCCCGCTCGGCACCACGGCCACCGTGGGCGGCATCACCTACACGACCACGACGTACGTGGGCGCCTGCTACAGCCTGCGTTCGGCGACCGGGGGGGCGTGCACCCGGCAGGGGCTGACGACCGCCCCGCCGGCCGCCGCCACCCCGGCCGGCTACGTGCGGCGGCTGCGCGTCGTGGCGGTCGTCCGCTGGAAGCCGACGGCTTCCGGTTCCTGCGGCTCGACGTCCTGCGTGTACAGCGCCAGCACGATCCTCGACCCGAGCCAGGACCCGGTGTGGGAGACGCGTGACCTCCTCATCGCCCGGGACGACAGTGCCGTCCTGCCGTTGCTCACCGGCTCGATCACCCTCAACGTGCTCGGCAACGACACCGTGCAGTCCGCCCAGCGCACCGTCGAGATCTCCCGGCAGCCGGCCGTGGCCTCGGGCGTCTCCGTCGGCAGCACGGCCGCCGGTCGCGCCGGCACCGTGTCCGTCACCGCCGACGGCAACGTCGTCTACGCACGACCGGGCTCCCTCGTCACCCTTCTCACGACGGTCACCTTCGAGTACCGGGTCCGCAGCGGCTCGGGAACCCCGTCCGAGCCGGCCACGGTCACCGTGACCATCCCTGTCGCATGAGGCGCCTGCCCGGCGACCGGGACGACGCGGGGGTGACCCTCGTCGAGCTCGTCGTCGCCATGTCCGTGTTCCTCGTCGTGCTGTCCGTCGTCATGGGCGCCGTCGTGAGCAGCACCCGCACCGTCGTGTCGGCCACCGCCGTCGCGGAGTCCGCGGACCAGACGCAACGGGCGTACCGCCGGTTCGACCGGGAGGTCCGCTACGCCGACGCCGTCAACCGACCCACCACGGTGAGCGGCACCAAGCAGTACGTGGAGCTCCGGACGTCGGCCGTGGCGGTGGGGCAGCCCGTGCGGTGCACCCAGTGGCGGTACGACTCCGTCGACGGCACCCTCGCCGTCCGCACCTGGCCTGACGCGACCACCCCGGCAGTCGGCGCCTGGACGACCGTGGCCGCGCGTCTGCGCACCGGCTCTGCCGCCCTGCCGGCGTTCACCTTCCTCCCTGCCGCGACCAACCAACGTCAGGGACTGCGAGTCGTCCTGCAGGGCTCCACCACCGCAGGGCGTTCCACCTCGCTCGACGCCACCTTCATGGCGCGCAACACGACCACCGCGACGGCGACGGACCTCGACAACAACAACGACGGGGCCAGCGACACCCAGGTCTGCACGCAGGCCGGTCGACCGTGAGGACAGCTGAGATGACGACCGTGACACACCTCCGGAGGCGTCTCGCGCTCGTGGTCCGCGACGACGTGGTCGATCGCGGGGCCGCGATGATGAGCGCCCTCCTCCTCATCATGATGCTGAGCGCCATGGGCATCCTCGTCCTGGGCCTCGTCGTCAGCCAGGTCACCCCGACGCAGCTCGCCCGCCGCACCACGGCCACCCAGACGGCGGCCGAGGCGGGGCTGGACGCCGCGCTGGGCCAGCTGCGGACGGCGACCACCGCGAACGGCAAGGGCGACCCGGCTCGGCTCCCCTGCGGGGTGAGCGGCGTCGCGTCGGGGGCGACGCTCAGCTACGACGTGTCGGTGGCGTACTACCGCACGGACCCCACCCCTCAGCCGAAGACCTGGAGGGACTCGCCCGTCAACCGCATCCCGTGCTCGGCGGGTACCGGTCTGTCGGAGGTCCCCAGCTTCGCCCTCCTCACGAGCAAGGGCTCCGCCGGGGCGGCGGGGCGCTTCTCGACCACCGCGGGGAGCCGGACCCTCGAGTCCCTGTACACCTTCAGCCTGTCGTCGGTGAACATCCCGGGAGGTCTGTTCTGGAGCATCTCGGAGAAGTACTGCTTGAGCGCTGTCAGCGCGGCGGCAGGAGCGACGGTCCGGTACGTCCCGGCCGCCGGCTGCCTGTCGGGCGCACCACTGCAGATGTGGAAGTGGGAGGACGACTACACGATCCAGCTCGTCTCCACGACGCTCACGAAGGAGAGCACGCCGCTCTGCATGACGAGGCTGAGCCCTTCGTCGGCCAACCCGCTGCTCGTGACGCTGCAGCCGTGCTCCGCCCGCGCCGATCAGTACTGGAGCTACGAGGGCGGCGCCAAGTTCAACGCGCAGAACGACGCGAACACCAACTACGCCAACCGCTGCCTCGGTGCGGGGCCCACGGGCAAGGGGGTGGCCACCGACGGGTCGACGACCGGTGTCGACGTCTACGCCAGCTCGACGGCCTGCTCCAGCAACAACGACGAGTGGGGCTCGTTCAGCCCCGAGCCCCGCGTCGGCGCCGGTGCCGCGAGCGCGAAGACCGTGCAGATCGTCAACTACCTGGAGTTCGGGCGCTGCTTCGACGTCACGAACGGCAACGTGTCCTCGTCGTACATGATCATCTACCCGTGCAAGCAGGATCCGAGCGGCGGCGGCAAGCTCAACTGGAACCACAAGTGGTACTACGGCGCGGCCGCTTCGCAGCCCGACCACATCGAGGTCCTCAGGGACAACACGACGAGGTACTGCCTGCAGACGCCGTCGGCCACGGCGTCGCCGGCGTACGTGACGCTCACGCAGGCGTGCTCCACCACTGCGCAGGCGCAGAGCTTCGTCCGCACGGAAGAGTCGTCCAACACGGCGCTGGCGTACACGATCCGCGACTCGCTCGGCCGCTGCCTCGGCGTCGGCCCGAAGCAGTCGCCGGCGGCAGGCACGTACTGGTCCACCATCGTGGCGGGCACCTGCACCGGGTCACCCGACCAGAAGTGGAACGCCCCCTCGAACGCCGTGCCGGCCGCGGTGACGCAGACACGCGAGCTGACGACCCCCAACGGCTGACGTGACCACCGCCCTCGTCCTCGCCTGCGGCCTCCTCGGCCTGCTCGTCGGGTCCTTCCTCAACGTCGTCGTCCACCGGGTGCCGGCGGGGGAGTCCGTCGTCGCACCGCCGAGCGCCTGCCCCCGGTGCGGGCACCGGCTCCGCGCCCGCGACAACGTGCCCCTCCTGTCGTGGCTCGTGCTCCGCGGACGGTGCCGGGACTGCCGGGCGCCCATCAGCGTGCGCTACCCGCTCGTCGAGCTCGGCACCGCCGTGCTGCTCGCGCTGACGGCGTGGCACCTCGGGTGGAGCCCGGTGCTGCCGGCCTTCCTCTACCTCGCGTGCGTCGCCGTCGCGCTCGCCGCCATCGACCTCGACACCCACCGGCTGCCGGACGCGATCGTCCTGCCGTCGTACGTCGTCGGCGCCGTGCTGCTGCTCGTCGCCGCCGCGGCGACGGGGGAGTGGGGCGCCCTCGTGCGGGCGGCGGTCGGCGGGGCGGGGCTGTGGCTCCTGTACTTCGGGGTCGCCGTGGCACGGCCGGGCGGCATGGGCTTCGGGGACGTCAAGCTCGCGGGGCTCCTCGGGATGCACCTCGCCTTCCTCGGCTGGGCCGAGCTGGCGGTCGGCGCCTTCGCCGGCTTCCTCGTCGGCGGGGTCGTCGGCGTCGCGCTCCTCGCCACCCGTCGGGCCGGTCGCAAGACCGCCGTGCCGTACGGCCCCTCCATGCTCGTCGGCGCCGCGCTCGGCGTCGCCGTCGGCGCCCCCGTCGCCGGCGCCTACCTCGGCCTCATGGGCCTGCAGGGCTAGGGCGCAGCACCTCCCGACGACCGGCGCGCGACTTCACCCGGAGGGCTCAAGGCCGCCGGGGCGGTGCCGATGACACAGGCGAGGAGCGGCCCGCCGGCCGCCGCCCGCTCGCCGGGACCGTCGTCGTCATCCAGGAGGTGCCGTGGCCCGCACCAGCATCGGGCTCGACATCGGCACGTCGGGCGTCCGCGCCGCCGAGGTCGCCCACACCCGCAGCGGCCCCGTGCTCGAGCGCTTCGCCAGCGTGGCCCTCCCGCACGGCGCCGTCCGCGACGGCGACGTCCTCGACGGCGCCGCCGTCGCCGCCGCGGTCGCCGAGCTCTGGCAGACCGGCCGCTTCCGCTCGAAGAAGGCCGTCGTCGGGGTCGCCTCGCAGAAGGTCGTCGTCCGCAGCGTCGACCTCCCCAAGATGCCGCCCGAGGACCTGCGCCGCGCCCTGCCCTTCCAGGTGCAGGACGTCCTGCCCATGCCGGTCGACCAGGCCGTGCTCGACTTCCACCCCGTCGAGGAGCGCACCAGCGGTGGGCAGACCACGCTGCGCGGCCTCCTCGTCGCCGCCGCCGAGGACTCCGTCATGTCCCGCGTCGAGGCCGTCCGCAAGGGCGGCGTCCGCGTCACGGGCGTGGACCTCGCCCCCTTCGCCCTCCTGCGGGCCCTCGCGACGCCCGGCTCCGGCGACGGCGCGGAGGCCGTCGTCGACGTCGGCGCCCGCGTCACCAACGTCCTCGTCCACTCCGCCGGCGCCCCCCGCTTCGTCCGCGTCCTCCTCGGCGGCGGCGACCGGGTCGTCGACGAGCTCGTGACCTCCGGCCTCGACCCCGACGACGCACGCCGGCTGCTGCGCGACGAGGGCGTCCGCCCGCCGGCCGGCGGCAGCTCCGACCCCCGCTCGTCCGAGGTCACCGTCCGGGCCGCCGAGCGGCTCGCCGACGGCGTCCGGGGCTCGCTCGACTACTACTCGGCCACCCAGGGCGGCGATCCGTTGCGCGGCGTCGTCCTCGTCGGCGGCACCGCGCTCGTGCCCGGCTTCGTCGACCTGCTCTCCGAGGTCGTCGGCCTGCCGGTGCGCCGTGGTGACGCCCTCGCCCACCTCGTCGTCGGCCGCGGCGGCAGCGCCGAGGGCCCCGACCGTGACGTCGCCGTCCTCGCCGGCGTGCCCGTCGGCCTCGCCCTCGGAGGTGCCGCGTGACCTCGCCCAGCCCCTTCGCGGCCTCCGGCTCGCCCGCCGGCGGCTTCGGCCTCCCCGGCCAGCGCAAGCACGAGGACGACGACGTCGAGGTCGTGCTCCTGCCCGGCCTCCCGCGCGTCGACCTGCTGCCCGCCTCGGTGGCGAGCGCCGACTCCTTCCGCCGGGTGCAGGTCGGCCTGGCCGCCGCCCTCGGCCTCGTCGTCGTCGGCGCGGCGGCGGCGACCGTCCTCGCCGGCGCCCAGGTGGACCGGGCGCAGGGGGAGCTCGCCGCCGAGCAGGCGCGGACGACGACGCTGCAGCAGCAGGAGGCCCAGTACGCCGACGTCCCGCTCGTCCAGGCGCAGCTCGACGCGCTGACGACCGCCCGGACGGCCGCCCTCGGTGACGAGGTGCTCTGG
>Ga0325401_1006290_pt1 | contig 11467 bp, 12 predicted proteins | sample PopdelMetagenome_FD_205666 | JGI IMG/M metagenome (GOLD analysis project Ga0325401, IMG submission 205666) | Populus deltoides microbial communities from Bellville, Georgia, United States - Xylem-PdKOR-R2 | ecosystem: Host-associated > Plants > Phyllosphere > Stem > Wood/Secondary xylem | place...
CTAGGCTAGGTCCTGTCCGCTAGGGCTATTTGCAACCTAGGTTGTTTGTGACCGGTAAGTGCTGCGTTACTAGAGCTTCCACACCATGCCAACGCCGCTGGCACCTTGCTGCCAGGTAGGCGTCAAGGTCATGCCTTTGGGCAGAATGGGCTTGCGGCCCCAGCGGTTGCGGTGCGTGAGGTAACCTAAGTGGGCCGAAAGAATGCCAAACCCGGCGCCTGCCACCACGTCGCTTTGCCAGTGCTTGGTGTTAATCATGCGTAGTGCCGCCACGCTGGTCGCAATGGTATAGGCCCCAATACCGTACCACTGGCTTTTGTGGCGAAACTCATTATGCACGATGCTGGCCGCTAAAAAAGCTTGCGCCGTGTGCCCCGAGGGAAACGAGAGCATATCGGAGTTGTCGGGGCGGCGGATCTTCGTTAGGTTCTTAACGAGGAAAACGCTGGAGAGCATGATTAGCTCACTTTTTAGCACCACCAGGCCAATGTTTAAGTTATCGTCGCGCGACTCTACGCCGGCCAGCAGTACGCCACCTAGCTCTAGGTAAGGCGCAAAGATCAGGATGTCGTCGAGGCGGGTACGGAAGGTGGGGAACAGCTTGTGAATGTCGCGGTTAGCTTGGTAGCTGCTGTATAAGCCGTTGCCGTTGATACAGGTTGCGCCGTAGGTAATCAGCACGGCCGGCACAATAGTCGCCTTTACGAGCTTGCCTTTGTACCACGGCACCCGTGCTACCGGCGGCGATACGCCCGCTGGGTTCTCAAACTTGTGAGTAGTATCGGAAGCGGCGGGCGTGGTTGGGGTAACAGGCGTTACTTGGGCCACTGCCGGAGCAAAAGTGGAAAGCCACAAGGCCACCCCGACGAGGCTGCGGGACAAAAATGTGCGCATGAGTAATCGTTTTCTTCAGCGGATAAAAACAAGGCTTCTGTGCCACAATAGCATGGCAGTGAGGGGAGCTAGCAAGCTTAAACGGGAATTCTGAAGAAAATCTATCCAGGGTGAAGTAAGTGTTACGAAATTGTTACGCCGCGGAAAAGAGTAACTAGTTGATAAACTGCGTATTAAACCGCAATTGAGGGTTCGAAAAAATAGTAAAAAAAGGTTCTGATTATCTGTTTCAAATACAACGGATGTCAAGCAGCTACTTTTTCAGGAAGCGCCAGTTGACGGATAGGTTGACAGCTCGCCCTTCGACGGGGACCCATAGGGCCCGAAACTCGGGGTTGGCGTAGGGAGCCAGCACCACGGCTTCGCGGCGGGTTTGGCGGTAGTCGAGCACATTCTCCCCGTTGAGTACTACCGTCCAGGGCCCGGTTGCGTAGCGGACGAGCAGCGCCATGATAGGATAACCCGGCGTAGTGGAGCCATCCAGCAGAAATTGCTGGCCGGTGTATGAGGCCTCAACGCCGGCGGCCCAATGCTCGGTGAACTCTTGTACTGCCACTGCGGCTAGCTTGTGACGGGCTGCCAGCTCTACGTGAGGCTGAGCCGGGCTGTAGCGGCGGCGCGCATTGGTGAAGACGTAACCTAGTTATAGTTCCGTCTCATTGGCTTGCAGACGCACGTACGTTTCTAGCCCCTGGCTGACCACGGGGCGGCGGGCGCTCTGCCAGCTCAGGGGCGTCGTCACGGGGGCGTCTTCCGGGCTGAGCACCATCGGATGGTTCAGGCGCGTGTAGAAAAATCCTTGATTAATATTTAGGCGGACCCCAGACGCGAAGCTACGAGTCCAGTTGACGTCGCCATTGAGGCCTAGCGAGCGTTCGGTCCGCACCCCCATCAGCGGTTTCACCAGTGGGTACTGACGCTCGTCGAGCTCATTTACGTAGGGCACGGGCACGCGGTAGCCTAGGCCCCCATTGAGACGGGCAGTGAAGTGCTCATTGGCACGTAGCAGCAGGGCAAGGCGCGGCAGCAGAAAGTTGCCGTACTGGTTCTGGTGGTCGGCGCGCAGGCCGGCCTGCACAGTAAAAGCGCGCACCACCTGCCAATCGTCCTGCACGAAAGCACCCACCGTAGAGTAGGTGTAGCGATTGAGCAGGGGCGTGTAGCTAGCTAGGTTGGGCCGCAACGCCTCGCCGTTAAAGTTGAGCCCCCCAACGACCGTATGCCGCCCGAAGCGGTGCAGGTAGCTTGCCTCGGAGTAGTACGAGAGCTGGCGAGCGGCAAACGCCACTGTGTTGGTGGTTACCGTCCGGTTGAAGCTGCTCAGGGTTCCTTTCAGCGTGAGGTTGCCGCCGGCTAAGCTGTCTTGGGTATAAATGGCATCGGCGGTGTGGCGCTGCAAGGAGTTGGTCACGAAGAATTCGTGGCCCGGTACATTACCGTCGCGTAGGCGGCGTTGGTCGCCCCCGCGCCGCGACTCAAACGTGCCGGTGTAGCCGATGGCTAACTGGCCGTGGGCGTTAGGGTACCAGAATAGGCGGGGGTGCACCGTCAGGTTGCGTAGGCGTGGCACGTCCACGAAGCCGTCGTTGTTCACGTCCACGTCTTGCTGGCGGGTGAGTCCGCCGTAGAGCGTGTAACCTAGCTTTTCAGTGCGCCCGCTGGCGAAGCCGTTGAGGTTGCTCTCGCGCAGGGTGCTTTGGTTGAGCGTAGCGGTGTACTGCGGAGTGCCGAGCACAGGCGTTTTACTTACCAAATTGACCAAGCCCGCAATGGCCCCGCCGCCGTACAGCGTGCTCGACGAGCCTTTAATCAATTCAATCTGCCGCAAGTCGAGCGGGGGAATCTGCAAGATGCCGAAGCCCCCGGCGTAGCCTCCGAGCAGCGGCAGCCCGTCGCGCAGAATCTGAGAGTAGCGCCCCTGCAAACCCTGAATGCGCAAGTCGGCGTTGCCGGTAGTAGGGGAGGTGGGCTGAATCTGAGCGCCGGCAATGTCGCCGAGTAGTGAGGCAATATTGCCGGGCTTGATGCCATTTTCCTCCTGCACCTCTTCCTCGCCCAGCACCTCAACGCGCGTGGGAAGGTCTTCAAGGCGGGAGTTGGTGCGCGTGCTCGTTACGATGACTTCGCCCAACTGCTCGGCGTCGGGTGGCAAGAGTACCGTCAGCGGGGTCGTTTGCGGAAGCGTCACCCGTACACTACGTGGCTGGTACCCTAGGTAAGAAAAATCAACTTGGACGGCTTCGCCGCTGAGGATGGGAAGCGTGAGCCGCCCCCGGTTGTCGGTGGCGCCGCCCGTGGTAGTACCATGCACGACGGCACTCACTCCAATCAACGGTTCGCGCGTGGTGCTATCGAGCACAAGGACGCGGAAAGTACTCTGAGCAAACCCGGCAGTGCTCAGGAGTAGTCCGCAAAGCAGTAAGTAGAAAAAGCGCATCAGCAATAAAGTAAGAGGCAAAGCTGCAAACTGCATTCTGAAGAAAAGCTGAGGGTTTGGCAAGCCTAGCTTAGCAGTGGCGCCAATGCGGCAAGTAGTGTATAAAGCAAAAGCGGTCAGCTAACCTAGCTGACCGCTTTTGATGCGTGTATCTTAAGAGGTGACTACCGGCCTTTACTCAACCGCCGTTGCTGGGCAGGGCTGTCTTGTGCGACCAGAGCGTAAGTCAGCAAACCGACCACACCAATACCTAGCAGTAAGTTGGGCAGCGGGTTGGGCACGGGCGGTGGCACGGCTACCACACCCGTTTCGTCGGCGAGGGCGGGCTGGGGCACGTAGCGCCCTTGCGCAGGCACGGCTGCTTTCTCGAAATGCTGCACGAGCTCGGTAAGCTGGTCGCGCAGCTCTTGGCCCTTCATCGAAATGCCGTGACCCGTGGCGGCTACTTCAGGCTGCAACGCAGCGAGCGTTTGCACCGAGGCGCGGGCCTGCTCCCAGTCGCAGGTGAAGTAAGCCGGCGGGCCATGCACTTCTTGTTTTTGCTGCCACACGGCCATGGCCGACTCTTGCTTGGTTGTTACGAATGCGTCGCCGACCAGCAGCGTGCGGTCCGACTCGCGAAAGAACGACACGTGGCCTGGCGAGTGGCCCGGCGTTGCCAGCCAGCGCCAGCCGGGTAGGCCCGGCACGGTACCATCTTCGGGCAATGGTTTCACCCGGTCACCTAGGTCGATGGGTTTCTTGGGATATAAGAAGGAGAGGGCAGCCATGGCCCCACCGCCCACGCTCGGATCGGGTGGGGGGTAAGCAGATCGGCCCGTTAGGTAGGGCAGCTCCAGCGGATGGGCGTACACAAGTACATCGGGCCAGCGTTCCAACAGCGTATGCAGGGCCCCAATATGGTCGAAGTGACCGTGCGTGAGCACAATAGCTGCCGGCGGATTATTTTCGCCGAAGAGAAACTCAGCTTTATCAAGCACTTTCGGCGCCGACCCCGGCAGGCCGGCGTCTACCAGCGCCCACGGACCCGCGGGGGCTTCTGGGTCGCGTACGTAAAATAGATTCACGAACACGTTGCGCAGCGCCCATACGCCCGGAACGACGTGTTGCAAAGCAGGAGTAGTGCTGCGCGTAGCATGGTTTTGCTCAGCCATAGAAAGGAAAGATATGAGGAAGTGGAAGAACCCTAGGTGAGCTCGACGAAGAGTACACCTAGCAGATAATTTCCTTTGCTTGTACTGAAGCCCGCGCAAAAGGGTATTGTCGAGCTGGTGATTTACAGGCCTTTTAACACTACTGCTTGGCTGTGGCTATTGCTGCGGAGCGGGCTGCTCGGGGGCATTTTCGCAGCTGCACAATACTTCACGGGTAGGCGTTGCGACCTTGTAGTTTGGTTGAGAAACTTCTTTCATGTACACTACGTCGAGGCGCGTGATGGGCCGTTTCGGGTGCTGTTCCTGCCAGATGCGCAGCCAATAGTTGCAGTAGTAAGGCCGCATGTAGCTGTTGGAAACGAATAGGTAGTTCTCCGAATACTTGCGCCACCGGTCATTTTTAAACAGAGCCATCACCGAGTAGGGCTTGGTGTAGGTGAGGGGCTGACCTTGGCGATTCAAGTCGATGTGCTGGCCGCTTTTGGTTGTAGCATCCAGAATATACCAGCCATCGTCTTTGAACACGGCTGGCGCGAACATACCCCAGTGCTGATCAGTGCGGAACAAGTAGCCAAACCACCGCAACGGGTCTTTCATGTACCACTCGGGCTTGGCGATGGTGTCGAGGTTCCACCAGCATACATACACGAGCAGAAGCGTCACGAAGGTCTCGCGGACGGTCCGCAACGTGCGGTTAGTACTACTCGAACGCTCCCAAGTAGCTTCTACCCGCAGCCGGAATGGCAACTGCCGCCACCGGGCCAAGCGAGGCTGCCATTGTGCCAAGTGCGGACCTAGCCGCTGGGCCCGCGTGCGAATGTGCCGGTCCAGCCAGCTCATCGTCGTGGGTGGTAGCAAGCCTATCACCGAGGCCATATTGATCAGGTAAAACAACCCCACGAACAATGTGAGGCTAATACCTAGGTGGAAAGAGTAGAGCACGCCCACGAACAGCAGCCGCCACCACGTCACCCCGAATGGGATAAACAACACGAAGGGCAGCAGCATCTCCGTATAGTAAGTGGCGAAGGTCAGGTAGCGCATCAGGTCGTAATGCTGATACAACAACCGTCCACCCGGCATTAGGAGTTGGTCGAGGCTAAGTGCGTAGTAGATGGCTGTGCCTTCTCTCGACCATTCGGGCGCGTTTTTGAGCAAAGCGGTACACCAATACACCAAAGCAAGCTGCACGATGTAAGCCACTGTGGCGGCACTGAAGTAGTTGTAGTTCGTGGGCTCTTGCTTGCCGCGTGCATCCAACGAATACAGGCGGCCCCAGGGCAAGAAGATTCCCCAGAACAGCAGCATCCGCAGCAGGTCGTCGCCGCCCTGGCCAATCAGCGGATTACGGTTTTGCAACGACACCAGCAGCAGCCACGAGATGATGGTCATCACGCGGGTTTTGTACCCGAGTAGCAACGCCACGGCTATTGCCGCCGCTAACAAGAAAAATAGGGCCTCACCTTGCCACAGGCCCGTGGCAGCGTGTAAAGAAAACTGGTACGGATTCCAGCAGTACTGGTACAGCACATGCAGCGGCAGCACCCCTAGGTTTGAATAATGTGCCTCCAGATCGGTGCTGCGGATGATCAGGTCGGTAAGGATAACGGCGGCTACGGCGATACGCATCAGGGCCATGGCTCGCAGATCGAGCACAAACGGTCGACGCAGAAAAGCTAAAATTGGGGGCATAGGCAGCCGCGGTAGATAGAAGGAGAGGGAAAACGTGAGGGCGGAAGGGCAAGCCACTCCGCGGGAATGACCGGCCTTTCCGCCCTCAGACAGATTGAGCTGGATAAGAAACCTTAGCCGGAGCGAGGCTTATCGCGTGGTAGAGCCACCCGTGGTACCCGAGGTGGTAGAACCTGTGCGGCTGCCGCTAGTGGTGGTAGTGCGCGTCGAGCGAGTTGTGCGCGTGCTACGCGTAGAGCTGGTTGTGGTGCCCATGCTGCCCGCCGTAGTGCCTACGGTTGTGCCCGTTGTAGTACCTAGGGTCGTGGCACCAGCCGTGGTGCCCATCGTTGTGCCAGCAGTAGTACCTACCGTGGTACCAGCAGTTGTTCCGACGGTAGTGCCCGCCGTAGTCGTGCCTGCCGTGGTACCTAGGCCAGTAGTAGTGCCAACAGTTGTACCGGAAGTAACAGCACCTGCCGTAGTACCGGCGGTAGTGCCTACTGTGGTACCGTAGCCCGTGGTCGAGCCAACAGTGGTCGTGCCGCTAGTAGTACCACCTACTGTGCTGCCGGTGGTGCCGGACGTGGTCTGAGCAACACTATTACCAGCGCTGAATACAAAGGCCGTGAGAGCCAAGGCTCCTAGTACATGACGTGTCTTTTTCATAGCAATTGAAGTTGGTGAGAAGGAAAGACAGCGCATTTTGCGCAAGGTGCTTGTACGGTAAACTTTGAGTTTGGTACTGAAAATCGACCGAAAAAGAAACAGGTATTTTTCGTGCTTCTCCTTATTCGGACGAATAACGCACTCTGTTTGCCTTGCACAAAACAACCCAAACCGTGCCACCTAGGGCTCCGACTTGGGCTGTTGATCAAACGCGCTGTTTGTTCAGTTTCAATGTGTTAGTTAGTGGTGCTGCCGGTCGAGCCGCCAGTAGTGCTGCCTGCGGTGCTGCCACCTGTTGTGGTGCCACCAGCGGCGCCGGTACCATCAGTAGTAGTGCTGCTCGTCGTGGCGCCAGTTCCGGTAGTAGCACCAGTTCCTACGCTGCCCGTTGTCGAAGCGTCCGTAGCAGCGCCGCTGCCTGTAGCCCCGGCATCACCGGTAGTGCCGCCCGTCGACGACATATCGGAAGAACCCGACATGCTAGATGAATCAGATGACATGGTGCTAGCATCAGTAGATGACTCGCTGGTGGTACCGCCCGTTGAACCGCTTTCCGCACCGCTGTTGTTGCCGCCGCAGCTGCTCAAGGAGAGTGACGTAGCCAGCAAGGAGGCTGCTACCATCATTAAAGGAGTCTTTTTCATAAAAAATGAAGAGGAGAAAGAATGAAGATGAATTGGGATAAGGAATGGTTTTCCCTGCCTTACGTCCTAGAGTAACAATGAGTTAAGGACGAGCTAGGACAAGCTGAACGGTAGACTACACAAAATCTGCCCGGTAGCACCCAAATAGCAGGATATGCCGCCGAGCAGATTTAAAGACAATTGTTGTCAACTGGCAAAAAGCGCCGTCCATTAGGTGGTGCCACCGCCACCCGTTGAGCCGCCACCACTCGTAGTGCCGCCGCTGGTAGTACCACCGGTAGTGCCGCCGCTAGTTGTACCACCTGTCGTGCCAGTGGTACCTGTTGTTCCTCCACTAGTAGTGCCCCCCGTTGTTCCAGTAGTTCCTGTCGTACCGGTTGTGCCGGTAGTTCCTGTTGTACCAGTCGTACCTGTGGTCCCAGTTGTGCCGGTAGTTCCTGTCGTGCCCGTTGTGCCCGTTGTACCGGTAGTTCCTGTCGTGCCCGTTGTACCTGTTGTACCTGTGGTTCCAGTAGTTCCTGTGGTTCCAGTAGTTCCTGTGGTTCCAGTAGTTCCTGTTGTACCGGTAGTTCCTGTTGTGCCAGTAGTACCGGTTGTACCCGTTGTGGCTCCTGTAGTAGTGCCGCTAGTTGTGCCAGGAGTGTTGTTGTCATCGTCGTCGTCACAGGAGGTGACGCCCAACGATAAGCATAAGAAAGCCGCTGGTACGGCCATCAACCATTTCTTTTTCATAGCTAGGAAAGATGTTAGGTAGTGGGGATTGTATTGGCCTATACGATTCTTCGTGTGCTATGAGCTAAATACAATAGATTGGGATAAATACGTCTTTTCCAAGATGCGCATCCGTAAATACACTTATTTATGTTTTGTAAATGATTGATTAAGATTTAGTAAGAATAAATATTATATCTTTTGATATGAATTGAAGAATCAGCATAATTATATTATTTTAATAGCATAACAAGCTCTACACTAGTCTGTGATACGCTAGCCTTTTTTTCAAAACCACGTAATACAAAAGGCCTAGTTTGTGTCACCAGTTGTACAACTAGTGCTGTGTTCCGCGACTGTTTAGTATTTCATTATGCCTTCCCCAACTGCTACCATCCTCTTCGATGGAGTTTGTAACCTCTGCAACGGCTTCGTGCAGTTCATCATCAAGCATGATTCGGCTGGGCGTTTTCGCTTTGCTTCGTTGCAGTCGGATGTAGCCCTGCAATTACTAGCAGCCCATGGAATAACAGCCTTACCCGCCGAGCCTGAGAGCGTATTACTTGTGACCAACGGCAAGGTATATTCGCATTCAACAGCGGTGCTACAGATTCTGCGAAAGCTAGGTGGGGCTTGGACGATCCTTTATGCAGGCATATTGCTGCCGCGTTTTGTGCGTGATGCAGCCTACCGTTTTGTGGCTCGCAACCGCTACCGTTGGTTTGGGCGCGAGGAAGCGTGCATGTTGCCTACCCCAGAGCTAGCGCAACGCTTCCTGTAATGGCAACGAGCCGCAGGCCTAGGTTATCACATTCTGATGCCGCAGTCTGATCCGGTAGGATGTTGCTCAGTCCGCAGCCGATAGGGTAGCAGTGCCCAGAAGTGCGTTTAGTTGCTGGCAAAAGCTAGCTTGTTGGGATCCTAGTGCACCAAAAAACTTCGCGTCAAACTCTTCCAATGCCCACACCGCCTGGACAATGGTTTTGGTGCCAATGGCCGTTAGCATAATCGTCTTTGCGCGGGTGTCGTGTTCGTCTTCAGCGCGCGTTAGCAACCCTCTCGTTTCCAAGGCTCGCAACAGTTTGCTGGCCATCATTTTGTCGATACGGGCGTGCTCCGCCACAGCCATTTGCGTGAGAGGCACTGCCTGCTGACTTAAGTGGTATGCAGCCGCCAAGACAACAAATTGGGCGTGGGTAAGATCGAAGCGTTCCAATGCCTTCTTGATTTCACGCTGCCACAGATTGGTTGCTTGCCACAACAAAAAGCCTGGATTGTCATCAGGGCTTTCGAAAGAAAACAGTGGATTAGCAGCCATGGCATGAAAGAGAAAGAAGAACTTTATTACACAAAGAATATACTTAATGCTTACTTGCAAGCACAAACGGTAACTGCTGCTTGGCGTGCAAGCAAGCCGAAGGATGTGACCAGTTAGACAAACCAGGTTCGGTCATACAAACACAGCTTTGTAGTTAGTAAACATGATTATAGTAAATACGATTACTATAACAAAAAGTTGATTTTCTGCGCTTGAGAAGCTACTTAGTCTCAGTTTTACAAGCTCAGTTTATGAAGGTACTCCATCTAGATGGCATCAACCAGCCACTATCTATTCAAGAAATTGCTACCCCAACCCCAAATCCAGGCGAGGTTTTAGTTCAGATTCAAGCTGCTGCACTTAATCACCGCGACGTTTGGATTCAGAAGGGACAATACGCCGGGTTGCATTTCCCTTGCATCCTAGGCTCTGATGGAGCCGGCGTCATCACCCAATTAGGAACGGGCGTCGAGGAAGCGCGTCTCGGCCAAGCTGTACTTATCAACCCAGGGCGAAATTGGGGCGCTAATCCGAAGGCGCAAGGCAAAACGTTCACTATCCTAGGGCTACCCGAACAAGGTACTTTCGCGGAATACGTGAGCGTGCCAGTTGACTACGTTTGCCCGTTGCCCACGCATTTGAGTTTTGAGCAAGCCGCTGTGCTGCCCCTAGGTGGTATGACAGCCTACCGCGCTCTTTTTACCCGCGCTGGGCTACAGCGCGGCGAGCGAGTACTCATTACCGGTATTGGTGGCGGAGTAGCTTTGCTTGGCCTGCAAATGGCCGTGGCCGCCGGAGCCGAAGTATGGGTGACATCTAGCTCAGCTAATAAACTGGAGCGGGCCCGGAAGTTAGGCGCACGAGGCGGTGCCAACTACAAAGACGATAATTGGACCGATGACTTGCTGCGTCAAGCTGGTGGCGCGTTCGATCTAGTGGTTGATAGTGCGGCAGGGCCAGATTTTGATAAGCTGCTTGATGTAACTGCGCCCGGCGGACGCATTGTCTTCTACGGTGCGACGCAAGGCAATATCTCGCAGCTAACGGCGCGTAAAATTTTCTGGAAGCAACTATCTGTGCTAGGCTCCACTATGGGCACCGAGCAAGATTTTGCTGATATGATCAAGTTCATCAGTCAGAAGCAGATTGTCCCGGTAGTAGATCAAGTCTTTCCGTTTGCCGAAGGCGAAGCAGCCATGCAACTAATGGCGAATGGTGAGCAATTTGGCAAGCTTGTACTCCAGGTTAAAGAATGACGTCTGTTTGAATAATTATATTTGACGCGTGGTCCATAAATGAATCTTTAGGCTGAAGTATCTGTTGTATTATCAGATAGCGCAATAAGGATTTAAGCACGCAAATTCATGAAAAACCCAGCTGAATACTTAGAAGGTCATGTTTTCGAGGCAAGACGTCCTCGTCGGGAGTTGCAACCAGTTGTGGCGTATGCTGACGCTATAAAAGCTGTGGAGACAGCGCTTGCTGATGCCGAAAAGTACAAGTATTTGCTTATGCGCGCTCTTCGCCGCCATACTGATGAGACAATGACGGTAACCTCCATACCGTTAACCAGCACAGAGGCTGTGATTGTCCCCTTTTACGCGAATGCTGCAGCTTAAAGGTGTTTCATACCTGTCGCGCACGCCATCGGTTAATTGTGATAAACTAGTTCTATCATACTGTATTAAAGCAAAAGCGCCTCACTGACACAAGTGAGGCGCTTTTGCTTTAAATTTTGTTAGCGCAACTAATTGATAACTAATTTTTCTGTTTTAGAGACTTTATCGTTCTCAACAGTTACAATATATAAGCCCTTCTTTAGATGCTCGGTGCTTACTGTACTTACTGTACCATTTATCGTGCAAGAGGATACTGTTTTGCCGCTCATATCTTTAATAGATACACGATAAGGCAAACCGTTAGATTGAATAAAGAACTGATTATCTGCTGGATTTGGATAGATACTGAT
>Ga0325401_1006294_pt1 | contig 11465 bp, 7 predicted proteins | sample PopdelMetagenome_FD_205666 | JGI IMG/M metagenome (GOLD analysis project Ga0325401, IMG submission 205666) | Populus deltoides microbial communities from Bellville, Georgia, United States - Xylem-PdKOR-R2 | ecosystem: Host-associated > Plants > Phyllosphere > Stem > Wood/Secondary xylem | place...
TTTTTTGTTATTACTCCCCCCCCCCCCCCCCCCCCCCCCCCCCCCCCCGCGCGCAAACAGCTGGCTTCTCTGGAGCCTTACTCAAAAAATATAATATATGGGTATTGTTTGACCATTAAATTAACTTGCTGGTCTTTCGTTTCTATGACATCACTGTCTGCCTATTCACATTCAGATTTTGCATCACATGCGAAATTGAAGTTTTGGAGACTTCTTGTATTTTCCTATTTAACAGCATGCAAACATTGTTTCTAAAAGGTTAAGATACTTATTTCTCAAAAAAAAAAAAAACAACCACCACGGAGAATTTCTACTATAATTGCATGTTTTTCAAGTATTTGTGGCTCTAAATCTACTTTGTACCTTTTTGGTCCGCGAAAGCAAGATGTGTAACAATGCATTCAAGCATTGATACGAAGCCTTGAAAGACTGCAACTGATTCCTGAACATCTTAATACATCAGTTTGTATTGGCTTTCCAAGCAACGTCATGTATGATGACGAGTAGAAGTTGACCAAATGAATGATATAAGAGCACAAGTCCTATTAACTTGAGTTTGGTAGTTGTTGCTCCTTTGTTATCCAAAGGCGAATTGTGCTGATCACTGCCTTGTTCGGATTGTGGCTTAAACTCTATTATATATTAATTTTTTTTTCCGAGTGTCTCATTTCAGGTGGATTATCATGAGGCTATCTTCTTATGGCATGTAGATAAGAAAGATTTTGTTCTTTGGATCATTACCAGTACTACAACATTGTTCCTTGGCATTGAGATTGGTGTCCTTGTTGGGGTGAGTATTTAAAGAAGTTATGTTAAACATGAAGGGATTTGGATAGTAAGTTAGTAACATATAAGATTTATGCACCACTTATCTGAAGTCCTCAAATGATCCATGTCAACTGCCTTCTCAGCTTGTTTATAAGATACTGAATCTATCAACCTTTTTTTCTCTGTTCAAGTGCAAAAGTTTGACATGATAATCTTGCTAAGTCCTTTTAGGTCCTCAGTTTGACATAACTTCGTACAACTGGTTGGCAATCCTTTACCATGGTTGTATAAATTGTGCTCATGATGCATGAACGCCACTGGCTTGCTGGAAGAAGCATTTTTTACTCTAAATTGGTTTTGAAACTGCAGGTTGGGGTATCACTTGCTTTTGTCATCCACGAATCAGCAAATCCACACATTGGTTAGTGGGACTTGTTGCATCTTAGTATTTATGCATGTCAATAATAGGTTTAATCATTCTCTGAATCCCAGTTGATCTCTATTATCTGCTCTATGCATAATCATTATTATGATCTTCATCAATTGCTTCAGCATCTCAGCTATGGCAATGATGATTATCTACATCTTCCTTGTGGCTGTACTTGATTTCTTTCTTCCGGTTTGAACTTCTAAAAGATCAGATATTCCAAATATCTCTTTTTATCGTGATAAAATGATCAATTTTTGTGGGGTTTGTAAACTGGAAGTAAAGTTTGCAAGCTTCAAATCAGTTATTATATTGGTGCTTATTGTAGATATGCTTATAGTTTAAGTACATATTTAATAATTATAATTTGGTGTACGCTGCAGCTGTCCTGGGACGTCTTCCAGGCACCACAGTTTACAGAAATATCCAACAGTATCCAGAAGCATATACTTACAATGGAATTGTGATTGTTCGCGTTGATGCGCCTATCTATTTTGCTAATATAAGTTTCATAAAGGACAGGTGAAATTTTGTTTTTCCCTAAGTTAATTAAACCCAGGATTACAAGTTCTTTGGATTTTAGGTTGTTGAGATTTCCTTTGCCAGGTTACGGGAATATGAAGCTGATGTTGACAAGTCTGCCAGACATGGGCCAGAAGTCGAAAGGATTCATTTTCTGATTTTAGAGATGTCACGTAAGTATTGCTTCATCCTACTCGGGTTACAAGGTCAAGATAGAACATATATTATGCATCTCCATTTTGTCGTGCTCTTATGCTTTCAATCCATGCAAAAGTTACTTTTTGCCACCAAAACTATTTGCTTTGTTTTTCACCTCATTGTATTCTCCACGCACATTCTTTTATGCTGATTCTGTTTTTTTTTTCATGAAATATTCTGTGCTGTAGTCACTGGGTTCAGTGGCGGTTGTCAAGACCACAACTTTTTTCATTCTAAATTTTCAAGAATGCTTGCCAAGTTCGCAAATGAAGCGGATGAAAATAAGGTTCATCAAACGATCTGGTTACTTATATTCCAAATGTTTTATTATTTTGTAGCCATTACATATATAGACTCCAGTGCTGTTCAAGCTTTGAAAGACTTGCACCAGGAGTACAAATCACGGGATATTGAGGTTGAGTGTCTGTTTTGGTGGAAGTCGCACTTCAATACAAGCTGTTCTTTTTATACAGAGACACAATTATGATCTCTACTTTTTATTGGGTTCTGTTGCAGATCTGTATTGCCAATCCAAACCAAGATGTTCTGCTGACCTTAACAAAAGCTGGTATTGTAGAGCTCATTGGTAAGGAGTGGTACTTTGTCAGAGTACATGATGCTGTTCAAGTTTGCCTTCAACACGTTCAGAGCTTAAACCAAACTCCTAAGAACCCAGATTCATTTGCTGAGGATAAACCAAGTTTCTTCCAGAGGTTATCGAAGCAGAGAGAAGAGGATTTATCAATTGCAGAGCTAGAGTCAGGTGATAAAATTACAGAGCCGCACTTGGAACCATTGTTGTCTCGGAAGTCTTGAATTTTGCTCGATTATTTTTATGAACTCATGATGCTGATTTGTCGAGGCAGGGCGTATATTGATTATTTGGATGTAAATAATTGATTACAAGGTTCGATTATTTGCAAGTTTCTAGGCTTTAGTATTGTAAGGTATGTTTGTTTGCTGGAAAATAATTTTTTTTTGAATGAATTTCAGAAAAATAAATTATTTTTTGATATTTGGTAATGTAATGGAAAATAAGTTGTAAAATACTTTTCAGTGTTTGGTTATGTCATGGAAAATGAACTGAAAAATAACTTATTAATGTTTTATTTTTCTCAAGTTTATTAAAATAATGAGAAATAAATTTTACAAATTAAAAACTTGAATGAGAATGAATTGAAAAAAAATATAATTTTATAAATTATCTCAAATAAAATAAATAATAATCAAAATAATATAGATCAAATCTAAAAAATAAAAATAAATAAAAGATGAAAAAATTAAAATAATAATAATAAACATTTCATAAACTATTTCAAATAAAATAAGTAATAAATAAAAGAATGAGGATTAAATTTGATAGATAAAAAATTTCAATAAAAAAATGATAAGGGAAAAATAAATAAAAATTATAAAAATGAGGATCAAAATTAAAATAAAAATAAAATTTTAAGAGATGAAATTAAAAAATAAATATTCAAAACAATATATATAGAGCAATCAAAAGTTTGAGGACCAAATTTGATATAATCAACAAATAATATGATATTTTTAAATTTTTCACAACTTCCGGAAAATGTTTTCGGTCCAAATTTTTCAGGAAAACATTTTCCTAAAAACCAAGCCAAATTTTTCTTTAACTGGAAAATGTTTTCCGTTGACCAACTTTTCTAATAAAAAACAAAAATAAAAAAATTTTAAAAGTGATTTTTTAAAAATCACTTTTCAAAATACAAACATGGCCTAAAATGCAAAGTAAAATATGCATTGTAAGTCTTGTTTTTCTCAAAGGACGAAACTCTATATTTTATAAAATAGTGATTGTGGTTATCCTGTTATTTTTTAAAATGTTTTTTATATAAAAATAATTAAAATATTATTTTTAACAATAATATATTAAAATAATATAATTTAAAAACAATTTTTTTTTTTAACCACCCTATAGTCCGCAATCCCAAACATTAACAAAAGAACTATATATACTACTAGGCTAATAGACTGTAGGCAAATATTAATACGATAAAGGTACACATGGGCTAATCTTTATTTATCTTCGAAGTTTAACGCCCCATCCATGTCACAATGAATGTAAGCGAACTTGAAATTCAGTTTGTAATTCTATATTCTCGTGAAGAGTATTTTCAGTTTATGTTTTCATCAGCACTATTTTATTTTTTAATAATTCTTCTTGATTGGAATGCACAATAAGGAACCCCAACACCTTCCCTACTAGTCAGTCTTTACTTGCAAAATGGGTTGAATCCAGCTGTCCGACGTGACAATGTTAAAATTCAGTTCCGTTCTTTATCTGCTCATCAGACGTACCACTGTACTATCAGTTGTAAGACTGTCACGCCGGCTGCTGATGTTGCCCCCTCGCCCCCCTCGGATTCTACGGTGGTGGAATTTGACGCTGTTGACTGTGCTTAAAAAAAAAATTATTTTTTTTTAGTTTTAATCAATTATTTTAATAAGTTAATGCCGAAAATAAATTTTAAAAATATTATTTAAAAATATTTTTAAATAAAAAATAACTTCTGATGTATTCTCAAAGAAGGCACGGAGATTTCTGAACTTTGGTGCACGCATTGAAAGGGGAAGTAGTTGATGTGTTTCAGTTGTCCCACATCGAAAGAGTGATAAGCCTTGTGGAAGCGAGGCGCTATAAATACTCGTTTTGCGAGGCGGGGGTGTTCCTCGCCGCGCCGGCTCTATATTGTCCGCAAAAATTTGTAGAGGGGAAATAGGCTGACCGAGTGATGACGCTGCTTGCTTTGCAGAAATCGTTTGTCTGGGACTCCCTATTTGACCCACCTCTGAAATCTAGCCCAAGTTTATTTTAGTGAGTACTGTCCTGGCTTTGTCTCATTTGTTTTTATGTAGGCCATTGATTGTTAACGATAATCGGCCCAAAATATTCTGTAACTGTCCTTGTTTTTGTCTCCTTCTCTATTATCGAAGTTCTTTTACACGTATATTTTTAATGAATAGATGCTACTATTTCGGTTTGAACTATAGGTACATGGCAGGAGATCAAGACTTCTAAAACATTTGCTATCCTTGTTACCGGATTACGAGCAAAAGAAAACAAAAAAGGATTTATAGGACAAACTTCAATTCAACCATAGAAGCAAGGAGAAGCCTTATTTTAACGGTGAAGCGTTTTTTCAGGTATGGATTAGGCAAAGCAGCTATCAGATAAATAGTTTCTTCAAATAAGTCATATAAGAATATCTTTTTTATATAAAAAAACAGAGTTGCATTTTTTTTTGTTGTATTCCTTGGCGAAAGTGGTCCTTCCACCAATAACTAGCTTCGAATCGACTAGGAATTAAAAGCATTAATGCTAGTAGAAGAAGTCGACGGCCTTGTCTGCAACTTTGGAATCAAAGGTCAATACTCTCCACAACTGTTTTTCTTTTTTAAATCTTTGATCATCGTACGATTTGGATTGATGATGCTGCCCTTTTCTCCTTTGAGACATCAGCAAATGGGGGTGTTTTACTTTTGCGTTCAAAAATTTCATCCATTGATTTGGATTGTGGCTGTAAAGTGTAACCCCCGGCAGTAAAGATTAGGGGGTCCCAAATATATGGGAAGAATATACCGACGTCTATTGCAAACCAATCTGTATCCGCCACATCATCATGCACAATCTACAATTATATCAAAAAGAAATCTCAATGCGATAGGAGACGACCAAATCTCCAAATCATTGACATCCTTGTTGGCAATGCAACGAGGGAATCCTTAGTAACGCTGACAACTCCGGGCTGGTGCAGTCTTCGAGCCTTGGCATGGTTTGCTAAAACATCTACGCATAGTTATGATACCCAGCTAATAAAGGTTTCAACTTTCATGCCTAGTAATTATCAATCCAAGACATTACCTTTATAAACATAGTTACTAAACCTGAAACCTATCAATGAGTAAACCTGATGATATGCATGCTCGGAACTTAAACTTAGATTGAATTATTATTTTAATTGTTTTGAAAGTTCATTTGACCAAATCTGTGTGGGATCTAGTTGGGTTAACACCATAAAATTGTTTATAATTTTTTGTTCAAAATAATATTATTTCATTATTCTTTTCTTTTTTTAAAAAAAACATGGTTTTGAAATAGATTCAAGTTAGCTTGTCTGCAAACAAGTTGCTTTAGCAAACCTTTGGATCTTGGAGCCAGAACCCGGACAGATTTTGATAACCATCCTTTTTAAATATAACATAAGTTGAGAAAGAGAATGAATATTTTATATAAAAAAAATATCAAGTACGTACGTAATGACAAATTAATATTTCTTCCTTCTTGGAACCAAACTCATAATGGTCATGGGCCTAAAATGTTTTTGGCCCATTTCCAAACCCTTGTGTTAAGTCTTTTTTTTCCCTCAATTAATGCTTATATAAAAAATATTTTTTTTATTAATATTTATTAATACTTATGAAAGAGATATTTTATCCCTCATAAATGTTATCATAGTAAAATTACTCTTTAGCCCCTCCGTCTAAGAAAAAAAAGGTTTAATAATTATAAATAGCTCTTAAACTACTAGATAAAACTACTAAGTAAAGAGAAAGTTTTTCCTTACATTAAAAAGATATAAATTTAACACAAAAACAATCTAAATCTTTGAATTGAAAGCTCTTTAAGTGTATTTATCACTTTTTTCTTTAAAAAGTTGTTGACTTTACCATTAGAGAGTCCTTAAACACTTTAAAAGAGAATTTTTTACAAGTATCTAGAGATATACATCAAGAAAGTTTACCTTAATATTGGAGAAATGAGTTATTTGAAAAGATACTTGACTAATATTTGATCCAACCACTAAAAATCCTTATTTTATAAATGCTTTTTAATTTAACAATGCATCAAATAGGATGCATCGATGGAAGCCAAAACACTAGTTCATTTTGTTACGACAAACTGTAATATATCCTAAACTCTTGTGCAATCAACAACCCATGCATATAATCAAATAATTTGCTTTTCAAGCTTGCTTATAGAAAGTTGAGTGTTTTTAGTGATAAACAGGTAACTAAAGAGGGGATTCTAGATCTAAAAGCATGCACTTGGAGGTAATAATACCTTCTTCCTTGTAAATCAGCCTAGATTGAGTGTTCAGTAGCATTTTGATCATTCATGACCAGAAACAATTTACTTTCTACAGACATGGAAAATGACATTTCTCAACAAGTCACTAGCATCAAAAGAATCTTACGTGCGCACTTCCAAGATTAGGTTTGTTCTTTCCTCTGTCCTCTTGTACGTACCACTTCAATGATAATGCTGAAGAAGCAGCTAGCTAGCTAGCTTGTCATTAATTAAAGATTATCCATAGTATTTACCTTGAGCCACGTTGATCTAAAAGCTGGTTTAAGAGAAGAATACATGTGTGATAATACTCTTTCGCATAATCATTTTTTTAAGTCCAGCGGACTGCACCTTTTCCTTTCCTATATCTATGACATGGATTGATAAGTTGAATTAATACACTCACTCATATATATGATTATTTGAAACATATCTTTACGTAAAGCCAACCTGCTGCAGGACTAGCTACCGTCTTCTTGCGCTGCATGTATGGAGAAATTAAACAAGCAGCAATATGTACGAGACATTGCTGAGGGAGATGACATGCACGCATCATATATAACTACAAATCGACTACAGCTTATAAATGGCAATTCATGACTGTCAATTAACAACATATTTTGTGCTCTGGATTTTGAATGGTGCATACATCCCAAGACCATAAAATAGTAGCGCTAGTAATGTCCTGTCAGCGAGTCATTTTATGTGTATCTTTTGTCGTGTAACAGCTAGCCGTGTTGCGGCAAATCAATAGTTACAAATTACTAAGCATATATAGAAGATGACAAAAGTTCATATGTACAAAGGTCAAGGCCCATAATAATATCAACAGGGAAATTCATTGGATATGAAAGTTACTATTACCTCATCTTCTAACCCAATCCATGCTTGACACATCATCAAGCTCAATCTATACCATATCAAAGTCTGGCTATCGGGTGTGTTGACATGGCAAAACAAGATCAAATAACAACAAAATGCGCACCCACCTCTAACTCAACATGCTGCCAATCTACCTTCTGTAGTTATCAGGGATCTTCCCTTTGGTTGGACCACACATGCATGAAAATTGCGTTGATTTTACACCCTCTAGGCATCAGTGTTCCGTACTCGGGGAAAAAATATGGAGAAAAATCATCACGAGGAAAGAGTTAGACATGCTGAATTTACTGAAGAAGAATACTCATACAAAAGATTCCCTCTTTCTTCTTTCCATGCGTTTTGCAACATATATAGCTGAGGTTTTTGTTTAATCGGCAAAGATATCGTGCCTAACTAGATGCTATGATGGAGTTGAGTGTAGGGACAAATGTTTTGGGAAAATATCTATGAGAAGCTTACAATTTCATATTCTTTTCGTGCACATATATGGTCTAATTTTAGCTGGTTTGTTGTGCCACAGCTTAATTATCAATAAACTTTTTCAAGATGGAACGAGTTGATGGAACTAGATGATGCATGAACTAGAAGAGAAAAGACAAACCTGTCAAGAACTCTAGCAACAAGACAGAAACGTTGACGCATTGTACGTTTCCTAGAACTACAATATTTAAACAGGGTTTGTTTTTAATTATACATTGATTGTTATTGTTCTTTTGACGTTTGCCTCAAAAACAATTCCATACTCCTAAAAAATTGGCAATAATTGATCTTATTAACAGGAACAATGCATTTATCATCTGCACAGAAGTGAATTTTCCTTATCTGATCAGTTGACACTGTATATGATGTTGTGCTCTGAACCCAGGTGCTCGGTGTTCATGATCAGAGAGATCAATTGGCGAAAGCACAACATCTAGCTACTTGTAAAGAAACTATATAAAGCAACAGAATAACAAGCCTGCCCCCTCTACTTAACAGAAAGACAAAGAAAATGAGCTGCAACAAGCCATTTGCGTACCCAATGCTAATTCTCTGTTCTTTCAATTTAATTGATAGAAAAATGCTACAGTTCAAATTGGCATCTTGGCGGGTGTTGGCCTTGCTGATAAATCAAGTCATGTCACACTCAATGGTATGGGCAATTTTTGTTGGTCTTGAATCATCAGAGTACTAAAAATCTGAACTTCGGAGAGTTTTCTTAACCATGTCAATCAAAACCGAAGTAATGATCAAATCATCACCACCCTCAGCGCAACATTTACAGAGGCTGATGTTACTAATTATGAATCCCTTTTTTAAGCATGAACAATAGGAAAAGATCAAGCATGGAAATATTAATGTCAAACATAAAGGGTGTGGCGTGGATTGAATGATCAAGGTACGTATATAGTATTATATTAGTGTTGATCCTCGTGATCATCATGTTAATACATTCTGCTGGTAACATTGCATTTTTGGATAATTATTTATATATTATCATTTGGCTAGTATTAGAGGGAATCGATTGTCTGTCTAGAGAAATTCTCTAGATGGTGGTAAGGACCCACTTATCACGTGGTGAAGGACTGCCCTAAAAGCAATCCTACAAGACAAAGAAATGGTCATTTACATATCTCCTCTAATCCCCTCTCCACCAATTATCATCTATCCCCCACGTGGGGTTGCTGGACCCATCTCCACTAGCTAGCATCCCTATTCCCTACACCTTATTTCCTTCGCTGTTGATCGCCTCCTATGGTATGATGCAATCATCTTCCTTGTATTATATATATTGCACCACCAACCCAGACATTCTGCAGTTACATATTTGTTTTCCTGCAGTTCTTGCTTAATATTCTGCGTATATATATAGCACTGGTGTTTTGGATTAGGATCATGGGAGACTCATCTGCTTCATACATACACATGGTTAATCTTATAGAATATTTAGCTCAACGTTTTCTTCTTTAGTTCTCTTAGATTTTTATTGCTTGGTCATCTATGTTGGGACTTGTTTGATTCATCCATTCTATTGACTGTTTCTGTTTCTGAAAATCTTGATTTTGCTGTTGATGGATTTGTATGGTGATTAAATTTATAGGTGCAGCACCTTATAGAGAAGTGCCTGATCTTCAACATGACTAAAGAAGAGTGCATGGAAGCTCTCTCTAAACATGCAAATATCGAGCCTGTCATCACCTCCACTGGTTTGTAATTTCCCTAATTCTGTCCATTTCTACTTTTTCATCCTCTTCCCTTCAATCCTTGAAACCTTCACTTTGTAATATTAACCTAATTAATTATTAAGGCAATAGAGAAGGATTTTATACCAGATCACGCTCGTTTAACACAGATAAAATTTAAGTGGGTTCGTGTGTGTGTGTGTGTGTGTTAAATATAATTCACTCTGTTACCTTGAAGATATGGTCATGTACTCTTTAGACTGATGACTACAAATAGAGCTTGGCCATGTCATGTACAGTAGGTCTAAAAAGTTTTGGTAGAAAAATCCATGAGTTATTTTTTCTTTATAGGTTTGAGATGAACTGTTTAATTAATTGTTCCTTATAAAAAAAATAGTTTTTAAACATGATAATTACCAAAAAAGATTATATGTATAAGTGAGGCTATGATCTATATGTAAGCGTGCCTTAAAAGAGAAAAGCCAATCGATCCTGCCATACGAGCTTGCTCACAAAATTTAAGGAATTAGAATGTTTATACGAGTTACTTGATGTAATCATCTCATAGACTCATTCCAATATGCCTGATTGATCTTGGCTTTGATCTCAAAAACAAATAAGATCATGGCTTGTTTATCTCGTAAACAATCCAGAAATATATATAAGATCCTCTCTTGTTTAATATATAGTCACATAATCATCAAGTACATGCAGACAAACACAAACACTAGGATTTTTCTTACGTAAAAAGCATGTATGCTAGCTACGCATAAATATGTATATTGTAGCAGTAGTAATACATATAGCAATGGCTTGTATTTATGCAGTGTGGAAAGAATTAGAGAAAGAGAACAAGGAATTCTTCGAGGCCTATGCTCAATCGAAAAGCAAGGATGACAGAATGTCCGAGGAAGAAACCAGTCGAGTGATTCAGAGGATGATCTCCCAACAATCAGAATCAGAATCCTCTAAAGATCATGATCCAGATGAATAAAGATTAATTAATGATGTACTAATTTTTCCATGAAAGCGATCGATCCCTCGATCTCCTTATCATGTTCGGTGTTCGGGCCGGGCTGGTAGTTTTGCCTTCCCTCAAAACTCTAATCCGACCAAAACACAAAAGGAAAAAAAAAAAAAAAAGTTATCTCGAAGTCTTATTGCGGTCCCTGTATTTGTGAATTTAATGCAGAAAACCACGGTCTGTTGCTTCCATGGTCCTCCTAGCCACAAATAAAATCATGTATTGTGCTGTCTGAAACAAAAGACAGCACCAACTATATATTTAATTAGGGTTTATATAAGAATATATCATAATTGTATTCGGATCCAAGATTCATCAATGTAATCAGTCGATCAGGGGCTATTATGTCATGTATATTTCTTGTTATTTTGTATATAATTCATGTGG
>Ga0325401_1006295_pt1 | contig 11464 bp, 5 predicted proteins | sample PopdelMetagenome_FD_205666 | JGI IMG/M metagenome (GOLD analysis project Ga0325401, IMG submission 205666) | Populus deltoides microbial communities from Bellville, Georgia, United States - Xylem-PdKOR-R2 | ecosystem: Host-associated > Plants > Phyllosphere > Stem > Wood/Secondary xylem | place...
TTTTTTTTTAATATTGAGTTGGTTAAGAATTATAATAACAATAAAGTTAAATCATATGAGGAAAGCGTTGTAGTTTTTCTCACAAAACACTGTGGATTGCTACAATATTTCTCTAAATGACTTTTTATTTTATTTTATTGGGGAAAACACTGTAGTTTTCCTCACAAAACATTATCATTTGCTACAACGTTTTTTTCCTTCCAAAATTATCTTTATTGGTTTTTTTTTTAATATTAAGTTGGTAGAAAATTTAGTTTTGTAATTTTTTTTGCTTTTTATTAACAGAAAAGCTAAATCATGTGGCGAAAGCACTGTATCTTTCCTCACAAAACATTGTGGATTGCTACAAATCATTTTGTTCAATCTCTAAGTTTTTGATTACCAACACAATTTTTTTTTCCGTCATGAAATATTGGCTCCATCATACCTTTAGTTTCTATTACTTATCTAGCGCTAGTTCACAATTATAGCACTATCAAGTACATTTGTTTTATAAATCCGCGGCAGTGCGTGGACATGCCATATTGTAGTTATTAGATCTGATTAGAAGTCCTGGTTAAGAAGCCAGGTTTTGAGTTACATGGGTTACTTTGAGTCAACCAGGATTAACTTAGAAAAATTTAAAAAAAATATTTGAAGTTTTAATATTTCATATGAAAAAATTACAAAATAATCTATGTAAATATAGGTTATATATGTTATAACTAATGAAGTTTAAAATATTATTTCAAAAGGTTTTTTTATCCCATATTGAAAAGATATTATGTTAGAACATTATCCTTTTAAGTTGAGGTATTTAAACTAAAAAGATTTTTTATTTATTCTATATTGAAAAAATATAATTTTTTTCTTGTGAACATAAAATATATATATTAAAAGACTTCAAATCTCATATTAAAAAAAATAAAACATTCTTTTGTCTGGTATAGTACGTATTGCTAGCTCTGTAACTATTGCATGCTCAAATTCATAAGCCCACTGCGACACAAAACTCATACTGTTGAACGAGCCTTCTTCTACAAGAAGAAGATAAGCAGAGCTCAGCACAATGTTGCATGAAACACAGCAATTATGCAAAACTCATTTTTTAATTTTAGGTACTTGACATAAAACACTCAAGAGTTGGATAAAAATAAACACCATTAAAATGTCGCATTAGTCATTCTCAAAAAATCAAATACTGGGAATAACAAAAGGATAGTGAATTTAGCAGTACCCTTAGTTTCATAGTTTTGGGACAAAGGAGCTTACAAACACAGCATTAAACTTTGTTTATCGTCAGCTATATGCCTATATGTATCTCCACCATAACAAATGAAGCAGATGCAACATTTCATTATTAGAACAAGTAGCAAGTTAAACCATTCAAAATTGATCCTAGAACAAATGTAATCATGGCAACAAACTGAAACAGTACATAAAACTCACTCCACGCATATTGCTTCAAGCAACTTCTCACAATCATCGCTCACTTCCACATTCTCCATCTTCAATCGGCGACGCATCATCTGGCTTTTCCTTCCAACCACTGCATAAGTTCTAATCAATGACTCAAATACCTCCACTGCTACATCATCTACAGCCTTCTTCAAAATCTCAATAAGACCTTCTGCACCATCCACATCTTTCTGCTGCTCAAAATGTGCCATCAAAGACCCTACAATCACAGGTGATGGAACCCACTTCTGACCATTCCCTCTACCAGTAGATACGGCTTTAGCTAAACAATCAACTGCCACTTTGATATCCTCATTTTTCAAATAATAATCTAAAAATATTTCCCAGGTTTTAGCATTAGGTTTGGCTCCTCTCCTGCGGGCCCTCTCCTTGAGCTCCTCTGCCTTATCTAGCATGCCTTCCTTGGCATATGCACTGATGAGAACATTTGCAACCCTGATATCATAAGTTGAGCACCCAGATTCCCATTCCCTGAAGCACTTCTCTGCACCAGGTACATCCTTTAAGTTAACCAGCACTTGAATCATATTTAGATAGCTTATATTTGCAGTTTTAGGAAAAGCCAGCCTCAAAGAACGCCATATTCGATAAACTTCAAGCAAGTTTCCTGTTCGGCCATACAAAGTAATGAGGAACTGAAAGGCAGAAAGGTCTTTGTTTGCATTTCTCTTCTCCAGTTCTTTAAGTGCTGTTTCAGCCTTCTCAAAATAGCCAGCGTCAACATAAATCGAGGCTAAGTTGCTATATGTTGTCCAATCAGCAGCAACTCGGCCATCCCTCTTCATCTCCTCCATTACTCTTTCAACACCAGAAATATCATTTACAGCTGCCAGAGCCCTCATCCAGACATTGTATGTGTAAGAATCTGGCATGACATTGTTAGCCTTCATTTCTTGTATAATTTCTGGGACCCTTTCAGGCTGACCCACTTTTGTGTAGAGAGTCATAAAGCTATTGTAAGACATGGAGCTTAAACCAAGATTGAGCTCCTTCATCTTTTCAATGAGAGCTTCAGCTTCTTCAGTCATCAATTCTTTACAGTAACAGTTGAGAAGAGCTCCATATGTTAGAAGGTTCTTGGATGTTTCGGGTAGATCAATGAAGTAATTTTCTGCAGCTGGTATGCCTCGAGTTTTGGCAACAAGATCAAGATGTATAGCTTGCTCACTCACAGTTTTATTCATACCCCTCTTAGACATAGTTTCTGATAGCTGTGAAACAATGAAATAATGCTATACATTATGCATGGTATGATTGAAAATTTTTAAGCAAATACATGATTATGACATAAGAGGGTGACAGAAAAGAACGAAGCAAAATACAAAGTAACCATAATATACATTAACCCTGGAAACATTAAGAGCCAAAAAATAAGGTACAACAGTTTTTAATACGGGGATTCAGAACATACCACTAGTTTGAGACAAATGGTCATAGATTAACTGTAAGGCACAAAATAAAATTTAAAAAAATGGACTTAAATGTTCATAAAATTTGACATGTTTCAACTTCTAGATTCAGACAATCATATCACATAAGCATTGAAGTTCTAAACCATAGGAGTAAAATGTTCGTTAATTTTATATAATATCACAAACAATTAATTAGAATACAGGAACATGAAATTGAGGATTTGGAGAAGGATACCTTGAGAGCAGGGTGATAAAGATTGCGACTGCGAAGCTTCTTGATGGTGTCGCTTACTTCCCATTTGAAGACAAGCTTGGAGCTCTTGAGGAACTGATTTAACTGTTGTCTCACACTTACCTCTGAGCTGCCTTCTCTGAACAGCCTTACATACAGTGCTTCTTCCAGGTACTTCTTTGATCTTTTGGTCACATTTTTTGTCCGCCCATATAACTGTGGTATCGTCATTCTTTTTCGTGCTTGCCAATAAACGATCGAAAATCACAACCAATCAACTCATATCGATTCAAAATACCATCATTATTAATCCAATGACAACCGTACATAAGTTATTCACATTTAGTTTCCAAAACACAATACGCCAAGGTCCAGGAAAATGTTGAGATTTGTCCAAGTGAATGTCTAAGAATTCCATCTAACCTCTCTCAAAACTCGACAATTCTTTAGCCCACATAACTCAACGATTCAATCAGACATTCATAAACTGAATCAATGATAAGAATATATTACATATTTACAGTTACCACTCACCTTGAAAGTATGCCCCCAAGTTCAAGCTGAAGCAAGGTCCGAGCACGGCTTGGTTAATAAAATAAAGGACTGCCACAGCTGGATTCCGACAGCAAGAGAACAACCGCCGATGGCTAGGCGAGTGTGAGTTGGTGGAGTTCCGACGTTACGCTCAAAGTTACCGATAATGAATTCTTTGTGTGTGGATGGTTTAGGGTTTAAGCAAACGAAGGGAAGGGAAACTTTTTTATCTTTTTTTTATTATTTAGGTTATATTCACTTTTTTTCTTTTCTTTGAACTTAGAGATGTTAGGCTTTGAAATCAATTTTAAAAAAAAAAACTAACAACAATATACTTTATCATTAGCGTTAATTATGATCAAGTTAATTTTAAAAAATATAAAAAAAATTCTAATTATTGCTAATATTTTTTTAATAAAATATATAAAGATTGATATAATTTAATTTAATTAACTTAACAGATTTAAAGATAACTTGAAAATCATTTAAAATGTAATTTGACTAAAGAAATTCATATTAATATTTTTTTTAATATTAAAATGACAACATATTATATCGATCCAAGTTAACTTGTCAAATTCACAAGTTAAATTATGAGACTGTGATATGCTCATAAAAAATAAATTATGAATTCTTAATTAACTCAATGTTGAAAAATAAAATTAAAAAAAACAAAAAAAACACGACCTAAGTTAACTCGGGCTAACTCACCAAACCCGCAACTAAACTCATGAAACTAGGATAACTTTATAAAAAGTAAATCAAAACAAATTGTGAAGTTCAATTCTCAATTAATTCAACGTTGAATAATGAAATTAAAAAAAACCAATAAAAAATCTAAAAAACACTCAAGTCAACCCGCAACTCAGGTCATGAGATCAAGATAACCTCATAAAAAGTAAATCAAAACAAATTATAAAGTCTAATCCCTAATAAACTCAATATTAAAAGATAGAATTGAAAAAAAAATAAAGAAAAAAAATAAAGCACTATTCCAGTAAATGTTAGTTTTTTTTAATAGACCAGGAATTTTATGAATGTAAGTTTTTTTAAAAAAAAATTTAAGTATTGTTATTTTACAACTTGTGTGGTTTTTGTTTGTTTTTTTAGTTCAATATCCCTTTTTATTTTCACCAAGGAATCCAACATTTCAACATTTAGAAATATTTTAGGCATACATGTTACACCTAAATAGAAATTAAGATCTAAAGTCCAGTTATTTGGAAAATTTTAGGTTTAACATATCAAATTATACCAAGATAAGGAGTGAAATCCCACAACCTAGCACTTAGTGGATTTTATGATAGTAGATTTTACCTATACTAAGGGTACCCTTGCTTTTGACTTGACCTGGACAAGTCTAGTTTATTAATAGGTTTGACCCTTGTAATCTTGTACTTCAATTTTTTTTTATGAGAATATGAGGGTCATCCACATGAGTAAGGTTGTATACACCCTTATACCTAGGTAAGATGATATTTTATATCCATGAGGGATCTTTGCCTTTACACTTGGACAAGGTAGTGTCCTTATGATAAATGAGTCATTTCTTTTATAGTTGGAAACGTTGATCTTTTCTATCTATATATAGTCACTTTTATACCTAGACAAAATAATTTTTAATGTCCGAGAGTCATTGTCTTTATACCTGGAAATGCTAGTAATTTAATATAGTAAAAAGATTAATACTAGAGGAGAAAGTATGTACTTTTTCATTCATTCATGGTGCTCAAAATACTTAATGATATAGATATCAAGTCCTTAACCTAACGATAATATATTTTTAAGTGATTTGAATGTCATGCACAAGCTAGATTTTTCCTAATGGTGTTCAAGAGGTGATAAGTTTTTGCATCAATCATATAAACAATTTTGTAAGGATTATCCCTTTTCGGTGCTAGTTTTTTTCTTCCTCGGGGTTTCCTATTACCTCTAGTTTTCTCAAGACTAGATGGTTCCCCAACATTGAAACATTTGTTTCTCACTTTATGATTGTTGTACTGAGTTGTCTTTTGTTTATAAATCTTATTCCATACTAGAGTAATCAGTTGGGTTTTCTCTAATAGGTCCAGATTCACTGTAAGTTCCTTTTCATTCTCTTTACTAAAGTAGTTTTGTACTATGTATCTTCAGCACCCAATCTTCATAAGGAACATCTATTTTATGCTATAAGTTAGGAGAAATGGGGTTTCACCCTAGGAGGTTGTTCGGATGGTTTTATAGGCCCATAAAATCTTATCTAAGAGGTCTATCCATTCTTGTTTTGCTTTTTCAATCTTTTTCTTGAGCCTCTTCAGAACTACTCTATTCATGAGCTTTGTTTGTCCATTTGTCTATGGATGAGACATTTAGGAGAATATTTTTTTATATTTATAGTCTTTGTTAGTGTTTTTTTATTTTTTGTATTGTCAAATTAAGTCTTACTGTCTATAATCAAAACCTTGGGTGGGATAAAATAATAAATTATGTTTTTCATATGAAGAAGTTTTTTTTGTGATATTAATTAGGGCTTTAACCTCTATCCATTTTATAAAATACTCTACAACTACTAGAACAAATTATCTTCTTTCATATACCTTAGAGAATGGTCTTATTATGTTCATTTCTTTTTTATTAAAACAAGGGTAAAAAAGATGCAAAGACAATCATTCCAATCGAGAATTGATAAGGTAAAAGGACGAACCCTTAGCACTTGTTGCATTTTTAATAAAATCCATGATATCTTAGGTAATGGTGGGCTAGTAAAAACCTGCTCAAGTTAGTTAAGCTTTTATAGCTCTTACACCCATATATATGTCATAAACCCTTTTGTGGATCTATTTTCAACCCATATTGGATCTCGTATATGGATACACAATTTAAAAATAGTGTAGTTATAGACCTTTGATACAACTAATTATTCACCAATCAATACCATATTGCCTTACCTATAAGGTGAACAACCTTAACCCTATCCATAGAGTAGTCTTTAGTTAATTCGTACTTCTTAACGAAAATCCTCCAATCTTTATCTTCATCTCCATAGCTGACCTTGATTACACTTATATGCATCTTTTTATTTTCAATACTTGGACTTTTGATGACCTTTATCCACACATATAGGAGAAGATCTATAAGGTCGCTTACTAATTTTAATAAAAGATTTTATCGGTTATTTTTCTTTATCAAAATTCTTATAAAAGAGATTGTGTTCCCTTTCTCTTCTCAACCAGCTAGTAGCCCAAGTATCTTTTATTGGTATCTGAACATTAAGGAGTCCTTATCTTTAAATTAGCTATCATACTAGCTCATTATCAATTATTAGTCGCCATATACTTTAAAGGGGTATGTGTTTAAAGCCTTTGCCAACACTAAGCTAACTAGGAGAGCTTCATACCTTGTGGTATTATTAGATGATACAAACTCAAAACATAATATATACTTAGAGACATATTTTTTAAGGCTAATAAACACAATCTTGTCTCTAAACTAGAACATATTGCACGATACATCCACAAGTGACTCATTGAAGTAGTACTCAACTATGAAGTCCATTATCCTAGATGAGAGATAAATCTATTAAGAGTTGTCACCATTCTTATGAGCTTTTGTACATCCATGACTTACAATAGAGGTGTTATATCTAAGATATTTTGTATATAATCGTGGATGACTGTAGCAACTATAACTAGTTTATAATTATGATTGATCACAACAGCAGTAGTCACTATGTAAATTATAATTGACCACAACAGTTGAACCTAAAAATGTTAAAAATAAATAAATAAGCTATAATGATAGAGATTAGTAAAATTATATATGATTAGTCGGTCATTTGGACGGAGACTGCTATGATTGATTGGTATCATAATCGACCATTTGGATGAGGACTACTATGATTGATTGGTATCATAGTTGGATTTTTGGATGGAGACTATGGATACAAACATGTGATTAATCGAATATTTGGACGGAAACTAATGTGATTGATTGGTATCATAGTCAACTATTTAGAAGAAGATAATGGATACATATAAGTAAATTAGTTGGTTGTTTAGATGAAGACTAATATAGCTGATTTAGTATTATAGTCGGTTATTTGGATGAATATTATGAATATAGATATGAGTATTAGTTGCCATTTAGATAACACTAACGTGGATAGTTTGTGTTAAGGGGGAGTGTTCTAATATGTGCCGAGCCGAAAACATAATTCAAATTTGTGTTTGGAACCCATATATTTAGTAGCTTTGAAGGCTTCGTTAGAAATTAGAGTTATACCTCCTGCATTTTTCGGTGCCCCAAATGGCACATACTACTTTCAGTTTTTTTTTTTTTTTGTTTTACACCTGCTGCTGTCCTGCCAAGCTTTATCTTCTAGGTTAAATTAGACAGCAATCCAACTTGACAAAGCTCGAGAAAAAAACTTTTGTAATAGAGTTTCCTTACCTAGAATGATAAGTTCTGAGATTATAGATCGTTTATTACAAGGAAAACATAATTCATATTTATGTCTAGAACCCATACGTTAATAGCTTTGAAGCCTTTGTTAGAAAATAGACTTTCCATGCCTTAGATCGTTGTTTATAGGAAATCCATCATAAAGTCTATTCTTTGTAGCAGAAATTTATTTCAGAAATGGTACTGCAGGCAGATAGTGAAAATTGAAATTATTAATGAAACACAACAGAGAATATTTAAAACTTCAACACAGCAATGAATTAACATCTATTTATCGCATTTTGCCATGTATTATGTCCCATAGCAAGATCTTTGCAGCTCATACTGGTAAATACCAGCCATAACATCACCCTACCTTGGATGATTACTACATTCCATCCACTTCCTATTACCAATGAAAAGCTAGACTTGACTCATCAAAAACTTGGCGAATTGATAGACAATTCAAAAGAAATTCAAGGCTACCACACTGCTACTAATACTACTGCTTCTCAGGCTTATCTGGCTCTTCTTCCTTTTCAGGATCTTCCTCCTCCTCCTCTTTCTTTTTCTCTTCTTCTTCTTCCTCGTCTTCTTCAGGAGGATCATATGGCAATGGGGGTGGTATTGGTGTCTTCATAGGGCTAAACTGCGGGAATATATCAGGCCTACTCCCCGGCTTCGGCCTTTCCCACTCCTGCCATGCGAATAAGATGAAGGTAAACCACCAAGTTCAGATATCAATGAACTCTACAGAAGACTATCATTCACCATGCCATGTCAAGCAGCAGATATTCAGGACAAAACTACAAGCCCATAATGTTCCCAAATGACCTAATTGATGGAATTAAAAATTTCAAAGATTTAACATATAGAGGAAGTTTCATTTATTTCCCATGAATTCATAAGAACCAAACCAGGGCCCAACTTTATGCTTTCAGCAAAAACAGCACAACATTTGAAGAACCACATGAAAAAGAAGATTTACACTAATACACAATTTTTCAGTGGAGTAGAGACAGAAGATGAAAGCTATCTAAATGAATAAAGCAGCTTTGATAATTAGAACCATTCACCTAGCAATTCCTCGTGCAACTCGCATAGCAATTCAAAATGTTCATGCAAATTTTTCAAGCTTCAATGCTCAAGATATACAGGAATAGAGCAGTTGACTAGATAACCAGTCACTCGGACAATGATTCCCTCATGCATGATGTCAAAAGGCAACATGGGTGATTTTGAGCGCAGTATATCCTTTTTCTCTATCTATCCAATATTGCATGGTTTTCAAGGAATCTACCTCAAAATACAACTGTAGCCCCTGATGCAACACAAGCCAAATGGAGATCAAGTTGCAGAACTACAACTTCAAGAATCAGATTTCCATCTCTAATTATGATGCATATACAAAATACAACCCTGAAAATTTGCACAACTGGGCTTTGGTGGCTGTACCTGAATATGATATATCATCCTAGATCAAATCAACCTTGTTTGTTATCCAATAAAGCAACCTTATTAACTCTCCACGAAAAAAATTGAATGAGATCAATTAGTAGAGAAAATCAAATAGTAGAATTGGATGACAACATTCTAGAAGTTGAGCAGAAAGATAGTTTTGGTTGGTTTGGATGATCTTATAGTCTACATGACCTGGTTAGACAATATACTCAAATTTGACTGCTCAGCAGAGCTCATTAAGCAAAAAATCAAACTCTATATTACACCCACCACCAAGAAAGAAGGAAAAACCCAACACCTCAACCTTTGAGTATGTTTCAATCAATAGCCCTATGAAATCAAGCAGACAATAACTTGATCCACTTTGCATCGATAAAACTAAGCTCACAACAACCATGGATGCTCACTAGTCATTCTTAAGAACTCCACGAAGCCTAATGAATCACAAGGATGAAGCATAGATAAAAATAAGAGCAAATGACATCATTATCCAAATAGCACGACACTCGGAAATAATCTACAAACACAACATTTGAATATCAATTGAGCATATGACCTAGTTTCAGTTTTGAATTCCAAAGGGTGTTTGCAGACCTTCTGAATACATTGTCAGCTTCACTTGGAATTGTTACTAACTGAAGAGCTCCTTTGCTAAATTAATACCCATATGGGCTGTGGCACATTTTCTTTAGAGATATCTGCACATCACTACCCTCAACAGCACCTCTTTCGTGTTTAATATAGATAGAAGAAATTCGAACAACAAAAGAAATCAAAGGTGTGAAACATGGATTATCACAATGAAAAGCACCCCTTCCTTGCTTCCTTCCCCTAAGCAACTTTCGTCGAAACATGTCTTTGAGGGTGTTTAACTTAGGTTTTGACGACACTAATTCAACATAATTAATAATATTCTTTGACACGACAATTTCAGAATAAGTAAAAGTAGTGGTAGAGAGAGAGAAGTACGATAGGGAAATCGAGAGGACTTCGGCGAGTCAATTTCTCTTCATCAGGTGCCATAGAAACAACCTGCATCTGCTTCTTCTGTTTCCTGCTCCCTGAACAAACCAACCGTCCAGCCACAAAGCATCCGCAGATTTGGCTTTTAAAACAAGATGAAGACGAAGACGCTGAAGCTGTTGTTCTTCCTGCAGATTTAGGTGGCGCCGCTAGGGGTTTCGAAGTTGAACATATCGAGAGGTAAATGGATGCCATTGTTTTTTTCTCCCTATTCGAATAATCTCTTATAGAACAGGTTGCTGTTGTTCTTCTTCACTGATTTGATTCCACAAATTCGGAAGAGAGACGGACTCTGTCTTTCTTTTAATTTCTGGTAGCAATCAATACGGCGAGAGAACAAGCAGCGACCGCCTCACTCTCTCTCTCGACCCTCAACGCAAGCTGCTAGAACACACCTCAATTTTTATTTATTTTTTGCCGATTATCCACCAACCTCATTTTCTAGGCGGGCGTGGTTCATGAATTCTCATATACCTGTCGTGGGTCTTTTTGTTGGGCCGGCCCAACTCCCAGCTTTCCACCAAGCCCGACTCACGATGAGATTCTCCAGCACGTTCAAAGTTACCGATTCCTTTTTTGAAGAATTACTACTGGTTTTGAAAATTTTCTGTACCGTCTCATTTTGTTCGATGTTATTATAATATATAACATACTTGTGTTGACTTAGATAAATGCCTTGTTTGGACTTGAAGACTTCAATAACAAGAAAATTTCTCATCTTGCTAAGATCCCTGAGATGAAAACATTGGCTGATAAAGGATTTTAAACCGGAAATAGCTAATTTAGACATGGTGATATATATATATTTGAACATATATTTTCTATGCTAATATGCATATTTAACTTCTTTTATTCTTGTTTGATTCTATGTCTCTTATTTTTGTTTAATTTCAAAGAGGGATACCACTGCTACAAACACAAAATA
>Ga0325401_1006297_pt1 | contig 11462 bp, 7 predicted proteins | sample PopdelMetagenome_FD_205666 | JGI IMG/M metagenome (GOLD analysis project Ga0325401, IMG submission 205666) | Populus deltoides microbial communities from Bellville, Georgia, United States - Xylem-PdKOR-R2 | ecosystem: Host-associated > Plants > Phyllosphere > Stem > Wood/Secondary xylem | place...
AACTCGAAGAAAGGTGAAGCTGTTCGAGAAAGGGTTCTGAAACTTAGGGAGGATGCGGTAGAGGCAAAGAGAAACGGAGGATCTTCTTGCATAGCCATGGCTAAGTTGGTGGATTGTTTTAAAAAAGTTTAATCATTGTATGCGGCGGTAATAAATTGCTTATTAGCATGTTTTTTAAGTTGTTTTTTTTTTTGGAAGAAATATAAATTAATTTTTTTATGTGTTTTTTAATAATTTTAATATATTAATATTAAAAATAAAAAAATCTAAATAAATATTATCTTGATATATTTTTAATTAAAAAATATTTTCATAAAAATATTATATAATATACAATACATTATCAAACAAAACAGATTATATATTCATGACAACAAATAGTAAATAATAGGGTATTGCTAACTTGGAGCAAAAATTAATAAATGATCATGTTAAGCCTCCTGCGCATGTTGGTGACTAGCAAAAAAAAAAAAATTACATGTTATAATGTGTTTGGGAATATGGTTGTGATTATTTTTTAAAGTATTTTTTACTCGAAAATATATCAAAATAATTTTTTTAAAAAAAAAAAATTATTTTTGACATCAGTGCATCAAAATGATCTAAAAATACAGAAAAAAATAATTTAAAGTAAAGAGAAAAAAAAACTTTAAATTTTTCAAAAATATTTTTGAAACGCAAAAACAAACAGGGCATAAAACATATGATATTTATTCAATAAACTATAACGACATCTTGAATTCGAACTTCTCCTATATATATACTAGTTGCCATGCCCGCTCGCTATCGCAGGCTTATGACATGTTTGTGCGTTGTCATGGATTTGTAGAAAAAATCATAAAAAAAATTTAAAAAAATTATATGGAGAAACACTATTGCAATCCACAATGTTTTCAAGAAAAAATAAACTACAAAACTAAATTCTCAATCAGCTTAATATTAAAAAAATAAAATAGACAAAGATAATTTTGAAAAAAATCATAAAAAAACAAAAGGAAAAAAAATCATGTAGAGAAACACTGCTGCAATTTATAGTGTTTCGTGAGAAAATATACAATTGTAATTCTCAACCAACTCAATATTAAAAATATATATATATAATTTTGTAAAAAAATCATTAAAAAATGAAAGGAAAAAAAACTATGCAGGAAAACACTATAGCAATCTATAGTGTTTCATGAGAAAATCTACAGCTGTAATTTTCAACCAGCTCAATATTAAAAATAATAAAATCAATAAAGATAATTTAAAAAAAATTATAACAAAACAAAATCATGTGGGGAATCACTTTAGCAATCAAAGGTGTTTTAAAGAAAAAAACTACAAATCTAATTTTTCAACTAGCTCAGTATGAAAAAAATAAATTCGATAAAGATAATTTAAAAAAAATCAATAAAAAACATGTGGGGAAATACTGTAACAATCCACAATGTTTGTTTTCAAGAAAAAAACTACAAAGTTAAATTATCAACCAGCTCAATATGAAAAAAACTAAAATTGACAAAGACAATTCTGGAAAAAAAAAACAAAGGAAAAAAAACTATATGGAAAAACACTGTAGCAATCAACAATATTTTAAATAAAAACACTATAAAGCTTAATTTTTAATCAGCTCAATATTAAAAAAATAAAATCGACAAAAACAATTTTGAAAAAAAAAACACAAAAAAGAAGACAATTTTGGGGAAAAAACAAAAAATCAAAAATAAAAACAAAAAAATAAAGAAAAAAAATATGGGAAAAGCTAAAGCTAAATTCTTAACCAGGTCAATATTAAAAAAAATAAATTCAACAAAGAGAATTTTGAAAAAAAAACATTTGGAGAAATATTGTAGCAAAACAAAAACCATGTGGGGGAAATATTGTAGCAATCTACAATGTTTTTTTTATAAAAAAATTACAAAACTAAATTCTCAACCAGCTCAATATGAAAAAAAAACAAAAACCGAAAAGAACCATTTTGGGAAAAAAATTCATAAAAATAAAGGAAAAAAATCATATAGGAAAACATTGTAGTAATTCACAATGTTTTTTTTTTAAATAACAGAGCTAAATTCTTAACCAGTTCAATATTAAAAAAAAATCAGCAAAAATAATTTTTTTAAAAAAAGTAAATCATGGGAACAAAAAACAAACATGTAAAAACAAAAAACAAAAACAAAAACAAAAAAATAAAAATATTATTACAGCGAAAATAAAAGGCATGGGAAAGTTACAGTACTTTCCCATGCCTTTTAGAGTATTGTTAAAAAAACATAGATTTTTTTTAAAAAAAATTAAATCATGGGGAAAAAAACAAACATGTAAAAACAAAATAAAAATATTAGTACAACGAAAATAAAAGGCGTGGGGAAAGTTAGAGTATTGTTAATATGTACTATTAAATAATTGAATGTATTAATGTTCAATATTGTTTTAGTATGCAACATTTTTTTCTATAGAATGGGAGAAGGAAAAAAAAAAGATAATGAAGAAAACACTAGGGATGAGCAAAAAAACTGAAAAAACTGATTAAACTGAGGAAATCAGAAAAGAAATAACCGAAAAAATCAAATCATGAAAAAAAATCGATTAGAATTTTTAAAATACTGACCAGTTCAGTTTTATAAACCTGAAACCAAAAAAACCGAACCGAAAAATCCAAGCCAAACCAAACCAAATTGGAAATGGTCGGTTTGAACCGATTTTGGTTTTTTTTATAAATGATTTAGTTACGTTTTTGATAAAAACTAAACCGAACTGAAAATGATCATCCATGGAAAACACCCATCTTATCAGCAAGGAAGTAAGCGGAGAGACTCGGAGCGGGATCGAAACATGTTAAAAGAGTGTTTTAAAATACAGTAATAATTATTTTTTAAAATATTTTTTTACAGAAATACATTAAAATAAAATATTTTTTATTTTTTAAAAATTATTTTTGATGTTAATCTATCCTAACAATAAAATTTTTTTTAAAAAAATAAAAAATATAAAAATGTTAAAAAATATAATTTCAATCATATTTCTAGATAATTACTTAAGACAACTTTAACGAACACGGTTCAAGAAATGGTAAAGAATTGCTCTCAATTCAAAATGTTAGAGCCGTTAGGTCATAGTATCAAAAGGTAAAGTTAATTTTTGAACCTTTTCTCCGCATTTATATATTCAGTAAATACATGGTATGCATGTCATTCCAGGCGGATAGTCCTATATCCGATATGAATCCAATAATAACAATATCTATGCCATGCTGACGTGTTGTGCTTTCTAATTCCAAGGGTGTCGAAAGCTCGTCACCCATTGCTTTATTTTTTTTCTTTAATTAATTGTTTTTTTAATATTTATTAGCTTAATAGTTCTCTCTTGAATACTGCTCGAGTGCTAATTAAGTTAATCCAGCATTTAATAGAATTAATAGTTGCAGGTCAGTGAAGAAAGGACGTCGAGATTTGGTATACAGTTCAAATGCCATACCAATTAATATCGGTATTGAGAACATGATCCAATGCTTGACTCATCAAATTAAAAGATTATAATAAAAAATATCAACGTGATTAAAATATTTATTAGCCTATTTTCCTTATATAAATAAAATATTTAAAAGATTATAATAAAAAATATCAACGTGTTGTTGATTAAAATATTTTTATTATGAATAATAGTCTAGTTTCCTTATATAAACAATGATTTAGTTTTTATTAATTCTTAAATTAATTATATTTTATTTATCTATTTTTTAATGAGCTCCATAGTTTAAAGTCTTTTTCTAAATATAATTTTTATTTTGATATGTGTATGTCTGACCTATTTAAATTAATCTCTTAATTGAAAATAAAAAAATTATCTTTTTAAATTATTTTTAAAATGTTCTATTTAATTAAATCTTAAAAGTTTAGGGAATGAAAAAAAAATGTTAGTTAATTCGTGTTGAAACTTCAAGTAAGAAAATGGACTCGCCTTGTAATTAAAGACAGTGAATTAAAATTAATCCAAAATCTTCAAATGCATTATGCTTGAATAAACTGTTTATGTGTGTGTAATAACTTTTCAATTGTAGTAAGCTTATTGTTGTATTTGTTTCTCCGATTACTTTTAATCAACTTTTCTAATAATAAATAAATATAAAAAAATTTAAAAAATAATTTCTAAAAAACAAACGCAGCCTAAATATTTTTAAGAATAACTGACATGTGACATTGTCTATGATAATATTGGTGGATAGTATTTTTAAAAATATTTTTTAATTAAAAATATATTACAATAATATTTTTTAAAAAAATTAACATCAATAAATTAAAATCATAAAAATATATAAAAATACATCAGTTTAATTAAAAAAATACAATTTTGAAAATTTTTGAAAAGATTATCAAATCTATTATTATTTTCCTTTCATGAATGATGAATTCTACAATCATCCCCCTTGATTAAGAGTTTATTTGTCAGTGTTATAGTAATTATGTTTTAAAGTATATTCTGCTTGAAAATTTATTGAAATAATATTTTTTTATTTTTTAAAATTTATTTTTAATATCAACACATTAAAACAGTTTTAAAACAAATAAAAAAATTCAAATAAAAACTAATTTTAAAAATACTTTCAATCACAAAAATAAATTGGTGAAAGTAAAGAACAAGAAAGTTAAATAATCTTCTTTCGTATTAATTGCATTTGATGGAATATTTTTCTTGTTTTTTTTTTTCTAGGATCAGTGCTTATTTGTAATTGTATTTTAAAGGGTTTTTTAAAATATTATTAATTTTTATTTAAAATTAATTTTATTTATATTTGCAAATAGTTTTGATATATTCATATCAAAAATAATTTTTAATTTTTTTAAAAAAATATTATTTTAATATATATTTTTAAAAAATATCCACCGTCCCAACCGAAAGAATTAATATTCCGGTGTACCATATCAATTAAAAGGACGGCTACCATTCATTCATACCAATGAATCAACGCGTGAAGAGATGGGCACTGTAATTTGATGGCAAGTGGTACAATTTTAGAGGGGACTGGTTGTTCAACCCCTCTCTATCTAACAATTAATTCACTATTTATTGACCCCATCTGTTTTTCAAGAAATTTAAAGTTTGTTTGGAAGTGTAGTTGCGGGTATTTTTTAAATAACTTTTCGTATCAAAATACATGCCAATGATATTTTTTCATTTTTTAAAAATTATTTTTAACATAAGCACATCAAAACGATCCAAAACATACAAATCATATTAAATTTTAGCAAAAAAAAAAATTCAAATTTTTTAGGAACGCTGCCGCAACCACAGCCGCGTTCCCAAACGTTACCTTAAAGGAAGTGGTCTAGTACACTCCCTCATTTCTCTTTTCTTTTCTTCTTTTGGTTTCTATACCAGAGTATGTTTTTTTAAATCATTTGAAAAAAATAATTAAATGCGTAAATGATTTGAAAATTTAATTTTAGGATCAAATTTCATATTTTTTTAGTCTATAGGTGATCGATCCCGTTAGTTTTTAGAAATTCAATTTTAATATCAAATTTTATTTCTCTTATTTTTTTAATCTTTTTATGTGAGAGGAGAAAGAGACTCATCAGATTCCAGCTTAACAAGAAAACATCATCGTTTACATACATTTAGACAATTAAAACGGTTGGAACCAGTGTCAATGAATTACACTTAATCAGGGGAGTCTTATGAACATCGTTTTAGTATGTTTATTCAATTTAATTTAGATGGATTAAATATTTTTTCATCTCATTATTATATTGAAATATCATTTAATTTATGGTTAAAATCAATTGCATTTTTTAGAAGACATGTTATCAATGGCTAAATATTTAATTTTTAAACCTTTTCTCCCATCTTATCAGGAAGAAAGCAGGATGAGAAGTTTGAAGCGGGATCCTAACACGTTAAAAATGTATTTGAAAATATAATAATGATTGTTTTTTAAAATATTTTTTTTTTGTTGTGAAAATACATTAAAATAATATAATTTTCAACGATTCAAAATATATTATAACATTAAAATAATTCAAAAAATAAAAATAAAATTTTAAATAAAATACTTTAAAATTTTAAAATATATATATATAATTTCAATAACGTTCCAGGTGCTTGGTTGCTCGGGAGATAACTTTAATGAACACGGTCCAAGAAATGTTAAAGAATTGCTCTCAATCCAAAATGTTAGAGCCGTTAGGTCATAGTATCAAAAGGTAAAGTTAATTTTTAAACCTTTTCTCCACATTTATATATTCAGTAAATACATGCTATGCATTTCATTCCAGGCGGATAGTCCTATATCCGACATGGATCCAATAATAACAATATCTGTGCCCATGGGCGGAGGTATGGCAAAGGCTGGGGTGGGCTTTAGCCCAGGTTAAGATTTTATCAATATTTTTTAACTAGTTTTATGTAAAACAAATTTGTAATTTTCAATTAAATTATCAAAAAATTCTGAAAATTTTCGTGGAGCCTTTTAATATTATGCTTTAGCTTGGCTTAAAATTTCAGAAATTTTGGAGAAATTTAGAAATTTGATGAAAAATCACAATTTGACCAGTTTTACGTTATTGGACGTAATTTTCAATCCAACCATCAGATCGAGCTGAAATTTTACGAGGGATCTTAAAATATGTTGAATAAAATCTGGTTAAAATTTTAGAATGAACAGAACTTGGTAGTGCTAAAAAAAAAGGACCGTCAAATAAAAGCAAAATGACTCATTAAGAGTAAAATGGTTATTTGCCATTAAAAAATAAAACAAATCAGCTCCTCCTTTCTTTTATACGTTTCCGACTTGGCAAAAGTAGAATAAAAAAATAAAAAAAAAGAAAAGGTGAGAGAGAAATAGAAAAAAGTAAGAGAAAAATATAAAAAAAATCTAAGGAAAAAAATAAAAAAAGTGAAAGAATAACCTCGTAAACTTACAAAGTTCAACTTATAAAACACTAATCTAGGGAAGAATAAAGTGAAGGAAGGAGGAAATGAAAGATGGAAAAAATTTAATTACTTTGTTTTTCAGTTGACATGGGATTGTTATTTTATCCCGGTTGAGGGGTTGTTGCAATATCGATTCAGATTCGATTATAGATGAATTATATTCCACAAAACATCAAAGGATGTAACTTTAATATTGAGTTTATTTTTACTTTCGCTTTAATTTTATGTACTTTTAAATTTATTTTTTAATATTTTGGGTAGTGTATTTGAATTAAAACTTTATTGTTAACTTTAAAAATTCATGTACATGAATTAATAATCAATCTTAAAAAATATTTATATATTTATTTAATAGTCCAGGATAAAAAAAATTCCTAGCTCCGCCCTTGTTTGTGCCATTCTGACGTGTTGTGCTTAATAATTCCAAGGGTGTCGAAAGCTCGTCACCCACTGCATTATTTTTTTTCTTTAAATAATTGTTTTTTTAACATTTATTAGCTTAATAGTTCTCTCTTGAATACTGCTCGAGTGCTAATTAAGTTAATCCAGCATTTAAGAGAATTAAAAGTTGCAGCTCGGGGAAGAAAGGACGTCGAGATTTGGTAGACAGTTCAAATGCCATACTTAATTAAGAAGGGGGTAATAATTATGTTATTTAATCTTGATTGATATTTAAATATATCTAAAAATAAATACTCTTATTGTGGAATAAAATAAGAAAAATAATGAATCAACGCTCACCGAGCTAGCATTTTCATACCCATGAATCAACGCGTGAAGAGATGGGCACTGTAATTTCGTGGCAAGTGGTCAATTTTAGATGGGGACTGGTTTCAACCCCTCTCTATCTAACAATTTTAGATGAGACTGGTTTCAACCCCTCCTGTGGGTTTTGGTAAAGTCGAATATGTTTATTTGTTGAAAAATAGTTGTTTTTAAAAAATAAATTTTAGAAAAGTAAATTTTAAGAAAGTAAATTATTTTATGATATTTGATAGTGTAATAAAAAATTAGTTGGAAAATACTTTCCAGTGTTTGGTTATGTCATGGAAAATAAGCTGGAAAATAACTTATTAATGTTTTATTTTTTTCAAGTTTATTAAAATAATGAGGAACAAATCTTACAAATTAAAAAGTTGAATAAGAATAAAATTAAAAAAAATATATAATTTCATAAATTATCTCAAATAAAATAAATAATAATCAAACTAATAAAGATCAAATCTAAAAAATAAAAAAATTAAAAGATGAAGAAATTAAAATAATAATAATTAATATTTCATAAATTATTTCAAATAAAATAAGTAACAATCAAAAGAATGAGGATCAAATTTGAGAGATAAAAAATTTCAATTAAAAATAATAAGGGAAAAGCAAATAAAAATTTAAAAATAAGGACCAAAATTAATATAAAAATTAAATTTTAAGAGATGAAATTGAAAAACAAATATTCAAAACAAAATATATATAGCAATCAAAAGTTTGAGGACCAAATTTGATATAATCAACAAATAATATGATATTTTTAAATTTTTCTCAACTTCCAAAAAGTGTTTTCTACCTAAAATAAAAGAAAAGCACTTTCATAAAAATCAAACCAAATTTTTTTTTAACTGAAAAGTATTTTTCGTTGACCGGAAATTGTTTTTTTATAGACCAACTTTTTTTAATTATATACAAATATAGAAAAATTTAAAAATTAATTAAATGAACATCCCGGCTAAGCTCAAGATTGACTTGACTCAGTGAATTCTTAAAAATTACAGTAAATTACTTTATTAATTAATAGTACAATAAAACATGTGTGGTTTTTTACTATGACAAATCTCTCTGCGCATTCTCTCGTAAATCATTGTGAATTGAAATAGTTAATTAAAAAAAATTATTTTAGTTCTTGAATTTAATCACAGAATTCGAGCTTTTATTAATCGTTATAAATAAATAAATATTTATTAACTTTTTTAAAAAAATGATCATGTTAAACTCACTGCTTATTTATAGAGAAAATACTGAGATACTTGATCTTCCTGTATCCGAAACAACCTGCATAAAAAAAAATTAAAAAATATACTAGGATACTTGATCATTCAGTATTCGGATAACCCCGTATTAAAAAAAAATTCCAAAAAAAAAAAATAACAACGCTCACGAGCTGCCATTCAAACCCATGAATCAAGCAATTTCATGGCAAGTGGTCAAATTTAGATGGGACTGGTTTCAAACCCTCTATCTAACAAATTATCTTCAAGAAATTTAAAGGGAGTGGTCTAGTACATATCCTCATTTCCTTTTTTTATTTTTTATTTTTTTTTGGGTTTCGATACGAGAGTACGTTTTTTAAAAATCATTTGAAAAAATAATTAAATGCGTAAATGATTTGAAAATATTCTTTGGCTTAAAAGAAAACGAAGTGACTTTAGCCTGTAGCGAGGAGAGTCAATTTACATGGAAATGGCAATCCAGACCCCATCTAGCCCATAATTTGCTCACTCTTGTGATTACTTTTACTAAACTCGGTCTGGCCTAGTAGATTTGATGGCTGAATTGGTTTGAATTTATTAAAAGATTGACCAATGCAACAATCCCGTAAAATCCAGTAACTGGATGATTTGGCCGAACCCGAACGAGATTCTTTTGTTTTTTTTTTTAAATGTGGTTTTTTTTCTATACCTTTTTTTTATATTTTTTTAATTGGTTATTGATATTTTTTAAAGTTCACTATATAAATATTAAAAAAATATTTTATTTTTTAATGTGAGATTTGAAATCCTTTAATATATATATATTCTATATTCCCAAGAAAAAAATTATTTTTTTTAAACCCTTTAATATATATACTCTATATTCTCAAGAAAAAAGTTATTTTTTCAATGTGGAATTTGAAATCTTTTCGTATATATATTCTATGTTCATAACAAAAAAATTATGTTTTTCAAAGTGGAATAAAAAAATTTTTAGTTTAAATACTTCAATTTTAAATGATAACATAATTTCTTTTTAATGTGAGATTTGAATCCTTTTAGTATATATACTCCGTGTTCACAAGAAAAAAGTTTGGTTTTTTCAATGTGGGATAAAAAAAATTTTAAAATATTATTTTAAACTTCATTATTTATAACATGTATAGCCTATATTCACATGGATGTTTTTTTAATTTTTTTCATATGAAATACAAAATGGTTGGATTGGAAGTCAAAAAATCAAAGTGAAAATAACAAGTTAAATAGGTGATGAATTCAAATTTCATACAAATTTTTTATTTTAGTCCCTTATCTTTTTTGATTTATAAGTGATTACCTCTTTTAGTTTTCAAAAATTCAATTTTAATGTAAAAGTTTATTCTCCTTATTTTTCAATCCTTTTATGTGAAAGGGGAGAGAGATTCGCCTATTTGAATAAGAAAGGAAAAGAAAAAACACCCTCAAATGTGCAAGCCTGGGCTGCTGCTTTTAGAGGTCTAGTGTGCTGAGGCATTAGCTATCCTTGTGGGGGTTTTTTTAACCCCCTTTTTAGATATTGAAATAAATTAATCTTAGTTTGATGACCTGGATTGTAATGTTGACGAGTTAAATCATAACATTTAGTATATTATTTTTTTTGTTTAATGCACTTTTAGTACCTCAGTTGTTTTTAAAAAAACATTTTCACCCTTGTTATTGATGATCTAGTTTTATAATTAACTAAGATTTAAAAAAAACAATTTCACCTTTTATTATCAATTATTTGCTTTTGTTGTCTCCAGTCCCAGATACCTTTAATGTTATTTTTTTTAAAAAAAATATTTCATTAAAAAATCTCACATTCGCTTTATTTTCATGTAATTTTATTAAATGAAACTAATCTATGGAATAAAAATTATTGAATCCGATGACGTGTATGACTAGCGTGAAAAGTTTGGTTAGTTGACTAAGGTTCACTTGTTTTTTATAAAAATATTTTTTGATTTTGTTCTTCAAAATTAAACTAACTTAAGATTTAAGTTCTCAACTTGTTTTTTTCAAGACTATTTCAAAACTTTCAAATGTCAATCAGAATAATTTAGGTTGATTCAATATATTTACTTTTTAATGTTTGATAAAAATATCTTATGATATGCAACTAATTTTAAATTCATGAATAAAATACTGAATTTTCTTAAAAAACACATTAACAATGTTTATATATATATTTTTTTTGTTTGATCATGTTTTTTTTGCATGGTGCGAGCTAATAGGCTAGCCTATGAGTCATTTCACTGTGCATTTTTAAAGGTAAACGACAAAATTAACAATGTTCAATCTACAAATGACATTGGTGTCTATCGAAAGAGACAATTTTACACCAATACCAAGGCAATTATTAAGAACAATGAAGGGCAGAATAATATCCACAATAATTAATCTCTTCACATGCTATAGAAAAGGCTAAGGAGTACTTTTAGTTTTTTTTTTTTTTTGTAAAATACCTAAATATTAGGTATTATAATATTTGTCAATAATTGATTGTAATTCGGATCATAAAAAAAATGTAGATGTTTCAACTATTTTTTAACTCAATATTACACCTGG
>Ga0325401_1006298_pt1 | contig 11462 bp, 9 predicted proteins | sample PopdelMetagenome_FD_205666 | JGI IMG/M metagenome (GOLD analysis project Ga0325401, IMG submission 205666) | Populus deltoides microbial communities from Bellville, Georgia, United States - Xylem-PdKOR-R2 | ecosystem: Host-associated > Plants > Phyllosphere > Stem > Wood/Secondary xylem | place...
GGCCAGAACAGCCGCAACGTGGCGACCGAGGTCTCCAACCGACTGAAGGAGATCAACGCCTCGCTGCCGCCCGACGTAGTGGTGCAGCCGGTCCTCGATCGCACCGCGCTGGTCAACTCGACCATCAAGACGGTAGCAAAGAACCTGGGCGAGGGCGCGTTGCTCGTCATCGTCGTGCTCTTCCTGTTGCTCGGCAACTTTCGCGCCGCGCTGATCGCCGCGGCGGTCATCCCGGTCACGATGATGCTGACCGGGTTCGGGATGCTGCGGCTGGGGGTGTCGGCGAACCTCATGTCTCTGGGCGCACTCGACTTCGGGCTGATCGTCGACGGCGCCGTCATCATCGTCGAGAATGCGCTTAGACGCCTCGCCGAGAAGCAGCATCACGAAGGTCGACTGCTGAGCGTCCAGGAACGACTGGAGGCGGTCGCGACCGCAGCACGCGAGATGATACGTCCATCCGTGTACGGGCAGGCGATCATCATCCTCGTGTACGTGCCCTTGCTCACGCTGACCGGCGTGGAAGGCAAGACGTTCGTGCCGATGGCGCTCACCGTCATCATCGCACTGCTGTTCGCGTTCGTCCTGTCGCTGACGTTCGTGCCTGCGGCGATCGCCATCTGGCTGTCGCGGAAGGTGAATGAGGAAGACGGCCGGATCGTCGCGTGGCTGAAACAGCGCTACGAGCCCGGCCTGGAAAAGGCGATGAAGCGGCCGTCGATCACCATCGGCGCCGGTGTCGTCAGCCTCGTGCTGGCGGCGCTCGCCTTCACGACGCTGGGTCAGGTGTTCCTCCCCCAGCTCGACGAGGGCGACCTGCTCATCCAGTCGCTGCGCATCCCGGCGACGTCGGTCCAGCAGAGCCAGGAGATGCAGGTGCCGATCGAGCGCATGGTCTCGAAGCAACCGGAGGTGCGGTTCGTGTTCTCGAAGACGGGCACGGCCGAGCTGGCCTCGGACCCGATGCCGCCCAACGCGACCGACATGTTCATCATCCTGAAGCCGCATGACGAATGGCCCGATCCCAAGCTGGAGAAGGCCGCGCTGGTCGAACGGCTGGAGACGAAGCTGGGGCAGTTCCCCGGCAACGCCTACGAGATCACCCAGCCGATCCAGATGCGGTTCAACGAGTTGATCGCCGGCGTGCGCGGCGACATCGCGGTCAAGGTGTTCGGCGACGACTTCGCGAGCATGAATCGCACCGCCGAACAGATCGCTGACGTCCTGCGCAGGACGCATGGCGCAGCGGACGTGAAGGTCGAACAGACCACGGGGCTGCCGATGCTCGACATCCGGGTGAACCGCGATGCGATGGCGCGGGTCGGCGTCACCGCGCAGGACGTGCAGGACACGATCACCGCCACGCTCGGGGGTCGCGAGTCCGGCATGATCTTCGAGGGCGATCGGCGCTTCCCCGTCGTCATCCGCCTGTCGGACGCCGAACGCGCCGACCTGGGGCTGCTCGAACAGGTACAGGTGCCGGTCGCCGGCGGCGGCTACGTGCCGTTGTCCAGCGTCGCCGACATCGGCGTCGTCGACGGCCCGAACCAGATCAGCCGCGAGAACGGCAAGCGCCGCGTCGTCGTCCAGGCGAACGTGCGCGGGCGCGACGTCGGCAGCGTAGTGGCGGACGCGCAGGCCGCGGTCTCCAGCGGAGTGCGCCTGCCGGCGGGCAGCTACCTGGAATGGGGGGGGCAGTTCGAGAACCTCGAGTCCGCCAGCCAGCGGCTCCGGCTCGTCGTCCCCGCCTGCTTCGTGCTGATCCTGCTGCTGCTATACGGGGCCTTGGGGTCGGTGCGCGATGCGGCGATCGTGTTCACCGGCGTGCCCTTCGCGCTGGTGGGCGGGGTGCTGCTGCTGTTCGTGCGGGGCATGGACTTCTCGATCTCGGCCGCGGTGGGGTTCATCGCATTGTCGGGCATCGCGGTCCTAAACGGCCTCGTCATGGTCAGTTCGGTGCAGGACCTGATCCGCTCCGGCATGGACCGGGCCGAGGCGGCGCGCCTCGGCGCGCTCCAGCGGCTGCGCCCCGTCGTGATGACCGCGCTGGTCGCCAGCCTCGGCTTCGTGCCGATGGCGTTCGCCAGTGGGGCCGGCGCGGAGGTGCAGAAGCCGCTCGCGACCGTCGTCATCGGCGGGCTGATCTCGGCGACGCTGCTGACGCTGTTCGTGCTGCCCACGCTCTACGCCCGGTTCGGGCAGCAGGCGATGACGTCCCCCGAGCCAGACGAGGCGCTTCCCGTGCCGCAGCCCGCGTGATCGGAGGATATTGACGATGGCGGCGCTCAAGTTCGCGCTGATCCCGATGCTCGCGATCGTCATCGGCGCGCTCGTCGCCGGGTGGCGCACGCCCGGCGAGAAGCTGGTCGCGGCGATGCAGCATCTCGCCGCCGGCGTGGTATTCGCTGCGGCGGCGACCGAGATCCTGCCGCTGGTGATGCACGGCGGTTCGCCGATCGCGACGCTGATCGGCGGGGGGCTGGGCGTCGCCGTGATGCTCGGCCTCAAGGCGGCGGAAGGGCGGTGGGAAGGCCCCGTCGCGCTGCTCGCCGCGATCGGGTTAGACCTCGCCATCGACGGCCTGGTGCTGGGCCTCGCCTTCATCGCCGGCGAGAAGGCGGGCATCCTGCTGGCCGTCGCGCTGACGCTCGAGGTGCTGTTCCTCGCGCTGACGCTCACCAACGACCTGACCGCCCGCTACGCCAAGGCCAAGGCGATCGGCCTGACCTGCGCGCTGGCGCTGCTGGTGCCGATCGGCGCGCTCGTCGCACAGCCGGTGGCGCTGCTGTCGCCGGCCGTGGTCACCGGCTTCCTGAGCTTCGGCTTGATGGCGCTGCTCTATCTCGTCACCGAGGAGTTGCTGGTCGAGGCGCACGAAAAGCCCGACTCGCCGCTCATAAGCGCCATGTTCTTCGTCGGCTTCCTCGTGCTGCTGCTGATCGAGGAGATCGCGATGTGACCGGCCCAGCTTCGAGCGGCGTCGACCTGCGCCGGCCTTTACCGACCCAAGGAGAATCTCATGTCGATCGTTTTCATGCGTTGCCTCGGCCTTGCCGTGACGCTGGCGCTGTCCGCGTGCTCGGGCACCAAGCCCGCGGGTGAGTTCGCCTCGAACGTCACGGACGCGAATGCCGGCGCGACGCACGATATGGCCGGCATGGCGATGCCGTCGACCGGCGATCCCGATACCGATTTCCTGCGCGGCATGATCCCGCATCACCAGGGTGCGGTGGCAATGGCGGAGGCGGAGCTTGCCAAGGGCACCGATCCCAAGGTGCGGGCGATGGCGGAGGAGGTGATCCGCACCCAACGGGCCGAGATCGAGACGATGCAGACCTGGCTCGCCGAACGGCAGGCCGCCAGGACAGGGACACGTTGATGGCCCACGATCACGGCGAGGCCGGGCACAGCCACGACCACACGGCCGGTGCCAATGCCAGGATGCTGTCATGGGCGCTGGCCCTGACGGCCGCCTACCTCGTCGCGGAAGTGATCGGCGCCTATGTGTTCAACAGTCTCGCGCTGTTGTCCGACGCCGCGCACATGATGACCGACGTCGCCGGCCTCGTCATCGCCTTGATGGCGATCCACCTCGGCCGGAAGGCGGCCGACGACAGACGGACGTTCGGCTACAAGCGTCTTGAAATCCTCGCCGCCACCTTCAACGCGGTGCTGCTGTTCGTGGTCGCCATCTATATCCTCTACGAGGCGATCGGGCGGTTCCGCGAGCCGCAGGCGATCCAGTCGACCGGGATGCTGATCGTCGCCGTTATCGGCCTCGTCGTGAACTTCGCCTCGATGCGCCTGCTCGCCGCCGGCAAGGACGAGAGCTTCAACGTCAAGGGCGCATATCTGGAGGTGTGGGCCGACATGATCGGCTCGGTGGGCGTGATCCTGGGCGCGCTCGCGATCCGCTTCACCGGCTGGACCTGGGTCGATCCGGTGATCGCCGTCGGCATCGGCCTGTGGGTGCTGCCGCGCACCTGGGTTCTGCTCAAGGGCACGATCAACGTTCTGCTGGAAGGGGTTCCCGGCGGGCTGAAGCTGCCCGCAATCCGCTCGACGATCGCCGCCATCCCCGGCGTCGCCGGCGTCCACGACCTCCACGTCTGGTCGATGGCCTCGGACGAGATCAGTTGCACTGCCCATGTGACGCTGGGCGCGGGCGCCGATCCCGACGCCGTCAGGGTCGCGGTCACCAAGACGCTCGATGAGACGTTCGGGATCGAGCACGCCACGATCCAGACCGAAGGCGCCGACAGCCAGTGCGAGGACGAGGCGCACCTTCACCGCTAGGCCACAGGGCGATCGGAGCGCACGATGACGATTCCAGGTCATCGTAAAGGCGCTGGCTGTGGGTGCAATCATCGCGGCCGTATCTCAGCTTGCCAAGCGCAGCCCCGGCACTGATTCGCTGATCGCGTCTCTGCCGCTCGTGGCCGTCCTGGATATGGTCGGGCCCTGATGCATGCACGGGTGTCGACCTTTCCACCCCTCCACCGGTTGCACACCCCCCCCGATCTCCGCCAAAGCCACCTGCATGACCCACCCCGTCTCGCCCCTCGCCCTCCCTTTCCCCGACCTGCCCGCCGTCGCCGGGGTCGAATTCCGCGTCGCCCGTGCCCGCTACAAGGCGTGGGACCGCTGCGACCTCACCTTCGCGACGCTGGCGGCGGGCACGGCGGTTGCCGGCGTCCTGACCCAGAGCCGCTGCCCCTCGCCCGAGGTCGAATGGTGCCGCCGCGCGCTGGTGCTGGGCGAGGCGCGGGCGCTGGTGGTCAATGCGGGCAATTCCAACGCCTTCACCGGCGACCGCGGCCGCGTCGCGGTGGAGGCGATCGCCGCGCGTACCGCGGGTCACCTCGGCTGCCGCCCGTCCGACGTCTTCGTCGCCTCCACCGGGGTGATCGGCGTGCCGCTTCCCGTCGACAGGGCGGAGGCGGGGCTCGATGCCGCGTTCGACACCGCGCCATGCGGGTGGCAGGCCGCGGCCGAGACGATCGGCACGACTGACACCTATCCCAAGGGCGCATCGACCACCGCCGTCGTCGACGGCCGAACGGTGACGCTGGTCGGGATCATCAAGGGTTCGGGGATGATCGCCCCCGACATGGCTACGATGCTCGGCTTTGTCTTCACCGACGCTGCGGTCGATCCCGCCTTCCTCCAACGCGCGCTGGACGCAGCCAACGCCCGCACCTTCTCCTGCATCACCGTCGACGGCGACACCTCGACCAGCGACACCGTGCTCGCCTTTGCCACCGGCGCTGCCGGCAATGCCCCGCTCGCCGATGACGACTCGGCCGGCGCCGACGCGTTCCGCGCCGCACTCGCCGACCTGTGCCACCGGCTCGCGATGCTGGTGGTCCGCGACGGTGAGGGCGCGACCAAGCTGATCGAGGTGCAGGTGACCGGCGCGGAAAGCGATCGCTCCGCCCACCGCATCGCGATGAGCATCGCCAACTCGCCGCTGGTCAAGACCGCGATCGCCGGCGAGGACGCGAACTGGGGTCGGGTGGTGATGGCGGTCGGCAAGGCCGGCGAGCCCGCCGAGCGCGACCGGCTCGCGATCCGCTTCGGCGACACCCCCGTCGCCAGCCACGGCGTCGCGGTCGCGGGCTATGACGAGGCGCCGGTCACCGCGCATCTCAAGGGCCAGGAAGTCGAGATCGGCGTCGACCTGGGTCTCGGAGAGGGTGCAGCTACCGTGTGGACCTGCGACCTGACCCACGGCTACATCGCGATCAACGCCGAATACCGGTCCTAGATGGCAATGCCGGACAGGGCGGCGAACTGCTTGGCCGAAAGCGGCACCCGGAACTCGCAGCCCGCGGTGAAGTCCTGCGCCCAGCGCACCTGCGCCGCGACCCTTCCCACCTCGGGAAGGGTCAGCCAGATCGCCGCACCCCGGCAAAGCGGCGTGTATGTCTCGATGCGGACACCCAGTGCCGAGACGCTGACCACCCGGCACAGCGCACGTTCCAGTCCGTCATGCTGGATCGCGGCTTCGGCTTGCGCGGCGACACGCGTCGCGCGCCGCCGCGTGCCGGTCTGGTTGGGTTCATATTCGGCGGCGAACATCGAGGACGATGTAGCCGCCGAAGGGTGAACGTCGCTCTACTTCGCCTTGAGCGACAGCCCACCGAAGCGCTTGTTGAAGCGTGCGACCTGGCCGCCTGCGTCGAGCATCGTGCCACGACCGCCGGTCCACGCCGGATGCGCCAGCGGATCGATGTCCAGCGTCATCAGGTCGCCTTCCTTGCCCCAGGTCGAGCGGGTCTCGAACACGGTGCCGTCGGTCATCTGCACCCTGATGGTGTGGTAGTCGGGATGGGTATCGGCCTTCATGGGTATGCTCCTGATGGGGCTGGTTTCCGACCAGCCGGAGAAGGCCGCGCGCTTAGCGGGCGCACCTTATCTTGTCAAAAGGTCATGCAGCGGGCGGATCGGCGATCATCGCGGTGAACCGTGCCTCCGCCACGACTTGCCCGTCGATCGTCGCTTGGCCCGCGAACTTGCAGACCTTGGAACGCTTCTGGACGAAGGATACTTCCAGATTAAGAAGGACGCCGGGCTCCACCGGCTTGCGGAACTTGGCTTCCTCGATCGCCATGAAGTAGACCAGCTTGCCCGTCCCCGCCAGCCCCAGGCTCTCGACCGCGAGTACTCCCGCCGCCTGCGCCAGCGCCTCGACGATGAGGACGCCCGGCATGATCGGGCGGCCGGGGAAATGCCCCTGGAAGAAGCCTTCGTTGATCGTCACCGCCTTGACCGCGACGATCGACTCGTCGAGCACGAGCCGCTCGACGCGGTCGACCAGCAGCATCGGGTAACGATGCGGCAGTGCCGCCATCACCCGCCCGACGTCGAGCGGGCCGATGGCGGTCGTCTCGGCACCCGTGCTCACCGGCCGCGCGGGCGAGCGGCAGGCGCCGGGGTCGCGGCAGCGGGTGCAGTGCCCGGAGCCGGTGCAACGCCAGCTGCCGCCGGTGCGCCACCCGCTGCGCCTTGCTGACCCGGCTGCCAATTGGCGGGGGGCGTCGTGTTAACGGTCGGCACCAGCCGGTCGAGCTCGGTGGTGATCGCGGCGGTAATGTCGGCAGTGGGCTGCTGGAACAGCACTGCCTGGGGGCTTACCAGCAGGCTCACGTTGCGCGCGCGCACCGCACTCTGGACGGCGGTGCCAAGCTGCGCCTGGATCTGCTCGATGGCATAGGCCTGCGCACGCTGGGCCGGCAGGGTGAGGCGCTGAAGCTCCGCATTGGCGGCCTGCTCGCGGGTCTGGATCGTCTGCGCCTGGGTCTGGAGTGCCTGCTGATTGGCATTGGGCGCGGCGCGCGCGGTTTCGAACGCCTGAACGAGCGGCCGAAGCTCGTTGGCGATCGCCTGACGACGGGTCTCGGCCTGATCGAGCTGGGTCTTGTAGGTCGTCTGGATCTGGCCGCGCGCGGTCGTCCATGCGCGCGAGTTGGCGATCGCCGCCTGCGGATCGGCAACGGCGACGCCGCCCACCTGCGCGGTGGCCGTGGTCGCGGCGATGCCGGTGGTCGCAAGGGCGCTGGCGAACAGGATCTTGGAAAATGTCATCAGAACTGTGTCCCTACGTTGAAGGTGACGAGCTTGGGATCGTCTCCGGCCTGGGTGACCAGCGCCTTGGCGATGTCGATGCGCAAGGGGCCGAACGGCGACGTCCAGTTGACGCCGAAGCCGACCGTGACACGCGGCTTCCAACTGCTGCCGTAATAGCGCTCGAAGAACGGCGTGCCCCGTTGAACCGTGTTGACCTCGGTCCCTACGCAGTCGGTGCCGCCCACCGTCGCCGAATAGCCGACCGAGCAGGTGGTGGTGCGAACCGCGGGCGCCGTGCTGCCCGTGGGCGTGTAGATATTGCTGTAGTAAGTGTTGCCCGCCGTGTCTGTGACGGGGTTGCCGAGCAGGGTCGGCGACCCGTCCGGGTTGAACAACAGCCCGCCATTTGCATTACGCGCCTGTTCGAAGCTGGTGGTCGCGAGCGGCCGGGTCAGTCCGAACAGGCTGCCCGCCTGAACGTAAACCGTCGGCCGCAAGCCCAGCTCGCGAGCACCCGACCCCAGCGGGATCTCGATCTCCGCACGGGTAAGATAGTAGGCCCGGCCACCGAGTGCATCGTCCTGGATCTGGTTGCGGTCAGTGACAAGGATCTGGTTGCCATTGGCATCGACGGTGAAAGGTACGCGCTGGACCCGCGGGCCAAGGCCGCGAATATCGAACCCTCGGAATTGCGGCTCGCCCAGCTGGAAACGATCGATGATACGAATCCTGTCGACGCCCACGCCGCGGCTCTTCTCCAAGGAGAAGATATGCCCACCCTCCGCCTGCAGCGACCCGATGAACCCCGCGAACAGCGACTTGTACGTCGAGGCCTGAAGGCTGGTGCGCAGATACTTCACATCGCCGCCGAGACCCGCGAAATCCTGATTGAACGCGAAGCGGGCGCCGGCAGTCGGACGCAACCGGCTGTTCAGACTGTCGTTGAGGATCGTGTAGCCGAGCGACGAAGTCCACCGATTGCCGACCTGATCGCAAAGATACTGGCTATAGGTGCAGACCCCATTCGTATAGTACAGGTTCCGATCAAGGCTGACCTCATCATAGGAGAGCCCGTAGCGGCCCTGCAATGACCAGTATTCCGAAATCGGCACACCCGATCGAAGCTGGAAGCCCGTCGACACGTTGCTGTATGTCGTCTGTCGATCATTGCCGTTGAAGCTGAACGCATTGTAATCACGCCGGAACACGTCAAATCCGACGGCAATATTCTTGTCAAACAGATAAGGCTCGGTGAAGCCGGCCTGCACCGACTTGGAGTAGCTGGAGTAGTTGACGCCGAGGCTGAGCGTCTGACCCTTGCCCCGGAAGTTGTTCTGCGTGATCGAGGCTTGGATAATGAACCGTTCAAGCGACGAATAGCCAGCCGAAAGCTGGAGCTCGCCAGTTGAACGCTCTTCGACGTTGGTTTCCAGCACTACTCGGTCGGGGGCGGAGCCCGGGTTTTGCTTGATCTCCAGCTTGTCCTGGAAATAGCCTAGGCTGTTGATGCGGTCCTGCGACCGCTTGACCTGGAAGGTGTTGAAGGCGTCACCCTCCGCCAAGCGGATCTCACGACGGGCAACCTTGTCTTGCGTGTTGGTATTGCCGTTGATCTCGACCCGCTCGACATAGGTTCGCTGCGCCTGGCCGATGTGGAAGTTCATCCCCATCGTCAGCGTCTCGCGATCCTTCTGGAAATCGGGATCGACGTTGGTGAAGGCATAGCCGAACAAGCCCGCCGCCTGCTCAAGCTGCTCGATCGAGTCCTCGACGAGCTTGGCGTTGTACCAATTGCCCTTCTTCACCGGCAGGGTGGCAGCCAGCTTGCTATTGTCGAAGTCGCGGATCTCGCTGTCGACGGTGACGTCGCCGAACTTGTAGCGTGGCCCCTCCTCGACGACGTAGGTGATGATGAAATCGCGCTTGTCGGGAGTCAGCTCGGCGACGGCGGAGGTGACGCGGAAATCGGCATAGCCCTGGCTCAGGTAGAAGGCGCGGACCTTCTGTTGGTCCGCATTCAGGCGATCCTGATCGTAGGAAGTGTTGGACGACAGCAGGCGGAACCAGCGCGACTGCTTGGTGTACATTTCGCCGCGCAGCTGATCGTCGGAGAACACGTCGTTCCCCAAGATGTTGATCTGGCGGACCTTGGACTTCGGCCCTTCCGTAACCTCGAACACGACGTCGACACGGTTCTGGTCAAGGCTGACCTGCTTGGGCTCGACCACCGCGGCGAAGCGTCCCTGCCGGCGGTAAAGTTCGATGATCCGGGCGACATCGGCACGCACCGCCGACCGGGTGAAGATCTGCCGCGGCGCGAGCTTGATCTCCTTGGTGATCTTATCGTCCTTCAGGCGCTTGTTGCCCTCGAGGATCACACGATTGATGATCGGGTTCTCGCGGACACGGACCACGATGTCGCCGCTTTCGACGCCACTGATCTCATAGCTCGCGAACAGCTCGGACGCCTGCAGGTCGACCAGCGCCTGGTCGAGCGAGGCAGCGGTGTATGCGCTGCCGACGCGAAGCTTGGTGTAAGAGAGCACCGTCTCGGGCTCGATCCGTTGCGATCCTTCAACCCGCAACGTCTTGATAGTCCGCGCGTTAGCGTCTGTCGCGATAGCTTCAGTGCCTGGCGCTGCCCCGGCACGTGGCGGCAGGATCGCTGGGCCACCCCGGCCCGAGCCCGTGCGAACGGAATCGCTTGGGGACGGGCGCTGGGCATGGGCTGCGGTCGGCACGCCGGCCAGGAACGTACCTGCGAGCAGCAGCGTCGCACCCGCGCGCGCAAAGGTCTTGTTGCCGTTCGAAATCACACACCACCCCGGAAAACGCTAAAACAAGACCCCTGCCGGTTGGCCCCTGCCCTACATGGATCAACCGATCAACCCGGCGATCCCCTTCCACAAACCGAATGCACCCAGATCGTTGAACGTGACCAGCAGCATCAATGCGAGCAGCGCAGCAAGCCCGCCGCGGAACGCCCATTCCTGCACATGCGGCTCGACCGGCCGCCGACGTAAAGCCTCGATCGCGTAGAAGAACAGGTGGCCGCCATCGAGCATGGGAACTGGCAGCAAGTTGATGAACCCCAGATTGATGGAAACCAGCGCTACCAGCCCGACGAACGCGGGCCAGCCGAGGCTCATCTGCTCACCCGATACCTTGGCGATGCGCAGTGGCCCGCCAAGCTCGTCCATCGAGCGCCGTCCGGTGATGATCTGACTCAATGTATCCACGGTCGCGCGGATCACCCCGCCCACTGCCTTCACTCCCGCCCAGGGCGCCTCAACCAGCGGCACCGGGCGGTACACGGGCGGGGGCGAGCCGATGCCGATACGGCCAATGCGGTATTCGTTGCCAAAGCGATCGCGTTGGCGGAGCACGCCCACGGCGACGTCCAGCGCGAGCGGACGGCCTGCACGAACAAGTTCGACCCGCACCGTCTCGCCGGGGCGGAGCATAGCATACTCCGCCACCTGATCGAACAGATCGATCGCACGCCCGCCCAATGCGACAATGGTGTCGCCCGCCCGAATGCCGGCCTTAGCCGCCGGACTGCCTGAAACCACCTCGCCCACCCGTGCGGGGGTCTGGTTGGTGCCATATGCATAGGCAAAACCGGCCATGATCAGGATCGCGAGCAGGAAATTGACGATCGGCCCCGCCGCGACGACGATCGCACGCTGCCATACGGGCTTGGCTTGAAACGTACGGTTGCGCTCGTCGGCGGGTAACGACAGCCACTCGGCGGTGGGCTGGCTGGCGGGGTTCATGTCACCGGCAAAGCGGACATACCCGCCCAGCGGTAGCCAGCCGATCCGCCAACGGGTGCCGCGGCGATCCGTGAAACCCGCCACTTCGTGCCCGAAACCGATCGCAAATGCGTCCGC
>Ga0325401_1006299_pt1 | contig 11459 bp, 14 predicted proteins | sample PopdelMetagenome_FD_205666 | JGI IMG/M metagenome (GOLD analysis project Ga0325401, IMG submission 205666) | Populus deltoides microbial communities from Bellville, Georgia, United States - Xylem-PdKOR-R2 | ecosystem: Host-associated > Plants > Phyllosphere > Stem > Wood/Secondary xylem | place...
TGAATCATTCATTGGAACTTCCACTGCATTGGAGGATGCAAAGGATGGAAGCAAGATGGTTCATAGATGCATATGGAAGAAAAAGGGACTTGAACCCCATCCTTCTAGAGTTTGCTGGATTGGATTTTAACATGGTTCAAGCAAAATACCAGGAAGACATAAGACATGAATCAAGGTATAAAATTAGTAATTGCGAAAAGTGTCATGATTGACTGTACCTCTTCTACGACATTCCGCTAAATTTAAATATCACATGAAAGTCGTATATTTTCTTTGAAAAGTATTAGCAGGTCACCAAAAAGTCATAAAACCATATATCAATTTCTTGATGATAAAATTAAAGTAGCATAAATCATGTTTTTATCGTAATATTTATATAATTTAAACTTTTTGATGTTCTTTATCTCAATTTCTTATATGGTAGTTTGTTATTTCTAAGGAACACATACAACCTACATGTTATTTAATGAGGGAATGGATTACATTATAGAACAGAAAGAGTGTTAATCAAAGCACTCTGTAGCTTGGAAGTTGAAATTAAAAAAAAAAAAAAACAAAATGATTCAGAAGGTGTTTTTACTATAACATATAGTGAATTCATAAAGTCCGAATACCAAGAAGATATATGACAAGCATCAAAGTATACAATTAGGAGAAGCATGTATTTCATAAAGTATAATGATGAAATGTTCTTAACGTAAAAAATGCTCTATACTCTCCATTAATGTTAGGTGGTGGACTAGTATGGATCTAGGAAACAAGTTGTTCTACACCAGGGACAGATTGATGGAGAACACTTTGTGGGCGGTAGGAGAGGTATTTGAGCCTCAGTTTGGATATTATCGAAAAATGGCGACCAGGATTACTGCTCTAATAACAGCATTAGATGATGCTTACGATGTGTATGGCACCCTCGAAGAACTTGAGGTCTTCACAGATGTTATTGAGAGGTTGGTACTATCAGTAGACCTGTTTTGTATGCTACTTTTTTCGATTGCTGGTTTCTTGGAGAAATTAAACCTGAAATATTAAGCATTAAACTATGCAATTTTCCTTCAGCTGGGATATCAATGCATTGGACCAACTGCCATACTACATGAAGATATCTTTCTTTGCTCTCTTCCAGTCCATCAATGAAATCGGTTACAACATTCTTAAAGAACAAGGAATAAATGTTGTTCCTTCCCTGAAGAAATTGGTATTGATTTTAATTTCTCTATAAATGATCTTCCCCTGCTTTTGTAAGTTTGAAAAACTTTCTTTCCATAGTTTTTGACATACACGATTCCAAATGAACTAGTGGGGAGATTTATGTCGAGCATTTCTTAAAGAGGCAAAGTGGTACTACGCTGGATACACACCAACTTTACAAGAATACCTTGATAATGCTTGGTTGTCAGTATCCGGACAAGTAATACTAGGGCATGCTTTCTTCTTGGTTACAAATCAATTGACAGAGGAGGCTGTGAGATGTTGCATGGAATATCCTGACTTAATTCGTCACTCGTCAACGATTGTACGACTCGCAGATGATCTAGGAACATCTTCGGTATATAATTTTTTTTTCTCAAATTTTTTCACTCATACTTTTCTTTTAATAAGGGTTTTGATTTTTCTACATTTTGGAATCAGGATGAGATTGCTAGAGGTGATAATCCAAAATCAATTCAGTGTTACATGCATGAAACTGGAGCGACTGAACAAGAAGCTCGTGAGCATGTACGATATTTGATATACGAGACGTGGAAAAAGCTAAATGTGGAGATATTGAAGCCATATCCCTTTTCTAAAAAATTTATGGGAATTCCAATGGATCTTGCAAGGACTGCTCAGTGTTTTTATGAAGATGGAGATGCGTATGGAATTCAAGATCAGGAGACTCATGGTCGCCTGGCGTCATTGATTGTTAAGCCCATTCCTCTCCAAGATATATAGTTACCAGAAGTCATTCAAACGGTACTGTGAATCGTGTCTGCTGCCATTTCCCAGGCTCTCAGCTTAGCTTGCTTCAGCTTGTTACTGCAAAATGCTTCTTTTCTCGAAGTGGTTTCGTTTTCTACTTGGGTGTTTTTCTTGTTGTCTTCGGCTTATCAATAAATAAATATATAAAACGCAATGCTTCAAGTCATGTGTGTTAGAATTCAATGCCACGCTACAGTACGTTGTTTATAAGATGTACGTTGTTTATAAGATTTAGAGTTAGCAAGAATTATAATATTGTTAGAACTTTATAATATTAAAATTAATATTTATTAGAGTTTTATTATTATTAAAAGCTAGTAATTAGTTGATTGGTTTTTTTCGCGGTTAAATAAGAATAAAAATCTTAATACTACTTGTGAGGTTATATAAAGTCGCTTTAAACTTCCATATTATACATAAGAAAATAATAAAGAGAAAAGGTAAGCTGTTGTGTTTTTTCTTAAAGAAAAACCCACGTGAGTTTTGTTCAACAATGTTGTCACACCCAGACATTGTGGCGATCGATTAAAAAAAATCTCTCGATTGGAAAAGAAATATATATCTGGCATCTTATTCTTTGGGGGAAATGACCTTATTCAAGGAGTCACCACCTAGTATTATGATCACTAGGAACCCTAACTGGTCAACAGAGATTCTATGGTACGGGACTGGTTACACAAAAGGAAAGATGCAATCACCCCTTAAGTGTCCTACCTAAGGCAGGCTGCATTACTGGTTTTGTCTAAAATTGCTAAGAATTTGATCTCCTTTTTCCCTTTTTTATTCTTCCTTTCATGTTCCTGACTCTGACGTCAGTGAACAATTCCTACTAATATTTCCAACTCTGGCGTTGGTAAATATTGCACAAATCTAAAAAATACGATACTCCTGACTCTGGCGTCAATAAATATTTTCGCAAAAAATGAATTTCAAGAAGAAATTTTCTATGTCATTTTTTTCTTGTTTATCCTTTATTATTATTTGCCCTTTTTAGATGGAAGTAAAAAAAAAAAAAAACATTGCACGACATATTTGCATTAAACAGTAATAGTCCATAGATTGAGCACATCTACAAAAAATACAAACGCAAAAGAAAAAAATAAAACAAAATGCAAGGGTCCCACAAATAAATCAACGAAGGCCCCAAATATTTTTGGAATTTTCTGTTATCAAAAAGAGGTTCGTTTGGTCAAATATCAAATTAAAATGGGCATAAAAATTATGGTCAAGGCATAAGGGTGTGTTTTGCCAAGCACACCCTTAGCAAACGCAATTTGGGTCGACTAGGCCTCAAGCCCAGATCCGACCCACTCTTTTTTTTCTTTTTGGGCTGGATCTAGCCCAGCCATGCGTGAAAGGTTCACGCGTGCATGCAACAGTAATCAATTAATTATTTTAGCAAGTAAGGAAGGAAATTTACCTAGACATGCGGCTGCTGGAGGCAAAGTCGAGGGAGACTGGGCTAAAATAGGGTTGAGGGGGGCGGTGGCTAGTATAGGGTTTGCCGCCCCCTTCTTTTTTTATGTTTTAGGGTTTCTGGTAATGGCCTCCTCTTGGGGTCTCTTCTTTTAGGGTTTCTCTCTCTAATCGTCCTCCTCCTTTCTGCATACACTAAGATCAGTATTTATAGTGTAAGAGTCTAATCGTTTGCGAGAAGTAAAGTCTCGATCAACTCATTCTTTTTTTTTAAGTTCAAATTAGAATTGAATTCGAAAGCAAACAACTATCATTATCTTGAAGGTAAGAATTATCTTGAAGATAAGGATAGAATGGCAAAAGCACATTGTAGTCCATACTTTCCGTACAAGCTGACAAATCACCCTTTTTTTTTAATTTTACATTTTAAACCCCGTAAAAATTAAATTAAAAACCAATGGGCCAAAATTGGGTTACAACAGTTGCCCCCTCTTTACAATGCTTACGGTGCAAAGGCATTAGAAAACTTATTTTCTTTTAACTTTGTATGGTAAGTTTTGTAAAGAAGAATAATTGTGTAAACCCTTCCCCTTTCTCTTTTTTTCTTTTTTTTTTTAGAAGTGGTCTCATTGTAATGGATGACCTACCCCGGTGGAAAAATACAAAGAAAGAGTCCCATTGTAATGGGTAACTACCCAAGTAAAAAGAGAAAGGAAAATGAGGGCTCGAAGGTGTACTCAAAAGGATGGTCGAGGGCTCAAAGCGCACTCGAAGGAAGTGAGGGCTCAAAGGCGCACTCAAATAGAGGCGAGGGCTCAAAGGCGCACTCGAGAAGGAAGCGAGGGCTCAAAGGCGTGCTCGAAAGGCAGCGAGGGCTCAAAGAAGCGCTCGAAAGGGAGCGAGGGATCAAAGGCTCAAAGGCGCGCTCGAAAAGGAGGCGAGGGCTCAAAGGCGCGCTCGAAAGGAGGTGAGGGCTCAAAGGCGCACTCAAAAAGGAAGCGAGGGCTCAAAGGCACACTCGAAAGGAAGCGAGGGCTCAAACTAGGAGGTAGGGTTACGAAACGCACTACCTTGGATGGTTGAGAAAAGGTGGTGGAAAAATATAAAGAGATTTCTTTTATTGTTGTTTATATATATATATATATTTTTGCAGCCTAATTCTCGTGGGCGGCTTGCCTAGGCTAAAATTTCTTAAAGGTGAAAATTGTCCAAAAGCAATTTCAATCTTGGCCATTTCAAGGTGGCCTTTCATTTGAAGGATCTCGTCAGAGATTTCTCTTGTGAAATTTGCAAAACTCGTTGTCCAATGTCTCAAAGTTTAGATGATATGTATGCATCTTTACCTGATTTGAAATATAGGTCCCCATTTCTTCTTAATCTTCTTGTTTGCTTGATGGATGAGGACTTGCTATTTCTGATTTGGGTCATCTTCGTTGTTTAGCTTCTAGCCTACTCGAGTTGGCCCATGTAAGTCTTTTTCTTGATTTGTTTACACAACTCAGCCTTCATAGTGCCCATTATGACCCACTTGCTTGCTAAAGATTTCTTGTCTAGTCAAATAATTTGAGAGGATCATTCATTACTACCCGTCTCACTGCTAAAAACATTCGGTGTCACTTGCTGAAAGGATCAAGTTGTCTTTTATAAACCACAATGCCCCCTTGTCTTGTTGTAGGAAATGTTCCTCTCTTTTTTTCTTTTTTCTAGACAGGATCGATTTTTCCTTCTAAACATAATGTTGCCCCCTTGTACTGGTCATTACCTTTAGATGTGTTTTGTCAACAACTCTGCCAAATAACGGTTTTTTAAGCGACCATTTTCACATTTCTCCCATTTTCAGTTTGGTGAAGGAATATTTGTCCAGAATGAATCTTGAAATCTTGATCTTGCATTTTGAAAACAAAAATTGTTTTGATGTAAGTTTAAAAACATTTGCTTTTGAAATCTTGCAACTCCTTAGTTTTTTCTTGGAAAAGAGATTATTTGCTCTTGTATTTGGCGATATTATATTTGGTGGAAGTACATCATTAGGTGACCTTCTGTTTCTTATAGGTTTCCAAAGTGAAGGGCTCGAGAAAAAGCTCGAGATTTTGTTTGAGAAAAACTTGTCTCTTTTTTAACACTTATTTTATCAACATGAATAATAATGAATAGCTTGTTCTCAATGTCATAACTCTAATAATAAGTACTTTTTGCATTTTGAGAGCATTGCTTATTAATCCAGGTTGCTTGCTTGCTTGATTAGAAAGGACTTTTACAGGTATGTAATATAGGCTGTGGTTTTTGGCTATGAAAGAAAAGGATTCATAAGGCTTAAAGAGTGTTTTAGAGTTTCAAAGACTGAGGATCACTATCAGTAGTTCGACTCTTTGTGTCTTTTATCTTTTCTTTTGCCGCTGTTCTTTGATTTGCTTTTTCATTGCTTTGCTAGGGCATACTCACTTTATCTTGGTTATCACTCTTTCTTGTGATTTGGGCCTGCCCCCTAGTCATTGCGTTTTTTGGGCTCTTTTGCCTTTTCGGCTTTCTCAAGGTTTTTTCATCTTTTCTCCTTGAAAATTTTTCACTTGCCCCTAGTGTGAGGTGTGATCCTAGTCGGGTTTTTGCATGAAAGAAAAATTATTCAGACTCAAAAAAGGAATGCAAGGGATATACTTTTTAGAACGTGAAAGGAATAACAAAGATAGTCTTTTCCTCATTTCGCAGTTAAGATCAATAAACTTTGGCCTCGTCCAATGTGATGGTTTGGTCTTTGTAAAGAGATGCATTTCCTGAGTCTATGAGCAATGAGTTCACTACATACCATTATTCATACATTTAAAACAACATGTCTCAAGAGTCATGGTGTGAGGATGACAGTTCATTTTCTATTCGTGCATTCAGAGTTTAGTCACCTCAGTGAAGCAGTTGCTTGATTCATGTGTCATTCTACAAGTAGAATGTCAAAAAATATCATTTTAAATAAACATCAAATTATTTTTGAAATCAAAATGCAAGTTCAATTTTCAAAATTCCAATGGGGAAATTGATTTTGGTAAAAGAGATGAATTGAGTCTATGAGATCACACGAGGCTTTAAAAGTGTATTTGTGAGTGCTTAGAGGGAATCCCTTTCAGGATATTTTGATTGTAAATAAAAAGAAGAGACACAATTAAGGGACAAAAACAAAGACCTTATAGTAGCAAGTGACATATAAAAAGTGCTAAACACTTGGTAATCATCGATTGGAATTTCTGGAATCTTCCAACCATCCCTCTCCTTTGAATTCCTTTCTAATAGTCAATTAAGGTCACCCATAGACTAGTCTTGGCTTAGTGACACTGTAGCTTCGTCTTCAGGACGAGTGACATCTAGATGTCTTTGTTTTGGTAGCTCTTTCTCACATTTTTATAACCACCTTTCACATTGTAAACCTTAGTTTCTTTCTTTTTCCTAGTGAAACGTTTTCTTCTCAGTCGAGTCAGCAACCCTTCCTAGATGGATAGCTTGTTCGATCCTCTCAGCTATAGCGACCAGGTCAAAAAAATATTATGCAAAGCTTCCAAACAGGTATTCAAAGTACGAGGCCTTGAAAGTGTTGACAAACAAATTGATCATCTCCTTTTCCAATAAAGAATGATTAACTAGTGCGGCAGTCTCACGCCACCTTTGAGTGTATTCTCTTATGGACTCCTTGTTGTCCTTTTCCATAGCTTACAAGTTTAACCTATCATGGCCTACATCCATATTGAACTTATACTGCCTAATGAAGGCATCAACTAAGTCCTTCTATTTTTTTCTATCTTGGTATTGTCCAACCGCATATACCAAGTAAGGGCAACGTCACTCAAACTGTCTTGAAAGAAGTGAATCAATAGTTTCTTGTCATGGACCACCTCAGCCATTTTGTTGCAGTATCCCTTGAGATGAGTTACAGGGTATTAAGTTCTTGTATATTTGACAAACTCCGACACCCTAAACTTCTTAGGAATGACTACGTTAGGTACCAAACACATCTCAGCAACCTTTATATAGTCATGTAGGTTAGATCCCTCGAATGCCATCAGCCTTTGTTCCAAGGCAACCCATTTGTCCAGGCCATCTTCTTTTACCATCTTGTTCTTTTAAGATTCCTTTATTGTAAGGTCAATGGTAGATGACATTCTTATAGGATATGCTGGTTGAGCAAATTGAGAATACATAGCCTATTGAGACACCTTATTTGCCCTTAGATTCTATGGATTTACGAACATAGGTTCAGGCTGAGCTGTAGATTTTGCTTTTTCAGGTTTAGATCTCAAGGCCTGTTCAAGTAGGCTAGTAAGCCTGACGACTTCTTCTCTAAGACTTTCCATCTCTTTTCAGTGCTGGGCTTTCAACTGGCTCTTTCTTTGTTTTCCATTTGTCTTTTTTTTTTTTTTGCAGTCAAGTGTCATAGGTATGTTTCAATAGGAGACCCATATTTCACCCGTAAAAATTAAATTAAAAACCAATGGGCCAAAATTAGGTTACAATAAATGTAACCATTTCCAAATCATAGGCCTTTATTATGTTATTAAGCAATATAATTAAATAAAATTTTAAGCTTAGAGGCTGGCCAATTTTTCTAACATAAAAAAGAATGTTAAGGAAAAAATCAGATACCTAAGCCATTGATTTAATTGGTAATTAAAATAATATGATTAAAAAAATACAACAACAATAAATGAACAGATGAAAAAAACAACGAAAAAAGATATAAAAAAAAGAATTCCTAATAAATCTAAAAAAACAAAAAAAAAACCAGTTAAATCTAGTTAAATTGCAAACAACCTCACGACCAAGAATATAAGATTGGAATAATCTAATATAAAGAAATGCAGGATAATCTCATATAAAGAAATTCAAGAGAAAAAATCAAAAACCAATTTCTAATAAATCAAATGAGAACATGATAACTCCACAAAAACAAAATTGGAAAGAAAAAAAGTGAAGCTCAATCTCTAGTAAATAAAATGTTGAAGGACAAAATTAAGAAAAAATATATAATTTAAAAAAAGATAAAAAAAAAACTCAATTCGAGCCCACCTAGGTTAAGATGTAAATTCTCTGATCTAGTTATGATACCAGGGTGACTGTATTCGAAAGAAAATTGAATAAAATCATAAAGCTCAATTATCGAACAACTTAATGTTGAAGGACAAAACACTACCAGAAAATCAGCGAAAACCAACGGAATTACCGATGGAAATTTTACGTCGGTAATTTTTACCGACGAAAATAATTTCATCTCTGATTTTGTCAGTATATATCGATGGACTACTTCCGTCGGCGATACGGTTGGTATATACTGACGAAACTAGTCCGTCGGTATTCACCGACCGTATCGTCGATGATGTGATGACATGGGTTTTTTCAGACGGTTTTACCGACGGAATGACTATGGGATTCAAACCGGGATCTCTGTATAATGACGTCGCACAGTCACCAGCGGACTCACCAACGGGTATACCGATGGAAACATTCTATCTGTGATTCCAACAGTAATAGCCTATATATAATTACATACCCACTCTGCAGACAGTACTCTCTTCCTCTATTTCTCCTTCTTCTTCCCCATCCCAACTCTCCCCTCCCAAATTGCAGCCAACCACCCATCCCAACTCTCCCCCTCTTCTCACCACAAGCAACTCAAGTTTCTTATACTTTCGTATGTGGTCACAACATTCGTTTTCCGAGCAATTTATTGTGGATTTTATCATTTTCTTGTAAGTAAATCTATCCTTTTTAGTTTAAACATTTAAATGTCAATTTTATTATTTTGTTTTGTTTTTTAGTATATGTATTTTGTTAACGTATGTACTTGTTTGATTGTTATTTGTCAAAGAAACTTGTATTATGAATATATAATTTTGTAGTTGTTATAGTTTGTTTTAGATTTTGTCAAATTTTATTTGTTTGTAAATTGTTAAAACTTTGTTTGAATTACACCGAATTAGACATGTTGTGATGAAATAAATAATAGCTTGTTTAACGGATCCGTTTTAATTTTTATCAATTCTATTGCAAAGTTGTGATTTTCATAAATTTATATATGTATAAATTTGTATGGATGTTGATAATTGATAATGAATATTTAACATAAGTGTTTTTTTAGTTTGTTGGATAATGTCGGGGCAAACCAATATTTTTGTAAATTTATTTACGTAACATAGTTAATTAATACATGTTGTCGTCATAATTTTATAGAGGTTTGATAGAAGTCATGGATGTATCGGGACTCACCCCAAGAATTGCGGAGGATGGATTATTATAACAGGGTTCAGGGTTTTATTAATTTTACAACATCTATTCCGAGGAATTTTACTGATAGTGGTATTAGGTGTCCATGCAGGAAGTGTAAAAATAAAAATTTTCTGTATCAAGATGTTGTAACGATGCATCTTCTAACCAAAAGGTTCATGAAGGATTACCTGTGTTGGTATGCACATAGAGAACTTTTTGTTCCTAATGAGAGCATGGTAGAAAGGGTGGTTGGGTCAACTTCTAGTGCTAGCAACGTGCATGAAGATGGAAATGACAACAGTAATCCTTACAGGAATATAGTTATGGATGCAATGAGAATGAGTGAAGGTAATGTCAGTGAATGTCCAATCGTAGAAGAAGAACCTAATGCAGATGCAGTAAGGTTTTTTGATCTGCTAAAAGATTCTGACGAACTATTATGGGATGCTGCACGAACCACAGTAAATTATCGATCATATCACAGGTGTTTACCATCAAGTCAGATCATGGGTTGAGTGAGATTGGTTATGACAAGATTATCGAATGGACGAGAAGCATTTTACCTGAAGGGAACAAGCTGAAAGAGAACTATGCTGCAAAGTCCATGATGAAACCCCTCGGTTTAGGATACCAGAAAATTGATATGTGCCCTAACTTCTGCATGTTATACTACCTTGAAAATAATGAGCTGACTGAGTGCATGATATGTGGGCATTCCCGTTACAAACCCAGAACCGGCAGGGGAAAGACTCTCGTGGCATATAAAAAACTTAGATACTTCCCAATCACACCTAGACTGCAGAGGTTATTCATGTCACCAAGGACTGTTGATCACATGACATGGCACCAATCACATCATGCGGTTGATGAAGTGATGGTGCATCCTTCTGACGGCGAAGCATGGAAACACTTTAACAGTATTAATCCTCACTTTTCAGCTGAATCAAGGAACATGCGTCTTGGGTTTTTTACAGACGGATTCAACCCATTTGGGTCATTTACTGCTCCTTATTCTTGTTGGCCGGTCATACTGACAGTTTAAAACTTGCCACCAGGGATGTGTATGAGGCCGGAGTTCATGTTTTTATTTATGTTCATACCAGGTCCGAGTAGTCCGTCTTGGAATATAGAAGTTTGTCTTCAACCGTTAATTGATGAGTTGACGCAGTTGTGGTCCTCCGGAGCTTTGACTTATGATATCTCGAGGAAACATAATTTTGTTATGAGAGTGGCTTTGATATGGCCTATCAATGATTTCCCAGCTTATGGAATGGTTTCTGGTTGGAGCACACATGGAAAACTAACATGTCCATACTATATGGAGAACAATAAGGCATTCATGCTAACAAACAGGGGTAAAGCTTCTTTTTTTACTGCCACTGTCGTTTCTTGCCACCGAATCATAGGTATAGAAAGAACATATAGGATTTCTTTGTTGGCAGAGTTGAAAAGGATGTTACTGTTGCGATGTCGCGGTCGCACAAATTAATTACCCTAGCTTCAAACACTACACATAAGATAGAATAGAGCAAGCAAGGGGTCGATCCCACGAGGAAGTTCAAGTCAGATTTTTATGCTAGATGATATGCAATTTGGGGGGGGTTTGGACGTTATCTAGGCTAAAGCAAAAGAAAACAGAAAACTATCAAACAAAATTTAATAAAATCAAAAAATTATCAAGAGAACAAACCTTGGTCACAAGCACACATCTACCTACAGAAATCAGAACTGATCATGGAAACGAAACATCAATTTATATTCTGAATATTTATCTCTTCTTAACATTGGTTAGTTAACGGATCCGCCGTATAACTAACCCTAACCATTAAACAACCACA